>OGJP01000007.1_pt1 | contig 322756 bp, 276 predicted proteins | sample 1572311 | NCBI WGS metagenome assembly OGJP01 (sample SAMEA2582093, study PRJEB24529) | metagenome | biome: Human gut stool | place: China | collected 2011
CAGTCATGACACAAGAAAAGCTCCCTCACAGGAAGGAGCTTTGTCTACAGTCTGAAAGAGATCACCTACAAAGTGATCTCTTTTTCCTTATCTTTCCGCTTCTGTTTCCTTCGCCGCACTATTTTCTCCACACAGACACATACGAGCAGTCCAAACGCACCGCCACAGGTATCCAGCACCACATCCGCAAAACACCCATAGCGTCCTGGGACAAATAACTGATGGAACTCGTCCGCTCCGGCGGAGACAAACACCCAGAGTACGATCAGCAGATACAGCTTCCGGGTCCTCTCCTTCCAGGGTCTCCACACACCGTACAGCAGCACTCCCATGCAGGCATACTCAGAAAAATGAGCCAGTTTACGGATTGGATGTTCAAAATAAGCTGCCATACTGTCGATCACATTCTGTGTCCAGTGTTTCCCGGAAATAGCATTCAGAAGCTCCGCACATTTTTCCGAGATCATAGAACTCAGTGAGCCGGATTTTTCACCGTCCTGACCAGAAAAAGCGAAAATCAACAGATATAACAGTACAAGTAAAATAGCAGCCACAACACTGACTGCTATTTTTTTCTTATTGTTTTTCATCGTCATTAATCGTCTGGTATACGCGGATTCTTGCCGCATCACTCTCCGACATTCCGATGAAGACAGCCCCGTACGTATAAGAATCTCCCTTCATTTCGATCCTGACGATCTGTAAGAACGCATGCAGCACTTCATGCGTCCAAATCCTCAGTTTCGATTCATACACCGCACCGATACTTAACACTTCCTTGCACAAAAAGCCCACTCCGTTGGGAGATACATCTACGATGTCTATGCTGACTTCCTGCATGTCTCCCTGGTCCAGGCGCTTTACCATCAGGGTGGAACTCATTTCTGTACGCTTGCTTCGTCTTCTTTCTTCCATTATTTTCCTCCTTTTAAGTCGGCGATGAACATGGCGTCTCCAAAGCTGAAAAATCTGTATCTTTCACGGATTGCTTCTTCGTAGGCGTGCAGGATATGTTCTCTTCCCGCAAGTGCCGATACCAACATTACCAGTGTGGACTCCGGCAGATGGAAATTCGTGATCAGTGCATCCAGCACCTTGAAACGATATCCGGGATAAATGAATATCTCGGTATTGTCACAGCCGGGCTGTACCATGCCCTGCTCGTCCGCTGCGCTCTCCACGGTACGGCAACTGGTGGTACCCACGCAGATCACACGCCCCCCATTTTTCTTCGTCTCATTGATGGTGTTCGCAGCTTCCTCTGTCACCTGATAGTACTCAGAATGCATATGATGCTCCAGTACGTTCTCTTCCTTTACCGGCCGGAAAGTTCCCAGTCCCACATGCAATGTCACATAAGCGATCTTAATGCCTTTGTCCGCAATCTGCTGCAACAATTCCTGCGTAAAATGCAATCCCGCCGTAGGTGCTGCTGCGGAGCCTTCATATTTGGCATAAACGGTCTGATAACGATTCTTATCCTTCAGCTTATGGGTTATGTAAGGAGGCAGGGGCATCTCTCCCAGCTTGTCCAGCACTTCTTCAAAAATACCCTCATATTCAAAACGTATCAGACGATTACCTTCTTCCACAGTCTCCAGGACTTCTGCCTTTAATAGTCCATCCCCGAAGGTCAGGCGCTGACCGGGCTTGCATTTCTTGCCGGGCTTTACCAGAGTCTCCCAGACATCCGCTTCTTTTCGTTTTAATAGAAGGACTTCCACATGTCCGCCGGTACCTTCCCGTTCTCCCAAAAGTCTCGCTGGAATCACCTTGGTGTTGTTTAACACCAGACAGTCTCCGGGATGCAGATAGTCGATAATATCCCGAAAAATGTGATGAGAGATCTCTCCCGTATTTTTATCCAGTACCAGCAGTCTGGAGGAAGAACGATCCTCAAGCGGGTCCTGTGCGATCAGCTCCTGGGGAAGATCAAAGTAAAAATCGGATTTTTTCAGTTCGGTCGTCTCTGCCATTACAGGCTCGCTCCTTCCACAAATGCTTTATATCCGCGATATGCCTCATATACATCGGCCTTGCTGGTAGCTTCCCAGGGTGCATGCATGTTCAGCACTGCCACACCACTGTCGATGACATTCATGCCATACAGTGCCAGAATATATGCGATGGTTCCACCGCCGCCCAAATCGACCTTACCAAGCTCTGCAGTCTGGAAGTTCACCTCTGCTTTGTCGAAGATATGGCGCAAATGTGCCAGATACTCCGCATTGGCATCGTTAGAACCGGACTTGCCTCTGGCTCCGGTGAATTTGTTGATGACCATACCGCCGCCTAAGTATGCCACGTTCTTTTTATCGAAGCTGGACGCATAGGTAGGATCAAAAGCACTGCTGACATCGGAAGACAGCATACAGCTATGTGCCAGGCATCTTCTCACGTTCAGTTCGCTGTATTCGCCTGCCAGATTCATCACCTCTGCCACGGCATTTTCAAAGAAATGAGACTGCATGCCGGTAGCACCTACGGAGCCGATTTCTTCCTTATCTACCAGAATACAGCACATGGTACGGTCGGTCACATCGCTGTCCAGCATCGCCTGCATGGAAGTGTAAGCGCAGACCCTGTCATCCTGACCGTAAGCCAGTGTCATGCTGCGGTCAAAGCCTGCTTCTCTTGCTTTTCCTGCAGGAACGATCTCCAGCTCTGCGGAAACGAAATCCTCTTCATGAATATCGTAGGTCTCTTTCAGAATATCCAGAACACCTGCCTTTACTGCTTCTTTTCCGGCTTCTTTCTCGTCCTTCTTCTTATCTTTCTTATCGATCAGCAGAGGCTTGTTGCCTACGATGATATCCAGAGCTTCACCCTCGATAACCTTTGCTGCCTTTTTCTCCAGCTGCTCCTGTGCCAGATGGATCAACAGATCGGATACGAAGAATACAGGATCATCCTCGTTCTCACCGATATTGATTTCTACACAGGTGCCGTCCTTTTTCACGATGACTCCGTGGATTGCCAGTGGAATGGTCACCCACTGGTACTTTTTCACGCCACCGTAATAATGGGTGTCCAGATAAGCGAATCCACCATCCTCATACAGGGGATTCTGCTTTACATCCAGTCTGGGGCTGTCGATATGGGCTCCGAGGATGTTCATGCCATCTGTCATGGGCTTACGTCCGATCTGGAACATGGCGATGGATTTGTTCATCCATACGCTGTATACCTTATCTCCTGTTTTAAGAGCAGCGCCCTCTTTGATCAGACTCTCCAGTTCACGGTAACCGGACTTCTCAATAGTATTGACAATGGTATCAATGCACTCTCTCTCGGTCTTACCGTTGTCTAAGAAATCACGATACTGTGCGTTTATTTTCTCCAGCTCTTTTAACTGTTTGGAAGAATAGGTCTCCCAGGTGTTTTTCTTTTCCATATTTATCCTCATTTCCGCATCCGTCTTCCGGATACTCTTTTACTATAATCATAACAGGAGAGGTTCCTCGCCCTCTCCGTATCAGTGTACTACATTTATGTCCGCAGTTCAATTCCTGTCTGTCAGATTTTCATCCTGCCCCTTAGGATCCCTGTCGATCTCCGTATAATGTTTTTTTCTGCGCTGGATCTTCTTGATCTCCCGGATGCGTCTACGGTTCTCTCTTGCCAGTTCGCTCTTACTGCTGGCACGATTCACCAGTACCCGGTTCACCGGACGGAAATAACGGTTCAGATAAGCACCGATCAGAATGATATACATGCAGAAATACATCCACAACATAATGATCACAATAATGGTCAGACTTCCGTAAATACTATACCCATTTCCATAGGACACATACATGGAAAATCCCCAGGAAAATATACTCCATACTACCGCAGCAAAGCAGGCTCCCGGAACCTGTTCCGTGAATTTCAGCTTTGTGTCCGGGATATATGTATAAATCAGGCCAAACAAAAGAATCAGCACCGCCCATACGAACAGAAAGCGGAAATTCATCAGGAGACTCACAAACATCTGCAGCTGCGGAATCCTATGTAATGCAATATCCACCAGCTGATTACCAAATACCATGAAAAACAGTGACAAAATCAACACTACAAGCATGATCAACGTATAAAAGCTTGCAATAAAACGGATCACGAAGTAATTACGCTTCTCGTCCACACCATTGACCGCATTTAATCCCCGCATCAGTGCCATGACACCCTTCGCCGCCGACCAGACCATAGCGATCAGAGCCACCGGCAGAATTCCCACAGAACTCTCATACACATCAACGACCAGACTCTCCACCATGGCATCTGCAATATCCGGCGTCACATCCGTCAGCGCCGTGACCAGATTCTGCTCCGTCACCGGGGTATAAGGAATCACCGCACAGACTACCATCAGCATCGGAATCACCGACAAAAACAGGAAAAAGGCTGTACTCGATGCATAAGCGCTGATATTCTGTTTTTTCATCTGGCTGGAAAAATCACGCCAGATGCTGATTATTGTCCTGAGCATATCTCGCATCCTTCATAGAAAAAGTTAAGGATCTGTTCCGCGCCAAGCCCCTGTAGTGCCATATTTTTGGCACCGTTCTGGCTCATTCCCACGCCATGGCCGAATCCACCGCCGATAATGTTATATCCTACCACATTTTTCTTATCATGGCTAGGTTCAATCACAAAAAATGCACTGGGAAGGAGATTCGGCATGGCCACCTCACTACCATCCTGCCTTACCACCTTCGTAACCCCGTCACAAAGTACTGCTCTGATATTATATTCCGAGATCACCTTAAAGGTTCCTTTGTCCGTGACAATGACCATTTCGTCTGCCACACCACCGGGGCCACGTTTTACAACGGAGATATCGTTTACTTTTGAAAAAGCTTTTATATTTTGACTGACATAGTCATCGTCCTTCAGAGTCAATATTAACTTTCCGTTGGCTTCATAACGTTTCTTCAGCGTCTCCACTATCCGATCCACATCAATCTCTTTTACCGTATATGTCCAGCGGTACCAGCCTTCCTGCGCTTCATAATCTTCCTCATGTGTCTCCGTGATAAAATCCCGGAAAGCCTCTTCTTCCCTCAGATCCTCTGGACCTGCATCTCCGTTTACCTCATTGGTGTCTGCCGCGATTGCCCCACCGTCCGTCTGCATCAGGCTCTCCGGATTCAGCCGGCTGCTCTTCAGATAATCAAGTGCCTCCGCCTCCGCTGTCTTCCATACATTTGCCGTAGTTCCCACGCCACAGGAGGTAGAGTAATAATAAGTGTTCGCCACCGTTCCTTCATCTGTCAGGATCATCTGTCCGTAGGTCTCCTTCACCGCCGTGGTAGCACTGTCAGCTTCTGTGATATTATTGTAGACCTGATAGGAAGTGCTGTCGTCCACATGGGCGCCGTACCGGGGATAGCCCGCCCGCAGCATATGTCCGTAGGCATAGGTTCTGGCACAGATAGCCTGTGCTTTCAGGGCTTCCAGCGGGTAGGATGCCGGCATTTCACTTGGCACTACACTGTAGAGATATTCTTCCAGCGGAAGCTCATTTACCACTGCAATTCCGTCTGCGGTCCGCAGCAGCTCTATATGCCCTCTGTAAGAAGGTGTTCCCTGACTTCGATTCACATTGATCAGCCGTACCCGGCCGGTCAGCACTGTCGGTACTATACGGATCCGTTCTCCCACGAAATAATCGCTGTCCGTGTCAATGGTCACCTCGTCTCCCCTGGAAAACAATTCTTCCTGCATTTCCTCACCGGTTCCGTACTGTAGTAGAAAATCACTTTCCGCCGTCAGTGTCACCGTCTGGTGCAAAACATCCGAAAAATCCGAAGTTTTGATCAATACCCGGATTTTGTCCATGTTATCTTCTCTGGCCAGCAGGATACCGCAGATCTCGTCATTTTCACGAATAAAGTCCGCATCCATATAGCCGAATCGCAGATCTTCAGTGGTACACATGGTAAGCTCCCGGTACAGGCGATACCCTTTGTAATCCTCAGCCAACGGGATCCGGCCCCTGCCCTCGATCTCGATACCGCTTTCATCTGCCGACAGCACCCGGCCTGTGAACTTCTCTGTTTTCAGGATAACGGCACTCACGAGGTCATCCGTAAGTTCCACATCTGCCAGCTGTTCCCGCATCTGGTCCGCTGTCGGCAGCCTGCCTGCCTCATTCGCCTCTGTATCCAGATCATAGGTCTCTCTTACTCCGTCACAGAATAAAGTGATCTGCCCAGCTTCCGCCTCCATGATCCAGACGTTTTTCAATTCCCGTACTACTGGAATATGCTGAGGCAGGGCCTCTTCTGTCTCCGGTGCCCCCGGCTCCTCCCGACCGCAGCTATGTAACAAATTTATCAGAAGTAAAAAAAGAAGAAATGCCGTACCTAACACACACAGGTATTTCTTCCACTGTATTCTCTGTTCTCTGGAAAGTTTATAATAATTCTCAAGCAGTCTGTTTTTCTTCAAATCATTTCCCGCCTATTCAGAATCTGTTTTATGACTTTAAAAGAGCAGTCCCAAAGGACTGCTCTCTCTTTTGTATTGTTATCCCCAAAATGCCGCCTCTTACCTTTTGACTCCTAGCAATGCTAGGTGGGTAACCGCAACCAACCTTTTGCCTTCCCTTCCAATCCTCCTTGCGGAGTGAGGGCTTGACAGCCACTTGGCAATATAGGAATCCCGTTTAAAGTAAATGTAGGTTCAAAACTGGTAAGAGTTATCGTACATCTCAGGTTAAGTATATTATAGCGAGTTGAGATCCATTTTACAACTGAAATTTTTACCAATATTATTATCTGCAAAAAGGCTGTCTCCGAAGAGACAGCCTTCCATATTTGCATTTGTCTGTAAAGTAAGATTACAGCTGAGGACCAGCAGCAACAAGAGCCTTACCTGCATCATTTCCTTCGTATTTAGCGAAGTTCTTGATGAATCTCTGAGCCAGATCCTTTGCCTTCTCTTCCCACTGGGAAGGATCAGCGTAGGTATCTCTGGGATCCAGAATACCGGTGTCAACACCAGTTAACTCGGTAGGAACTTCGAAATCGAAGTAAGGGATCTTCTTGGTAGGAGCGGTCTTGATAGCGCCATCCAGAATAGCATCGATGATACCACGGGTATCCTTAATGGAGATACGCTTGCCGGTTCCGTTCCATCCGGTATTTACAAGGTATGCCTTAGCACCGTTCTTCTCCATCTTCTTAACCAGCTCTTCTGCATACTTGGTAGGATGCAGCTCCAGGAATGCCTGACCGAAGCAAGCAGAGAAGGTAGGGGTAGGCTCGGTAATACCACGCTCGGTACCAGCTAACTTAGCTGTGAAACCGGACAGGAAGTAGTACTGGGTCTGCTCCGGAGTCAGAATAGATACAGGAGGCAGTACACCGAATGCATCAGCAGACAGGAAGATTACGTTCTTAGCTGCGGGTGCGGAAGAAATAGGACGTACGATATTCTTAATATGGTTGATAGGATAAGATACACGAGTATTCTCGGTAACGCTCTTATCGTTGAAATCAATCTTGCCGTCAGCATCAACGGTTACGTTCTCAAGCAGAGCATCTCTCTTGATTGCGTTGTAGATGTCGGGCTCGGAATCCTTGTCCAGGTTGATAACCTTAGCGTAGCATCCACCTTCGAAGTTGAATACGCCGTTGTCATCCCAGCCGTGCTCGTCATCACCGATCAGCAGACGCTTAGGATCGGTAGACAGAGTGGTCTTACCGGTTCCGGACAGACCGAAGAAGATTGCGGTGTTCTCACCGTTCATATCGGTGTTTGCGGAGCAGTGCATGGAAGCAATGCCCTTCAGAGGCAGGTAGTAGTTCATCATGGAGAACATACCCTTCTTCATCTCTCCGCCGTACCATGTGTTAACAATAACCTGCTCGCGGCTGGTGATATTAAATGCTACACAAGTCTCGGAGTTCAGACCCAGCTCCTTGTAATTCTCAACCTTAGCCTTGGATGCGTTGTAAACTACGAAATCAGGCTCGAAGTTCTTGAGCTCTTCCTCGGTGGGTTTGATGAACATGTTGGTTACGAAATGAGCCTGCCAAGCTACCTCAACGATGAAACGGATAGCCATGCGGGTGTCCTTGTTAGCGCCGCAGAATGCATCTACAACGAACAGTCTCTTGTTGCACAGCTCCTTCTTAGCGATATCCTTTACAGCAGCCCATGTTTCCTGAGACATACGATGGTTGTCGTTCTTGTACTCATCGGAAGTCCACCATACAGTGTCCTTGGAGTTCTCATCTTCAACGATGAACTTATCTTTGGGAGAACGTCCTGTATATATACCGGTCATAACATTTACCGCACCGAGTTCGGTCTCCTGACCTTTCTCGTAGCCTTCCAGTTCAGGCTTCATCTCTTCTTTGAACAACTCTTCATAAGAAGGATTGTGAACGATTTCTGTGGTTCCGGTGATGCCGTACTTACTTAAATTGATCTCTGCCATCTTACATTAACCTCTTTCCTTTTTATTTATGTGTGTCTTTATCTTCTGCCACATCGTCTGTATTATCTCAAACCAACGTAGAAAAGTCAAGAAACCGTTAAAAATTTTATATTGATTTTATATTGATTTTATATTTCAGCAGCCTGTTTCCTTCGCAAGCCACTTTTTTTCCTCTTCGTTCAGATAAGGGGAAATCTTTTCGTAAACAGTCTTCTGATACTCCCTTAGATACTTTTTCTGGGTATCGTTCAGGTACTTTTCTTCGACAGCTTCCATGTCAATGGGCACCCAGGTCAGGGTCTCAAAATGCATGAACTGGCCGTATTCGTTCTTCACATCATTTTTCGCCACCATCACATTCTCAATACGGATGCCGTGACTGCCCTGGATATATACACCGGGCTCATTGGTGATATCCATACCGTCCTCGAACACAGCTTCCACCATACCACCGGTAAATCTCCAGCGCATGTTCTGAGGACCTTCGTGAACATTCAGAATATAGCCGACACCGTGACCGGTTCCACACTGATAATCAATATCCATATCCCAGATCGGCTGTCTCGCCAGAATATCCAGATTCCGTCCGGTGCAGCCATAGAGCCAGTGTGCATGGGTCAGCTGCATCACTGCCGCCGCTACCATAGTGTAATGCTTTTTGATTTCCTCGGAAACCGGTCCCAGTACAATGGTTCTGGTCACATCGGTGGTACCTCCCAGATACTGTCCGCCGGAATCTACCAGAAGCATTCCTTCCGGCTCCAGAGTCGCACAGTTGTCCGGGGTTGCTTCGTAATGCATCATGGCTGCATTGGACTTGTAACCTGCGATGGTCGGGAAGGACAGATCTAAGAATTCCGGGATCTCTCTTCTCTTCTGTTCCAGATAGTCCGCTGCGGTCACCTCAGTGATCTTCTCTTTGCCCACATGGGTCTTCAGCCAGTAGATAAATTTCGTTACGGCCACGCTGTCCTTTAAAAAGATCTCCTGCATTCTCGCAAGCTCTACCGGATTCTTAATGGCCTTTAACAGTTCGGTGGGGTTCTTGCCCTCTACTAACTTCTGATTCTTCTGCAATGTCTTGTATAAAGTATAGCTGCAATATCTGTTGTCCACGAGGATCGCATTGCCCGCAGGGAGTGCCTTCAGGAAATCTACGACGGTGTCGTATTCCTTTACCTCGATACGATGAGCTGCCAGGTATTCCGTCACCTGTGCATCCAGTGCTTTCTGCTGGATAAACAGAGTTGCGGACTCTTCTGTAATATAGGCATAGGACATTGCTACCGGATTGCATTCCACATCACAACCGCGGATATTGAAGAGCCACATCAGATCATCCAGTTTGGTCAGAAGCAGTGCATTGGCACCATCCTTCGCCATCTTTTCTCTGGTCTCTGTCAGTTTTTCCTCTACGCTCTTACCGGCGATTTTCTCATCCAGTACGGTTACTTTTCCGGCAGGAAAATCCGGTCTGTCTGTCCAGATGCTCTCTGCCAGATCCTTCTCATAAGCGATGCGGATCTGCTTCTTTTCCAGTACCTTTTCGTATTTTTTGCCGTCCATGGCAGCGATAACTCTGCCATCAAATCCTAAAGTCTGTCCCTGCTGCATGTTCTGCTCCAGGAATTCCTCGATGGTGGGAACTCCCTCCTGTAACATACGGAACAGTTCTACGGTCGTTCCTTCCAATTCTGCTTCTGCCTGGATGAAATATCTGCCGTCAGTCCACAGTCCCGCGCCGTCTTTCCAGACTACCAGTGTGCCGTTGGAACCGGTAAAATTGCAGAAATATTCTCTTACCTTAAAATAATCGTTTACATATTCGGAATTATGAAAATCCGCTGTGGGCATCATATAGAAATCAATGCCCTCTTCCTGCATCTTCTTCCGAAGAAGTGCAAGTCTGTCCTGAATCACTTTGTTTTCCATGTTATCTCCATTCTATATATCAGTTAATCAATACCCTTCCGTAAGTTCACCCTTGCAGAGTCCTACAGCTCTGGAAGTACCGATTCTTTCACAGCCAAGTCCTAAGAACATTTCCAGATCTTCCATGCTGGATACGCCACCTGCCGCTTTGATCTTTACGTTAGGGCCAATGTATTTCTTGAACAGTTCCACATCCTCCTTCGTGGCGCCGCCGGTTCCGAAGCCGGTGGAAGTCTTGATAAAGTCCGCTCCGGCATTGGTCACTGCCTTACACATGGCGATCTTCTCTTCCTCGGTCAGATAACAGGTCTCAATGATCACCTTGAGGATATGATGTCCGCACTCTTTCTTCAGTGTACGGATCTCTTCCTCCACCTTGTCAAGCAACCCGTTCTTCACATCGCTGATATTCACTACCATATCGATCTCGTTGCAACCATCCTCCAGTGCCTTGCGCACCTCGGCCACCTTGGCTTCCGTCACACTGTATCCTAAGGGGAATCCTACTACGGTACAGATATTGATTTTGTCTCCGTAAGTGTCATGGATTCTCTTGATATAGCAAGGGGGCACACATACGCTGGCGGTATGATACTGAATCGCCTCATCGCATAATTTCTGGATGTCCTCCCAGGTAGCAAAGGCTTTCAACTGGGTATGATCCACTTTTCCAAGCATTTCTTTTGCAGTCATGTTGTTCTCCTTCCGGTATCTATTTTCATATTATTGTTACAGTCCGCTAACCTTATCTATTATAGCAAAGAACCCCCGCAAGATAAAGGATAAAGTTTTTACACAAAAACAATACCGCCCAGAAAGCCGTTGACGTAACTTGGGCGGTATCTCACTAATATTTAATTCTTAACTACATTCCAAGAAAACTCTTCACCGTGTCTTTCATCTTGTCCACGTCACACTGGGTATCGTGCAGCACCGGTGCGGTACGGATTTCTTCGATGGCATTGGGTACTTTCACCTTGGCAATCTTAGACAGTTCATCCACCAGTTCAAAGTCACCCATGGCATCATACTTGATGTCAATGGCATCCATAACGCTTCTGGTGAACTTGAAGGGGCTTGCGGTGGAAGCGACCACGGTGGTCTTGTGATCTCCGGTCTCAACCACATACTTGCCGTACACTGCGGAAGCTACTGCGGTATGGGTATCGATGACATAACCGCATTTTTCATACAGACGGCGGATCTCTGCGGCGGTCCCCGCTTCGCTTGCAAAGTTGCCGTAGAAGTCAGCCAGCTGTGCCTTCATCTCTTCGGTGATCTCGTATTTGCCGTTGCCGGACAGAGCGCTCATCAGCTCACGGTTCTTGTCTGCATCATTGCCTGCAATACGGTAGATCAGACGCTCCAGATTGCTGGAGATCAGAATATCCATGGACGGTGAAGTGGTCAGTACGAATTCTCTGTTGCGGTCATAGGTGCCGGTGCGGAAGAAATCATACAATACCTTATTGTCATTGGAAGCACAGATCAGCTTATCGATGGGCAGTCCCATATTCTTCGCATAAAATGCAGCCAGAATATTACCGAAGTTGCCGGTGGGAACCACAACATTGATCTTCTCACCCTCTGTGATCTTACCATCTTTTAATAATTGTGCATACGCATAAACATAATAACAAATCTGAGGTACCAGACGTCCGATGTTAATGGAGTTCGCAGAGGAAAACTGGAAGCCCTTCTCATCCATTTCTTTTGCCAGTTCCTTGTCGGAGAAAATCTTCTTCACACCGGTCTGGGCATCATCGAAATTACCGTGAATGCCTACCACAAAAGTATTGGCACCCTTCTGGGTCACCATCTGCTTCTCCTGAATCGGGCTGACACCGTTCTTCGGGTAAAATACGATGATCCGGGTACCCTTGACATCGGCAAAGCCTGCCAGAGCTGCCTTACCGGTATCACCGGAAGTAGCAGTCAGGATCACGATCTCATTCTTGATATTATTCTTACGGGCGGAAGTGATCATCAGGTGAGGTAAAATGGAAAGTGCCATATCCTTGAACGCAATGGTGGAACCATGGAACAATTCCAGATAATAAGCATCATCCGCCTGTACCAGAGGAGCGATCTTCTCCGTATCAAACTTGGAATCATAAGCGTTGTTGATACAATTTTTCAGTTCTTCCTCGGTAAAGTCTGTCAGGAATAATTTCATAACTTCATAAGCTACCTGCTGATAACTCATTCCGGCCAGTTCTGAAAGACTCTTGTCCAATGCAGGAATATGATCCGGTACAAACAGTCCTCCGTCATCGGATAATCCCTTCAGAATTGCCTGGGATGCGGTTACCGGTTCGCTGTTGCTGCGTGTGCTGCGATAAATTACTTCCATTTCCTCTCCTCCGTGTCTATGTATGAATGTATGCTGGAATATCTCCCTGGCATCTCCATCTATATTTTCGAAAAGTATAGCATACTTTAAACACTGTTGCAAGGTGAATCATTGAAGCGCTTTTTTATCCGAAAAAAATTCATGTCCGCCATGTCGGAATAATAGCGTCAATTTTTCATCGAACCAGCGCATACTTTCACTGTCGGCATATTTTCTGGCGGCAAAATACAATGCTCCCCTGGAAATGTCCTCGCCCGCCAGAGCCCGTCCGACAGCTTCTACCGTCTCTTCACTGACACTTACTTTGTAATAACTGCCGTCGGCAATGGGAGAAAACTGTGACACCCCGTTTTCCCGCTGGAATACGATCTCCGTAATGCTGTCCGGAAATTTTTCGGAATTCAGACGGTTCAGGATCACATTGGCCACCAACAGCTTCCCATCCTCGTCTTCGCACCCGGCTTCCGCTTCCACGATCCGAAGCAGCACTTCCAGATCCGCCTGTTCCAGCTGGTACTTACTCTCCCGCTGTAATTCACTGCAATCCACTACTCTCTGTCCGGAAGAAGTCCGGGAAGCAATCCCCATCATGATGCTTTCCTTGTCCGCCAGCAGGCTTTCTTCCATATGTACCTCCGACACCGTCTGCTGCAATTTCCTACAGATTTCTTCCATGCGGCAGAGACTTAAAACACCGATCAGAAATATCAGATTTATTACAAGTAGTCCGCTTAATGCTCTTTTATACATACAGGCTTTGTTCCTTTCCCCAATTCTCATTTTGGCTCTAACTTCATTTTATGCAGCTCGTCCGAAAAATATATCTGTTGTTCTCCGGAGAAAAATGTTACTATAGAAATATGAGTGAGCAAAACATTGAAAAAGAACAATTATATAAAGGAGTCTTCCGGGCCGGGAAAAAAGACGGAACTGTCTATTACCGTGCTTCTCTGACCAAAAACGGCAAGCATATCAGTCTGGGCAGTTTCTCCGATGCCTTACAGGCCCATCGGGCCTACGAACAGGGGCTTCTCCTGCTGTCCGATCCTTCCCTGACACTGCAGTCCTACGAGAAGGTGTCCCCTTTGTCCTTCGAAAAATGGGTCAGTCTGATCAATCTGCGGGACAACGGACTATACATCGGCAATCCGATCTATCTGGGGCAGCAGCTCTTCTATTATTATTTGTCCCCCCACCATGTCTTAAAATTCGACATGGAAGACCTGTTCTATTATTCTTCCCATAAGATCATGTGCCGGGGAAATCATTATTTTGTGGCCGACTACGGAATGCAGCAGACACTGACCTCACGCTATGGCATCAAAAGCTACGGAGTTCCCGGCGTGGATTATTGTTTTGTCAACGGAGATCCTACGGACTTCCGCAGGGAAAATCTGCAGATCCACAACATCTATCACGGTGTCCGGAAAACGGCAGCAAAAAACGGACAGTACGTTTATACTGTCCGCATTCATATCCGTGGTAATTATATTGTGGGGCGCTACGCTACTGATATCGAAGCAGCCATTGCCTATAACAAGGCCATCGATATTTTGCATAGCAAAGGAGTCACCAGTAATTTTACCCCCAACTATGTGGAAGCCATCACTCCCCGCCGTTATGCCGAGATCTATTCTACGCTCGACATTGCACCGGGAATCCTGAATTATGAGCCTATTTCTCCGAATAATCAATAAAACTGATATTCATATTGGCATAGCCTGCAATGCCGTCGATGGTGACATCATTGGCATATTGCCACATGGTAAAACGATAAGGATAATCCGGCACGTCTTCCATCTGGGAAAGCCATACGTCATATGCCGATAATTTTGACAGGTCAATTTCTTTGATCAGCCACTCCTTGTCTCCGTAAAGCAGGGGCTTATATCCGGCTGCCTCTATGGTATCCAGGAAAGCCTTGGTGATCTTCGTCTTGTCAGCACGACTGACAGTCTCGATTCTCGTCGTATCATTGTCCACAAAACTCATATCAAAAGCCACCGGATAGGTGATCTTGTAGTCTTTGATATTCTCCAGAACGATATTGGATTCCTCCACCGCCTCTTCTTCCGTGATGGCCTGTGAGGTAAAATACACCCCGATCTGTAATCCAGCATCTGTGGCTCTCTTGATATTGTCTACGAAATAATCATCCAATACGATCTGTCCGCTGCCATAGCCTCTGGCACCTACCCGCAACATCACAAAATCCACTCCGGCTTTTTTCAGTTTCAAAAAATCCACATAATCCTGATATTTGGAAATATCCACCCCGACATAGGAAGTCAGTTTGCCGTCCTGATAATATTTCATCAGGTCGGACTGGCACACCAGTTTGGTGAAATCATATTCGTGCTTGGGAAGGTACGGGCTGATCAGCACCCATTCTTCCTTGCCGTCCCGGTTGGTCACCAGGGTATGTTTTCCATCGGTGGAGGGATCCGCTTCCGCTGTTTCCTTTTTGTTATCCTTTTGGGAAGGCTCCGCAGACGGCAATGGTGTTGCCGTAGTCTCCGGGTACATGTCCCAGAAATCCAGATCCGAAGGAGTCAATGTGCTTCCGGTGATCAGGTCCTGCGTGTCCGGATATTTGTCTGTCTGATTATTTTCTGCCTGTTGTACATTCTCCGTCTGTGCAGCCGTATTGTTCTGTTGGTGGGAAGTGGGCTGTCTGTTCATGATCAGCACCACCGTAAGGATCACTGCCACGAAAATTGTAACAGCAACGATGGCACTGATCACCGTAGGTGTCAGCCCTCCTCCGTGATCTTCATAATCGTCCGGAAGACGCATATCTTTTCTCCTCTTGTACTTTCTTTATGCTTTTACGATACATTTCTTCGGGCATTTCTCCATGCAGGCACCACAGCCCACACATTTCTCCGGATCAATGATTGCATGGAAATTCTCGACCTTCACAGCATCGTGCTGGCAATTCTTTACGCAGATACCGCAGCCCACACAGCCGGTCTTGCAGGCCTTCATGGTAACAGGGCCCTTGTCCGTAGAACTGCAGGCTACCTGTACCGTATTGGAATAAGGCCGTAAGCTGATCAGATGCTTGGGGCAGACCTCCACGCACTTTCCGCAGGCCTTACATTTTTCCTTATCTACTACAGCCACACCGTTCTCTACATGAATGGCATCGAAGGGACAGACCTGTGCACAGGTTCCGAATCCCAGGCAGCCACTGTTGCAGGATTTCGGCCCGCCTCCGGGTACAAAGCTCATCATACGACAGTCCTTGATGCCATAATAATCATAATCCGTTGTGGTCCGCTCGCAGTCACCCTGACAATGCACATAAGCTACCTTGCGCTCGGAAGCCTCTGCTTCTACACCCATGATGGCGGCGATTTTTTTGCCGACTTCCTCTCCGCCTACGGGACAGGTGTTCACCGCAGCCTCTCCCTTTGCAATGGCAGCTGCCAGACCGGAACATCCGGCGAAGCCGCAGCCACCACAGTTATTTCCGGGAAGGGCAGCTAACACCGCCTCTTCCTTCTCATCTACTTCTACTTTGAATTTAATGCCGGCCACGCCAAGGAACAGTCCCACAAAGATGCCGACGATTCCGACACAAGCCGCAGCAATCAGAATTCCTGTTATACTCATCTATGTTACTCCTTCCTAGATCAGACCGGAGAATCCGCAGAAAGCAATGGCCATCAGTCCTGCTGTCAGCAGTACCATGGGCATTCCCTTGAAAGATTCCGGCACTTCATTGTATTCCATCTTCTCACGCAGTCCTGCCAGGATCACGATGGCAATGGTAAAGCCAAGCGCTGTGGCAAAGCCATTTACGATACCGGTCAGAATACCGTATTCCTTCTGCACGTTGGTAATGGCTACACCCAGCACCGCGCAGTTGGTGGTAATCAGAGGCAGATAGACGCCCAGTGCCTGATACAGGGAAGGCATTGCCTTTTTCAGGAACATTTCCACGAACTGTACCAGTGCAGCAATGACGAGAATGAACACTATCGTCTCCAGATACTCAATGTGTAACGGCTGTAAGATAAATTTGTAGATCACACCCGCTACCGCACTGGCCAGCGTAATAACGAAGATAACCGCCGTTCCCATGCCGCCCGCCGTCTTGATCTTGCGGGACACGCCTAAGAAGGGGCACAGTCCCATGAACTGGCTTAATACGATATTGCTGACGATGGAGGAACTGATCAGTAACAGAAGCATATCTTTTACACTATCCATTTATTTGTCCTCCTTATCTAAATCGATGGTCTCCAGATCATCCTCTGCCGTCTGAGGTTTTGCTGCCGCTTTTGCCGCATCCTTCACAGCCTCTTCCGTGGTATTGGTATTGTCATAAAACCGCTCCGAGCAGCCACTCTCGCCACAGTGCAGACAGTCATGTCCGCAGCCGGACTGGATCTTCTCGTAATCCTTGCCAGCCAGCTTTCTCTTATTCTTGATATAGTTCTGCAAAGCGGTCAGTGCAGCCAGTACGAAGAACGCACCGGGAGCCAGTCCGAAAATATTGATCGTCACATAGGAATCCGGCATGATCCGAAATCCGAAGATGGATCCGGCCGCCAGGATCTCACGTACTGCACCGATACAAGTCAGTGCCAGAGAGAAACCAAGTCCCATGCCAAGTCCATCGAACAGGGAAGGAATGGGCGGATGGGAATACGCATAGCTCTCTGCTCTTCCCAGAATGATACAGTTTACAACGATCAGAGGAATATACACACCCAGAGCATCGTTCAGTGACGGCAGATACGCCTGCAACAGCAGCTGTACCGCAGTTACGAAGGATGCAATGATCACGATAAATGCAGGGATTCTCACCCGGCTGGGGATCACTTTCCTAAGCAGCGAAATGATCAGGTTACTCATGGTAAGTACCACTGCCGTGGTCAGGCCCATGCCAAGTCCATTCATGGCCGATGTGGTCACCGCCAGAGTCGGACACATTCCCAGCATCAGTACAAATGTAGGATTTTCCTTGATGATACCGTTATAAAGTCTTTCACCTGCTTTATTCATTGCCAGCACCTCCCTGTACATAATCATTAAATGCCAGAAGGCTTCCGTTGACAGCGTTGGTCACTGCTTTCGTGGTGATGGTCGCACCGCTGATGGCATCGATCTCACTGTCAGAAGTGGATCCGGTCTTGGTGTAGGCAAAGCTCTTCACGTTCTTGTTGTGGAACTGCGGCACCAGCACATCTCCCGCTTTCATGCCCAGTCCGGGAGTCTCGGAAATACTTAAAATAGAAATATCATTGACCGTACCATCCAGACGGATTCCCACATACAGCACAATATTTCCGCCATAGCCTTCGGAGGTCGTGGTCTGGATCACATAGCCCAACTGCGTTCCGGAAGCATCCTGCGCTTCATAGACGGTACCGATGGTGATTCCGGTATCTGCCAGCTTCTGCGCCGTATCCGCAGAAGGTGTATAAGCATCCAGTTCTTCAAAATGCTCCGCATCCGCAAAGACCGCCTGACAGGCTTCCTGCACCGCTTTTTCCTCCTGCTGACGGATGGGCTCCTTGGTCAGTTCATAGACAAAGCCAAGCAAAAGTCCAGCAATCAGAGTAATTGCGAACAAAATGCCCGCTTCTTTTAACATTGCCTGAATATCATTCTTATTTTTCACGTTTCGCACCTGCCTTTCTGCCAAAAGCCACCGGCATGGTGAATTTTTCGATCAGAGGTACCAGAAGGTTACCTAAAATGATGGCATAGGACACTCCCTCTGCTCCCGGTCCGAAGATACGGAAGATTCCGGTAAGAAGTCCCAGTACCGCACCGTATACATACTGTCCCTTGATGGTAATCGGTCTGGTGACATAATCCGTTGCCATGAAAAAGGCACCCAGGATCAGGCCGCCGCCTGCTAACTGTGCAGACAGATAGGCAGGATCAAAGCCGTGCCCGCCGAAGATTCCCGCAAACAGGATCACGGTCACAATATATGTACCGGGGATCCGAAGGTCGATCACACCGATCAGGATCAGGAAACAGGCACCGATCAGCAGTGCGATCACGGAAGTCTCGCCGATGGTACCGGCGGTCTTACCTACGATCATGTTCATGACATTGACACTCTCTCCTGCCTTCAGTGCTGCCAGCGGTGTAGCCCCGGTATAGGCATCACAGGCAAAATTCGTCATCTGGGACGGGAAAGAGATCAGCAGAAAGCATCTGGCTGCCAGTGCCGGGTTCATAAAGTTCTGACCCAGACCACCGAACAGCATTTTTACCACAAGGATGGCAAACACACCGCCCAATGCCGCCATCCACAGCGGAATGCTCACCGGCAGATTCAGCGCCAGCAGCAGTCCCGTTACCACTGCTGACATATCGAAAATCGTGATTTTTTTCTTCCAGAGCCAGCCGAATAATAACTCCGTCAATACTGTACTGGCAATGGTCACAGCCATGACTGCCAGTGCTCTGGGGCCAAAGTTATAGATTCCGAAACCGGCAGCCGGCAGCAGTGCGATCACCACGGCTGTCATAATGCTACTGGTCGTTACTTTTGACCGGATATGAGGATTTGAAGATACTTTTAAAAGTCCGCTCACTGTTCTTCCCTCCTACTTCTTTTTCTTCTTGGCAAGCTGGATCTTACGCATGGATTTGATCTCCTGCGTCAGAGGACGCTTTGCCGGGCATACAAAACTACAGCAGCCGCATTCACAGCATTCCATACCGTTATGTTCCACGAAAGCCTCTTCATCAAAATGCTCCGCATAGGTTGCCAAAAGGCTGGGAACAATACGGCCGGGACATGCTTCCACGCAACGTCCGCAGTTGATGCAGGGACTGGGCTCCATAGCGGATACATCGTCCTGGGCCAGTGCCAGTAATGCGGTAGAGGTCTTTGTGGTGGGTACATCCAGCTGGAACATACCGAATCCCATCATGGGACCTCCGCAGATGATCTTCTCCGGCTCCTGCTTAAATCCACCGGCTATATCCAACAGTTCCTGATAACTCATACCGATAGGTACACGAAAATTCCGGGGATTGGCCACAGCATCTCCGGTAACAGTGATGATACGTTCCATCAGAGGGCGTCCTTCCGTCACCGCTCTGTAAATGGCAACCACGGTATCTACGTTATCTACAATACAACCTACGTCCGCAGGCAGCATGGAGGAATTGATCTTCCGTCCCGTTGTGGCATAGATCAGCTGACGCTCCGCGCCCTGAGGATACTTGGTCTTCAGTGCCTTCACCGTGATCTGAGGATCGTTCTTAGTCATCTGTTTTAACAGAGAGATACAATCCGGCTTATTGTCCTCCACGGCCAGAATACCGTGGGCATTGTCAAACAGCTTCAGCATGATCTTCAGACCACCGATCAGCTTGTCCGGCTCTTCCATCATTCTGCGGTAATCGGAAGTCAGATAAGGCTCACATTCCGCACAGTTAGCAATTACATATTCAATTTTGTCAGGATCCTTGGGAGACAGCTTGACATGCGTAGGAAATCCGGCACCACCCATACCTACGATACCTGCTTCCTTCACAATGTCGATGATCTCTTCCTTCTGCAGTTTGTCCACCGGTGCATAAGGATGAAATTCTTCGCTCTCATACAGACCGTCATTGTCGATCACGATACTCTGTATCAGATCTCCTGTTACCACACGTCTCGTCTCAATGGTTTTCACCGTACCCGACACAGATGCATAGATGGGTGCCGACACGAAGCCACCACTTTCTGCTATCTTTTGTCCCGCCAGTACCCGGTCTCCTTTTGCCACGATGGGCTTCGCCGGAGCGCCGATGTGCTGGGACAACGGATAGACCATTTCCCCTTTGGGCAGGACATCCTGGATCGGTTTGTCCTTGGACAGATCTTTTCCATCATAGGGATGTATTCCGCCTACAAATGTCAACTTTGCCATTTCCTAACATCCTTTCTAAATAGTTACTTGTATTGCAAATTACATTATGATAATTGTACTATTTTTATCAATTTTTATCAACTTTTATCAACAAAATGCTACTGCAAATTCTAAAATTATGGTAAAATAAATTCACCCATAGAAAGTCTGTGTGACTGCTTGCAGGCAGCACAGGTTTTCTATGAGGTGAATAAGCAAACATAAGTAAGTAGGGCGATAGCCCGGATTACGCATGTTTGTTACGCTTTCGAGAGTTCGAAGAACGAAGAAAGCGTTTATTAACTTGCCCACACGGCAGAAAGAGGTCATACATGAAAAAATCAGAAGAGACTCTGGAGGATTTCGCGATCTCCTATCCCTTGGATAAGCTGGCGCCTCTGGAACAAATCCTTTTTCTCGATATTGAGACCACGGGATTCACTTCCCGTACTTCTTATTTATATATGATTGGCTGTGCCTACTATCAGGCCGGCAAATGGCGGACCATCCAGTGGATGGCGGATGACTATTCCCAGGAAGGGGATATTCTCACTGCTTTCTTTGATTTTGCAAGAGATTATCGCTATCTGGTACATTTCAACGGCAATAATTTTGACCTTCCCTTTATCACCCAGAAATGTGCGCAGTTAAAACTTCCGTTCTCCTTTGACGGATTTCAGGGTATCGACATTTACCGCCGGATCTCCCCTTATAAATTCTTCCTAAAGCTGCCGAACTGTAAGCAGAAAACTTTGGAGCAGTATCTCGGAATTGCCCGTACCGATGTTTTCTCCGGCGGAGAACTCATTGGTCTATACCATGATTATGTAAAAAATCCTTCGGAATTCACAGAAAAAGCATTGTTTTTGCATAATGCGGACGACCTGAAGGGAATGTTGGAAGTTCTTCCGATTCTGGCCTACTATGATCTGTTCAACGAGAATTGTGTGAAAGCCAGAAAAGTACAGGCCAACTATTACAAAGATGTCAGTGGCGCACAACGCAAGGAACTGTTGATCACCCTGCAGATTCCCACTTCCCTGCCCAGACTGGTAACCGCTTCTGCGGCCAACTGCTATTTCCGTGGAGAAGGAGAATCGGCTACTTTAAAGGTTCCCATTTACGAGGAAGAATTAAAATATTTCTATTCCAACTACAAGGACTATTACTATCTTCCTACGGAAGATGTGGCATTGCACAAATCTGTAGCCGGTTTCGTGGACAAAGAGCACAGGCTCCAGGCCTCCGCAGCGAACTGTTACACCCGGAAATTCTCCTGCTATCTTCCCCAATGGGAGATTCTGTTCACGCCATTCTTCAAGAGAGATTATAAGAGCAAGGAATTATTCTTCGAGTTGACGGATGAAATGAAGAAAAACAGAGAAGGATTTACACAGTATGCCAATCATGTTTTGTCCATGATCGCATCTACTTACTAACCGGAACGAAATGAGACATCGTCCCTTAGATGTACTTATAGTACTTATAGCACTTATAGCACAGAAAGTACAAAAAGTACAAAAAGAGGAAAGCAAAACTGCTTTCCTCTTTCTTATTTTGTCATTTTCTGTACTCACTACATCGGTTTCACATAATAGAAAGAACTCTTTCTGTCAAATCCGATTTCGCGATAATTCATGATCTGTTCCGTACTTCCGATAAACAGCATACCGCCTTTGGCCAGAGACTGATAATATTTCCGGAATACTTCATCCTTTGCTTCCTCCGTAAAATAAATCAGTACATTTCTGCACACGATCAGATCACAGTCGGTAGGATAAACATCCTTCAATAAATTATGCTGATGAAAATCCACTCTTGCCTTGATCTCATCTGCAATCTTGTAAGAAGGACCAATCTTCGTGAAGTATTTCTTCTTCAGATCCTCCGGCACGCCTTCTATGCTCTTTTCTCCATACAGGCCGGTCTTTGCCTTTGCGATAACCTGTTTGTCCAGATCTGTAGCATAGATACGAATCTGCTGTAACGGAATGTGCCGTGACAGAGCCATTACAAGAGAGTAAGGCTCATCTCCCGTGGAACATGCCGCACTCCAAACCTTCAGGTTCTTGCCGAAGCGTTGAATCAGTTCCGGGATCACGGTCTCTTCCAGATATTTCCACTGTTCAGGATTACGGTAGAATTCTGAAACATTGATAGTAATGTATCCTACAAATTCCTCAAAAAGTACTTTATCCGTCTTCAGTGCCTGTACATACTTGTCATAACCTACGATCTTATGCTTGGCGATCAGAGTATCGATACGCCGTTTCATCTGCTTCTCTTTGTAAGCATTCAGATCGATCGTAGTCAGAGAATAAATCTCCTTTTTAAAATACTCATAATCATATATCATGAATATCTACCACCTAACGGTTGATTATTTCTCAGAGTTCTCAGCCTCTGCAGCGATAACAGCGTCAATATCTACAGATACAACATCTGCATCGGACTCTTCCTCTGCCTCAACGGGTTCTGGAGCTGTCAGAGCTTTAACGCTCAGGGAAATCTTGTGATCAGCCTCATTGAAATCTACAACCTTAGCTGTAACTTCATCGCCAACGCTCAGTACATCGGAAGGTTTCTCAATGTGCTCCTTTGCGATCTGGGATACATGAAGCAGAGCATCTACACCGGGCTCTAATTCTACGAAAGCGCCAAAGTCGGTCATTCTTGCAACCTTACCGGTTACTACATTGCCAACTGCATACTTCTCTGCTGCATTCTTCCAGGGGTTAGCGTCGTCGAACTTCAGGGACAGTGCAATCTTATTGCCGTTGATCTCTTTGATCAGGACTTTCAGCTTATCGCCAACCTTGAATACCTTCTTGGGATGCTCGACTCTGCCCCAAGACATCTCGGAGATGTGAAGCAGTCCGTCTGCGCCGCCAAGATCGATAAATGCGCCGAAATCAGTTACGTTCTTAACAACACCTTCTACGATATCACCTTCTTTGATCTTCTCAAAGAGTTCCTTCTGCAGCTCAGCCTTCTTGGCTACGATCAGCTGTTTGCGGTCACCAATGTATCTTCTTCTCTTGGGATTGTACTCGCTGATCACGAATTCAATCTCCTGTCCTGCATACTTGGTCAGATCCTTCTCATAAGTATCGGATACCAGGCTTGCGGGGATGAAGATTCTTACTTCGTCCACGATCACACTTAAACCACCGTCCAGTACCTGGGATACGGTTGCCTTAAGTACCTCGTGATTGTTAAATGCTTCTTCAATTCTCTTGTTGCCTCTGTCTGCAGCAAGACGCTTGTAGGTAAGGAGAACCTGACCCTCACCGTCATTTACTTTCAGAACCTTGACTTCCATGGTGTCACCAACCTTGGCAACCGTGGTAAGATCCACGCTGGAGTCGTTGGTGTATTCGTTCTTGGTAAGAATACCGTCAGATTTGTATCCGATGTTCAGAATGATCTCTTCCGGTTTCACATCGATGACTGTACCTTCGACTACCTCTCCTGCATGTATTGTCTTTAATGATTCTTCCAGCATTTGTTCAAAAGTTAATTCTGACATAATTTTGAACCTCCTCAATTAATTTATTTGGGGTGGAAGCCCCCGCGGTAATACCCACTAGTCGAACAGCTTTAGGTAGATCTAAATGCAAGTCATCCAGTGTCTGTATAAAATAGGTGTGCACACATTCCCTTTGGCAGATTTCGTAAAGTTTTCTGCTATTAGAACTGTGCTTCCCTCCTATTACAATCATAACGTCAGCTTCCGCTGCAATGGCCTTTGCCGATCGCTGTCGCTCTTCTGTAGCATTACAGATAGTGTTCACAACACTATCATTGTAACCTTTTTTTTCAAAAATTTCAACTATATATTGAAATTTATTGTAGTTATATGTCGTCTGAGACACAATACAAAGCTTTTCGCCTTCTGTTTTCACAAAATTTTCTGCCTGTTCGGGAGTTTCCAGAACGGTTACCGGGCCCTGACACCAGCCGACGATACCCTCTACTTCCGGATGTTTCGGGTCCCCCACGACGATCACATGATACCCTTCTGTGCTTTTTTGTTCCACGATACGATGGATCTTTTTCACAAAGGGGCAGGTGGCATCAATGCACTCCAGACCATTCGCTTCCATGATATCATAGATTTCTTTTGCCACTCCGTGGGCACGAATGATCACAGTGGGAATATTCTCCCCGGCTTTCAGGCTTTTTAGTTCTTCTTTGCTTTCCAGAACTCTTACTCCTTTTTCCGCCAGTTCCCGGACCACTTCCTCGTTATGCACGATGGGACCATAGGTATAGATAGTCTTCCCGTTTTTTAATTGTTCATACACAGTATCTACAGCACGCTTTACGCCGAAGCAAAAGCCCGCGCAGTCTGCCAGTCTTACTTCCATATCAGATCTCCTGTTTAACCGATCAGTTCCACGATCCGGTCGATGACCTGCTCGATCGTCATATCGGAAGTATCCACCAGCACCGCATCGTCCGCCTGTTTTAACGGAGAAGTCTCTCTGTGCATATCTCTATAGTCTCTGTCTTCGATATCCTGACGGATCTTCTCCAGATCACAGGTCTCTCCCTTGGCGGTCAGTTCATCATATCTTCTCCTGGCTCTCACCATACTGCTGGCGGTCAGATAGATCTTCACCTGAGCATTCGGAAGAACCACTGTACCGATGTCACGGCCGTCCATGATCACATCGCTTTTAGCTGCAAGTGCCTGCTGAAGTTCTACCAGCTTGGTGCGTACTGCGGGTTGTGCACTGGTATTGGATGCCATATTGCCGACTTCTTCGGTACGCAGATAAGCATTAACATTCTCTCCGTTTAATAAAACGACCTGCTCACCGTCCACATACTGAATGGTGATATCCGCCTCCTTGCATTTATCGGCGATGGTCGCTGCATCCGTGGGTTCCACGCCCTCTCTTAACATAAACAGTGCCATGGCACGATACATTGCTCCGGTGTCCACATAGATAAATCCTTTTTTCTTTGCCACAGCTCTTGCAATGGTACTTTTTCCGGCACCTGCCGGGCCGTCGATTGCTACATTAAAACTCATAGTCTAGTCCTCTTTTCTTTATTTCTATTAATTATAATTGATTTCTATTAATTATTATTTTTTCACAAATCTTCCGGTTTTCATTCGTAAAATCTCTCTCCGGACTTTTTTGTGCGCGAATTTATTGTATGCTGTCCCCCGCCAGATGTCCCGTAGACCAGGCGATCTGCAAATTAAAGCCCCCGGTCATGGCATCCAGATCCAATACTTCCCCTGCAAAATACAAATGCCGTACACGTTTGGATTCCATGGTGGAAGGATTGATATCCTTTACCGAGATTCCCCCCTGAGTGATGATTGCTTCCGCAAAAGATCTCGTCCCCGTCACCGTCATGGGTAGTTCCTTGATCAATGAGCCGAAAGCTTTTCTCTCTTCCCGGCTGATCTCGTTCACTTTCTTCTCCGGGGAAATGTCGGACAACTCTATCATAACAGGAATCAGCTTTGCAGGGAACAGGTGGTCCAGCGCATTTTTAAATTGTTTGTTCTTTGCTTCCTCAAAATCCCGAAGTAAACGCTTGTCCAGCTGTTCCGGTGTCAACGCAGGTTTCAGATCTAAGAAAAGCTTTACCTCATCGCTGCCTTTACGCTTCGAAAAATTTTTTGAATAAAAACTGCTGGCTGACAGGATCAGGGGGCCGCTGACGCCAAAATGGGTAAACAGCATCTCGCCGAACCCTTCATACCAGGTCTTTTTCCCGCACTGCATCCGGATCTCCACATTTTTTAAGGAAAGGCCCATCAGTTCCCTGCACCAGTTTTCCCGGATCTCCAAAGGCACCAATGCCGGTTTCCTCTCCGTCACCTTATGCCCTGTCTCTTCCGCGAAACGATACCCGTCCCCCGTGGATCCGGTGCTGGCATAGGAACAGCCTCCAGTACAGACAATGCAGTCATCCGCCGCGATTTTCTCATGGTCTGCACATTCCACGCCACAGAAAACAGGATTGCCATCCGTTTCCTTCGTTAGGATCTTTTTCACCTCGGTATGCAGATGAACATCCACCTGATATTTGCGAAGTTCTCTCTGGAGGGCGGCGATCACGTCCGAAGAATGATCGGATACCGGAAATACCCGGTCTCCCCGCTCCGTTTTCAACGGGCAGCCTGCCTGCTCCAGCAGATCGCATACCCGTGTATTGTCAAAGCCGTAAAAAGCACTGTACAGAAACTTTTCATTGGTACAAATATTCTGAAATAAGACATCCATGTCCGCCGCGTTTGTCACATTGCAACGGCCTTTTCCAGTGATGAACAGTTTTTTCCCCAGCTTTTCGTTCTTTTCCAGAAGTATTACCTTATGCCCTTTTTGCGCTGCCGCAATGGCAGCCATCATGCCGGCAGCACCGCCACCGATCACAATCACCTTACTCATTTCTATCCTCTTTTGCCGATCTGTCCGTCCATCATTTTTCCCTGCGCCGCAGGGAATAGTCCAGCATCGGTTCATCATCTATAAAGTCGATCTCATCATTCAGATATACCTGATAATTATTCCAGGTCTCTTCCAGTGTCTCCAGATTTTTACGCACCTGCTCCGGACATTTCAGGCACAATGCCACTACCAGCGCATTGATCACGCTTAAAGGTGCCACCAGAGAATCCACCACCGACACCATGTCGCTTCTGGCCAGCAGATTGCAGGAAGAATACAGATTCATGGGGGAATGGATGCTGTCGGTAATAGCGATCACCTTGGCATTCCGGTCATTGGCAAACTCCATGGCCTTTAACGTCCGCATGGAGTATCTGGGAAAACTGATACCGATGAAGCAGTCCTTCGGGCCAATATGGATCATCTGTTCAAAAGTCTCACTGACACTGGTGGTATTCAGCAAAAAGACTTTGCCCCGGATCATATTCAGGTAAAAATGCAGAAACGCTGCCAGCGGCTCATTGCTGCGAAGTCCCATGATATAAATGGTCTCTGCCTCCAGAATCGTGGCAACGGCGGATTCAAAGGCCGCCGGATCCAGATTGTCTATGGTATCCTGGATCTTTTCGATATCTGCGCTGAGTACGGAGGTCAGGATCTCCGACTGGGAGCTTCTTCCGTATTTGGCATCCATTTTCTGAATGCCGTTGAGCTTTCCCTGCACGCAGCTTTCCAGTGCCTTCTGGAATTTCGGATAACCGTCATAACCGATTCCCGCTGCAAAACGCACTACGGTAGATTCACTGATTCCCAATGTCTCACCCAGCTTTGCTGCGGTCATAAATACTGCCTGATCGTAATGTTCCGATATGTAATCCGCAATGGCTTTGTGGCCTTTGCTCATTTTTGCATAATGTTCGTTGATTCGGGTAAAAACATCATATTCTGCCACGGTTCTTAACCTCGCGTTGTCTCATTGTAAAAAGCGTAATAGGAATGCTCTAATAGCTGCATTGTCTGTAAGTCTGTCAGATCATAATCTCCGGTCAGAGACATACAGGCAGCTCCGTGAATGAAAATCCACATTTTCATGAACAGATCACCGGGATCCGGGCAGCCCGCCACTCTGGCCAGGTTGATCTCGTAGACCACGTTTCCGGCATCACCATTCAAGATCTCATACATACTCTTTTTCTTATGTTTGCCATCCTGGTTATCCGATACAAACAGAAGCTCGAACAGGTGTCTCTCTTCTCTAGCAAAAGCTATGTAAGCCATGCCCAGATTGGCGAAAGGTGTCTTGCCGGTACGGGGATACAAGCTGTAATAATCCAGAAAATAAGCTGTAGCTCTCTCATAGACCGCATCCCACAGCTCTTCCATATTCTTATATACCCTGAAAATAGGCTGTGTGGAGCACCCTGCTTTCGCTGCTACCTTTCTGGCTGTCACATTGGCAAATCCCTCTTCTCTTGTCATGGCAAATGCCGTATCCAGGATTTTATCAATCGTGATCATCTCTTTACGAGCCATAATCCCTCTCATTCCGCTGCATTTACAGCAAACAATGTGTTCTTCTATAACACTTGTTATTTTAGTGGGTGAAGAGGTGGTTTGTCAATATGTAAATAAACTCATTCGCAATCCGGGCTATCGCCCTACTTGCTCATGTGGTTTTGTTCGTCTAATAAAAAAGCCGCACTGACTGCGAGCAGTCGTGCGACTTTTTATTGACGAATTATTTAGACAGGGTATGCACCGTTCTTGGTGTCAGCCTGGGTCATATCAACCTTTTCCTGCTGTGCCTGACGATACTTGAAGAAGTCGGTAGCAACCTGAGGGAACAGAGCGTAGCTCAGAACGTCCTCATCCTGCTGTTTCCATTCCTTCATTTCGCCTTCCAGCTTATCCATCTCATTGTCGAGCAGATCAGCGTAACGGCAGGTAATTCTCTCCTCACCGGGGATAACCTTGTCGATAACTTCCTGGCTCATGGGCTTAACGGTCTGACCGTACTCACCACGAAGAACTGCCTTGGTCTCCTTGGTAGCCATCTTGTAACGCTCACCAAGCAGTACGTTGAAGACTGCCTGAGTACCAACGATCTGAGAAGAAGGGGTAACCAGAGGGGGCTCACCCAGATCCTTACGAACCTTGGGGATCTCCTTCAGCACATCGTAGTATCTGTCTTCTGCATTCTGCTCCTTCAGCTGGCTAACCATGTTGGAAAGCATACCGCCGGGTACCTGATACAGCAGAGTCTTGATATCAACACCCATAACCTTGGGATTCAGCAGGCCGTTAGCCAGGCACTCATCTCTGTAAGGTCTGAAGTAGTCAGCGATCTCAGCTAACAGGTTCTGATCCAGACCGGTATCGTAAGGGGTTCCCTTGAAGGTCTCAACCATAACCTCGGTAGCAGGCTGTGAAGTACCCATAGCAAAGGGGCTCATAGCGGTATCGATCACATCAACGCCGGCCTCTACTGCCTTCAGGTAGGTCATGCTTGCAACACCGGAAGTATAGTGAGTATGCAACTGGATGGGAAGCTTGGTAACTTCCTTCATCGCCTTGATCAGTTCAGCAGCCTTGTAAGGTACTAACAGACCGGCCATATCCTTGATACAGATGGAATCTGCACCCATCTCTTCGATCTTCTTGGCCATGCTGGTCCAGTACTCCAGAGTGTAAGCATCACCCAGAGTGTAAGCCAGAGCAACCTGTGCTTCACCTCTGCCTTCCTGTGCCTTGAACTTGTTGGTAGCATTTACCGCTTCCTGTAAGTTGCGCAGGTCGTTCAGACAGTCGAAAATACGAATGATATCAATACCGTTGGAGATGGACTTCTGTACGAAGTAATCTACCACGTCATCTGCATAAGGTCTGTAACCCAGAATATTCTGTCCACGGAACAGCATCTGTAACTTGGTGTTTTTGAAGCCGTCACGCAGCTTTCTCAGTCTGTCCCAGGGATCTTCCTTCAGGAAACGAAGGGATGCATCAAAGGTAGCACCTCCCCAGCACTCTACGGAATGATAACCAACTTTATCCATCTTGTCAACGATGGGAAGCATGAATTCGGTCGGCATTCTGGTAGCGATCAGAGACTGATGTGCATCACGTAAAACAGTTTCCGTAATCTTAATCGGTTTCTTTTCAATTTCTGACATTACGAATATCCTCCATAATAATATTTTCTATAGTTAGTATGACGCGATGCGTTATTCTAAGTCCTTCGGACTTATTTCATCGCGCTTTGCGCGAAATACATCTTGGGCATTCGCTTTAAAATACACCGAAGATAGCCATGAATGTACCGGCTGCTACGGCAGTACCGATAACGCCTGCTACGTTAGGACCCATAGCATGCATGAGCAGGAAGTTGGTAGGATCGGATTCTGCACCAACCTTCTGGGATACACGTGCTGCCATAGGAACTGCGGATACACCTGCGGAACCGATCAAAGGATTGATCTTACCACCGGAAAATACACACATCAGTTTACCAAACAGAACACCTGCGGCGGTACCGAACATGAATGCGATCAGACCAAGAGCTACGATCTTCAAGGTATCTGCATTCAGGAATGCTTCTGCGCTGGTGGTAGCACCTACGGAAGTACCTAGCAGAATAACTACGATGTACATCAGAGCATTGGATGCTGTCTCAGTCAGCTGACGAACAACACCGGACTCACGGAACAGGTTACCCAGCATCAGCATACCTACCAGAGGAGCTGTGGTGGGAAGGATCAGACATACAACGATGGTAACAACGATGGGGAACAGGATCTTCTCCAGCTTGGATACGGGACGAAGCTGACCCATCTTGATCTTTCTCTCTTTCTCAGTAGTGAGAAGCTTCATAATAGGGGGCTGGATAATGGGAACCAGTGACATGTAAGAATATGCTGCCACTGCGATAGGTCCCAGGATCGCCGTCTGTCCCAGCTTACCAGCAAGGAAGATGGAGGTAGGGCCGTCAGCACCACCGATGATGGAGATTGCTGCAGCTGCCTTGTCGTTGAATCCCAGCCAGATTGCTCCGAAGTATGCTGCGAAGATACCAAACTGCGCAGCAGCTCCCAGAAGGAAGCTCTTGGGGTTCGCAATCAGAGGACCAAAGTCTGTCATGGCACCTACACCCATGAAGATCAGGGAAGGCAGGATTGCCAGTTCATCCAGCTTGTAGAAATAATACAGTAAGCCGCCGGCACCGTTTGCTGCATTTTCAGGGTGCAGCATGATATCGGGATAAATGTTTACCAACAGCATACCGAACGCTATCGGGAGTAAGAGCAAAGGCTCGAACTCATGACGGATAGCTAAATAAAGGAAAAAGCATGCAACCAGAATCATGACATAGTTTCCCCAGGTCAGGTTAAAAAACGCTGTCTGATGAATCAGGTTGTTAAGCGTACTAGCTATATATTCCATTTGATGACCTCCTGTTGTTTATAGAGCTGATGTAAAATGCCTAGTTCAGAGTTGCCAGAACTGCACCAGCCTCAACAGTATCACCAACTGCAACGTCAATGCTTGCTACAGTGCCGTCTTCGGGAGCTACTACAGGGATCTCCATCTTCATAGCTTCCAGAATGATGACAGCATCACCCTTCTTAACAGCCTGTCCAACACTTGCCTCTACCTTGAAGATTTTACCAGCTGCACCGGCCTCAACCTTGATGCTGCCTGCTGCGCCGCTTGCCTTGGGAGCTGCTGCGGGAGCCTTGGGTGCTGCCTTGGGAGCTGCGGGAGCCTTTGCTGCTACGGGTGCTCCGGTAGATGCGCCCTCTTCTACTACTACATCATATACGTTGCCATTTACGGTAATGGTATAATTTTTCATTTTAATATCCTCCTAACGTTTTTACGATTATCTTACTTTGCGGATAGAACGAACTACAAATCCGTCAGTGCTTGCCGCACCTTCGCTTGCTGCGATCGCAGCTGCAATAACAGCGACCAGCTCAGTGTCATCTGCCTCGGGCTCTTCCTGTGCAGCGATCTGAGTTACAGCCTTATCAATACCTACGTTCTTTGCTTCCTCCTTATCCTTCTTGCTGAATGCAGCCTGGATCTTCGGAATGAAGTTGAACAGGGAAATGATCAGTGAGATCATGATCAGCATTACGAATACAGTTCCCATACCGATCAGAGTGTTCAGTGCAGCTTTGGTCATCAGGCCACCCATGGACTCCACGGGGTTCAGCGCTGCAGACTCCATGCTCAGGAACATATCGTTGGTGAAGATCACTTCTGCCTGTGCATTCTGTTTGGCACCGGTCACATCTACATGTACAATGATCTGATCATCATCGATGGCAGCTTCTGCATCACCGACAGCGGTAATGCCGCCAATGGACTTTTTAGCGGAGTTGAAGGACTCGATAGCAGTTTTGTATGCATAACCATCAACGGTGATACCTACATTTTCCTGTACCATATATGCCACTTCATCAGCGGTATACTCAGAGAAGCTCTCCAGTGCAGCTTCGTCTTCAAAATTCTCCAGAGAAGGAATCACATACTGGGTAGCTATCTGGATTGCAGTGTCCATCTTGCGCTGCTCATAATCCGTATAGGTCTCCTCACTGCCGCACGCGGTCAAACCAAAGATGCAGGTAATCATACATACTAAGCTTAAAAATTTCTTCATTTTACAATCACCCTTTCTTATACAGTTCCGTGTTTCTTGGCAGGACGGTCTTCACTCTTGGTGAATAGCATCTCGAATGCGCCGATCACATATTTTCTGGTATCAGCAGCATTTACGATCTGGTCCACATATCCTCTCTTGGCTGCGCTGGTTACATTCAGAGTAAGTGCTTCGTACTCAGCAGCCTTTTCATTAATCACATCAGCGCCCTGGCCATCATACATGATCTTGGCAGCCAGCTTGCCGTCCATAGCACCAATCTGTGCATCCGGCCATGCCATGGTGATATCCGCACCGATTGCCTTGGAGTTCATCACCACATAAGCGGTTCCCAGAGCCTTGCCGATCACAACGTTCACCTTGGGAACGGTAGCGTTGGCAAATGCGTAGGTCAGCTTTGCAGCAGCCTTTGCGATAGCCTTCTCGGAAGCCAGAGTTGCTTCGTAACCCTTTACATTGGTCAGGGTCAGTACAGGAATGCCGAAAGCATCACAGAAGTTTACGAACTCAGCAGCCTTCTCACAGCCCTCTGCAGTCAGAACTGCATCCAGCTTCTCTGCTACCTTGCCTTCTTCGTCGCAGATCTCGGAACGGTTAGCTACCGCACCAACGGTAACGCCATCCAGACGTAAGAAACCGGTTACCATGTTCTTGGCATATCCGGCCTTCACCTCGAAGAAGTTGTTGTCATCTGCCAGAATGGACAGAGCAACGGATGTGTCGCCGACGCAGCCTGCGATCTCAGGATTTACACGGTTCAGATCATCAGTGCAATCCTCTAAGAAGCTTGCATCATCCTCGTTGTTGGCAGGCAGGAAGCTTACCAGCTCTCTTACCTTCTCCAGAATGGTTGCTTCGTCAGCTACCACGTCAACAATACCGCTCTCTTCTGCCTGGAATTTAGCGGAAGAAGAATCACACTTGGTGATCACATTACCGTCCAGAGCGTTAGGAGCATTTACGAACAGCTTGGCATTCTTCTCTTCCATGAAAGTGAAATCGGTCATGGTAGGGAACAGTCCTAAGCCACCGCCACAGGTTCCGAATACAGCAGTGATCTGAGGGATCACGCCGGAAGCCATGGTCTGCTTTAAATAGATCTCACCAAATGCAGCCAGTGCATCGGTTGCTTCCTGCAGTCTTAAACCTGCAGATTCGATCAGTCCGATCACAGGTGCTCCGGTCTTCATAGCCAGATCGTAGAGATTGGTGATCTTCTTTGCATGCATCTCGCCGATGGTTCCGTTCAGTACGGAAGCGTCCTGGCTATATACATATACAAGATTACCATTGATCACTCCGTAGCCGGTAATACAACCGTCAGAAGGAGTTTCATTGGGTTTCAGATTGAAATCCGTAGCTCTTGCGGTTACAAGTCCGCCGATTTCAACGAAACTGTTGTCATCGAGTAAAGCTGCTATTCTTTGACTCGCTTTTGAAGTAGTACTCATATGTTTTCAGCCCTCCGTTGATAATATAATAAAATATAATAGAAAACGTTTATTAATATAGAAGCACAAATGCCCCCATGATTAACAGTTTGTAGTATAACATAAAATCTGCAACTCGCAAAGAACGAATTGCAGATTTTTACATTTTTTATATATTGTACCTCATTTTGAACAATTTCCCCGTCATTTTTTCCATTCCATTTTTCTGCAATCCCTACGGGAATGCTACCAGAAAACGTTTCAGGATCTGTCTGCCACACCAGGAAAGATCCACGGCCTCCACTGTCCAAGCAGCATACAGCCGCTCCCTGCGCCAGATTTCGCCATCCACCAGATAACAGATTTCTCCCACCGTCGTTCCTTCCTTTACCGGTGCCTTCAGTTCTTTCTCTTTCCGGTAGAGAATCTCCACTTTCTCGTCTGCGCGCATAAGCAGGCCTTCCGCTCCTTCCGCCTCCGGATCCAGTTCCACCGCCAGCTGCACTTCTCCTGTCAATTCCTCATCCTGTGCCTCCGTCACCGGGATCGGCATAAGGTACTGTTCCCGTCCGGAAAATTCTTCCTCTCCGAACTTCCGGTAAACAAAATTTTCCAGTCCATATCCAAACAACTCTCTGCTGTCACTCCATTTATAGGTCTTATGATTCGGCCACCCACAGGCCAGAAGTGCCACAATCATACATTTTCCATCCCGTTCCAGTGCTCCCACATAGCAGTACCCCGCCTTGTTCGTAAATCCGGTCTTGCCGGTAAAAGCTCCGTCCATCATCTGCAAAAAGGCATTGTGGTTGTGGCACTGAAAGGAGCGTCCGTTTTCCGTGAAACAATACTCCTGTGTCCGGGTGATCTCCCGGAACAGATCTCTCTGGGAAGACTCTCTGATACAGTACCGTAAAATACAGGCCAGATCCTTTGCTGTGGTATGGTGCTCCTTTTCCAGAATACTCCCGTCAGGTAATGTCAATGTCTCTGTGGCATCCAGCCCGTTGGGAGTGATAAACCAGGTATCCTCGCAGCCGATCTCCACCGCCTTTTCATTCATCGCCTGTGCAAATCTATGTAATGCTGCCTTACTCTCTTCTGTAGTATGCTCCGAAGCCTCTTTCGTCTCACCCAGAAGCTTTCCGCCGATATCTTCCGCCAGTGCCGCAGCAGCATCATTATGGCTTTCCAGCATCAGGGAAAACAGCAGTTCTCTTACCGTATAATGCTCCCCCTTTTTCACATAGAGCTTTACCTTGGGCATAGTGGCTGCATAGGCGGAAATACTGACCTCTTCCTCCACCTTTGCATTTTCCAGCACCAGAATACAGGTCATGATCTTGGTGGTGCTGGCCATCGCCATGGGAGTCTCTTCATTTTTTCCATATAGTACCCGCCCGGAGTCGGCATCCAGAAGCACCGCCGCCTGTGCATACAGGTGTAAATCCTCCTGCAGCTGTCCGGCTTCCTTTTCCGCTGTTTCATGAAAAAGGTGCGTAGCCTGTTCCCGGATTCCCTCGCTGACATACCCCTGCCGACAGAATCCGCCTATACTTTCCAGACACAGAATTCCGGCGAAAAGGGCACAAAAAAAGCCTCGCATAATCATCACTCCCAAAAGAGTCCCTTATTACTATGATTATTATGAGGCTGATTCTTTGTCCTATTCTATTATATGTTTAATGTGAGCTGTACTTCCTGCTCCGCCTGCTGTTTGAATTCCTCCACCTGCACCGGGTTCAGTTCCGGCAGTTCCTCCAGGCTCTTCACACCAAAGCAGCGAAGGAACTGTTCCGTTGTGCCGAACAGCAGAGGTCTTCCGGGAGCATCCAGCCGCCCTAACTCCGTGATCAGATCGTATTCCAACAGCTTATTGATGGCATGATCGCAGCTGACCCCTCTGACTCTCTCGATCTCCAGTCTTGTTACCGGCTGCTTATAGGCAATGATGGACAGGGTCTCCAGAACCGTATCCGTCAATGTCATCTTTCGGGGAGTCTTGGCGATCTTGATCAGGTATTCATACATATCCGACTTGGTACACAGCTGTACCGAATTGTCAAACTGTGTCAGTCCGATGCCACGGTTCTCTTCCTCATACCGCGCCGCCATATCTTTTAAAATGGATTTTGTGGTCTTCACATCCTCTTCGATCACTTCCGCAAGTCTGCTGATCTCCACGGAATCCCCCATGGTAAAAAGGATGGCTTCTATTACTGCTTCTGCTTTACTGCGTTCCATGTTCCGACCTCACTGTATCTTAAACGTTAGATGTAATCATAATATCATCGAATATATTTTCCTGACTGATGTTGATCTTGCCGGTCTTCATCAGCTCCAGAATGATCAGGAAAGTAACGATGACCTCCATTTTGCTGTTCTGCTTCTCCAGAAGCTTTCGGAAACTGAAGGTCTTATGTTCTCTGGCATAAGCTTCCACATACAGCATCTTGATGTCCATATCCACCTCGTCCTTTTCGATATTGCCATACTGGCTGCGGACAGGGTCGATCTTGTCCTCCTGTTTCTTCACAATAGATTTGAATATTTCATGAAGCTTGTTCAAGTTCATATCGCCGATCAGCTCTTCGTAATCGATGGGCTGTCTGTAGGCTTCCACTTCCTTCGGAAGTCTCTGTTCTCTGTACATATTTCTGGCAGCATCCACCTGCCGGTCTCTGAGTTCGAAGGACATATATTTGTACATCTTGTATTCCAACAGCTTCTGTACCAGCTCCGCTCTGGGATCCTCTTCCTCGCCGTCCTCGTTCACTTCCTTGGGCAGCAGCATTTTGCACTTGATATCGATCAGTGTTGCCGCCATTACCAGGAATTCACTCATGACGTTCATATCTTCCCGTTGCATCTGCCTGATGTAATCCAGATACTGGGCCGTGATCTCCACAATAGGAATATCATAGATGTCTATTTTGTTTTTCTCGATCAAATGAAGCAACAGATCCAGAGGACCTTCAAATGCTTCCAGTTTTACAGATATTGCCATGTAATAAAACTCCTATTTCCCCTCATCGCTCCCACCGGCCTCTTCTCCCCCCGGCAGCAGATCCACTTCCAGGACCTCTCCAGGATTGAACAGCCGGATCGGAATCGTATGCATTCCCAGTCCTCTGCTGAGCAGCATTCTGGTTTTCCCCAGTGTGAACTCTCCGCCATCATATTTTGGAAAAAGTCTCACATTGGGAGACACCACGCCTTTTCCCCAGATGGGGACTCTCACCATACCGCCGTGGACATGGCCGGCCAGCACCAGATCTGCTCCCCAGTCCGCGTATTTCGGAAAATAATCCGGATTGTGGGCGATCAGGATCGTATACTTTTCTGCGGAAGGTTGTCCCAACAGACTTTTCAGATACTCCGGATCCATGGGCTGGATCCCGAAGCGCTTGTAATACAGCTTGTCGATCTCCGATCCGTAAATGCAGATCCCGGATTCTTCCAGAACGGTATGTTCATTCACCAGCCTCCGGATTCCGATCTTCTGCAGGGCCTCCTCGTACCGCTCCGCCATATCTCCGTAGTTCTCCGGGTACAGTTTCAAACGGTGTTCATGATTGCCGTTGCCGTAGTAGATCGGATATTTCCCGGCAAGCTTCGTAAGCAGGTCCACCGCCGTCTCCAGACTTGCCTTCGGCTTTGCCGTCAGAATATCTCCGGCGATCAGGATCATGTCCGGCCTTATCTCATCAATGGCCTGCAGCAGGCGCTCATTTTCTTTTCCGTATCTCTTATTGTGCAGATCCGCCAGAACCACTGCCTTAACAGGCTTTTTGATTCTCTGATCTCGCAGGAAATAATGCCGTACCACAAAACGATTGCTGTCGTACAGCATTATCCATACAAGAACCACCAGGATCACTGCGATCACGGTAATCACCACATCCAAATTCTTTGCCCCCATGGTCTATTTCCAGTTAATTGCCAATATGTTCTATAGTATAACATATTTTTCGGGCTTACAAAAGATAAAATTCCATTATTTTAAAGAGGTAGTCCTTGTATACCGCTTTCGCCACATCATTTTCATACAGGATCGGAACGCTTCCGATCTCCACTCCGTTCAACAGATAGACCGCTCTGCCTGCCTCTGCCCCCTTTGCGACAGGCGCCTGTGCCTCCTCCGGTAACTCTATGGTTTTCTTCACTCCGTCCAGCGAATTGCCTTCCGTATCCAGATACCGGAATTCGCTCTGGTATCTGACAGGTACCGTATCTTCCACGCCACCTTCTATCCGAAGGTCCTCCAATACATCCGTATTCTCATCCAGATACAGGTCACTGACATTGAAACCGTAACTTAACAGTGTCTGAGCATCCTTAAAACGTGCCTTGTAGTCTGGGGCTCCCATGACCACGGCAATCAGGTCAATACCATCCTTCGTGGCAGTGGCAGACAGGCAGAATTTAGCCTTGGAGGTGGATCCGGTCTTCAGTCCCGTAGCCCACTGGTACTGTTTCAACAGCTTGTTGGTACTGTTCAGGGTAAATGTAGAGCTGCCCTGTCTGGTCTCATGGGTGATGTCTTCCATCCAGATACCGGTATATTCAAAGACCTGGGGATATTTCACCGTAAGCTCTCTGGACATAATGGCCACATCCATGGCTGTCGTATAGTGTCCGTCGGAATCCGTCAGTCCGCAACAATCCTCGAAATGTGTATCCGCCATTCCCAGTTCTGCCGCCTTTTGATTCATCTGATCCACGAAAGCCTCTTCACCCCCCGCTATGTATTCTGCCACCGCCACACTGGCATCGTTGCCAGAAGCTACAGCAATACATTTGATCATGGTCTCCATGGTCTGTACCTCGTTCTCCGCCAGGAATACCTGGGAGCCTCCCATGGAACTGGCGTAAGCACTGACGGTCACCGGATCCTCCAGTTTTATCTTCCCCTGATCCAATGCCTCGAATGTCAATAGCAATGTCATGATCTTGGTAATACTGGCGGGACTTCTGCGCTCTCTGGCATTCTGTTCAAAGATCACTTTCCCGGTAGAGCTCTCCAGAAGCACGGCACTGGGAGCTTCGATTGCCGCCGGCTCCGCAGATACACTGATCCCGTCCCACCAGAATACCTGTATGCTGACCGTAAAAAGTAAGATCCATGTGAAAATCCTTTTCCTGTTTTTTTGCATAAAAAAGCCACACTCCCTTATCCTTTCTTCTAAAAGATATGGTCGTATGGCCTTGTATATACCTGTAATCCAACCGTCCGAAACACTACAGTCTGGTGATCAGTGCCTGACAGCGTTCCTTCAGGGCTTCACCCTTGCTGCGCACATCGATGTGAAATACTTTGATCAGCTGGACCACATAATCCACAGCTACAATCGCCAGAATTACCTGAATCAAACGGATGCCCACCTGGATCTGTACTCTGTCAATAATGTGATACATGGCATCGTGAACGAACTGTACGATTCCTATTGCATAAAAGCCCCAGGCAACAGTACTTTCCAGGCAGATGATACCACGGTAATTGAAGGGCTTGTTGTTATAATCCCACCAGAGTTCTCCGAGGAAACGGATCATACCGATTCCCACCAGATATTCAAAAGTGGTGGCCAGAATGGCTCCAAGAAAATACAGCTTTACCAGTTTCCCGCGCAGGGGACTTAAAATCAGATATCCCAGCACTCCGCCGAAACCGTAGATCGGGCAAAAAGGGCCCTTGCCGAAGCCACGGTTGGTCAGCTTGTGATTGCAGAAAGACATATAGGTAGATTCCAATGCCCAGCCAAGAATACTGTACAATACAAACGCTGCTAACAGATGATAGATATCTGTTCCCAGTATTTCATAATTCCACATTTTGTTTCCCTCATAAGTACAAAGTCCCCGGTGATTACGCCGAGGACTGTTGTTTTGCATTAGTTATATTTACGTTTTCTTGCTGCTTCAGACTTCTTCTTACGTTTTACGCTAGGCTTCTCGTAATGCTCTCTCTTACGAATCTCCTGCTGGATACCAGCCTTAGCGCAGCTTCTCTTGAAACGACGTAAAGCGCTATCTAAAGTCTCGTTCTCTTTTACGATTACGTTTGACATCTTACACCCGACCTCCCTTCAGTCCCTTCAAGTAACATGACTGACTGGGTTATTCTAATGCGCAGTTGTTCTACACACATTTGATATTATAGCATAAAAAATACATTCGTCAACTACTTTTTTAATTTTTTATTATATTATAGTCTCCGTAGCCCGCATGAAAATAAGGACAAGCAGACTCTAAGCAACCGTCGGTACTTAGCGAGGGTATTTTCCTCGCTTATGTACCGTTACGGTTAAGCGTCCGAAGCGAAAGCGGGTCTGCGGTTCTTATTCTCATGCGAGCTACTGGCTTTAACAAAATCTTATTTAAAAAACTTATCATAAATTCCAAACAGGAAAATAAAGATCACGATCAGGGGCAGTCCATAGGTCAGATAACCGCGCATCCAGTCGTGGACTTTTAAGCCTTTGCCGGTATTTACTTCTGTCTTATAGTTCTCCCATCCCCAGCCGTATCTGGTCACACAGAACAACAGATATACCAGAGATCCTAACGGCAGGAACAGATTACTTACCAGGAAATCTTCGAAATCCAGTACTGCTCCGCCGAAGATGGAGAAGCCGTCCCAGCTCCATACATTGTAGCCCAGTACGCAAGGTACGGACAGTACGATGATCAGGAACAGGTTCACCAGGGAAGATTTCTTACGGCTGGCACCGGTCAGTTCCATACCACAGCAGATGATATTTTCAAATACTGCCAGTACTGTAGACAGAGCTGCGAACGCCATGAACAGGAAGAACAGGCTTCCCCACAGGCGGCCGTAAGGCATATTTGCGAAAATATTCGGCAAAGTAATAAAGATCAGGCTGGGCCCGGAAGTCTGATCCACCCCATAGGTAAAGCAGGCGGGGAAAATGATCAGTCCTGCGGTAATTGCCACGAAAGTATCCAGTACCACAACTCTGACGGACTCACCCATCAGGGAATGATCCTTGCCGATGTAGCTTCCGAAGATCGCCATGGCACCAATGCCAAGACTTAAGGTAAAGAATGCCTGATTCATGGCACCTACCAGTGTAGATACCACACCAACCTCCTGCATACGTCCAAAATCAGGTACCAGATAGAACTTCAGACCTTCCTTTGCTCCCTCCATGAAGAAGCTGTTGATGGCAAGTACTACCATGATGGCAAGCAGTGCGATCATCATGACTTTCGTCACACGCTCCAGACCGTTCTGCAGGCCACCGGCACATATGACGACACCGATGACTACCACCAGTACCATCCAGAACATCATGACCCCTGGATCTGCCAGCATCCGGGTAAACTGATCCGCTACCGCATCTGCGGAAAGACCGGAAAGTTTACCGGTAGCCGTCATATAAAAATAGTGTAACATCCAGCCTGCTACGGTAGTATAGAACATCATTAACAGATAACAGCCTGCCAGCGTGAAATACCCGTGGATATGCCACTTCTGTCCCGGCTTCTCCAGTGCCTGGTAAGCCTTTACGGGACTTTTCTTACTTGCTCTTCCTACAGCGAACTCCATGGTCATAATCGGCAGACCAAGGATCACCAGGAAAATCAGATAAAACAATACAAATGCGCCACCGCCGCCCTGGCCGGCCATGTACGGGAACTTCCATACATTGCCGATACCAATGGCACAGCCGGCAGACAGCAGTATAAAGCCTAAACGGGATTTCAGATTCTCTCGTTCCATTATGCGAGCTGACCCTCCAGTACTTTGGACGCTTCCGCGATCGCTGCGGGAATGCCTGCGGGATTCTTACCGCCGGCCTGCGCCATGTTCGGACGCCCGCCGCCGCCACCGCCAACCAGTGCGGCAATTCCCTTGATCAGGTTGCCTGCATGGGCACCGGCCTTTACAGCACCGTCTGTTGCCATGGCGATCATATTGACCTTGCCATCCTGTGCAGAGAGCAGTACGACAACGCCTTCACCAAGCTTATCCTTGAGCTGGTCACCCAGGTCTCGCAAGCCATTCATATCCACACCGTCTACGCTGGTTGCCAGAAGCTTTGTTCCCTTGACTTCCACTGCCTGATCCATGACATTGCCCAGTGCGGACTGTGCCATCTTGGCTTTCAGGGACTCGTTCTCAGCATTCAGAGCCTTCAGTTCTGCCTGCATATGCTGGATCTTCTCGGTCAGGGCTGCCGGAGCTGCCTTTGCGGCTGCGGCTGCCTTATTGAAGTTCTCTTCCATAGCCTGATAGTATGCCATCACGTTGGCACCGGTCAGTGCTTCGATTCTTCTGACGCCGGCAGCGACACCGCTCTCGGACAGGATCTTGAAGTAACCGATCTCACCGGTATGCTTTACATGAGTACCACCACACAGTTCCTTCGAGAAGTCTCCCATGGATACCACGCGGACAGTATCGCCGTATTTTTCTCCGAACAGAGCCATAGCTCCGCTCTTCTTCGCATCTTCGATGTTCATGACATCGGTAACGACTGCAATATCCTCTGCGATCTTCTCATTGACCAGAGCCTCTACCTTAGCGAGCTCTTCCGCAGTCATAGCCTGTCCGTGGCTGAAGTCAAAACGGGTTCTTGCGCCGTCCTGGTAAGAACCCTGCTGTTCTACATGATCACCCAGTACGATCTGCAGTGCCTTCTGTAACAGATGGGTTGCAGAATGGTTCTTACATACGCTCTTTCTGTTGTCGGTATTCACTGCCAGCTCTGCCTTGTCTCCCACAGTAACTGTTCCGGATACGACCTTACCCACATGTCCGATGCGTCCGCCTGCGATCTTCACGGTCTCAGTCACTTCAAAAGTACCGTTTTCGGTGCGGATCACACCAAAGTCACCCTTCTGTCCGCCCATGGTAGCATAGAACGGAGTCACATCGGTGATCAGTGTACCGGTCTCACCTATCTTTAAGGTGTTTACCAGTTCAGTCTCGGTGGCCAGTGCTACTACCTTTCCTTCTGCGGTCAGTTTATCATAACCTACAAATTCACTGGTGATCTTGTCATCCAGTCCATCGAATACACCTGCTGCAGTGGTAAGCTTCTGGGAGAAGTTCTGTCCTTCTCTTGCCTTCTGCTTCTGCTCTTCCATGGCAGCGGCAAAGCCTTCCTCATCTACGGTCAGATTCTCTTCCTGTGCCAGCTCTACAGTCAGCTCCAGAGGGAATCCGAAGGTATCGTATAAGTAGAATGCGGACTTGCCGTCGATCTGCTTTTTACCTTCACTTCTCTTCTGCTCCAGAATCTTGTGCAGCTCCTTCATGCCGTTCTCCAGAGTGCTCTCGAAGCGGGCGATCTCTTTCTGCAGCTCGCTTAAGATGAATTCGCGGTTCTTCTTCATCAGAGGATAGCTTTCTGCATAGATCTCATCAATATATATAGCGGCAATGTGCAGCAGCTGCTCTGTGGTCATGTTTAAAGTACGTCCGTGTCTTACTGCACGACGGATCAGACGACGGAGAATATAGCCGGCACCGGTATTGGAGGGAAGCAGCTTCGCCTCATCACCGATCAGCATCACTCCGGTACGCAGATGGTCTGCCAGAATACGCATGGATCTGGTCAGCTTCTCATCCGCATTGTATTTCACACCGGAAACCTCTTCAATGTAAGCGATCACCGGAGAAAACAGGTCTGTCTGGTATACATCTCTGGTACCGTTTAAGAATGCCAGAATACGCTCCAGTCCCCAGCCGGTATCTACGTTCTTCTGCTTTAAAGGAGTCAGATGACCGTCATGATGCTTCTCATACTGCATGAATACATCATTACCCAGCTCGGTGTATTTGCCACAGTCACAGCCGGGGCCGCAGTTCGGTCCGCAATCCGGTCTGTCAGCGATATAGAACATCTCACTGTCGGGACCGCAGGGGCCGTATTCCAGTCCCCACCAGTTGTCATCGGCAGGCAGATAATATACATTCTCCTTCTTGAAACCGGAAGCGATACGGTAGTGTGCGCCTTCCTCATCTCTGGGTGCATTCTCGTCACCGGCAAATACAGTAGCAGCCAGATGATCCGCATCAAATCCGAACACCTGGGTCAGTAGTTCGAAACTCCACTGGCAACGCTCTTTCTTGAAATAATCTCCCAGGCTCCAGCTTCCCATCATCTCGAAGAAAGTCACATGGCTCTTGTCACCTACGGAATCGATATCGTTGGTACGAACGCAGCCCTGCACATTGCAGAGTCTGGTACCCAGAGGATGCTTCTGTCCCAGCAGATAAGGCATCAGAGGCTGCATGCCCGCTACGTTGAACATAACACCGGTGGATCCATCAGATACCAGGGATACTGCTCCCACATCCACATGGCCACGGTCTATATAAAATTGTTTCCAAGCTTTTCTCAGCTCATCAGAAGTGAATTGTCTCATTCTCTCGGTCTCCTTGTCTAAAAATTACACCTTTCGGAAAATAAACCTACATTTCTACATTATAATGTTATCATTTCGCCGCGTCAAGGATAAAACATCACTCATCCTCGTCTTCCAGGATCTCGTTCAATGCCTCTCTGGCCTCCTCGATCTCCTCTTTTTTGCCCTTTTTCAATGCAGCCTCGAAAACAGTGATATAACGATCCAGTTCTTTTCTCCGGTCTCCCAGTGCTTCCTCATACATCCGCTCCGCTCTGAGAAGCACCAGACGGTTCTCCTCCAGGTCTCTGGGCTGGATCTTCAGGTAGGACAATTCTTCCATTCGCTTCTGGATCTCATCATCCGTCATCTGGTTGTCCTGTCCCTTGATGATCATTTTCTGGGTCAGTCCGGTGGATACCACCTTGACTTCCACTTCCAGCAGGGAATTGATGTCATAGGTGTAAGTCACATCCACGGCTTCACTGCCTCTGGGCCCCTTGGGAACATCAATGTTCAGTTCTCCCAGAAACAGATTATTTCTGGCGAAACGGCTCTCTCCCTGCAGTACCCGGACGCGCACCTTGTCCTGATTGTCTCTGACAGTGTACAACCGCTCCGTATGACTGGCGGGGATCACGGTGTTGCGCTCAATGATGGGACAGAAACGGCCGTCTTCAAATTTGCCTTCCTCGTATTCCACCACGACTTCCGTTCCCAATGTAAAGGAGCATACATCCGTCAGAATGACTTCCTTTACCTCCGCCCGGCGTTCCTTCATGGCCGCCTGGATCGCCGCGCCCAGTGCCACGGCTTCGTCCGGGTTCAGTCTTGTATCCGGGAATTTGCGGAACAGCCTGATCAGGAAATCCCTGACCACCGACAGTCTGGTGGCTCCGCCGATCAGCAATACCTCATCGATGTCCGACAGCTTCAGTCCTGCATCCGCCAGACTCTTCTTCACCGGTTCCCTGATCTTCATTAGCAGTTCTTCGCACTCTTCCTCATATTCTTTTAAGGTGATCTCTGCCGTTTTGTTCTCTTCACCCAGCATAAGTTCCATGGTCACCGCAGTCTGATCACTGATTCCCCGCTTGGCTTCTTCTGCCTTTTTATAGAGACGCACCTGTTCTTTCTCCGACAGATCCTTATAATGCAGTCCTGTCTTTTGCAGAAAAAGTTTCGACATCACTTCCGTAAAATCTTCACCGCCAAGATAATTGTCTCCGGCTACCGCCCGCACCTCCAGAATATTGTGATACAGCTCCAGAATGGAGACATCAAAAGTTCCGCCGCCCAGGTCAAATACCAGAAATCTGGTGTCTTTTTCTTTTTCGTACAGGCCGTAGGCCACCGCCGCTGCAGTAGGCTCCGAGATCATACGCTCCACCTTCAGCCCGGCCAGTTCTCCGGCCCGCTTGGTGGCTTTTCTTCTCTTGTCGTCAAAATAGGCCGGTACACTGATCACGGCCTCTGTGACTTCTTCCCCCAGATAGGCTTCCGCATCTTCTTTCAGATAACGCAGGATCATGCTGGACAATTCTTCTGGGCGGAACTTTTTGCCGGACAGGTCATAAGTGCGATCCGTTCCCATGCTGCGCTTAAATGCCTGCGCCACACTGTCGGGATAGAGGTTTCTGCGTTCCTGTGCCGTCTCCCCCACATAGACATTGCCGTTCTCATCCACGCTGACCACAGAGGGGGTCAGATGTTTTCCCAGACGGTTGGGGATGATCACAGGTCCTTCCTCCGTAAATACTGCCACCAGACTGTTGGTGGTTCCCAAATCGATTCCGACTATCATATGTTTTCTTCTCTCTTCATTTTAATTTTTTACTTCTTCCCGAACAGCCTCTGCCAGAATCCCCGTTTCTCCGGCTGCGGCTTTTCCTTGTGAAAAGCGGCTACGGCAGGATCCGTATCCTTCGTCACCTGTTCCGAATGATACCGGTGCCAGATGGCCTGCAATCCCATTCCGGGATGTTCCTGCATCTGCTCTTTCAGCCGCTCCAGTGCTTCTTTCTCCCGGCCCTTTTTCAGCATCTGCAGTATCCGTACCATCTCCAGTTCCTCGCAGACGGGATGTACACAGCCATGGCAGAAGGAACAGTCTTTGTCCAGTTGCAGGAGCGTATCCTGTTCCTCATCGGTGGCCGTATAATATCCCGCCAGATATTCGTGTACGATCCGAAGCTTCGGATATTTCAGATACACATCCTTGCCGCTTTTATCTTCTCTTTCCATGCAGGCTTTCAGCGCCTGTGCATAGTCAGCACCTTTCTTCTTATCTCCGTACAGGATGCATGCCAGGATCAGGTCCGCAATGTCATCCTTTTTGCTGAGATCCTCCTTATTGAAGATCAGTGCCTTATCCATATTCTCGATGGCCACCTTTCCGGAACCACAGATCAGCCCATACCATCCCAGATGGAAAAAGTAATCTTCGAAATACTCCTGGGTATTCCCGGTATTTTTCCCAAGCAGTTCGATCTTCTCCGGCCACGATGTCAGAATATTTCCGGCGATCGTCTTTTCCCCGCACCAGACACACAGATCCAGCTTTTCTCCTGCCGCATCCAGTACATTGACGAATGCCTTCTCCAGAACTTTTAATCCCTCCGTAGTCTTGTCATTGCAGGCCAGACATCTGGCGAAATCCCTCATACGGTTCCGGTCCCGGTCTCCGGCACTTCCCATCATCTCACGGTATCTCCGGTAAAACTGTTCCGCCATTTCCGTATTGCCCAGCAAAAAATAAATTTCTGCCTGTTCCGCAATCAGTTCCGGCCAGGCATGATTCTGTGTTCCGCTCTTTTCATAGAAAAAAACACATTTTCTCAGGCAGATCATGGCTTCATCGTATTTGCCGCGGCATCTGTGGATCCGTGCCAGTCCTTTCCAGGCAAAAGGATTGGCCGGGTTCGTGGAAAGCGCCTTTTCATAATCCACTTTTGCCGCCTCCAGACAGCCTGCCGCATTATGAAAATCTCCCCGCTCCACCAGTAAAAATTCACAAGGGTAGGCATACAGATATTCCGTAATGATCGGAAGTCCTCTCCGGTAAAATATGGTCTTGCCCGCTTCCAGTCTGCTCAGATATTCCTTCCGGAATTTATCTATGGCGTGGTTCATCTGTTCCTGGGGAAGCCCCGTATTGGTCAGCTGCCATTCATAGGCATCCAGGATCACACTTTTGACATTATTATCCTTCGCCTGTTGTAACAGTTCCTTCAGTTCCTCCGGATGTGTCAGATCCATGTACACCTTTGCCATCATTTCATAGGCCTTGACATAGGTTGGAAAATAATTTAGACAGGCTCTGCCGTTCTGGATCACCCCTGCTGCATTCCACTGCCTCTTCGCCGCTTCCAGTTCGTTGGCATATGCAGCGTAAACCTGATAATCCCCGATCAGTTTCTGGGATATCTCCGCACAGCGTTCATACTCTTCCATCTCCACATAGATCTGTGCCTTTTCGATCAGCATACCGATATCCTTCGGTGTTCCGGTCTCGGCTTTTTCCGCTTCCGCAATGGCTTCGGCGAATTTTTCCGGCTGTACATAGCCATAAGCCCGATAGCACTGCATCCGGATCATATGTGACTGTCGGATCCGGTCTCTGTCTTTTTCCTCCTCTTCGGCATCTGTATCCCAGAGGATCTTTTTCTCCAGGCTTTCTTCCCATTTGGCTGCCGTGGAAATTGCCTTCTCATATTCTGCCGCTTCTGCCAGCAGTTTTGTCATAAGTCCCAGATATTCCTCACACCTGTCCGCAGGAACTTTTGCTTCCAGTTCCCTGACCGTGCGGATTCCCAGATCGGTCCTGCCATCCTGCAGATAACACCAGCCCAGATCCAGTCCCAGACCGGGATCATGGTTCTGCGCATATTCCCGTTTCATTTCCCGTTCCAGTTCGGTGTTGATCTTCTGCAGTGTCTCCAGAAATGTGTCGTCTCCGCCTACGGAAAGAATCTCTTCCGCACATTTTTTTGCCTCTTTATAGTTCCCCTGCTCATAATACCAGTCCGTCAGGCGCAGGTTCGCCATGTAGTGTTTCGGCAGCTTCTCCCGAAGACTCTCATAAATAGCAGACGCTTCTACGCGCCCTTCATTTCTCCACAGTATTTCCGCCGTATTGTAAGCGATCAGATCATCCTCCGGATATTTTGCAGACAGTTTCTTTAACAAAGTAATGGCTTCTGCGGTCTGTCCCTTTCCTTCATAGAGGGACGCACGGCAGATCTCCATAACAGGGTGGGTAATCCCCAGAGCATCCCCACATCCGATCATCTGCTCCGCTTCCTGTAATTTTTTCTCCTGCAGCGCCTGATAAGCTCTGTCATAATATTGCAGAAACTGATCGTAATCCGCATCTTCCGCACCACGGAACTCGGAAAAATCCACTTCTTCCCCGGATTCGCACTTATGTACCATATAGCTTACAAACTGTGCCGGAAAGCGCTCTCTGAAGGCCCCCGCATTCTGTACAATGTGGATTTTCTCATCCAGAAGCTTCCAGATTGCGGTCGGCAGCTTATAATGTTCCATCAGAAAACGAAGCAGATAAGTGGTGCAGTTTTCCTCTTCCTCCAGAGAAAGAAAGTCATCCGCCTCAAAAAGCGCTTTCCATTTTTCCACATCACAGCGGTCCGTAATATTCTCATAGACCTTCCGAACACCACGTACCCACTGTCCTGCCGGAGTATCGTCCTCCAGCGTCGGTTCCGCCTCCTCGTTCTCTTCTGCATCCGGCGTTCCGGCATAGCGGCAGGCCTCCTCATAAGCCATCCGCAGTCGCTTGAAGCCTTCCGGATCATCCTCCGGATTCGTTACCGTCAGCTTGTCACGATAGGCATTCTTCAGTGCCCTTTCGTCTTTTGTCTGTTCGATTCCCAGAATCTGAAACACTTCGATCGGTTCCACGCTGTCCCCTCCACTGTAAGTATCAAAGTTTTCGTACCAATAGAAAAAGATATTGAAAAGGAGCAGAAAAATCTTTCTGCTCCTGAATAGTGATCTTAGAATGTAAACTTATCTGCAAAGTAAGCATCCAGATCTTTGATAGCAACACGCTCCTGCTCCATGGAATCACGGAAACGTACGGTAACGCAGCCATCTGTCTCGGAATCAAAATCGTAAGTTACGCAGAAAGGAGTTCCGATCTCGTCCTGACGACGATATCTCTTACCAATGTTTCCTCTGTCATCAAATTCACAGTTGTATTTCTTGGAAAGCTCTGCGTAGATCTTCTCCGCACCCTCGTTCAGTTTCTTGGACAGAGGCAGCACACCGATCTTTACCGGTGCCAGTGCGGGATGGAAATGAAGCACAGTACGAACATCGCCGCCCTCTAACTCTTCCTCGTCGTAAGCTGCACACAGGAATGCCAGAACCACTCTGTCTGCACCAAGAGAAGGCTCAATAACGTAAGGGATGTATTTTTCCTTCTTCTCATCATCGAAGTAAGTCATATCCTCGCCGGAGGTATTGGCATGCTGGGTCAGATCATAATCGGTTCTGTCCGCAATACCCCACAGTTCGCCCCATCCGAAGGGGAACAGGAACTCAATATCGGTGGTTCCCTTACTGTAGAAGCACAGTTCCTCAGGAGAGTGATCACGAAGTCTCATCTCGTCTTCCTTGATGCCAAGAGACAGCAGCCAGTCACGGCAGAAGCCTCTCCAGTACTGGAACCACTCCATATCGGTGCCGGGCTCGCAGAAGAACTCCAGCTCCATCTGTTCAAACTCTCTGGTACGGAAAGTGAAATTGCCGGGTGTGATCTCGTTACGGAAGGACTTACCGATCTGTCCGATACCGAAGGGAATCTTCTTGCGGGAAGTTCTCTGTACATTTTTGAAGTTAACAAAAATACCCTGTGCGGTCTCGGGTCTTAAATAAACAGTGTTCTTGGCATCCTCGGTAACCCCCTGAAAGGTCTTGAACATCAGGTTGAACTGACGGATGTCGGTGAAGTTGTGCTTGCCGCAGGTAGGACAGGGAACATTGTGCTCCTCGATGAAATTCTTCATTTCTTCCTGGCTCCATGCGTCCACACTGCCTTCAATGGCAATGCCGTTCTCCTCACAGAAATCCTCAATCAGTTTGTCTGCACGGAAACGCTCATGACACTCCTTACAGTCCATCAGAGGATCGGAGAAACCACCCAGATGTCCACTGGCCACCCAGGTCTGGGGATTCATCAGGATCGCACAGTCCACACCTACATTGTAAGGGCTCTCCTGCACGAACTTCTGCCACCATGCCTTTTTCACATTATTCTTCAGTTCTACACCAAGGTTACCGTAATCCCAGGTATTTGCCAGTCCTCCGTAGATCTCGGAACCGGGATATACAAAACCTCTTGCTTTTGCCAGGGCTACGATTTTCTCCATTGTCTTTTCCATGTCAGTACCAAACCTTTCTTGCTCTATATTTGTATTACTGTAAAGCCTATTTTTTCATCAGTATCGTAACGACACCATCGGATTGGGAGGCATCCACATACCCATCCTCTCCCATGACCACACCCTCGCTGATATATAGCACCGGATAAGGACAGTATATATATGCGCTTGCATTTGTAATGATCAGATGATTCTTTTCCAACGCCTTGTCCAGCTTCTCAGAATCCGCCGGAGTGCCGTCCGCTGCGTTTACAAATTCCCGATTCACCGTGAGTCCCTGTGCCAGCGCTTCCACTCTGGTCCCGTAGAACAGGTCCTGTTCGTTGTACTCGGCATAACTGTCCGTATCGGCGAACTCCTGTACCACCTGCACCATGGCTCCGTCTCCCAAAACCTGCACCGTTTTCACATTCATGGGATTCTCTGTAGCCTCTGTATGTGTGGCATTGAATTCCTCAGCCTCTTCCTCCACCATCTGTGTAAGACCGTCCAGATTGTAGAAGTCTTTGTCAAAAGTATTCACCAGATAAGAGGTCACTTTGCCGTCCTTCTCCACCACCAGAGAGGTATTCTCTACAGTCTCGGGAAGCTTTGCCGCCTGACCGCAGCCTGTGAGGGACAGTATCAAAAGCCCCGACAATCCTGCCGTAAGAAACTTTTTTATTCTATTCTGCCTCATAAATGAGTCTCCTTTTTTGGCATCAGCCATAACCGATTTTAACATAGAGTTTTCAGTATTTCAAGACTTTTGAACGACCTGTCCATGAAACGCTTCCGATATTCCGACGCGATCTGTGAAAGTTCTGCAAGAACCTTGTCCGATACGGTAAAGGTATATAACTTTTCCACAGAACTCTCCGCTATGTAATTCAGTGCATACCGTGTGGATTCTTCCAGTTTGCGCTCCTCCGGTACTCCCGGATATTCTCCGTTGACAACGATGGCCTTCAGTTCAAAAATACTGCGCACCAGTTCATTGGGAAGTGCCGGTGCACACAAAGCCCGCAGCGACTGGTAGACCAGTTTCATCATTTCTTTCTCATCGTTGTTCTCCCGGCAGTAAAAATCCGCCACTTCCGCGAAATACATACCGTAGCATGCCCCCACGTAGTCCGTCATCAGTTCCGGAAAATAGTTCCGGATCTCTGCTTCCGATATCGTATAAGAGTTCCGTCCTTCATACAGACGAAAAGAGCCAAAAGCAAAAGGGTTGGTCGCTGCAGCCAGCCGGTTACCGGGCTTTCTGGCCCCTCTGGCAAAAGCAGTGATCTTCCCTTTTTCTCTGGTAAGCAGGCATACGCGCCTGTCATATTCACCGAAAGGTGTCTGTTTTAATACAATTCCCGTTACATACAGGGATTCCTGCATGATCCAACCTCCCCTGCGGACAGGTCTGTACGCCCCTCCGCTCTGCAATCCACCAGGGGGCTTTTACATTCCGCACCAGCCAAAGGTTTCTCCTTTTCCGCGCTCTGCAGGTATTTCAGGTAATCCTCCACTCTGCCGGTATGTTCAAATTGCTGCCAGTAATTCGTGAATTGCATCTTACGCATCCCCCTCTTCTATCAGTGTATTATCCTCTGTAAAAATAGGGTCTGCAAATTTCGTTTTTCTATTCGCCCATCTCAATGTCTTTCGGATTATATCCGAAGTTTTTCAATAAGATGTCGCTGTCTCTCCAGTCCTTCTTCACCTTCACCCAAAGCTGCAGATTGACCTTCATTTCCAGCATATCCTCGATCTCCGGGCGGGCCTGGGAGCCGATCTTTTTCAGCATTTGTCCGCCTTTGCCGATAATGATACCCTTGTGGGAATCTCTCTCACAGATGATCGTGGCCTCGATGTCACAGATCCGGCCTCTCTCCTTCATGCTTTCCACCGTCACGGCAATACCATGAGGAATTTCTTCGGACAAAAGTCTCAGAGCCTTTTCACGGATCAGCTCCGCCACGATCTGACGCATGGGCTGGTCGGTGATGGTATCTTCATCATAAAATGCCGGGCCGTAAGGCAGATATTTTAAAATACACTGGATCAGCACATCCGTGTTGTCTCCCTTCAGTGCGGACACCGGAACGATCTCCTGGAAATCCAGTTCTTTGCGATAGGTATCGATGAACGCCAGGATCTCTTCCTTTTTCACGGTATCCGTCTTGTTGATCACCAGAATCACGGGAGTCTTGGTCTTCTTCAGCTGCTCAATAATATGACGTTCTCCGGCACCGATAAAGTTTGTGGGCTCCACCAGCCACAGGATCACATCCACGTCGTTCAATGTATGCTCCGCAACATTGACCATGTAATCGCCCAGCTTGTTTTTCGCCTTATGGATACCGGGAGTGTCCAGAAATACGATCTGTCCCTCGTCCAGTGTCAGCACCGTCTGGATACGGTTACGGGTGGTCTGGGGTTTGTTGGATGTAATGGCAATCTTCTGTCCGATCAGTCGGTTCATCAGTGTGGACTTTCCTACGTTGGGACGTCCGATCAGTGTGGCAAAGCCGGATTTGTATGCCGGATTTTCGTTCATTATTATTTCTCCTGTTCTTGTCTTTTTCCCTGACACTTTTCTGTCAGCCGCCGGTCCGTCCGGCTTATCTTATAGATTCTCACTCATTGCTGTTTTGTGTGGCTACCGTATTCTCTGCTGTATTCTCTGCCGTGTTCTGCAAAGTCTTCTGCATTCTTGCTTCCTCTTCGGCGAATTTTTTCTGTTCCTCCGCCCGGATCCGCTTCGTGCGCTTCTTGATCTTTTTCAGGATCAGTACAATGATCACGATCACGATGGCCCAGATCACCAGATAGGGGATATGGATCACGAACCAGATGGCTGCTTCCTTAATACCCTCGCCGATACTCTTTAAGCTGTCCATAAATCCTGCAGAAATACGTTCCCATGTGGTCTCTTCCTCTACCGGAGTATAGACCTCTACTTCATCAATATAGAGGTATACAGTGCTGTAGTCAACCTGATTATCATAACTTCTCAACTGGGATTCCATACTTTCCAGCTGGTATCTCACATCGGACAGGCGCTGTTCGATGGTAATGATGTCTTCGATGCTCTCCGCCTGTTCCAGCAGCTGCAACAGTCTCTCCTGTTCCGTCTGCAGGGCATCCCTGTGACTTTGCAGATCCACATAGGTCAGTGTCACATCCTGTACATTCTCCGAACGACTGGTCACATTGCCCAGCTCTGAGACCGTATTTTGGAACTCCTCCAGTCTGTCCTTCGGGATGCGGATGGTCAGATTGGCATTCCTTGTAGAACGATAACTATAATATGTACTGCCGTTATAGGCATCCAGACTTTCGATATAGCCGCCGAGCTCTGTTACTTTATTCTCTACCGCGCTTAACAGCTTATCATACTCCCTGGTCTCGACATCCATATTCACGGTCTTGATCAGTTTCCGGTCTGCTATGGCTGCAGTCTCCTCAGGCACTGTAGTACTTGTGTCCTGAGCATTTCCTGCGGAATCGTACCCTTCTGTCATGCCAAATCCATCTTCATAAGCGGACGCCTCCGGTGCAGCTGCCTCCTTGGAAGCAACAGCATAATCCGCATCCATGAGATCACTGATTCCGTAACTGCCGTTCGATGAGCTGCCGCAGGCGGTCAGCGATAATATCATGCCGGCAGTGAGCACCCCTGTAATGATCTTTGTTTCAAAATTTCGTTTTTTCATAACCCTCTCCGTTCTGCGGACGGCATCCTGACAGCCTGTCGGATCCGCCTGCTGTTGACTTTTTATTGTTCACCTCTATAAACGAAATAATATCACAAAAGTTCTTTATTTATTTGATCTTTTTACGATTCAGAACCACTTTTGCAAAATCGCAGCTTTCCTTTTGCCGTTTTAAAAAAGATTTTCCACTTTCAGGAATCTCTCCTGCTCTTCCTTTACCTTGGAAGCCGTACCTACCACACAGAGCAGATCCTCCTGCATAAATGCACGGATATGTGCGGACAATGCACGGATATCCTCTTCGGTAGCCGCCAGCAGTTCGTCGCGTTCTCTCTGTAAAGTGGCATTATCCAGTCCTGTCATATAGGCACTCAGGGAATACAGTCCCTTTGCCGCCGGATTCATGGGTACGTCCAGATCACTGACCGCACCGATGATATACTGGGTCATGGTACGTTCATCTGCTGTGAACTCTGCAATGGCATCTGCAGCTTTCTCGTAAGTTTCAATGGTCTTGCCCAGATTCGGATCTCTGTAGGAGACAAAGTAGCTGTCACCGGATCTGCCGAAGCTGCACATGCAGCCGTAGGCACCACCCTTGACACGGACATTAACCCACAGATATTCATACCCCATCATGACTTTGAGTACTCTTAATGCTCCCGTATATTGCAGTCCACTCTTGCGGAAATTACCGGCACGGCATACGTAATTGACCTGACCGGAGGTTAAGAAACCTTCGTTTTTCCGGGAGATTTCCGGAATGTAATGTTCTTTTTCCACGTTTTCCATATAAAGTGCTGCTTTGAAAGCTTCCACCGGAGCATCTAAAAGAGCCACGGCCTTTTCCTCACCTACGAAATCCACCATGAGGTTTTCCGGACGGAAGATCATTTTCACTAAGGTCTGTAAGATTTCCACCAATTCTTCTTTTTTCTCGTCAAAATGAGCTTCCAGATCCGTGATCAGACGATAGAACGGGATACCGGAAATCTCTTCGCTCACAGCTCCGGGAATACTGCCGTAGGATAAGGCTCTTCCGGCCGCCACACTGTGTCCTCCGGAGGTCATCTGTGCCTGCATCCGGGACTTGCCCTCCGCCAGAATCTCATACAGTCTCTTGGCATCCGTAAAATCACTGGTCATTACGATCTCACGCATCAGATCGATTGCTTCCGCAAGGCGGTCATAAAATACCTTCGTCTTCAGTTCCAGAGTCAGTATAAACTGATCCATATCCTGCAGCTTGCCATAGACATTATTTACCGCAGCCATGCCGCCGGTGACCAGATTCATCTCGTTAAACAGATCTCCATAAGCATAATGCTCCGTATTTAACAGTCCCAGGCAGCCCTTCAAAATGCCGATATACGGGAAATATTTACCGGGGATCTGATCCAATTTGAAGATCAGACGTAAATAGCCGATGCCGTTTGTAAACAGATCATGATACAAAAGTGTGGTATCTCCAATGCTCCGCACTTCGTTCACCGGCAGATTTGCCTCTTTCTTCATATCTTCCCGTTTTAACAGAGGGATTTTCTCCAGATCTTCCTTTGCGTCTTCGCTCTCCTGGAATTCGGTCAGCTTCTGGAAGGTCTCCTTCACGTTCTCGATCTCTTCCGGACTCATGGCAGCTTTCACCTGTGCCATCTTTTCCCGCTGTTTCTGCTCCTGCTCTTCCAGAAGTCCCAGCTTCGGCTGCAAGATCACCACGCTGCGATGGGTATTGTCCAGCAGATATTTCTGTACCAGACCCTCAAAATATCCGGTCTTCACTTTCCCTCGAAGTTCAGCGAAAGTCTCGTTGGCCTCGATGTGAATGAACGGCAGTCTGTCATCGTACAGCCAGCTGTCCAACACCTGTAAACCGTACATAAGTCCCTTGGGGTAGGAACCGAAATCCGCCTCTCTGTATTTGAATTCATAATAATTGATGCCGGCAAGCAATGCCTTTTCGTCGAAGCCGTCCTTTACCAGCTTTTTCAGCACTTCTTCCGTTACCTGTAAAAATTCCTGTTCTTTCTCTACGGAAGTGTCCTTCGCCACCACACTGAAATAGGGCTGGCGGATACCATTCTCATAGATGCTGTAGACATCCTTACCCACACCACAGTCCACCAGGGCCTGTTTTAAGGGTGCTCCTGGAGCGGAACACAGGGCATAGTCCAGGATCTGGAACGCAATGTAAAGCTTCGGATCCAGACTATTGCCCACGCAGAAGTTCTGGGACAGGTAGGTATTCTCCTCCTCGTCCTCTCCCTCGCCGATGGGACATTCCCTGACAATACGATTCGGCGTGGTAAATGCCGCCTCTTCCGTCACTTCGGAATCCACCTCAAGGGCATCGTAGACAGACAGATAATGCTCATCGATAAAGGTCAGTTTCTCCGCCATATCCATATTGCCATAGAGATAGATATAGCTGTTGGAGGGATGATAGAATTTCCGGTGGAAATTCAGGAATTCTTCGTAGGTCAGCTCGGGGATCGCTTCCGGATCACCTCCGGATTCGCAGCCGTAGGTGGTGTGAGGATACAGGGAATTCATGATCTCCCGCTCCAGCACATCATCCGGAGAGGAAAAAGCACCCTTCATCTCGTTATAGACCACACCGTTGACTTTCAGCTCCTCGTTGTCACCTTCCAGCTCATAATGCCAGCCTTCCTGTCGGAAAATAGATTCGTTTTTGTAAATATTCGGGTAAAAAACCGCATCCAGATAGACATGCATCAGGTTCTGGAAATCTTTGTCATTGCAGCTGGCCACGGGGTATACAGTCTTGTCCGGATAGGTCATGGCATTTAAGAAAGTGTTCAGAGACCCCTTTACCAGTTCCACAAAAGGATCCTTCACCGGGAATTCCTTCGATCCGCATAATACGGAATGTTCCAGAATATGGGCTACACCGGTGGAATCCTTGGGTGTGGTGCGGAAACCGATATAGAATACCTTGTTCTCGTCATCATTGGATACAAGTGCCACCCTTGCTCCGGTCTTCTTGTGACGGCACAGATAGGTCACGCTGTTAATGTCCGGGATCTGCCGTTTCTCTATAATCTCATATGTGGATAAATCTTCTACTCTCATTTCTGATGTGTCCTCTTTTATTCTATCTTAATCGATTTCTCCGTGCTACGCACTCTCGAAATCGTAACGACCATTCGCAATCCGGACTATCGTCCTTCTTGCTCATGTTCGTTTGCTCCCCTCATAGAAAGCCTTCGCCGCCTGCAAGCAGTCGCTCATGCTTTCTATGGGTGAGCTTCATCTGTCAAAACGCGGCCAGTGCCAGCTTGCTCATGGAGATTTCCTGAATCACGACACCCTTCGCCTCTTTCTCCTCCGGTGTCATGGCAACTAATTCCCGGATGTTCAATTCCTTCGTGACATAACGCTTTTTGCCTCTGCCGAAAATCCTTTTTTTCTCCTCGATGATATTGATCTTCACCCGAGCCTTGATCCGGTCGTAGATCTTCACAAGAAAACTGTCCGGCTTCAGATAATACAGATGAGTCTCCAGCGTATCCTGAGGATCCACCTCTTTTTCCGCTAAAATATAGCGTTCCACGATCAGGCGGAATTTAAACGCCACCTCGTCCTGATCCAGCAGCTCTGCAAAGGTATATTTTGCGCCTATGTAGACCTTTGCCGTATCCTGCAGGCTGTATTTATAATTCTCATAAACTGTCTTTTGCATTGTTGTCGATATCCTCAATCTTGAAACCGCTCATTCTTATGGCATCCTCGATCATCTTGCGGGACATACCGGTCTCTTCCATCAGTTCCTCCGTGGTCACCTTGCGGTGCAGTTCTTCCGCCAGTTCTCTGGCCTTATCCGCTACCTTGTTGACCTTATCTTCCACTCGCTTGTCGATCTTGGAATTTTCTGCATGTTCGGCAATGTATTCTTCCATGGCATCCATGATCATTTTGCCGAGCATTCCCTCGACTTCGTCCGGTTTCTCCAGACTGCCCAGCATGGTCACACCGAAGGAAAGCGCCAGATTGCCTTCTCCCACCAGATCTTCCAGCAGGACACCCTGTCCGGCATAGAGTTTTGCGATCTCTGCCACATCCGCCAGATGCAATTCGATCAGGCGCTGCTGCGCATCCGTCTCTCCCGCCATGGCTGCGATGGAAAATGCCAGTTTTTCACCGTCACTGTAGGTCGGTAATGCTGCTACTTCATCCAGATATTCCTGTAAGTAATCCTTTTCTTCCTCCGTCAGGAATTCATCGGGATCCATAGGCTGTCCAATACCGATTTTATGTTTTAACAGATAGTCAAATACCATCTGCAGCTGTTCATTGCTCAGATCCAGCTCGGCGAATGCTTCCTTTACCTGTTCTTCGCTGATGCAGTTGCCCTGCTCCTTGGCGGTCTTGCGGACCTGCTCTAAGGTCTGGGCAAATAATACTTCTTTGTTCATATAGGGTCTCCTTTATAATAACATCACTTTCTCCGCGCTTCGCGCATTGCCTGCAAGCAGTCATGCCATATGCCTCTTGCAATAATACACTTTCTCCGTGCTTCGCACTCCCGAAAGTGTACAGACATTCGCAATCCGGACTATTTTATGTGCTCATGGGTAAACAAATGATACTGGCAATATTCGTAGTTGCCGTTACATTTGGAGCAGAAACGGAACTCCAGATTCGGATCGTCCTCTTCTGTCCGTCCGCAGACGGCACATTTGTGTCTTGTGACTTTCGCCCGTCCAGCATTGGATTTTCGTTCGAACTGCGCCTTGCGGTGCATCTGTTTCGGCGAGATACGGCTGCGATGCAGTCTGTAAAAGTATAACACAAAGTTCAGCAAAGATGCCACTACCGCGAATTTAGTAAATAAGTTTCCTGCGATCACGGTATAGATCATCAGTACCGCATCCAAGATTCCCATCCATTTTACTTTCACCGGTATCACGAACATCAGCAACACCTGCATATCCGGATACGTAGCAGCAAAGGCAAGGAAGATCGACAGGTTGATATAATACGTGCTGAACGCATAAGAACCGCTGTAAAATACCAGGGAAGCCGCTTCCGTACTCATGCCGCCGGTGATCAGATATGCCACACCCATGCACAGGAAGCTTCCGATAATCGTAAACAGCATGCCGGAAAAGATATACACATTATAGCGATAAGTTCCCCAGGTACGCTCCAGCGCCGTACCCAGACTATAATAGAAAAACAGCATAATGATTGTGAAGATATCCAGACTTTCCGGAGGAACGATCACCCAGGTCACCAGTCTCCAGACTTGTCCGTGCAGGATCCGGTAAGGGTCCAGTGTCAGAAATCCCAGCAGATTATTGCCGGCTGCTTTTCCCATCAGTTCGATCACATATCCCGCCACATAACACATGATCAATACCATGGTCAGGTTATGGATCGCATATTTTCCAAACTTTTTTTCGAATTTGCTCATAAAACAATGTCTCCATAAATAGTTATATTTTGATTTTTCTCTATCGAGATTGTAACATCCGGAAGAGAATAAGTAAACTGCACGTTCTCTTTTTTCAGAGTTTTCCCGAAAAATTTAAGTTACATTTTACAAAACTTTAACAACTAAACTCCCCCATTATTCGTTGCATTGTGGTGTTTTTTGTCGTATAATTAGAATGTTTTGTTGATGAAAAAAATGCATTAAATAAGTAGATTTATTTTTATTTCAGGAAGGATGTATCACATGAATTCACAGGAAAAATACGCAACTCTCGGCATAGATATCGGTTCCACCACTGTCAAGATTGCTATTTTGGACGAAGAACACAATATTTTATTTTCCGATTATGAGCGTCACTTCGCCAATATCCGGGAAACTCTGTCTGAGCTCCTTAAGAAAGCTTATGACCAGCTGGGAGAATTGCAGCTGCACCCCATGATCACCGGTTCCGGCGGTCTGACACTGGCCAACCACCTCGGCGTTCCCTTTACTCAGGAGGTCGTAGCCGTGGCTACTTCCCTGCAGGAGCTGGCACCCAAGACCGATGTAGCCATTGAATTAGGCGGTGAGGATGCGAAGATCATCTATTTCGAAGGCGGTAACGTGGAGCAGCGTATGAACGGCATCTGCGCCGGCGGTACCGGTTCCTTCATCGACCAGATGGCCAGTCTGATTCAGGCGGACGCTTCGGGCTTAAACGAATATGCGAAAAATTATAAATCCCTCTACACCATTGCTGCCCGCTGTGGTGTATTTGCCAAAACCGATATCCAGCCTCTGATCAACGAAGGTGCTACCAAGGAAGACCTGTCTGCTTCTATTTTCCAGGCAGTGGTGAACCAGACAATTTCCGGTCTGGCCTGTGGTAAGCCGATCCGCGGTCACGTAGCTTTTCTGGGCGGGCCTTTACATTTCCTGTCTGAACTGAAAGCTGCCTTTATCCGTACCTTAAATCTGGATGACGAGCACATCATTGACGTGGACAACTCCCATCTGTTCGCAGCCATCGGTTCCGCACTAAATGCGAAGGAGGAAGTCTGCATCAGTCTGTCTGACATGGTGAAAAAGCTGTCCTCCGACATCAAGATGGAGTTCGAAGTAGAACGTATGGAGCCTCTGTTTGCGGACAAGGCTGCTTATCAGGAATTCGTGGAGCGTCACAGCAAGCATCACGTGACCACCGGAGACTTACAGTCCTATCAGGGCAAGGCTTTCCTGGGTATCGATGCCGGTTCCACCACCACGAAGATCGCTCTGGTAGGTGAAGATGGATCCCTGCTGTACTCTTTCTATTCCAGTAACGACGGAAGCCCCTTGAAGACAGCGATCCGTTCCCTGAAGGAGATCTACTCTCTCCTGCCCGAAGGCGTGGAGATCGTACGCTCCTGCTCCACTGGTTACGGCGAAGCGTTGATGAAAGCTGCTTTTCTGCTGGATGACGGCGAGGTAGAGACCGTGGCCCATTACTATGCCGCTGCTTTCTTTGACCCCAGCGTAGACTGTATCTTAGACATCGGCGGTCAGGATATGAAGTGCATCAAGATTAAAAACCAGACCGTAGACAGCGTACAGCTGAACGAAGCATGTTCCTCCGGCTGTGGCTCCTTTATTGAGACCTTTGCCAAATCCCTGAACTATACCGTGCAGGATTTCGCTCAGGCTGCCCTGTTTGCAGAGCATCCTATCGATCTGGGTACCCGTTGTACCGTATTCATGAACTCCAAAGTAAAACAGGCGCAGAAGGAAGGCGCTTCCGTAGCAGATATCTCCGCAGGACTTGCTTACTCCGTTATCAAGAATGCTTTATTTAAGGTAATCAAAGTCTCCGATGCTTCAGAGCTTGGTAAAAATATTGTGGTACAGGGCGGTACTTTCTACAATGACGCTGTTCTGCGCAGCTTTGAGAAAATTGCAAACTGCCAGGCGATCCGTCCCGACATCGCCGGTATCATGGGTGCTTTCGGTGCGGCTCTGATCGCCAGAGAACATTACGAAGACAGTTATGTGACCACAATGCTGGATTATCAGAAGATCTGCGATCTCCAGTTCGAGACCAGCATGGCGAAATGTAAGGGTTGTACCAACAACTGTCGTCTGACCATCAACAAATTCTCCGGCGGCCGTCAGTTCATCTCCGGCAACCGCTGTGAACGTGGTATCGGTGGTCAGAAGAATGCCCACAATGTACCGAATTTATACGAATACAAATTACATAGACTGTTCTCTTATGAATCTCTGGACGCTGACAAGGCTCCCAGAGGTGTAGTTGGTATCCCCAGAGTGCTGAATATGTACGAGGACTATCCGTTCTGGTTCACCTTCTTCACCGAACTGGGCTACCGTGTTGTGCTCTCTCCCAGCTCCAACCGTAAGATCTACGAGCTTGGCATTGAATCCATCCCCAGTGAATCCGAGTGTTATCCGGCGAAACTGGCTCACGGCCATGTGACCTGGCTGATTCGTCAGGGAATCAAGTTCATCTTCTACCCTGCGCTATTCTATGAGCGCAACGAGTTCGAGGATGCCAACAACCATTACAACTGCCCTATCGTTACTTCTTATTCTGAGAATATCAAGAATAACGTAGAGGAAATCGCCGGCGGTGAGATCACTTTCCGCAATCCGTTCATGTCCTTTAGAGATCTTGGTACCGTGACGGATGCGCTGACGAAGGAATTCACCGAGATTCCCGCCGCAGAGATCGCCGCAGCCTGCGAAAAGGGTTGGAAGGAACTGGCAAATGCCCGTCACGATATGGAGAAAAAGGGCGAAGAGACTCTGGAATACTTACGCAAGACCGGCAAGCGCGGTATCGTGCTGGCAGGCCGTCCCTATCATGTAGACCCGGAGATCAACCACGGTATTCCCGAGCTGATCACCTCCTACGATATGGCAGTACTGACAGAGGATTCCATCTCCCATCTGGCAAAACCGGAACGTCCTTTGATTGTATCCGACCAGTGGATGTACCATTCCAGACTTTACGCTGCCGCAAGCTATGTAAAGACGGTGGAGAATCTGGATCTGATCCAGTTGAATTCCTTCGGCTGCGGTCTGGATGCCGTTACCACCGATCAGGTGAACGATATCCTCTCCGGCTCCGATAAGATTTATACCTGCTTAAAGATCGATGAAGTCAACAACCTGGGTGCGGCACGTATCCGTATCCGTTCCCTGTTGTCTGCGATCCGTGTACGGGAAAAGATGGGCAAGCACCGCAACATCCGTTCTTCCGCGATTGAGAAGGTACCGTTTACCGAAGAGATGCGTAAGGACTACACCATCATCTGTCCGCAGATGTCCCCGATCCACTTCGAGATCCTGCAGCCTGCATTCAATGCCTGCGGTTATAATTTCGTCGTATTGGACAATGATAACAAGCACTCCGTGGATGTCGGACTGAAATATGTCAACAATGATGCCTGCTATCCTTCCCTGCTGGTAGTCGGTCAGATCATGGAAGCACTGTTGTCCGGAAAATATGACCTGAACAAGACAGCCATTATCATGAGCCAGACCGGCGGTGGCTGCCGTGCAACGAACTATATCGGCTTCATCCGTCGTGCCTTGAAGAAAGCAGACATGGAGCAGATTCCCGTTATCTCCCTGAACCTGGCAGGTATCGAGAGCAATCCCGGCTTCCATCTGAATGCGGATCTTTTGTTACGTGCCGCTGTGGGTGCGGAATTTGGTGACATCTTCATGCGTTGTGTATATCGGATGCGTCCTTATGAAGCAACTCCGGGTTCCGTGGATGCTCTGCACAAAGAATGGCTTGCGAAGGTACAGAAATTTGTCTCCGCGAAGCATATCAGCATTCCGAAGTTCCGCAAGATGTGTGTGCAGATCATCCGTGATTTCGATGCGATTCCGGTACTGGATATCAAGAAGCCCCGTGTCGGCGTGGTCGGTGAGATTCTGGTGAAATTCTCTCCTGCAGGCAACAATCATCTGGTAGAGCTGCTGGAGAGCGAAGGTGCGGAGGCTGTAGTACCCGACCTGATCGACTTCATGCTGTACTGCTTCTACAACCAGATCTACAAAGCAGAACACTTAGGCACCAGCAAGAAGACTGCAAAGATTTCTGCGCTGGGTATCTGGGCCATCGAACATATCCTCCGCGGCTCTGCCGTGAAGGCTTTTGAAGAAAGTAAGCATTTTGATCCGCCTACCAACATTTACAAGATCGTCTCCTATGCGGAACCGATCGTATCCATCGGCAACCAGACCGGTGAGGGATGGTTCCTGACCGGTGAGATGGTGGAACTGATCAAGGAAGGCGTACCGAACATCGTATGTACCCAGCCCTTCGGCTGCCTGCCGAACCACGTGGTAGGTAAGGGCGTTATCAAGGCTCTGCGGAAGGCATATCCTTCCTCCAACATCGTAGCCATCGACTACGATCCCGGTGCCAGCGAAGTCAACCAGCTCAACCGAATCAAACTCATGCTCTCCACCGCCCAGAAGAATCTGAAGAAGGGTGAAGGAAGCGCGGAATAAAACATTTATAGTCTGAAACCACTGCCAGCGGCAAGGGATTCCATTGGAATTCCATGCCGTGGGTGTTTTGTATTCAGATCTCTTTTCCCAAACAAACATCTTTTCAGAATCTCCCCTGTCATGTTATAATGCACTCAGATATGCTTGTGCCTTCAAAAGTGCCCGCTCTATTGCTTATCTGCATGTCCCACAATGTTCATTTATCTCCATTTTCGCTAAAAGCTGTTTTCCGGCTATTTTAGTACAAAATTTCTCATATTTTTTCTTTTTTTGTATCTATTTTACCCTTTTTCTTTATTTTGATACAATCATCCCTTTTTCCACTTGAAAATTAGACTTTTTTGTATTTTTTTCTGGTATTTTATCCTATTTACACCAAACCATTTTGAAAGGAGTTTTTTATGATTCAGAATTTAGACACTCGCCTTAATAAATTACAGACACAATGTGACTACCTACGCCGCAAAATTTCCGCCTTTCCAGAAGGAGAATTATCCATTCAAAAAAATGGATCTTACCAACGCTGGATTATCAGAAAAGAGGAACAATCTGTATATTGTCCTAAATCAAATCGTTCTCTTGCAGAGATTATGGCCTTGAAAAAATACTACTCTCTTCTGCTACTGGAAGCCGAAGAAGAATTTTCTCTGCTAAGTTCCTATAAGAAAATTTCATCCTCACAAAGCCGCTCCAGGAAATTATCCTCCTCTGACCTTCTAGAGGAATCTTCACCATATTATGAATTGCTGCAAAGTCATTTTGCGAAGGACAAGCTTCCGGTATCGATGCAGAAATGGTGTGCGGAAAGCTATGAAACAAACAGTTCTCACCCGGAAAATCTAATTCATACTACACTGGCGGGACATAAAGTCCGTTCCAAATCCGAGGTTATCATCGCCAATCTTCTGTACACAAATCATATTCCATATCGTTACGAGGCAGCTCTGGCCTTAAATGAGTTGACAGTCTATCCTGATTTCACGATCCTGCATCCCACCACGCAGCAGTTCTTCTACTGGGAACACTTCGGGATGATGGACAAGAACAATTATTGTGATGCTGCCTGCAACAAACTCAAGTCTTACTGCTACAACGGAATCTTTCCGTCCATGCAGCTGATCACCACTTACGAGACCGGCAAGGTTCCCATTCGTTCAGAACAGGTACAGCAGATTATCACGCAGTACTTTTTATGATATGATGAAGCAAAATCACTTGCTTGCAAGTGTGATTTTGCGAAATGCATTGAGTGAGCTGTGCTCACGATATAATGAGCGCAAGAGAGCCAACATGCTTGCATGATTGGCGATAACCAAACGGGCACAAAAAAAGACCGGGCGTGTATCGGCCTCCAGTCATTAGATTGATTCTGTTTCTAACTTTTGGGCGGTACAGCTCCGGTTCTTTAAGGTGAGCAAGCTCTCTTTCACCTGCAATCTCACGATGCATTTGCGCTACGGTTCTCAATGTATTGTTGCAAGACTTCGGTGACTTCCTCCGGTGCCAGGCCGGCATCCTCGATCAGGTCACTTACTGCCTCCAGTTCTTTGCGCCTCTTCTGCTCATATAATTCTTCCAGTTCCCGTTCCTCGGATTCAATGCGGATATTCAGCGCATTGATCAACTCCTGTTTTGCCTGGATCTTTTCCTCCAGGGATTTTCTCTGTCCTCTTGGCATATACTGTGTGCTCCTTTCCTTATGGCAATACTATCGAAAAGGCCATTCACCAGGGATCACAAGCGTAGCATAAGCTGCCGTGATCAGTCATGAATGGCCTGATATGTTACAGTATATGGACAACATTGTAAAAATATACCATATGTCTGTTAATATTATACCGCTATAATTTTTGTCCTATCGGAACAAGCGTCCACAGATATTTTTCTTTGCTCACATCAAATCTGTCGGACCTAGCCCAGGTTGTCTACTGCCGCCTTCAGCTTGTCCAGTGCAAGCTCTAGAGTTGCTCTGGGGCAGGCAATATTCACTCGCTGGAAGTCTGCTCCACTGGGTCCGAACATTGCTCCGCCATCCAGCCAGAGTCCCGCTTTCTCTACGATAAACTGATCCAGTTCCTTGCCGGAAATCCCAAGTTCACTGCAATCCAGCCATACCAGATAAGTACCTTCCGGCTCTACCAGATGAATCTGCGGAAGCTTCTCCTGCAGATATGCTCGCAGGAAATTCAGATTCTCAAGCAAATAAGCTCTCAACTGATCCAGCCACTCCTGTCCGCCACGATATGCAGCCTCGCAGGCTACCGCTCCCAACGCATTCGGCTCATCGTATCCGGTCTTGTCGATTTCCTTCTGGAATGCTTCCCGCAATGTCTCATTTGAGATAAAAATATTGGAAATCTGTAAGCCTGCCAGATTGAAGGTCTTACTGGGTGCGGTGCAGGTCACGGTGAACTCCGTAAAACGGGGATCCACATTGGCAAACACCGTATGCTCAAATCCGGGATATACAAAATCATTGTGAATTTCATCACTGACTACGATCACATGATGGCGCAGGCAGATCTCTCCCAACTGCTGCAGTTCCTCTCTGGTCCATACTCTGCCCACCGGGTTATGAGGGTTGCACAGAATAAACAGTTTTATATGTTCCTGCACGATCTTGCGCTCGAAGTCTTCATAATCTATGCTGTACTGCGACTTTCCTTCAGTTACCCTTTTTTCGTATACCAATGTATTATCAATCACCCTACGGTCATTGTCCCTAATGATATTGGTAAAGGGATAATACACCGGATTTTGGATCAAGACCGCATCTCCCGGCTTTGTGAAAGCTTTTACCGCTGCACCCAGTGCAAATACCACACCGGGGGTCTTCATGATCCACTCTCTCTTCGTCTTCCAATTATGGTTTTTTTCCATCCAATTGGTTATGGCATTATAATAAGCATCCTTAGGCTGGGTGTATCCGTAGATTCCATGATCTACCGCCGCGTGAAGGCTTTTCGTAATCTCCTCCGATACTGTAAAGTCCATGTCTGCGACCCACAGTGGCAGCACATCCGCAGGCTTGCCTCTCTCCACGGCATAGTCATACTTCAGGCAGTTCGTTCCCTTACGATTTATAATTTTATCAAAGTTGTATGTAGCCATACGAATCCTCTTACCTTTCGACAACCTGCAAGCTTTCTGCCTGTGGCCCCAAGTTGCAGGTTAAATTTTTCTGTCAATCGTACCTATTCTACCAGGACCTTCTGCACGTCCTGACTCGTTGCGTCTGTTGTGGGACTTCCGTGAAACTTTCCGCGGAACTGGCTAAATTACTATGTATACCAATCAACCCCTCTCAGGCAAAAGCCTGCACCAGGTCTGCCAGCAGGTCATCGATATTCTCAATACCAACGGACATTCTCAGAAGCTTCTCGTCCACTCCAAGGGCTTCTCTGACCTCTACGGGTACATCTGCATGGGTCTGCTTCATGGGATAAGTCAGAAGACTTTCCACGCCACCCAGACTTTCTGCAAAACGAATCAGCTTTACGCTCTCCAAAATTTTAACAGCTTTCTCCGCAGAATTCAATCGGAAAGAAATCATTCCGCCATAGCCGCTGCACTGTCTGTTAATCAGCTCCTTATCCGGTCTGGAATCCAGTCCGATATAATAGACTTCTTCCACTTCCGGTCTCTGTTCCAGCCAGTGTGCGATGGCCAGAGCATTCTTCTGGTGCTGTTCCATGCGGACTGCCAGTGTCTTGATACCGCGGAGTAACAACCAGCTGTCAATCGCAGACAGACAGGCTCCTGTAGTCTTGTAGATATTATAGAGCTGGTCATACAGAGCATTATCCTTCACCACCAGAAAACCGGACAAAGTATCATTATGTCCTTCCAGATATTTGGTTCCACTGTGTACCACGATATCAGCTCCTAATGTCAACGGCTTCTGGAAATAAGGAGACAGAAATGTGTTATCCACGATCAACAGGCATCCATTCTCATGCGCAAGATCTGCAATTGCCTGAATATCCGCTACTTTCATCATCGGATTGGACGGTGTCTCCAGATAGATAGCTTTTGTCTCCGGGCGCAACGCCGCTTTCACCGTATCCACGTTGGAAGTATCTACACAATCCACGGAAATACCATTCTTGCGACTGATCATGTTCCACAGTCTTAATGTTCCGCCATACAGATCATCGGTAGCGATCAGATGATCTCCGGGAGAAAAGATTTCCATCATTGCAGTGATTGCCGCCATTCCCGTAGAAAATGCCAGTGCCTCTGTTCCCTGTTCCAACAGAGCAACCGTCTTCTGCACTTCGTCTCTGGTGGGGTTGCTGCAGCGGGAATAATCATATCCCGTACTCTTCCCCAGTCCCGGATGCGCATACGCCGCATTCTGATAAATGGGCATGCTGATGGCGCCGAACGGATCCTTTCTCTCATTACTTCCCTGGACACATATGGTCTCTGCTGCAAATGCCATCTTTTTCTCCTCCTATGTCTATGTATACTATATTATTCCCTTTATATTTCCTACTGTTCCAGTAGGTATAGTATATATTTATCATAGTACATAGAAAAAGTCAAGTTTCTATTCCATATTTACCAATAAAGTTTCATTTCTTTCTCAGCTTCCTGCTCTGAGATATTCAGTTTCAGTCTCACCTTTTGTAAAGTTTCTTCATAACTGGTATTAAAATCCTTGCACATTATAATAATCCCTTGCGCAACTCCCTGAGAAATCCCCTGCGAAATTCCCTGTGCAATCCCTTTTCTTGTATACTGATCAAATAATTCACACACCCTGATCTCATCCTCCTCTTTGATTCCCATTTCTTTTAATGCATCTCCGGTATCATCAACATTTGTATCTCCGGATAATACCCGTAGCATCTTAACTGTTGCTTCTTTATGAATCACTTTCCGGTCCGACCGATAGCCATCTCCCTCTGCAAGATAATCCACGATGATTCTCATATCACTTTGAAAAAGCTCTCGTATTTCTCTGGGTAAATGACGCATTTCCCAAACATGAAGTTGTACATCATCTACATACTTCCATATAATATCTGCAGTCGCCCCTTCTTCATCAAATAACCGGTGCAAACTGCATCCCCCTTTCCACCTGCTCTTTCCCCAGTATAACACTATTTCTATCACAGGATATAGGCTCGGATTTTGTTTTTCATATTGTCTGCGGTATTCTCCACCTGCATACCCGGCCTTGCGCAATACCATGCCCTTATCCACCTTTGTCTGATTGGCAAATAAATACAATACCTTAGGCACCCCATTTACCATATGGTACTTTGCTACATCTTCCAATTGATTTCGCAATCCATTTTCTTTATCCAAGTAAAGACTCTCAGTAGCCGCCGACAACATTTCATAATCTTTAACCCTTCTTCTCCCTTCATTTAACAGAACATTAATTATGTCCGCCGCCACATCCGCATAGCTTTCAAAATTTTTCGTCACAATATCGTTTGTTTCCAATAGTTTCCTCCCTGTCCGATTGTTCTGTCAATCCATGAATTCGCGGCGATCCGCCATCGACTGCATCTACGCATTAAAACTTTTTCAGAATATTGCCTATATAGACTTTCTTAAGATGTGATTACTATAGCATACATATATTGATTCTGCAAGAAAATCCCGCCCAAAAACTCTCACAAAAACAAGGCTGCGGAAATTGGTTATTTTCCACAGCCCTGCTCTTTGTGCAATTTGTCTTTTCTGTTTTGAGCGCAAATTCTTTAATCCAGGTCAAACAGTTCCGCCGCGCTGACGGTCAGGCTCTTAACAGCACCTTCGGTTCGCTTGGATCCGTTGTCGTAAACGGTCGTAGCGCGGATATAGATGGTGGCGGCATCCTGATCGTTAAGCGTCATCTTGCCGCTGCCGGAGAACAACCCCATCTCCGATGCAGGGAATGCCAGCGTGTATACACCGTCACTGGTCACGGAATAATACGACGTACCTGTGACATAATAGTCCTTTCCACCTTCCGTAAAGTGATTGTCTCCGCCGGCAATCACATGTGCTCCCACTTCCGCTTTGGCAGAATTTGTCACTGTAAATCCGGTCAGAGGCTTCACCTTCAATGTGCCCTTGCCGTATGCGATCTCCATAGCATCCGCATCCGTGGACTCCTTGAAGAACTCTACCCGGATCTCCGTTGCCGAAGACAGGATGTTGTAATCGGTAGCCTTGAAATCCACCTGAATCTTATTGCTGCGATCCAGGATCATCTTGTTGGCAGCATCATACATCATATATATACGGAGTCAATGGTGTTGCCGTTGTCATCCCGGAAAAATACGGAAGGTGCCTTGGTTCCGGCATTGTAAGCTGCTACCATGGTGTTCACAAACAGCTTCTTCTCCGCCATTCCTGTAGGCTCCGTATGTCCCGCACCGGAATACGTGACATTGCCCATGCTGTAAATATAATAGTTATTTACCACATCTTTGGGGCTGACATTATACAGGTTCACGCCATTGTCATTGCCCCGTCCGTTGTTCCTCTCAGTCTGTGTCTTTCTGGTCTTGGCATTGTCGGACAGGTCAGACAGACAATACCATACCACAATATCATTTTTGCCGTCTCCATCCTTATCCAGCTCCATGTTCGGCTGCAGCCACTGATAATGTGTTGCCGCCACTGTCAGAGTCTGCTGTTCTTCTGTAGTGATCTGATAAGGATAATTAGTGATCTGTCCCTGATTTACCTGCGTAACGATCATATCAGGACCGGCACCGTCTCCGAATTCCTTGTAATCTCCCAACACCGTGATCTGCCCCTGAGAGTTCGTCGTCTTATCCATACCCTGATAAAACAGAGAATTGCGAATCGGAAAATAGAAACTCGTATAAGACGTTCCCTTCCGCAGGATCGCATTGATCCGATTCTGCACATAACGGACTGTCGTATATTTGGTCGTGCCCTCGATATTTCCGACCGTCTGATCACTGCTCCGGTCCGTTCTCGGCTTCCATGCCGTATCGTAATTGTACTGCGTGTCCAGAATATTGTAATAAGCATCATAACGCTTTCTCTGGGCATCGGATAAACTGGAATTGTTCCTCTGGTCATCATAATATTCCAGCAACGCACCATAACGATCCAGCCCTACCGCCGCACGCATGGTCTTGTTGAACTCGTAGCCCCAGTACCAGCCTTTACCGCTACCGGCCTTACTGTTGATATAAGAACTGCTGTCATGGGTAAACAGGACACTCTTACCATCTTCGATATAATCACGGATCGCTTCAGATACTGCCATGTTCTTCAGGCTCTGATCCTTGCTTCCGAACTGATAGTTGTCTCCGAATCCCAGGATCAGCATATCATACTGCTGGAAAGTATTGTATGCCGCATTGTAATAAGCCTCAGACTTCTGTTCATCGGTCTTAAGCTTTTTCAACTGATCGTCTGAAATCAATCCGTTGATAAAAGTTGAAGTCTTCACGGAATCAATAGATACATTAAATTCCCGGATACCGCTTAACAGTGACTTTACATCACTGTCACTTTCCAGATTCCACAGTGTCTTGTCATTAGATGCTTTTCTGTCGGACATCAGCTGCAATACCTGAATATCCACTCTGGAACCTCTGTCCACTGCCGTATAACCGGACACTGCGGTTCTCACCAGTGCATCAGAATTATCAAAGAAGATCATCTTCCAGGTCAATACTCCCTGATAATCATCCGGCAGCACTCTGACTACCTTATAGGTATATCCGGTGCGCAGCTCGTAATGGCCACCGTCATTCTTCGCCACTTCCTTCCATTCCTGCCCGGATCTGACATACAGATTCAGTCCGGCAAGCTCCTCTGTGGAGGAAAGTGTCTGCCCGATCACATCGGAACCGGAAAAGCGACCGTCGGAGTTCTTATCAATATACAGCTTGCAATCATACGTCGTGCTCACCTGGGAGGCAGCCGCATCATTGGACAGAGCAAAAATATACTGCAGATAGAACTTACCGTCCGTCATCTTCAGGAACGCATCGTTGATACCGTCCCCGTTGTAATGCAGCTCTGTAGGAATATAATCTTCCCCAAGATTTTTCACCCATTCGATCTGCAGTTTGGACAGATTCAGATGGTTGCCAAAGTTTCTCTGTCTCTCTTCTCTTGCTTCCTTTGCCGCCTTTGCGGCAGCCAGCGCCTCTTTGCTGTCATCCGCCGCCTTTTCTGCTGCTCCGGGTACTAGCTGACTCTCCGCAAATACATTCTCCTGCCAGTATTTGTAATTGCCGCTTTCATCCGTGGACAAGGCAAACTGTATCAACTGGTAAAAATAGGAACTTTCGTCCACTGTTGCCGTATTGGCACTCACCTTACCGTCAATTCCCGTCAGAAGTGCATTCGCAAATACTACCGGATACCCGGCGGAAATATACTGCTCGAACTCCTTTTCTCTGGTGGAGTTCATATCATTTCCCGGGCCACGGTACTGATTGGAAGTGTGACTCAGGGAATCATCCTTCAGACGGTTCTTGTTATCATCCGATTCATCCTTATAATCATACAGATCCCCGATATGCGTATAGATCAGCCCATTCATGGAACTGTCATTGTAAACGGTCTGATTGTTTTTCACATTCATGGTTCCGGTGCGGGCACCCACATAGATCATATCATATCGATCGTTGAGATCCTCTATCTTGCCAATGAACTCTGCGGAAGCCATCTGGGTAATGGAAATCCTTCCACCGTAACTGCTCTGCCCCAGAAATCCTTTCACGGAATCTGCAGATAAAGCTCCAGTTCCGAAATCATAACAGGGCTCCAGATCCAATATCGCAAGGCTGTCCTTTACCTGGCTTCTGTGCAGATACCAGTTCATAATATATCTGGTGATGGAAGCTTTGCTGATCTCTTCATTCAAAGTGACCGCCGTGGCATTTTCCTGTGTGATCAGAAAATTCTCGTAGCGGATCTCTTTCAGGACATCCGTGTAGATCCATGCTCTTGTCGTATCTGACTTCAGATCCGTCAGATAATCCTCTGCCGCATAAGCTTTGGAACTGTCGTTGTTCAGGTATACATTTTCGTTCAGGTATTCCTTCAAGGTATCCAACGTCAGGGTATCCGCATTTGCCGCCTGCATTGCAGACGCATAGGATCTGATATTTCCCTCTGCCGCGCTTTTCAGCGTATCGACACTTACATTTTCCCAATAGGAATCTCCCTGACCTGCGATTGCGGTTGCCACATTGTCATCCGACACCTGCAGCAGAGTCAATGCCAGTTTCGTCAACACTTCATTGCTCTGGGTGCTGTTCTTGGCATAAAAATTATAATCCATGATCACCGGCACTCTGGCTGCAGCGGTTCTGATCCCGCTGTCGTCCACGCCAAATGCCAGCTTTGCGATCACGGTTGCCGCAGAGACCATATTGGACGGCTCTGCCCCGTAATTTCCCTGACCGGAAAAATAGAACAGATCCACATCTGCCAGATCAATTCCACAATAAGAATCCTCCGCTGTAATGGAAGCATCTGCCAGATCAGCCAGTTCCTGCAGGGTAAGTGTTGTCACTTCGATCTTCAGTGTATCGATATCGTCTCCGGTGGCTGTACCACTCTCATAACGACTGGTACCGGACAGATTCAGGACATTTTTCTTGAACCATTCTTTGTTGTAGAAACCGCCGTTATAGGCAATAGTCTCCGTAGCATCCTCTCTGTCATCCCCTACAAAATCATAGCTGTTGGCGGTGTCAAAGCCCGCTTCCCCCTTGTAAGTAACCTGAAGGGAACCCGGTGTCACCATAGTGTAGCTGCCGGCCTCATCCTTACGATAGGTATCGATCAGACGGTAATCACCGTTTTTGTCACTTACTGTCATTGCAGATACATAATAGTCGCCGTTATCATTTACTGTGAAATCCACAAGATAGGCACTGGCTATGGTCTCAAATGTATATGCCTTCGAAACATCATCCCATTTTGCCCAAAGCTGTGCGCTATCCGGCTGTGCATGATCCAGGATGTAGAGATTCTGGGTAATATCTCCGGCAGAATAGGCTGCTATCGCATCTCCTCCGGATGTCGTGCGTGCCTGCACAGCAGTACCTGCATCATTTCCGGATACCCCTCTGGACGTAGTCTTTAATCCATCCGGCAGTGCCGCATCGGTACCGTATACAATCTGTCCAAGATAGGTATAAACTGCAGTCTCACCCGTACCTATCTTCTGATAGATTGTCCTGCCCACATAATCTTTTGCCTGAAAACTCGTTTTATCAATAGCGGCCAGATCCGTCTCCGAAATTGCATATAAGCCCTGCGCATATCCCCTGGTGCTGTCTGAACCATTGATAATCGTAGTCTCCAGTCCGTTGCTTCCTCCGGTAGATCTATGGGAAAATACCGGGGTCACGCTTTTGGCATCCCGGTTACTGTCTCCGGCGGCCTCCAATGCACTGTATCGGTTATAACGTTCTCCTGCTGCCACCGTCTCCCCATTGGCAATCTCACGATAGACCGCATCGATCTGTTGGTAATTGTATCTGCCGGATCCGTCCTGTCGGAATACAAAGCGTCCTCTTACGTCCTCGGTTCTGGAAGCTCCGGTGCTTTCGCTGTAGGCAGAAAAAGTAACCGGACCTGTCGTCGGAAACTTTGCAGCATCCAGACTGTCCATAGCTGTCTGGCGCTCTGTGGCTGACGGCATCTCGGAAAGCTTTCTGCCCTCAGATACCGGCTCCTCGCCGCCTGCCAGATAGCCGATCGTGGCATTTTCCTTCGACGGAACGATCTCCAGAATATGGAAAGTACCATCAGAAGAAGCTACCGTATCCTGTACCAGTTTTTCAATACCCGGAAGGGTTCTTTCCTGCGCACTGACCTCCATAGAGCCATAGCTCTGACCGGCTCCGACGACCAAAGCTATGGTGAGGATTCCTGCTATATACTTTTTTGAATTGCGTTTCCAATTCATGGTCATTTATTATCCTTCCATTCCCACCACTCCGGATTCTTCTCTACTTCCAGTAAAAGATTTCTCTTATGATCCGGATATCGTTCATCATAAATGGTCATAATTAAATAATCATTTTCTTCATGTGCGCCAATATCAAACTGTACCTGCGAAAAAGGAAGATGCATATTATCAATTTCTGCAAATTTCGTGTTGGAATCCAACGGAAGTTCTCCCTGGAAATATCCTGCCAGTTTTGCTGCTCTATGTCCTTTCTCTCTTCCAGACTCAAAACCATACGCATGCAGATCATAACGATTCGTCCAGGTAGGTCTCAGCACCGTAATCACATGCTGATCATTGGCAAATAAGATATCCACTACCGGCACCAGTATTACCGTTTCGGCCACTAATGTGGAATCATCCAGGCTCCATGCCTGAAGCTTCAGACGATATTCGGTATCCCAGGAAATATAGCTAAGTGCTCTTATCTCTGTAGATTCTCCCGTATTTTCTGTTGTCAGATAGCCTTCCTGATGAACATTATCATATGCTCCGTCATAGACTTCAAAACCGACCTGATATGATTTTTGTATTCCGTTCCATACCTTGAAATCATTATTCAGCTCACTGGGAATATCTGCAAATCTCCAATTTACTTCCCCTTTATAATTTCGAATCTCGCAATTAATTTTTCCATTACGGTTTAATACAAACTGACTGGAGTAAATATACGGTTCCTTCGCGTTTACAACCGTCTTCAGGGGAGGGATTGTAATATCGATTTCTCTGGTAATCTTAATATCTACTGATAAAGCTATCACCGCACGTACACGTACTACCGTATCCGTCATATTTCCACATTCCAGTTCTGCCTGGAACTGTCGACCATCAGAATCTGTCAAACCGGTTATTTTGTAATTATTGGCATAATCATCTACCACACTCCACTCAATCTGTGGATAACCATTTCTGTAATCCGCCCAGGACGGCAGACATTCAATCAATGCCTTATAACCGATCTTTTCCGTACTTCCTTCGGTAAAATCATATGTGGTCAGATTCCTGGCAATCAGTGTTGCATCATATTTTCCGTCAATGTTGGTATAGGGTAATACCGATACCTTTGTGGATGCAGACATTCCGGGATCCGCCACGGAAGTACAGGTTACCTGTAGCACAAGTGTTCCGGTCGGCTCATATCTGTCAGCCGTCAAAAGACCGCTCCCATTTATCGTGGTTCCTGTCTTAAGTCCAGTTGCGTCCACTCTTGCCACGCTCCAGGTCACCCCGGCATTTTTAGCCTCTTCTGTTCCTTCCATAGTATAAGAGTACTGCAGGCTGTCCCCCTGAATCACCGAAGCATCTTTCGGTTCTATATCCAGAGAATCCACCATATGCTTTTGTACCGTTACGGTAGCCGTTGCCGCTATGGTAGGATCCGCTACGGCGGTACAGGTTACTGTCAGAATATTCTCTGCTATGGTCTCATCCGCTGCCACACTCAGTTTACCGTTACCGCTGATGGTGCTCTTACATGCGCTGCCATCCTGATAACTTACGGCCCAGGTCACGCCCTGAGCAATGGCTTCCTCGTCTCCGGTGATCTCGTAATCGAAGACGAAAGTCTGTCCCTGTTTCAGATCTGCGTGCTCGGGAATGATGCGGATGCCGCTGATCCAGGAATAGATGCTGGACGGCTCGGAGCTCAGATCATTTCTCAGCTTGATGGTCTCGGAAATATCATAGGACTTGTCCTGATAGGTAAAGGTCATGTTCAGAACGACTTTTCGCTTATCCAGTTCACTGAGGTCCACGCTGAAACTGCTGACATGCTCTGCCATCAGTGCAGGCTTAGCCGCGTCAAAATCTCCTACCACAAGTTTGCCCTCGGCATCCTTGCTATTTGTCACCTCATAAAGATATACCTGATTGGCATCGGCGTAATCCGCCCCGGCACCACCCTGCCAGCGGATCATATAGCTGTTGTCATTATTGATCAGACGCAGCTCGCTGACACTGGCATTTGTTACTTCCATGCCGTTAACGTCTTTTGCCACATTGCCATCAACATCAACCGCTTCCTGATCTGTCAGATTGGAAAAGCTGATCCCCTTCTCCACATCAATGATCAGATCGATCATCTGGTTGGCGGTCAGCTGGGCTTCTTCCTGCAGGGTCAGTTCCTTGTTCCCCCGCATATAGGAATTGTTGCCGGCGACCACGAATGCTCCCACCGCACCAGCTACTATGGTCATGATGGCAAGAGATACGATGATCTCTACCAGAGTAAATCCTTTCTTTCCAATACCCATGGTCAACCTCCTTACTTCGTCAGGATCTTGCCGGTCTTGCCGACCGTTGTGATTTCTATGGTTCTCGTTCCGTTGCTTACGACGATTTTCTGACAGTACTCCTTCAATACACTGCCTGCGATACAGGTATTCTTCTCAAAGGCCCCGGATGCACGGTTAAACACCAGATGCAGCCCATTTGAAGATGAAACATAAGGTAACAGGCTGTCGGATCCCTTCAGTTCCGTCAGGGAATATCCCGTGGAATCTCCCTCAAAATATACCTTTATATCAATAGGTTCTTTTCCCAGTACCCTGTTGGATACCTCCACATCTCCCTGCCGGATCTGTGCCGTATATTCCTTGGTCGTATCATTATAGCTGATAACGCACTCCACCTGATTCTGTTCTTTTCCCAGTGTCAGTACTCTGGTCCGCTCCAGTGTTGTCACAATTTCGTCCGCACATTTCCGGACTTTCCTGCCGGTCAGGGATGTAATGGATGTGGCCATCACACCCACCAGCACCGCCATGATCGCAATGACAATGACCAGCTCCACCAGAGAAAAGCCACTGTTGTTATTCTTTCTGCCAGTTTTCATAAACTATCAAATCTCCCAGATTTATATCACTGTTCTTATAGGACTTACCGTTACTGCTCAGGTAACCGTCTCCGCCATTCAAAAAGTCTACCACATGATATTCCTGTGTCTTACCGGCAGCATCTACGATCGTTCTGGAATAGGTCAGGGCATGAAGCACCGCATCCCGGTCAGGTTCCACATTGACATTCTGATCCAGTGTGATCGTTCCGCCGGACAGGATCGTTCCCTGGAATTCCTTTGTCACTTTGACATCTCCGGTAGCAATGATCAGTCCACTGAACTCGCCGAATCCGGCTTCCGGATAGGTATAATCACCCTTTACAATAACTGCCTTATATCCCTGCTCCGCAAGGCTTCCTGTGGTATTGCCGAAATATTTTGACTCCACCTTATTTCCGGTACTGCCGTTTAATACAGCATGGAAGGTCGTTATCTCCCCTTCATTTACCAGATTGGTATAAGCATTGGCTGCATCCGTCTTCTCCGAAGGAAGCAGCTGCTCATAGACATCGATCATCTTCTTGGACAATGCCTGGAATTTCAACTGATCCGATGCCAAAAGTGCCTGATATCCTGCATTGGCACCATCACTGGTCAGTGTGGCATCCAACAGCTTCTCCTGACTTCCCGCAGCCGCACTGCTGTCATACATGGCCACATTGCCTGCCAGATGCATGATGTACGCTCCGTTCTGCTGTCCACGCACCTGAATGGCTTTGGTATACAGACCGGTATAGGCTTCCATGGTCTGCTGGTTGGCACCGTAATAATCCTGAAAATACCGGTTGGCATTGGCTCTCGCGGTATCAGAGGTGCTGTCAAAGCTTACATAATAATACACCAGCGTGATCTTGCTGTTGATCCGCTTGAAAATCTTCTGGATATTGTTCTGGGTCAGTCCGTACTCGGCCAGCGTATGACCATTCAGGGTAGCGGACGGAATATTCAATGCCACTTCCGTTACATCCGCCTGGTCCCTGATCTTGTCCTTATACTGCTCCAACGTGATCGGGTTGCTGGCACCGTTTAACACGGTCTTGCCGGAAGCATCCACGCCGATACACTGCGCCGGAACGAGGTAAGCCAGCTGGTCACTCTTCACAGCGATAGACTGTCCCATCATCACATCCTGTACTCCGGTGTTGCTCACACCATCCTCACTGGTAATTCCATCCTTGGCTTTCGTCAGAGAAATGTAAGAATTTCCCGCCAGCGTAAGATTCTTCAATTCATTCAGATAGATCTCCGTATCCGTGCCGTTGACCAGAATGGCGCTGCTGTCCACGCCCTTTCCATTACCGAAGCCGATATACTGTCCGGCATATTCTCCGTCGATCTGTGCTCCGGCGGTAAATACATTCCGTTCCCCGGTCATCCTGAGGTCTCCGGCCACATATACGTTGTTTCCCTGAAAGCTCAACGTTCCGTTGCTTCCCGTATTGCCCGGAATCCCTCCGTTCATGGCAATGGAACCGGCCCATACTTCACCGTACTGATCTGTGGTAAGTGTGGCTCCTTCTCCCAGATATAAGTCGGAAGCCATCACCATACGCTTGTCTTCGTTTTCATTGCCGGTGGTCTCTTTCCATTCCACCGTCACACCGTTACCCTTGCCGGACTCTTCGCTGCCCACGATAAAACGTTCCGCATAAAAGCTGCCGCCAATGACATTTTTACTGATCAGCGTGGAATCAGAAGGAAGTGCCTGAATATTCTCCTGCGCCACCATGGAGATCCCCGTAATGGAGGGAAGTGTCACTGCCTGTGCAAAATCCATATCCGGCATCTTCACCCGGATATCGGTCTGGATCACGGACACATAGCCATCGGTATCCGTATAAGTCACTTTCAGACCGCAGAAGGAAAGTCCGTCGGTGTACAACTGAAAACGTCCGGTAGGAATATCCGTGGTCTCCACTCTCTCCTTGTTGCCCGTCACCGGATCCGTTGTCATTACATATACCTTCAGACTGCCGCTGCTGTCCAGAGCCATCCGGTACACTACTTCCCCGGAGTCATTCAATGTCTCTAGCACCGTCCCCCTCTTTATCTCCGAAGACAGGCTGTTGAACAGCTTGGTCAGATCATAGTTGTTGATATTCATACTTCCTGTCACTGCATAATAATCCTGCATATCCTTCAGGAAATAATATCTCAGTTTGTTCTGCTTCTCCTCTGCGGAGGTTGCCTCATAATTTTTCAGGACCAGTTCATAGGCACTTCCGACAGAAGCGGACACCCGCTCTCCCATAGCCGTCCGGATCTCATCCAGCACAGTCTCTGCGGAGTAAAAGTTGTCCTTCGCCTTGAGATTGTTCACCTTCATCTGATAGTTCAGCAGTGACATATACATCAAAACACTGGCTAAAATGCCAATAAAGGCCATGGCAATGATCACAACGACCATTGCTGAGCCCTTATTGTCCGTTCGTCTGTGGAATTGTCTTACCCTTGAAAATATTTTGGGATTTCTTCCGCATATCTTCATGTTTCTCGTCTTCCTTCCGGTATCTCCTCTATCTTGCGTCCGTCAGATCATTCGATCACAGTTCCCGTCATGGTAAGTACGGGGGACTGCACTCCGATCATATCTTTTACATACACCTGTACCCGCATGTCATAGATACGGTTGCGTCGCTCCGTCGGTGTCAGACCGCCGTCCGCACCCATAATATCCTTCGCCACGTCTCCGGTAGCATTTCCTGCCGCACCGGACACGCTGAGATCATTGAAAATGTATTCCGTATTGCTTCGCTTCACCAGATTCGTCCGCAGTCTACAGGCGGAATCAATGCTGGCTCCCGCAGAGGACATCCAGCCCGGCCAGGTCTCCCGCAGTTCAAATGCCGCTTTGTAATTGTTGTCCCAGGAGGAATACGGGTTAAAGCCGGTACTCTCATCCGCAAAACTGTCTATTCTCTCCGCTGACGGAGTCTGCTCCACCAGAAACAGATTCGTCTGTACATTCTTCGGGTTGTTCACGATCACTTTATCGACTGCAGAAGTCACTATGCTCTGGGTAGCCTCCACTCTGGGCTGCAGGCACACAATAATATTGGCCAGCTGGGAAATGATCTCCTCACTGTCCACCGGGTTCCCACTCTCCTTCTGTTTCTTAAGTTCCGCCGCTTTGGCTCTTACCGCCTCTTCGTTGGAAAAGATCACATAATCCGTACCGTTCTGGGGGTAGTCTCCGCTGATGCCTGTAAGGATGGCGGAATTGCAATGATAGACTGTGGAGGCCGTCACCAGATACACATCTGTCTCTACACTCTCTCCGTCTCCCAGATCCAGCAAAATACGGCTGCTGTCTATGGATATTTCGATGGTCTTGGTAGTATTCCTGGCAATCTCCATAACGTCTCTGCCGCCGGAATACGCTTCAAAATAACCGTAAGCCTCCTGTGCGGCATCTTCCGATTCGGAATATACCGCATTCAGATTGCCTGCCAGGTTCTGGATATTTACAATATCCTTCTCATTCAGTGCCGTGTAACCGTTAGGATCCAGTGTTACTACCACATCATAGGTGCCGGAAGTCGTCTTCTCATCCCGGAAGGTATATTGCCAGATACCATCTTCTGCTGTGCCGTCTCCGTCCACATCCAGAGAAGCATCCTTCTGCACGCTGTTAGTAAAGCCGGTAGGGGTTGCCGCCTCATAGGTGTCTGCCATCTCCTCCAGTGTATGTGCTTCGAACAGCTCCATGACATCCTCTGCGATGGCCGTGGCATGCATGGTGTTGCGGGACTTGGCATTGGTTCTGGCAGAAGTCACAAAGCTGTGCAAAAGCGGCACAACGATGATCGACAGGATCACGATGGCAATCAGCAGTTCGATCAGAGAAAAGCCTTCGTTATTCAGTTGTCTTCTCTCCGTGTGCTTCTGCATGTGAGTCGTCCTCCCTGCTTCTGACTAATACCGGTCTCTCCGCACTCCGTGCTCCCGAAACCGGACAACCATTTGCATTCCGGACTATCGTCCTCCCTGCTCATGGTTGTTTGATTTGCTAATCATAGCAGTATCCTGCCTGCAAGCAGTCGTATACTGCTATGATTGCAAATCTATTATTCCACGTTTCCGAAAATAGTGTCTACGCCCATCTGCATATCCGGGATGTAAGGTGAACTGTATACCTTATCGGTTCCCAGCAGATAATAGGTGTTCATGGTCATGTTGCCGGTGAGCATTCCGTCGGTCTCGTTGTAGCTGATGCTGACGCCCTGGATGCTCTCACGTTCCTGCTGATTGTAGATGTATCTTACCAGTCCCTTGAAATCGTCATAGGTGCAGGAAATGCTGATGCTCAGGGGTACCTCATACATATGGGTATCTGCATAAGCAGTACCGTCCGTAGATACCGGACTTGCTGCCGTCGTTGCGGCAGCTGCTGTGGTATCTGCCGCAGCATCGGCTGCTGCATCCGTGGCAGCTGTTGCATCCGCAGTCGTCGTTGCCGCATCCGCTGCAGGAGTATACACCACCTCTGCTTCGGAACCGAATGCAATATTTGCCACCTCGGTACGAGTATAATCTTCCAATGTCTTTACCATCATAATGCTGTCTTCCGGTAAGATATCTGCCGGGAAACGGTTCTCAAAATTCGTGATATAGGACTGCATCTTCCCGGTTGCTTCAATGTAGTCCGCCTTGCGCTGGTCTAAGGCTTCCAGCGTTGCCACCTGGGATGATAACGTTACATTCTGTGCCTCAAGGGCATCTGATTTTTCATTAAATTTGGAATATACCAGAAAATAAGTACACACAGCAATAAGAACACCGATCACTGCGATCAAAAGCTGAATTTCACTCTTTTTAACCTTCATCTTCCGCTGCCTCCTACTGTGCTGTCTGGGTGTCGGACTGTGCCTCACCGCTCTCTTCGGTCTCATCCGTCAGCTCCTTATAGCTTCCGGTAATGGAAAAAGTCACTATGGACGTGCCGGTCTCATCCTTGCTGTCCGTAATATTGCTGATCTCTACATCATCAATGCTCTGCATGTTGCGGATATTCAGAATCGTACGGGCTGCCGCTGCTTTCCCTTCCACCGTCACTGACATGCTGATGCCGGTCTGGTCGGAGCTGAAGCTGTTGGTATAGAAGCTGTCCGGCAGGATCTGTTCCAGTTCATTGATGAACTCCACCAGATTCTCATTGGGAGTCTGGGTATAAGCATATAAATATGTGTATTTATCATACTGGGCTTCTGCCGCCAGATAATCGTTGTATACTGCCTGTGCCGGCTGCAGCTCCTGTACCCGGTTCTGCAGATACACATTCTGCGCCACATTTCCCAGATATCTGGTCACAGAGGTGGCTGCCATGGCGATGGACAGGATCACGCCCAACACCAGTACCGCCACACTGACGAAGGTATAATTCGTGCCGCTGACCACGGTCAGTCCCTTGGACTTCTGGGTGCTCTTGTCGATCAGTCCCACAGGGGCGAGCACCGCACCCAGACAGGAAATATAGGCTGCGGGTCTGGTGGAACGGATGGCCTTGCTCATGCCGATCTTGTCATCCATCTCGGACAGGGTATGTACCTTGCGCTCCAGACAGTTGGTAAACAGCTTGCTCATGCCGCTGAAGCTGCCGCCCAGACCGGTAACATAGGACTTTTCAATGGGATTTTCACTGTTCCTGGAATCATAGAAGTCAATGACACGGCTCACACCCACGATCAGAGGCTCCAGCGAAGCGGTGATCTTCTGTCTCGCTTCCGTGACTTCCACATTACCGGCATCCTCGTCTTCCCAGCGTCCGGCATTTTCTTCCCAGACCTTATCTCCCTGATGCAGTACTCTGTTCAGGCAGGTTTTCTTCTGGAAACGTTCTACCGCACTCATGGGATCGTTCACGGCATAGGCTCCGGAAGCGATCATGGTCTCGATGGCATCCTGCACACCGTAAGCCACCGTTCTCTGTAATAACACCTTACCGGCGGAAAGCACGGTCACAATGGTGCTGTTCTCATCGATTTTGATGACCATAGTAACTTTTTCGGACTTCTCATCGCGGAGAATCTGGTATAAGCTGTTGCTGCTGTAGTCGAAACACTCGATCTCCCAGCCGCACATCTGTGCCAACTGATAATAGCTGTTTAAAAGAGCCTTGGGTACGGCCAGAGCCATGACACGAAGCTTGCCATTCTCTGCCAGACCGCCTGCCAGATAATGTCCGATCTCATATTGGGTCAGATCCACCGGGAAATAGTCACTGGCATTGGTCTTCACCAGTGCCTCGATCTTGTTCGCCTTGACATTGGGAATCTGTACCTCACGGCTTGCCACTCTGGTAGAAGAAATGGTAAACAGCACTTTCTTCGTACGGATGCCGTTCGTTCCCAGTGCATTCACCAGATGGTCTGCGTACTCCTGTGTGGGCTGCAACATACCATCTACCACAATGCCTTCCGGTGTCTCCACCGTCAATACCTTGTAGACCTTCGGCTTCTTCACCTTATAGTCCATCTCGCAGATCTTCGTAAAAGAGTTGCCGATCTCAATACTCAATACGCGATTGTTCATTGCCATATTTCTACCCTTCCTCTTCCCGGTATTTATTGTATTTCAAAAGCCTTCCGCCATCGCGGAATCTTTGAAGAACTTTCTGAAATCATGTTCGAAATGCGGATATCTTTTATAAGTAAAAATGCAGATACCACTGTAAGAATTCATTTCCCCAGAGGACGGCGATTGCCACCCCTGCAGAAAGATACGGTCCCATGGCGAGGACATGTCCTTCGCCGCTTACTTTCATACGGATCAGATGGATCACGGAACCGATGATACATCCCAGTAAAAATGCGAAAATAATCAATTTCCAGCCGAGCAACAGTCCGCAGACTGCCATCAGCTTCACATCTCCGCCACCGATGGCTCTGCCTCCGGTAACATAATACAATAGAAGCAAAAATACACTGACACACAGGAAGCCGATCCCAAACTCCAACCACTGTGTATAGTGGAAAGCTCCGTGGATCAGCCCCAGTGCCAGTATAAATAAGTTAAATCCCACAGGGATCTCATATGTTCTGAAATCAATCACACTTAAAGCAAGAAGTGTACTAAATAACAAGCAGTAGACTAGGGAATCCACGCTCATCCCATATTTCCAGAATACGAGCAGGTACAGCACTCCGTTCAGTGCCTCGATGACGGGGTACTGAACAGAGATATGTGCCTTGCATTTCCGACATCTGCCTCCCAGCGCCAGGTAGCTGAACAGCGGTACGAGGTCGTACCACCGCAGCTGGTAACCGCAGTTCATGCAGTGGGATCTGGTCGTTACAATATTCTCTTTGTTAGGAATACGGTAGATCAACACATTGAGGAAGCTACCGATCACGATTCCATAAAGGAAAATCACTATGTAGAGTAAGATTGTAGGGAGCATGTCAGGTGCCTTTCAAAATCTAATCTGTTACATTACGGTGTAACAGAAATACCAATTTCAGTTGCTAAATCGGAATTATTGGTTGAAAATGTAGGTACACCATTAGTATCTACACCTACAGTAATTGTAGCAGTGCCGTACTTAGTACTCTTCATTGACAGATTAGCAGGGGTAATACTTGCAGCTGTTAATGCTGCAGCTACACCATCGCCTGTTGTAGTTGTTGCGCTTCCCTTTGCACACACAACAGTTCCTGTACCCAATGCAGGGCTTGCTGTTGTATCAGAAGCATATACCTGTAAAGCAGACATAATCTCCTGATAGTTAGTAAGATCGGAAGACTCTCGGGATCTCTCAACATACTTCAGATACTGAGGTGCCAGTACACCAATCAGAACTGCCATAATAGCAATAACGATGATCAGCTCTACCAGGGAGAAACCTTTGTTAGTTAAGCTCTTCTGTTTCTTGTTCATAATTACATTCTCCTTTTTATGTGTTTTTTAATTTCAGGGTAGTAAGTTTTCCGCCCCATTTATTAATTATCGTTCTGTCCCTACACAGAACGGATAATCCAAAATTATAAATTATCCAATGCTGCATACATAGATACCATAGGTGCCATACATGCTGCAATCAATCCGCCTACTACGATTGCCAGTACAATAATGATCATAGGTTCCAAGGCAGCCATCAAAGACTGAATTTCCATTTCTACTTCTTCATCATAATAGTCTGCAATCTTGTCCAACATTTCTTCCGTACTACCGGCTTCTTCCCCGATACGAATCATTTGATATACCATAGGTGGAAATAGTCCACTCTCCTGCAAAGGTCTGGACAACGGCATACCAATGGTAATTTCTTCTCTTGCATCCTGTAAGGCTTCTTTAAAATAGATATTACTCATAACTCCAGACACAATGTCCACAGCTTCAATCAACGGAACGCCTGCACCCATCAGGGTACTCAGAGTTCTCGCCATCATAGATGCTGCAGACTTCACGGTAAGTTTTTTGAAAAGCGGTAATTTCAAAGCAATCTTGCCAAATACATGCTTTCCGGGATTCGTTCCTGCGAAATATTTAATTCCAATTGCCGCCGCAATAATAACCGGAATAATAATAAACCAATAATTTTGTATGCCATGGCTCATTGCCACATAAAATTTCGTAATCCAGGGCAAATCGGCTCCCAACTGGCTAAACATGTCTTCATAGGAAGGAATTACCTTTACCAGCATTACAATCGTTACAATAACAGCTACAATACAAACAACCACAGGATAAATCATTGCCTTTTTCAGCATTGCCTGTGTCTTGCTGTTTTTCTCCAACTGCACCGCCACTCGGTCGAGTGCTGTTTCCAGACTACCGGATGCTTCACCCGCAGCCACCATGTTCACCATGATTGTCGGGAACACCTTCGGATGTTCTGCCATGGAATCTGCCAGGGTCTCACCTTTTTCCACGCTGATGCGGACTTCCTTCAGTGCATCCTGTAATCTCTTGTTCTCTGTCTGCTCGCAGAGCATTTTCAGGGATTCGAGGATGCTGACGCCCGCTTTGGTCATGCTGACGAACTGGCGGCACATGACGCTTAGATCCCTGGCCTTGGGCCATCCGCCGATCTGGATATCGATGTCTTTCGTCAGGAAGCTCTGTTCTCCCAGATCGATAACGGTCAGCTCCTGCCTTCTCAGTTCTGCCATTGCCAGATCTTTGTTATCCGCTTCTACGCTTCCCTTTACTTCTTTTCCAGCCTTTGTGATGGCTCTGTAGCCATAGGTCGCCATGTGCCTTCCCTCCAATGCGTCTCTATCTTTAACTTTCTCCCCAACTATGTAAGACAAGCCCCGGTCCTGAAAAGGTCCAGGTTTTTGAAAAATTTTTATAAATTTTGATAAATTTCTATAAAATATTGCGGTTTTTATAGAATTATACGTCAAATGATACCTTTACCATCTCGGAGAAGGAGGTGGTGCCGTCCAGTACGTAGTCCGTGGCACTCATACGCAGGGTATGCATTCCTTCTTTTAATGCTTCTTCCTTTAAGATATCGGCACCCTCCCGTTTGCTGATAATGGTTTTCAGTTTCGGAGTGATCTGCATGATCTCATAGACACCGATACGGCCTTTGAAGCCGGTGTTGTCACATTTGCTGCATCCGCAGGGCTCGTAGATGGTCACATCTTCCTCTTCCCTCATGCCCATGAACTCTTTTTCATCCTTGGTGGCCTGCTTTGGCTTTTTACAGAAAGGACAGAGTCTGCGTACCAGTCGCTGGGCGATAACGCCGATGACGGAATCTGCGATCAGGTAGGATTCGATGCCCATATCCTCCAGACGGGTGATGGTGCTGGCGGAGGAATTGGTATGCAGGGTACTTACCACCAGGTGTCCGGTGATGGACGCCTGTACGGCGATGCTGGCGGTCTCCTGGTCACGGATCTCACCGATCATGATGATATCCGGGTCCTGACGCAGGATGGAACGCAGTGCCGATGCGAAAGTCAAGTCTGCCTTGGTGTTGACCTGTACCTGGTTGATACCGTCAATATTGGCCTCGACAGGATCCTCAACGGTGATGATGTTCACGTCTTCTTTATTCAGTTCGCTCAGTGCGGTATACAGGGTGGTGGACTTACCACTTCCGGTAGGTCCGGTTACCAGGATGATACCGTGAGGATTTTTCAGGATATAGTCAAACTGTTTTAATTCGTAGGGTTTGAAGCCTAACTGGCTCTTGTCGCGGTTCAGTGCACTCTTCGCGGCAAGACGCATTACGACTTTTTCCCCGTATACGGTAGGCAGGATGGATACACGGATATCGTATTCCACACGGTCTACCACCTGGGTGATACGGCCGTCCTGCGGCTTTCTCTTCTCGGAGATATCCATGCCGCCGATAATCTTGATACGGGCGATGATGGCAGACAATACATTGACACCGTATCTCGCTCTCTCATAGAGGGCACCGTCGATACGGTAACGGACACGGATGATATTTTCCATGGGTTCGATATGGATATCGGATGCACGCTGGCGGACGGCTTTTTCGATCATATCCTTTACCAGCATTACGATAGGGGAACTGTTGATGTTCTCCTCCGTGGCGATGTCTTCCACCACATCCAGCTTTTTCTCTTTGGCATAGGCTGCCAGTGCCTCGGTTACTTCCTCCTGACCGAAATATTTATCGATGGCCAGCATGATGCTGCGGGTGGTGGCAACCACGGGCTCTACCTGGAAGTTGGTGATGATGTTGATGTCATCGATGGCATTGTAATCCAGGGGATCCGCCATGGCGACCATGAGAACGTTGAAGTTATTTTCTTTGTAGGCGAAGGGGAAGATCTTGTTCTTCTTCAGGACGTTGACCGGTACCAGATTCAGTACTTCCTTGTCCACATTGACGCTCTGGAGATCGATCATATCCAGATCCAGCTGGCGGCTCAGTGCCTTCGCCAGATCATCCTCCGATACGATGCCTTCATCTACCAGGAATTCTCCCAGCTTCTTGCCCTGACGATTGGGGTTGTCCAGTGCCTGTTGCAGCTGCTCTGCCGTGATCACCCCACTGTTTACCAATAATTCACCTAAACGGACTTTTTTTCTGCCTGTTTCCATAAACTCTCTCACCCATTGCTTTTGTCGATAATTGGAAATATGTGTGAAATTGTAGTATTTTTTGGCTACAACTCACAAATATTTTGTCTCAATACGGAAATATTATAGCATATTTTAGATTTATGTAAATTGTTTTTAGTACTTTTGTTCCAATTTCTGAGAAAAACATTTTTGTTACTTTCTTTCCTGTTACACAGTACAATTATTTCATTTTATTTTGAAAGTTTCTAAATACGCCAATTCTTCGGCGAATTTTCCCAACATTTATTGGCTTCACGTATTATACGTGTTACCTTAAGAAAGAAGAGATAATCCATGCGTTTTCGCGAATTAGAGCGAATCATCCTTGACGATGGCTGGGTTTTGTCTGATATCAGAGGCGATATTCCTTTGCGAGTTGTTAATTCTATTTTTAAACAGGCTGGACTAAAATAATATGGAACAGCCTTTGAAAGGAGTGATCTTATGAATTATATATATCCGGCTATTTTTTACACGGAAGCGAATGGGAAATACTCTGTCATTTTTCCCGATCTTAATGATCTCGCCACCTATGGTGACAGTCTTGCAGATGCCTTTGCCATGGCACAGGAAGCATGTGCACAATATCTGTTTACTTCTCTGAGAGACGGCGATGCTCTTCCCTCCCCTACTGCAATTAATGCAGTGAAATCAGATGATCCCACTGCATTAATAAATCTAATCTGTGTGAATTTGGATAATTATGCCCGTGCTTATGATGACAGGGCTGTTAAGAAGACACTGACTATTCCGGCGTGGTTAAACACTGCCTGTGATAATTGCGGTATCAATTATTCCAAAGTTCTAAAGGACGCTCTCATTGCCAAACTGCAACAAGTGCAAATGTGACCGTATCACAAAGTCACCGCATATTCACTGTCGTACATTTTCTTCAGATTTTCTACGCTGTTATATTTTTCGCCGATGCAGAATTCCTTGGACCAGGTCATGTAGTAAGCCCAGGGGATTCTGCTTTTTTGCAGAAGTTCTATGTCCGGGAGGTAACCGATCTCTGCCAGTGCGGTAATCTTGTTCCGGGAGGTTGCGGTCACCAGCTTTTTGTAGGTCTCCGCATAGTCCGTAGGCAGGTATTCCGGGAGGTAGACATCCATGGACACCACATCCACGTAAGAATCCCCGGGATAGGCTTCCGGTACGTCGCTGTTCCATACCCATAGGAGGTTATGCAGGTCTTTCTCACCTGTGTAGTAATCGAACATCAGGTGATACAGGTTTCTCGCCACTTCCGGGCCCTGCGCTCCCCACCAGAACCAGGTACCGTAGGATTCATGGAACGGGCGCCAGAGAATGGGAATCCGCTCTTCCTGAAAGCGCCGCAGGATCTCCGCAATCACATCCATGTCATGATAGAATGCCGCTCTCTCTGGGGTTCCCTCTTTCAATACTTCCCTTGCATCAAAATCCGTGTGTTCGGTATAGAAACTCTTGTCTTTGCCTTCCAGAGGCGAGAACCAGTGAAAGGTAAAGGTGAGAATACCACCATTTCCGGCTTCCCGCTGTTTTCTGGCCCATTGCAATGCCGTCTCCACGGTCCCCTTATTTTCTTCCACTTCCTGGATGCATTCCGGGGAAGCATCTTCATAATTGATATTCGGAGAATACGCCAGCAGTTCAAAGCCCCGCAGCTTCGGTTCCTTTCCGGTGACCTGCCTGATGTAATCTATCTCTTCGCAGGGAATGGTCTGGGTATGCTGCCCGGTGATGATCTGCTTTCCCGCTACAGTATGAAGATAATTCCATAATTCTACTGTTTCTTTTGTTGCCTTCGGATCTGCTGTTGTCATCTTTTCTTCCTTTTCCATTTTCATCTTCATCCCCCGCCCGCAAAAGCAAGAGGGTACAGAGACTTTTATTTTGTCTCTGTACCCTCAGTTTATGACATTCTGTCGCTTATCGCAAGTATTATTCCGGCTTTACCTCATGGTAATCGGCATTTGCTGTAGAACCAGTCTCTTCAGACTTTGTTTCCTTCGCAAATCCCTTAGCTAGCATCTCATTGATGTCCAGTCCGGTAGACTCCTTGATACCATCGGTAACCTGGGTCACGGTGGTCATGATATCGCCTGCCAGCTTGCTGGAATCGCCACCGAACATCTTGATGGATTCTACATTGGTGTAGCCCTTAGCCACAGCCTCTGCGATCTTGGGCAGCTGCTCGAAGTATACCTTCAGAGTATCCAGCTCCATCTGCTGTCTTGCAGCGTCGCCGTACTGCTTCATAGCTTCTGCCTTTTTCAGGATACCGGCTGCCTCTGCCTCTGCCTTCGCCTGGATAGCTTCTGCTTCCGCTTTACCTTTGGCTGCTACGGCTGCTGCCTCTGCCAGGCCTGCTGCCTTGACTGCCTCTGCCGCCTGCTCCTTGGCAAATCTTTCTGCCTCGGATTTTGCCTTTTCAGCCTCTGCCTGTCTCTGGATCTCGAAGAGTTCGGCCTCCGCTCTCTTCTGTCTCTCATACTGCTCGGCATCTGCCTTCTGCTGTGCTGCGTATTTGTTTGCTTCTGCGGTCTTCTTGACCTCAGCTTCCAGAGCTTTCTCCTTGATGGATACTTCTCTCTCCTTTAATTCCAGTTCCTTCTCCTGACGGGCCAGGTTCGCATTCGCTGTGGTGATCTCCACGGTCTTACGCTGTTCCTCTTCCTGGATCTTATATGCTGCGTCAGCTTCTGCCTTCTTGATATCGGACTCTTTCTTCAGTTCTGCCTTCTTGATCGCCAGCTCAGTCTGCTTCTGTGCGATCTCGGTCTCTGCGATGACCTGTGCATCATTGGCATCCTTCTGTGCCTGTGCTCTGGCGATGGCCACATCTCTGTCCGCCTGTGCCTTTGCTACGGAAGCGTCCTTCTGGATCTGAGACATGTTATCCTGTCCCAAAGCAGTGATCAGGTTGTTCTCATCCTCGATCTTCTGAATGTTACAGGACTCGATCCAGATACCTAAAGCGTTCATATCCTTCTGTGCCTTTGCCTGTACCTCATCACCGAAAGTCTTACGGTCATTACACAGTTCCTTCAGGCACTGGGTACCGATGATCTCACGCATGTTACCCTGTAAGGAATCGGTCAGTGCATCGCGGATCTGATCTTCGTTCATGTTCAGGAAGTTCTTCATGGCTGCGTTAGCCATCTCGGTGGTGATTCTCTTGTTCGCATCCGCACCTGCCACGACTTCACCCTTCGCATTTACGGTGACATCTCTCTGGGTCAGGACTCTGACCTTTGCCACGGCGTCGATATCCACACCGATGAAATCCTTGGTAGGTATATAACCGTTGGTCTTGATGTCGATACTGATCTGCTTCAGGATCAGCTCATCCTTCTTCTCCAGAAAAGGAATCTTGATGCCTGCACGACCGATCAGAACCTTAGGTTCTCTCTTGATACCGGAAATGATGTAGGCTTTGTTCGGTGACGCCTTCACATAACCGGATGCCAGGATGGCCAGGATGGCAATGGCCAATACAATAATTGCGATAATACCAATGTTGATTTCCATATGTACTCCCTCATTCTTTCTGCTTTTGTAATATATGAAAAGCTGCTTGTATGGTATGTATTTTACCATACAGGCAGCTTTTTATATAGATAAATTTTCATTCTTTTATGAAAAATAACTGTGCAAAAAGTGCACGATACATCATCTTATTTCTCTGAAAAATCTATAAACGGTAAATTATAGGCATTATATGGTGATGCTGCCGTAATCTGCGAAATAATAGGTCTTAAATACCCTAGCAGCAAAGAAGGGGCATTTTGATTCAGCAATTTTTCTACCATTTCCACATTCAGACTATCCGGCCATCTGAATTCCGCCATTTCTGTTGCACACACATAGAACGGATCTGATGAATCCTTTTTTCCTATTTCCAGTGTCAGACTGACTCTTGCATTGTTATCAGTTGAACTTCTGTCAATCTGAATTCCCATGTTCACTGCAATCTTTACTTCTTTATCCCAGCTGTTTTCAAAATCTTCGTTGATACAAAATTCCATTTTTGTCAATGATGGATTACTAAACTGAAATGCACTTTCCATATTTCCTCCTATGCAGCCACCAAGCTCATTCCATCACTTGTTGTTTTTTCATATATCGGTGTTTTCTGCGTATCCACTACCATCTGCACCTGATTTTCATTACTGCTGTTTGAATAGAAAAATTCTTCTTTTTGAATATTGATCGTCCATGTAACCTCTATGTTATCCAGACTGCATTGTGGCTTTTCTTCTAAAAAGTTTAAATCCAGATCCTTAATTTCCGCATCATACCCATTATCTCTTTCCGTGATTGTAATATTATTATCAATCCGTTCCAGAACGCTCCTGTTGTATAATAATTCCTCTTCCGTCGGGTGATAAAGCATATACGCAAATCGAATGGCATCGTTGCCATGTAGTACAATGTCTCCAACTCTTTCACCATTCATATATTTTCCCTCCTATTCATATATACTGTCTATGTATTCCATAAATTCATCTTTTTTCTGCATACAATCCAAAAACATTGAAACCGTAATGCCATCCTGGCCCGGTGTATTATAAACCATTTTACGAAAGCCAAGTTTTTCATACCATGTAACCAGATCTTCTCTGGCATCTATCGTAATTACCCGAATTGGCCAGTTAGCTGCCAACATCTTCACACTTTTTATTATTGTCTGAATTGCAGCCGTACCAATCCTATTATGTTGATATTTTTCATCTATTGCTATATAGCGAATATGAACAGCCGATACTTTCCGGTCCTTAATTTCCGGATCATAGTCTGCTATCTCCGGCGGAAATCATCTAATTCTATCTCTCGGAACATTATCATATAATATCCAAGAACAATCCCCCTGCCACTTATACTATAACCATATGCATGCTGTACTATGGTAGGATAATATGAATTTTTCACATATTCATCTATGGATGGAATACCACATGTAAAAGAAGTATCTTCCACTTCTCTCGTGACCTTCCGATATTGTAAGTTTCCCATTTTCGCCCCTTTTAATCGTGTCAATACACAATCTGACTTTCACTAGCAAAAAATGCCCCAGGAATTTGTTCTACTCATCTTCTGAGAAACTTACATCCTAGAGCATTATTCGACATGACTTTTCTATATCTGTTATATTACATTTCTTTTTTATTACTGTCAACAAAATTTAACCCAGATTTTTCAGATATTCCATGAAGTTCTGCTTGTTCTCCAGTGCCGTGGTGGTGGGTCTTCCGAGATCTTCCCTTGCTCCGATACCACATTTTACTTCGATAAAGGTCAGGGTCTCTCTCTCTTTTGCAGCGGTCAGTTCCCGGTCCAGTTCCTCATAGGTGGTAACGGATACTGCATGGGGATAACCGCAGGCCTTTGCAATGGAGACAAGATCAATATCGGCTGCCACGGTAGGCATACCGCCCACGGTCTCATGGGCACCGTTATTGATGACGATGTGTACCATATTTTCAGGTGCCGTACTGCCCAGTACCGCCATGGAACCCATGTGCATCAGCACTGCGCCGTCACCGTCCACGCACCATACCTTCGTACCGGGCTTCTGTACTGCCACACCCAGGGCGATACTGCTGCTGTGTCCCATGGAACCTACGGTCAGGAAATCATACTTGTGGCTCTGTCCGTTGTGTTCTCTGATCTCGAACAGTTCTCTGCTGGCTTTGCCCGTGGTGCTTACAATGGGATCCTCGCCGGAAGCCTGCACGATGTGGCGGATGATCTCTTCCCGGATCATGGGATTGTCGTTGCGGTACTCCACCTTTTCCTCATAACTGAGGGCACCCTTCCGGATCACGAACGCTACATCCTCACCACGATCCAGCTCCTTGCGGAACTCCTGCATGGCAGCACTTACTTCCTCTTCCGTTGTGTCTTTTCCTATGACAAAATAGCGGATTCCCATATCCTCCAGCAATTTCAGGGTCACTTCACCCTGGTAGATATGCTGGGGTTCGTCGTGGATCCCAGGCTCACCGCGCCAGCCGATGACGAAGATCATGGGGATGGCATAGACTTTATCGTTCAGCAGGGATGCCACGGGGTTGATGATATTGCCTTCTCCGCTGTTCTGCATGTATACTACCGGGACTTTGCCGGTAGCCAGATGATAGCCGGCGGCCAGTGCCGTACAGTTGCCTTCGTTCGCCGCGATCACATGATGCTTCGGATCGATCCCATAGGTGTGCATCAGGTAATTGCAGAGGGCTTTCAGCTGGGAATCCGGTACGCCGGTATAAAAATCCGCATTCAGAATTTTTGCAAAATTTTCTACTTTCATGTAAGTATTCCTTTCCTACATTTCATCCTATAACTTCCTTACGGGTTGCTCCGCGCCATGCGCTCCTGCAATCCTGCCCGCTATTCGCATATTGCGAGGCTCATGCTCTGTTTTTATGCTCATAGCGGTGCGGAGCATAAATCCATAAAGCCACACTCGTGCAAGCACATCGCGTCTCTTATGGATTATGCCCCTGTCAGTTAAATTTCGTCTATTAAAGTTATAATATCTTTGATCGGCATCAGTCTGCTGTCCACTTCCTGTGCCCTGTGATACCGCAGGATGTCCTCGGCGGTCTGCTGCATGGCGGGGAAGGCACTTCTGGTCAGCTGGTTCGCATAGATCACGATATTGACGCCGTGGGCGGCCAGTTCGTTTTCCGTAATGCTGTTAAAGGAAGACGGCACCACCACGATAGGTGTCTTCGAATCCTCTGCCCGGAATTTATCACAGAATTCCAGAATCTCATCCGGGGATTTCTTACGGCTGTGGATCATGATGCCATCCGCTCCCGCTGCCACGAAAGCTCTGGCACGGTTCAGTGCATCTTCCATGCCTCGCTCCAGGATCAGACTTTCGATTCTGGCAATGATCATGAAATCATCCGTCAGCTGTGCCTTTTTGCCGGCTGCGATCTTGGCACTGAAATTCTCGATGCTGTCCTGGGTCTGCACCACATCGTTTCCGAAGAGGGAATTTTTCTTAAGTCCGGTCTTGTCCTCAATAATGATGGCGGAAACACCCATTTTTTCCAGTGTTCTCACTGTGTATACGAAATGCTCCGTCAGTCCGCCGGTATCTCCGTCAAAAATAATGGGCTTCGTGGTCACTTCCGTCACGTCATCAATGGTACGGAAACGGGAAGTCATGTCCACCAGCTCGATATCCGGCTTGCCCTTCGCCGTGGAATCGCACAGAGAGCTGATCCACATGGCGTCGAACTGGTCCAGCTCACCATCATGCTCCACGATGGTCTTCTCTGCGATCAGTCCGGTCAGGCCACTGTGAACTTCCAATGCCTTTACAATGGGACGGATCTCGATCAGCTGACGCAGACGTTTTCTGCGGTATTCCGGCATGGCCAGCTTTTCCTTGATCCTCGTATCAATTCTTTTTACTTCTTCATTATATGTATAAGGGACATCTATGATCTCGCCGCCGTATGTCTTCAGCAGTCCTTCCACGTTGTCACGGATAGCCTTCAAAGCTCCCTCCTGCCAGTTATCCCCATGGATCACGTAGTCAGGGCGCAATTCTTCAATGACCTTATCATACATTACATCATCCTGCACGACCACATTGCTGACTTCCGGGATATCTTTTACCAGCTGCATACGCTCCTCGAAGCTGATGGTGGGAAAACGGTTAAAACGGATCATTGCCGCATCACTTAAGACGCCGATGGTCAGCTCGCCGTATTTTCCGGCTTCTCTGATGATATTGCGGTGCCCCTCATGAATGACATCTGTACAGAAACAGGTATATACTCGCTTCATTTGATCCTATGCCTCCTTATATTTTGCCGGAATCTGAATTTTATTGACTTCCAGTGCTTCTCTGAACACTTTGAAAAAGGCTTCGATATCCGGTCTGTCAATCGCACCCAGCGCACACAGGCGGAAGGTATTGGTAGTAGAGATTTTGCCGGGGTAAATGGTAAATCCCCGCTCATAGCAATAATCATGTACTTTTTCAAAATTCCAGTTTGGATCATCGGGATACTTCACAGACACAACCAGTCCCGACTGCCATTCTCTGCGGATCACATCGTGGAATCCCAGTGCATCCAATCCTTCATGAATGGCCTCAAAGACTCTCGTATGTCTCGCCCACTTGGCTTCCTCTCCCTCTGCCCAGTATTCCTTCAATGCCTGGATCGTAGCGTAGATTGTCTGTACCGGCGGGGTAAAATGCATTTCTCCGGTCCTCTGGAAGAAATCATACTGTTGATACAGGTTGCAGTAATAGGAACGTTTCGGATATTCCTTCGAAGCCTCCAGAATTGCCCGGCTGCCTACCACAAAGGATAGTCCCGTCATGGCCATGAGACCCTTCTGTGCGGATGCCATGCAAAAGTCGATGTTATCCTGCTCGATGTTAATGGGACGCATGGCGTAGGTGGATGTGGTATCCACGGTAAAGGTAGCATGATATTTATGAGCAAGGGCTCCGATCTCGCGGATGGGATTCAGGATTCCGGTACCGGTCTCATTATGAGTGGTATGTACCAGGGCAATGTCCGGGTTCTCCCTCAGGGTCTGCTCCACTTTTTCTAAGTCTGGCAGTTCATCCACCGGGAATTTCAGGTCAATATAGGGAAGTCCGTAATACTGGCATACTTCCACAGCTCTGGTGCTGTAGGCTCCGTTATCCACCACCAGTACTTTGCCGCCCTCCGGCAGCAGGGAGCTGATGCAGGCATCAATATTGATGGTGCCGGATCCACAGAACAGGACGCTCGTATACTTTTCCAAGTCTCCATGCACGATTTTTACAAGGTCTTCTCTGAGCCCCTTCATCAATCCGCCGAATTCTTTCTCTCTGGGACAGATGTCCGGCACGACCTGTGCGTATTTTACGGTATCAGTGGTGGTAGACGGTCCGGGATTCAATAAAATATTTCTTTTGACGGGTTTTTGTATCAACTGCTCCATTATGGGATTCCTCCTTTTTTTGTTCACGTTCTTTTTCCAATCGTTCATTTATGTATGATATGTTTTAATTCTTTGAACGGTTTTCATAGGTTTTCGGTTAAAATAAGTACACAAAATGTCTGCGTTCCATTCGCAGACACTTTGTGTTAAATATGAACATATCATAATACCATTCGCACAAAATAGCAATACTTATTTTTCCTTAAACATCATACGTCTTGTCGATGGCTTTCAGTTCCCGGAAAGTATCGATCTCGATAATGTCATTTTCCCGGCATTCACGTACTTCTACCTTATAATGCTTCTGGCAGAATACCAGAGGTACCTGTTCCCAGTAACGCTCCTTGCCGCCGGGCTGTTCGTAGGTCATCTTGATATCATCTGACAGCTTATGTCCGTCTTCTTCGTTCCAGTAAGAGATTCCCACCATCTGCCAGCAATCCAGGCCGCCGACTTTCTCTTCTACAATGACTCCGTCTTTTACCGTGAAGCACCAGTCATCGGTTCTGTCCTTTTTTATTGCCAGAAAATCGGAGGTATAATGATATTTTTTAATGATCTGCGGATTGGAGATCAGCAGATCCGCCTCAAATACATAGGCATTGGAAAGCATATATCTTGCCACCATGGCGGAGGAAATATTGTTAGCTTCATTGTAAACCGGATTTTCCAGGAATCTGATCATGGGATATTTGTACAGCAGCTGATCAAACTGCTCTGCCAGATACCCCCGGACAATATAGATTTCATTAATCCCGGCATCCAGACAGGCATCGATCAGTCCGTCAATAATACGCTGTCCATGCACACGTACCAGTGGTTTCGGGGTGTTAAAGGTAATGGGCACCAGCCGGCTGCCGAATCCAGCTGCAATAAAGATGGCGCGCTTTGCACGGTAAGGCTCCAGTGCGGAGATTCCGGCACCTGTGATCTCTCCCTCTGTCACATACTGTAATTCGGTCAGTTCCTGCATGACACGGTTGACCGTTCCCAGAGAGTGTCCGCTCTTTTCTCCCAGCTGTCTCTGGGATAAAGTACCTTTTTCCTCTGCCAGTATCGATAAAATATCAAATTGTTTTCTTGTCAGTGTCTGATTCATCTTCTGCTTCCTTTCTTTTTTCCATTCTCCATGACCATCGTCCTGTTTCTATCGAAATTATCGAATTTCCGTTAAGTCATATGGCGTTGTCTGGTATACATAATAATTGAGCCAGTTGCTGTAAAGGTTGTTACAATGAGATCTCCACTGTAACAGAGGTCTCTGCTCCGGGTCATCGTCCGGGTAATAATTATAGGGGATCTGAATGGGCAGTCCTTTATCCAGATCTCTATGATATTCGTTGTTCAGTGTATAACGGTCATATTCCGGATGGCCCGCTACAAAAATCTTTTTGCCCTCTTCCGCCATTGCCAGGAATACGCCGGCCTTCTCCGATTCCGCAAGGATCGTCAGATCCTTACAGGCATGAATGGCCTCCGATGGTGTCTCGGTGTGACGGCTGTGCGGAGCCATGAAAATATCATCAAATCCACGGACCAACGGAACTTTCCGGTTGGATACCTTATGTGCATAGACGCCGAACAGCTTCTGGGACAATTGTCTCTTGTTGATTCCGTAATAATGATAAAATCCGGCCTGTGCCGCCCAGCAGATATGTAAGGTGGAGGTCACATGGGTCTCCGCCCAGTCCAGGATCTGGCAGGTCTCCTCCCAGTAATCCACTTCCTCGAAGGTAATATCCTCCACCGGTGCTCCGGTAACGATCAGTCCATCGAATTTACGATCCCTGATCTCATCAAAGGTAGTGTAAAACTTGTTCAGATGGCTGGCCGGAGTATTCAGTGACACATGGGTCTTGGTGTTCATGAAAGTGACATCCACCTGCAGCGGTGTATTGGACAACGCCCGCAGCAGCTGCAGCTCCGTATCCTGCTTTACCGGCATATTATTCAGGATCAGTACCTGCAGGGGACGCATGTCCTGATGTAACGCACGGAATTCGTCCATGACGAATATATTTTCATTTTCCAGTATTTCCTTGGCAGGCAGATCATTTTGTGTTTTGATAGGCATTTTATTTTCCTCCGGGTCTTTCTTGCTTATTCCTCGTAAGGAATATTATAGGTTCTCAGAAATTCCTCTTCTGTCAGAATGGGAACCTGTAATTCTTTTGCTTTTTTATTTTTCGATGATGTAGATGTAATATCATTGTTGATCAGGCAGGTGGTCTTGCCGGTGACACTTCCGGTCACCTTGCCGCCTTTTTCCTCAATGACCTCTTTCAGATCATTCCGGCTGGCATAATGGTTCAGGCTTCCCGTCACCACGAAGGACATTCCTGCCAGTGTCTGTGCACTCTCATCGATCTGTGGTGTCTCTATCGTCAGGATTTCCTTCAGATGAGCTATTTTCTCCAGATTTTCCGCATCCCGCATATAATCCGTAAATGTAGATGCCAGCACCTCTCCCACACCGGGAATGGCACTCAATGTTTCTTCGTCCGCTGCCTGCATTCGTTCCAGATCGTAATCAAAATACCGGCACAGCACCTTGGCATTGGCCACGCCGATTCCTGCGATCCCCAGTCCGTAGATCAACCGGGGCAGTGTGGTATGTCTTGCAGTCTCGATACTGTCCATCATATTCTGATAGGATTTTTCTCCGAATCCTTCCATTCCGGTAATGACCTCCTTGTAACGGTCCAGCCGGAACAGATCCGCATATTCATGGATAAAGCCCTGATCGATCAGCTTCTCCAATGTTGCCTCGGAGAGTCCGTCAATATTCAGCGCATCTCTGCTGACGAACAGAGTGTAGGATTTGATCTCCTTGGCCGGGCATTTCTCATTGGTGCAGTACAGAGACTGTACCTCATTCATCTGTCGGATCTCCGTGGGCTGTCCGCACACCGGACACACCTTTGGAATCTCCACATTATCACTGCCTGTCAGATTCTCAGCGATCTGGGGAATGATCATGTTGGCCTTATAGACCGTGATATGGTCTCCGATTCCCAGTCTGAGGGATCTCATGATACTGATATTATGCACGGAAGCGCGGCTCACCGTTGTGCCTTCCAGTTCCACCGGCTCAAAAATAGCTACCGGATTGATCAGACCGGTACGGCTGGCGCTCCACTCGACCTCTTTTAATGTAGTCTCCCGCAGTTCATCCGCCCATTTGAAAGCAATGGAATCTCTGGGGAACTTCGCGGTTCTGCCCAGGGACTGTCCGTAGCTGATACTTTCATAAGTAAGTACCAGACCGTCGGAAGGAATATCGTAGTGCTCGATCTTGTGTTCAAAATCTTCAATGGCAGATAAAATGTTCTCTTCCGTTACTGCCACATGTTCCACCACTGCAAAGCCCTGCTCCTGCAAAAAAGCAAACTGGGATTCCTTGGAATCATGAAAATCCACGCCATCCGCCTTTACCAGCGTAAAAGCAAAAAAGCGGACATTCCGTCTGGCCGTGATCTCATTGTTGAGCTGCCTCACAGAGCCGCTGCACAGATTTCGGGGATTCTTGTATTTTGCCTCTGCATCTGCGATCTCCCCGTTGATCTTCTCAAAATCACTGTAGGTGATCACCGCTTCTCCCCGCAGGATCAGTTCTCCGGTATAGGAAATATTCAGCGGAAGATTCTTAAAAGTACGGGCGTTATTTGTAATGACCTCACCGATCTCGCCGTTGCCACGGGTAACCGCTTTTGCAAGTTTTCCTTCACGATACGTCAATACAATGGTCAGCCCGTCCAGTTTCCAGCTGAGAATTGCAGGATTGCCTTGCAGCCAGTCCCGCAGTTCTTCCCGGCTTTTCGTCTTGCCCAGAGACAGCATAGGACTCTCATGGCGCTCCTTGGGAAGCTCATCCACCGCTTCGTAGCCTACGTTTACCGTAGGACTGTTGGCCAGGGTAACGCCTGTCTCTTTTTCCAGTTCCACCAGTTCATCATAGAGCTTGTCGTATTCGTAGTTGCTCATGATCTCCTGATCCTTGGCGTAATAGCTTTCGGAAGCTGCATTCAGTTGTTCTACCAGATCTTTGATCCGGTCTATTTTGGAAGACTGCATCTTGTATTCCTGCCTTTATATATTTAATTGCGATTTAACATTCCGGTGTCTCTTTGAAGCTGTTCCAGCTCTTCTCCGGTGACCTCGCGCCACTTTCCCGGCTTCAGATCCCCCAGCAGAACGTTCATGATCCGGATTCTTTTCAGCGCTTTTACCCGGTATCCACAAGCTTCACACATCCGCCGGATCTGTCTGTTGACTCCCTGAGTCAAAACGATACGGAAGGTAAATTTTCCGATCTGTTCAATCTCACATTCTCTGGTAGTGATGTCCAGATCTTTCAGATAAATACCTTTCGCCATTTTCTCCAAAAAATCGGGTGTTATTTCCCTATCTGTCTTTACGATATATTCTTTTTCATGACGGTTGGCGCCCCGCATCATGGCATTGATCAGATCTCCATCATTGGTGAGCAGGATCAGGCCTTCGGAATCTTTGTCCAGACGTCCCGCATAGGTCAGCCGTTCCGGATAGCGGATCATATCCATGATCTTTTTCTCTGCATGAGGATCTCTCTCCGTGCAGGTCACTCCCACCGGCTTGTAAAATGCCAGTACCTTCTGTGTCTGTTTTCCCTGCAGAATCTTCTTACCCACCTGCACGGTGTCCGTTTCTTCCACCTGTTGTCCCATTCCGGCCACCTGACCGTTGACCAGTACTTTTCCCTGTTCAATCAGCTTATCCGCATCTCTTCTGGAACATACACCGCACTGTGCCAGATATTTATTCAGACGCATTCTATTCCTCATTCCTTTCCGAAGCCCTTAACTTCCGGGCTACAGACACACGGCCGCAAGTATATGTTTTCACGCTTCCACACCATCTGCCGCTTCGAAGTCACTGAGACTTTTGACTTTGGGAATACCGTTTCCGTTTGCCACACCCAGCTTTGCGGTCTCATCTGCCAGCTCGTTGTATTTTACCTTCGAATGAGCCGGTACTTTGGTAAAGCGGATCTGAATCTTCTGTCCCCAGCCCAGCATGGTCTGTGCATATTTTTTCGTCAGATCATTCTTACTTTTCCAGGCACCGGTGACCCATTTCTCGATTCCTTCATAGTCGTAGCGGATCTCGATGACTGTAAAGCCGCTGTTTAAGGCAAACCGTACCGCATACATGGCTCCCAGCATCTCTCCGGAGACATTCCGCTGTTTCAGAGAGTCCGGATTGTCACCATTACCGTATTCTGTATAGATGCGTCCATCGGGAAGAATAAAAATACAGCCGAAACCGTATTTTTTCAGTGCATCCTGATAGCTTCCGTCCACATAGGCCAGCAAGGTACCCTCTTCCGGACGATCATTCACATCCGCATCCTCCGGATATCTTCCCAATCCATTCCACTCTGCCATAATTCATCTGTCTCCTTATCGAATAAAGTTGGTCTTCTGCGCCGGTTCTCTCTCCGGGAAATCCACGCCCGCAGCTTTTCCTGCGGCAATGCATTTGAGCAGCCATGCCATATTGTTACCCAGGGTACGCATGGTCTGCATGCCTTCCAGATCCTGTTTTACCTCTTCGGGAGTATTGCCGTGTACCTGATTCCAATACTGGCTGGATACCACCGGCATACAGTTGATGGTAAAATATTTGTTCAACTGGTCAAAGGCTGCGGAAGCCCCACCGCGTCTGCAGCTGACGATGCAGGCACCGGGCTTGCCCTGGAACAGGGCGCTCTTGCCGTAAAATGCCCTGTCCAGGAAGGAAGTGATCATACCGGAAGCAGATGCATAATGCACCGGAGATCCGAAGACAAATCCGTCTGCAGTCTTCGCTTTTTCCACAAATTCATTCACGCCATCCTCCCGGAAACACTTTCCGTTCTTCAGACAGGCATTGCAGCCGATACATCCGGCGATGGGCTGTGTACCCACCTGGATGATCTCCGTCTCAATACCGTTTTTCTCCAGTGCTCCCGCTACTTCCTCCAGAGCTGTGTAGGTACAGCCCTTCGCATGTCCGCTTCCGTTTACCAGTAATACTTTCATTGCTTTTACCTCTTTTTCTCTTATTGTTTCTCTTCTCTGTTATTACCACCCGAAATGTGGTATGCTATCTGATAGATTTTGATATTTTTATCAGCATTTTAACAAACCGGAAAGGATCCCTTATGAATCATCGCACCCGTTCTTATCTGCTTTTTGTATTGCTTATCGGCTGTATCTGTTATCTGGTGTCCCATTTCGTGGTACAGCTGTATTTTGTAAGCGGTTCCTCCATGGAACCGACCTATACCTCCGGCCAGCCGGTCCTCCTTCAGAAATTCGGTCTGCCGAACTGTCTGGACTATAACGATGTCGTTGTCATCCGCCACGAGACGCTGGGACGCGACATCGTCAAGCGGATTGTTGCCCTGCCGGGAGATACAGTGCAGATCACAGAGGGAATCCTCTATGTCAATGATGTTCCTCAACCGACCCCCGATGGCTTCTCTCTTATGGAAGACGCCGGCAATGCCGCAGTTCCCATAACTCTTCAGCCCGGAGAATATTTCGTTCTGGGCGACAACCGCAACCACAGCATTGACAGCCGCTTTGCGGAAGTCGGGATCATCCCCGCCGCTTCTATCGCAGGAAAAGTTATTACCGGTCGAACACCCTTCCGGTAGGCACCATAGTTGTCAGATCCTGTGCATGGCCTTTCTGGAGATATTCTACCATGTGTTTCTCGCTGCCGGGAGCGTATTCCAGAAAACGTCTCTCTCTGGTATCTCCCTCTTTCCAGTCAAACACTGCGTCGCTCTGCGCGCCATCCAGCAGTCGGACATACGCCTCCTGCAGGTCTTCGTAGCTGATGGGTGCTTTTGAAATCTGCATGGTATCGTGCTGTTCATTTCTTCCTTTGATCAGAAGCAGCGCTGCCTGCCGCAGAAAGTCCTCTTCCTTTTCTCCCATGCCGTTGTATCCGTGATCCGCCATTACGATCAGAGCGGTGTTGTCATAGGCACCACTGTCTTTCAATGCCTGAATATAATTTGCTGCCAATGTAATGGAAGCTTCCATGCTCTGACGGTAAGATCCCTGTTCCACACCGATAACATTGGCGTCCTTGTCATAGATAAAAGGTGCGTGGGCCCCGTTCAGATGGATGAACTTGAAACGGTTTCCCGTCTCATCCTTCACCACACCCTGGGCTGCCAGACCCTCCTTGAAAGCCGTATTATCCGCAGTAAACGCCTTGGAATACGAACCTACCGGATGAGATTCCCGTAATTCATTAAAATAGACTTCTTTGATCACGCAGTATCTTTTCAGATCATACGGTGCATACCGGAATCCAACGAGCTTCAGCTCCTGCTTTGCCAGTTCCAGATAAGAAACGGGGGTGACCTTAGTAAAATAGACATTGTCAAAATTGTCCACGATGGAAGCATCCTGTGCACGGATATCATCCTCATAGAGATTGATCTGATAATTTCTGCTCTTCAGTTCCTTCCACAACGGTGCCTCTCTGTAGACTCTGTCCAGATAGTCCTGAAAAGATCCCTCATTCTCATACCATTCACCGGATAAAATAAAAGGAATAGCATTCAATGTGCTGGTGTAAGTTCCCGTGGTATTCTCAAAATAAGTAAAATCTCCAAAGATCTCCCGGTACTCCGGATGTTCCTCTAACAGTGAGGTAAACTCTCTGGAATCTGCCGTATCCAACACAAGGATCACAAAATTGTTGTCCGCAGACATCTCGAATTCTTCTTCCACGCTGACATGCAGATGCAGTTTGGAATGCAGTGCCCCGCTGGTAATCACGGTGCTGCATGCGGTAACCAGAAGCATCAGGGTCATGCATCCGCTGATGAACATTACCACATGGACAAATTTCTGCTTTCGCAGCACGATCATTGCCGCAATTACAACGATCAGCACTACTACCCAAAGAAGCAATGTATCTTTCCGGAGAATATCGTATTTGCCCCACCAGATTGAAGTTCCGTCCAATGGCGGCAGTCTGTCGATCATAAAATTCCCCTGGATATAGGTGCAGATAAAAAGTGCAATCCCTCCGGCCAGTGTGATCCGGTACACATACGGATGAATCAGCATGGCAATCAGATACAACACCGCCAGTACGGCGAAACAGGCTGCAAACATCCCCAGTGCAGTGATCAATAACGTGGAAAAATCAAACCAGAATTCCGCTGTATTCGCACAGTACAGATCGATCGGAGCATACAGAAACAGCAGGAAACTGATAGCCGCTGACACCTGCAGACCCGGTATCCAATTTTTAAGATTCCTTTTTTTCACCTGTTAAACTCCCTTCCGGTCAGTTCCATTCCGTCCAGATCCTGTGCATGTCCTTTTTGGATATATTCCACCAGATGGTCGGTCTCGGAGAAAGAATAACGCAGATAGCGCCGCTCTCTTGTATCTCCTTCTTTCCAGTCAAATATCGCATCACTCTGTTTCCCATCCATCAGGCGCATATAGGCATCCCAGAGATCCACGTAACTGACCGGAGCCTCGGAAATCTGCATGGTATCATGCTGCTCTCTCATTCCCTTGACCAGAAACATCGGCGCAGGTCTCATCCAGACATCCCTGTCTGTTTCATCCCCCTGTCCGTTATAGCCATGGTCAGCCATCACAATGATTGCCGTATTATCATAAGCTCCGCTTTCCTTAATGGCATCAATATATTTTGCAGCAAGTGCAATGGACGCTTCCATATTCTGGCGGTAATCCCCTCCCGGGACATATTCCATATCTCCACCATAGATAAAAGGTGCATGGGCTCCTTCCAGATGAATGAATTTAAAGTTCTTCTGCTCCTGATCCATGACAACACCGTTCTCTAACAGGGCTTCTTTGAAGGCCATATTGTCCTCTGTAAAGATTCCAGCCGTTGTGCCATCCGGCTCTGAAACCTGTAACGCATCGAAATAAATCTCTCTGGTCTCGCAGTAGCGCTTCAGATCATACGGTGCATAACGGAAGCCGACTAACTTCAATTCTTCCTTTGCAAGTTCCAGATAAGAGTTTGGTCTGACTGTTGTGTGATAAACATTGCCGAAATTGTCTGCCACACTGTCATCCTGAGCACGAATATCATCCTCATAGAGGTCGATCTGATATCCTCTGCTCCACAGTTCCTCCCACAAGGGGGAATTCAGATATACATCATTCAGATAATCTGCAAGCGGTTCCTGATTCTCGAACCATTCTCCGGATAAAATATAGGCCACCGCATTCATGGTACAGGAATAATTCCCCATCATATTTTCATAATAAGTAAAATCTGCAAAAATATCACGGTACTCCGGATGATCCTCCAACAGGGAAGTAAACTCTCTGGAATCTGCCGTATCCAGCACAAAGATCACAAAATTCTCGTCACTGGACATATTAAACTCGTTTTCCTCGCTGATGTACAGATGCACTTTGGGAATCAGTGCCCCATTCGTCAATGCAGTACTGCAGGCTGTGACCAGAAGCATCAGAGTCATACATCCGCTGATAAACATGGCAACATTTTCAAATCGTTCTTTTCTAAGAAAAATCGCAGCCAAAACAACCACCGCCAGAACAATTCCCCATAATATCAGGGTGTCTTTCCGAAGGATGTCGTATTTCTCCCACCAGATGGACGTGCCATCCAGCGGAGGCAGCTTGTCGATCATAAAATTGCCCTGGATATAGGTACAGATAAAAAGTGTCAGCCCTCCAGCCAGTGCGATCCGGTACACATACGGATGAATCAGCATGGCAATCAGATATAACACCATCAGTACAGCAAAACAGGCAGCGAACATCCCCAGTGCAGTGATCAATAACGTGGAAAAATCAAACCAGAATTCCGAAACATTCGCGCAGTACAGATCGACAGGTGCATATAAAAACAACAAAAAGCTGATAGCCAGGGATATGAAAATCCCCGGCATCAGCTGTCTGCCTGTTATCTTTTTTCTCACAGTATTTTTACTCACACTTATTCTCCCTGTCACATTGTTGCATTTCTTTCTAACGATTATACTCTCTTCCGGTAGGAATCATGGTATCCATATCAGAAGCATACCCCGTCTGTATATACTCCTGCATATGATCGTCATCCAGGAAAGAATACCGTAAGAACCGGCGTTCTCTTGCATCGCCTTCCTTCCAGTCAAAGACCTCATCACTCCGCTTGCCGTCCAGCAGACGCACATATGCCTCCTGGAGATCCTCAAAGCTTATGGGTGCCTGTGAGATCTGCATGGTATCATGATGCTCATTTCTTCCCTTGATCAGAAGTAATGCACACTGACGCATCCAGGTAGCCTCTCCGCTTTGTCCCAGGCTTCCGTTATAACCATGATCCGACATCACAATGAGGACTGTATTGTCGTAGGCTTCACTGTTGCGCAGATGTTCGACATAATCCATTGCACCGACCATCGTGGCCTGTGCGCTCTGTTCATAGGTGCCGTCCAGTTCATTGATGATATTCATGTCCTTATCATAGATATAAGGAACATGTGCTCCGTTCAGATGAATAAATTTGAATTTTTTGGAGGAATCTTCCACGGTAATTCCCTGCAGATCCAGCTGACTCTTAAATACATGATCCGATTCACTGCAGCTGGTTTCCTCAGGTGTATTCTCTACCTGGAGCAGTTCTGCGAATGCAGCCTTTTTAAATGTACACATTTTCTTCAGTTCAAAAGGCGCATACCGGAAACCGATCAGCTTCAACAGTGGTTTCGCAAATTTCGTATAAGAACTCAGTTCGAAATCCACTACGTGAATGTTGCTGAACATATGCATCAGTTCGGTATCCATATACAATTCAGAATCACAGAGTTCCATATTGTAGCCACGTTCCTGCAATGTCTGAAACAGTGGGGACTCCTGGTACACCCTCTTGCCGTAATCATCAAAGGGTTCATCATTTTCATACCAGTCTCCGGACAGAATATAGGGAACGGATCTCTCTGTGCAGGAGTATGCTCCTACCGTATTTTCAAAATAGGTGAAATCACGAAATACCTCACTGTATTCCGGATGCTCGTCCAACAGCTCCGTGATCGTTCTGGAATCCACCGTATCCAACAGAAGGATCACGAAATTCTGGTCTTCGGACATCACAAACTGTTCGTCCGCACCATATTGATAATGTACTTTTTCCTGCAGTGCCCCACTGGTAAACACAACACTGACTGCTGTGATCAGCAGCATCAATGTCAGTCCACCGCTTAAATACATTACCGTTTTGGACAAAAGATCTTTTTTCAGGAAAATATACATGAGCACTACAACAACAAAGCCGATGCCCCAGAGAATAAAATCCTCTGTCCTCAGAAATGTATATTCTTCCCATCGAATCGTCGTTCCATCCAGGGGCGGCAGATTCCTGATCAGAAAATTTCCCTGAATATAGGTACAGATCAGCCCTAAGAATCCACCTGCCAGTCCGATACGGTACAGCACCGGATGGATCAGCCACAAGACAATATAGATCAGAAGCAGCACAACGGTGCCGATCAAAAACAGGCCCAGTGATGCCCTGATCAGAATTCCGAAATCAAACCAGAACTCGGATATATTACTGCAATACAAATCTACCGGTGCATATAAAAGCACCAGAAAACTGATGGCAACCGCCACCACGATTCCCGGCAGCAGTTGCTTTTTATCCCGCTTTTTCATGTCAGATTACTTCTCCTGCTTGTCCTCTGCCTGATCCAGCATAATGTCATCGGATTCTACTTCTTTGTTTCTGTTCTCATCGATTCCCAGACTCTTGTCGATCTTCTTCTTGGCCTTTCTCCAGTAGATACCGGCTGCAGCGCCTACGGCGATGACTACACCGGCTACTGCCTGAATAGCATAGTTCATAACAGAAGGGTCAATATATGCATCTGCAGTTCCGGAAAACAGTACTGCGAATGCTGCTGCAAAAAATGTTACCTGTGCGATCTTGCTTAATTTTTTCATGTTTTTACCTCTTTCTTTTACTCTTTTTGTATTTCAGATTTTTATTGTTCTTTTGCTTTTTTGATCTGTTCCTGGACTGCCTGTACAATGTACTTTGCACCTACTTCGGCACTGTTGCCCAGATTGTATACATATTCTTCCACGAACTTTTCAATTCTGTCATGGTAAGCATCCTTCTGCTCCAGCAGATTTCTGACCTTGCTTTCGGTTTCCTCTGTCTTTGCAGGATCCAGACGGTCTCCGATGACATCCCTCATCCAGATATTGATAGGTACGGTGTCAATCTTCTGGTATTCCGGATTCATGACCTTCATGGGAGTATCCACGAACAGAACCGGCTTCTTGGTCGTAAAGGCATATTCATACGCGATACCGGACCAGTCAGTCACCAGCAGATCCGCCTCGAATACCGTGCTGTTGGATGAGAAGTCTGTCTGAATGTCAATATCCGGGTTCTTGGCATAACGCTCTTTCAGGCGATCCATCTTATCCTGCTGCAGACGCACCTGTTGAGGATGAGGACGTACTACCACTTCATAACCCTTACCTGCCAGATCATCCAGCATGCCTTCCAGACAGCTGTCCACGATATTGTCCTTCTGCCAGGAAGGAGCGATCAGAATATGCTTTTTCTCATGAGGCGTCTTATCCGCTTTCCTGTAATCTTCGATCATACGATCCAGCAGGCAGTAGCCCCAGTCGATCAGCTTCTTGGGAGGCAGACCGTAAGCTTCCTCTGTCTTGCGGATTTCCTCAGTATGATGCTTACCGACGCAGTATACGGTATCGTAGTGATCCATGGAACCGGTACGCATGGTCATATTCAGACTGTCCATACAGTGAGGAATATAGATATATTCAATATCCTTCCTTATATAGCTGCGCTTAATATGGAAGTTCTCAATATCCGGCATAGTCATGACCACTACGTCTGCATCCATCTTCATCATCAGTGTGATCAGACGTTTTTCTCCGATATAATACGCCCGGATCTTGTCTTCTTTTTCCGCCAGTGCAAAGATCTGATCTTCCGGATCACTGGTGATATAGTGGATAGTCAGATTGGTATGTGCCAGGAGCCATTCGATAATGCCCTGATAATATTTATAGAAGCCACTGCTCTCGGAATAAAATACCAGATGCTTGTTCACTACAGAGAAGAAACGTTTGAAATCTTTCTTCTCTCTCTTGGCATAGGGATTTTTCTCGAAGAGTTTCTTCTTGCCACCAATGGACTGCAATTCCTCCAGTTCCTGTTTGCTGGCCTCCAGTTCCTCATAATCCACATAATCCTTGGGATTGATGGCCCAGTTCAGCAGATACTGCTGTAAAATTGCGAACAGGTTGCTGGCGATCCAGTACAAAGCCACACCTGCCGGAACAAACCAGCCCAGATACAGGGACAGCCCTACCGAAAATGCCATCATACCGTATTTGTTCAGCTTGGACTGCTCTGCCTGAATGACATTGGCTGCATTCTGTGCCACACACAACAGCCATGCGGAAATACCGGCTGCAATGGGGACGATGATATCAATGCCCCCCACTTCGGAAGGTACCCAACTTAAATTCATGCCGCAGAAGTTCAGGGAAATTCCCTGCACCTGCTGTAATACAGACGCAATGTCCACACCTGCCAGTCCTGACTGCAATGCTGCGAACTGTTCTGCATAATTACCACTCTTGATCATCTCCACTACTGCCAGCTGAATAGAGGAGCTCTCCGGATTTGCTCCGGCCAGGCTGACAGCCAGGCCATTGAATGCCGTGATCACATCCTGTGGCAGATGAAGCAGATAATCCAGCGGGTGATAGATAACCTCTACCAGTCCCATCAGCAGAATAATCTGAACTGCCAGCGGGATCAGGGATGCCAGCGGATTGTACTTCTCTCTCTTGAAGATCTTGGACTGTTCGTCCGCGATCCGGTCTGCATCCCCGAAATGTTTTGCCTTGATCCGGTTGATCTCAGGCTGCATCTTTACCATTTTAATGGAATTCTTCTGTACCCAGACGGATACCGGCAGCAGTACGATCTTGCTGATCAATGTGAACAGAATGATTGCCAATCCATAATTATGCACCAGATAATAGCAAAAGTACATTACATATCCCAGCGCTTCTGATAGTATTCGCATTTTAATTAACCATGCCTTTCTCAAAATCTGCAAAGTTTGGGCCGCAGGCACAAATTTGCGTGTGAAATTTATTTTCACACTGTTCTCCTTTTAGTCAATGGTATTAATTATAACATAATCGTATGTTTTTTCAACATGGAAAGCAATTTTCCGTTCAAAAAACAGGCAGAAACCTCTGTTATTATAACAGCAAATTTCTGCCTGCTTCCCTATTTTTCTGTATTCTTTGTTCTATTTCCGTTTTATTGCGTATTGTCCGTTGTTTCTTCCTCTGGCTTTTTATAGAATGCAAAATCATTCTTGCCGTTCTTCTTCACCTGATACATGGCATCATCCGCACACACGATCAGCTGTTCCAGATTATCCGTATCCTTAGGATAACTTGCAATACCAATGCTGCCGCCGATCTTCCGCTTCGTACCGCAGAGCACCACATCCTTTGTGAATACCTGTCTGCACTGGTACGCTGTCTTCTCCACCAGCATATTCTGGCTGCTGCGCAGGATCAGAATAAATTCATCTCCGGCGAAACGGTATGATGTCAGTATCTGGGACTGCATCTCTTTCAGGCGGTTTGCCACCTGCTGCAGCGCTTCGTCTCCTGCCGTATGTCCGTAAGTGTCGTTGATCTTCTTGAAATTATCAATATCCAGCATCATGACGGTACAGGGAACCTTCGCATCGATCATCTGCTCCAGATCCTTCATGAATTTGCTGCGGTTCGGAAGTCCCGTCAGGAAGTCATGCTGTGCTGCCGCCTCCATAATTGCACGTGCCTGCTCCAGTTCCTGCAGCAGCTTTCGTCTGCGGTAATTATCGAAGCACACCCAGCAGATAATAACATTGAGTGCAGTGATAAGTATAAGTGCCGGTATCAAAGCCTCTCGGTTCCTGACAAAAAAATTCTCCCGATGATTTACAAATTCGGTATCTTTGGGAAACTGTGATGCCTCCAGCCCGAACTTCCGCATGACGTCTTCATCTACACAATAAATGTTGGGACTGTCCTTTACCACATTGATCTCTGCACTGTCGGTACCATTCGCGATATCCATGGCCATCTGTGCTGCGATCTCTCCGGACTTATACATGGATACCACATTACCGCCCAGCAGTCCGTCACCGATCCCGGCCTCCACCATGCGGTAAACCGGTACTTTGGAATAATTCACGACCATACGGACCGCCTGGTCACTGGTATATTGTTTGCCACTGCCGTCCTTTGACATAACGATATAGATCAGTATCGTCTTATCATCCACCTTGCTGATAGCCTGCTGCAGCTGCGCAGTTGTCAGTTCGGAAGAATTGATCTCAGAAAATTCCAGCTCCGGATATTCTGCCTCAGCACTGTAAAAATTCTTCCGTTCTGCATCTGCGGTCACTGAATCATCCAGTATCGCCACTACTTTATCGGCTGTCGGATTCACCTTCAGTGCCATGTCTATGTTCTTCTCTACGGACAGTTTTTCAATAATTCCCGTCACAAGAGGATTCTCTGCCGCTTTCATGGCATATTCTTCATCGTTCACACCTTCGAAGACAACCGGTATCTCCGGGAACAGTTCTTCCCGGTATTCCATGGCAAACTGCAGCGCCGCATCATCTCCCACGATCACCACATCATAGGGATCCGTATTCTCCAGATGGTATTTCAGCATATCATGAAACATATTCAGCCACTCATCTGTCCGAAAACGCTTCGTGTCCATAAATTCATAGTCGATAGTGGTATTCTCGTCCACCCCCGCCTTGATTCCTTCAATCTGTGTCTGGACTGTGTCCCATCCATAAGAATACGAACTGATAAACAGTACCCGCTTTCCCTGATTCAGATTCTGTGCTTCTGCCTTCATTGACGCCGTCCCAATAGTCCCAATGCCTATGAGAACAGCCAATGCAAACAGCCATGCTTTCCACTTTCTCATATTCTGTTTCCCCCTAATTCCAACATTATGCTACCGGGGTCAAAAGTCTGAACTCAATACCACGATATAAGGAATTACATCACTGGTACTATTGTACCACATTGTCTGCTGAAAGCAAAGAGCTTAATTTAATCTTACGATAATACCTTCTTCTTTTTTCTCTTTCATTTTTCCGATAACGGTAGGGATTGCTCCGAGCGCCACAAACAGATACTGTAGAACCAGATTGCCTATGTAGCTTCCCATATCAATAATTTCTGCGGAAAGTGCCGCAGGGATCAGTCGATAACACTCGAACAGACTATAACCTGCTTCCGCACCGCCGCCCTGATTGAACAGAATGATCGCCCAGTCCACACGATCTGCGAAATACGTCATAAGGATCATGATCACAGCGCTGATGACCACAGCCTTTTTGGTCAGTTTTCCGCCCAGCATCTCATATCCCTTCAGAACGCACACCGCCATGATCACACCGGATAATGCTGCTACATATCCCAACTGGCTTAAGATCAGAACACTGAGCATTCCCAACAGGGATCCTAACAGGGCACCTACAATACCGCCTACGATGTTTTCTTTCTTCTGCGCCTTCTGCTGTGTCTTCATTGCGATGTCACTGCGCATCTTCGTCTCGCAGTCCGGACATAAATGATAGTATTCACCGCCCATTCTGAACGCTCCGGTCTCTACATTCTGACCGCACAGATCACAGCAGGGGCTGTAACTGTTTGTACGCAGGAATGTCGTTGTAGCTGCAAGTGCTTCGTTCAATGTATCCTTACATTTTTCCGCATTGGACTGTGCCTTCAGTGATACTCTGATATCCAGATTCTTCTGACCAAAACTCGCGATCTTCTTGCTGCTTTTCTGAAACCCTTTCACTGCCTGCTTGTCAAATGTCGACCCGTCAGCGCTTTTTGCCGCCGTATGCAGCACCATCATATATGGATATCTTGCATCGGGTGCATAGACGATAAAGTCAAACCCATCCCGTTCCCCATGAAACAAGTCATTGGTTTCATCATAACGCAATCCGGTTCCCATGGCAATCTGCTGATAATTTTCAATCTTCTTTTTCTGATTCATTTTTCTTCCCATCCTTTGTAATAGAAAATTAGTAATCGCTCTGAAAAGTTACGAAAACCACACTTTTCCATTTTACACTTTACCGTGTCAACATGCAACCCTATTAGGGGGTTTTTAGCCGATTAACCTATTTTCTATGAAAAAACTGTAGGCACATCTGTGTAACCTACAGTTTTTGAACTTCCTTATAAATAGAACAAGGTAATCGAAATCACGCAAATACGGATTTGCATTCCATCAGCATTTGATTTCAAGGTAACCTAACAGCTTGCTCATATCGTACTCTTCCAGCACACCCAGATTGGAATCATAGAATTTTCCATCATAGTGTACCAGGTAATGACAGAAACGTCCCATCTTTTCCATCATGATACAGCACTTCGGCAGTACAGCGGGTCTACCCTCGGTATATACGATGATGTCGGTATGGTCAATGCCGTAATAGTTCAGCGCAGAGATCACACGGCCCATGGTAGCCTGCCACTCTCTGCAGTCCATCACGCTGATCACCTCTGCGATAGTAACACCGGCTAACATTGCGACACAAGCCTGACCGCACAGACCGTCTTCGGGCTGGATGATCACGTTCATGCTGTCGATCTTGCGGATTGGATTCTCAAAGCTGTAAGGGCTGTTCTGATCCATACGGATCAGGGAACCGTTAATATGTAACAGGATCTTGTGAGGCACACCCAGTTCTACTTTTACAGCAGCTTCATCGGTGATCACAATCTCGTAATTGCCCTTCTCCTTGGGATGAAGCTCGCACTGAATGATATTGTTATCCAGAACGATATCTCCCTTGATGACTTCTCTCTGATGGCATACTTCCCATACATTAAAAGGAATCTGAATGGTGTATCCTACATCCTTTTTCTCTACTTTAGATTCAAAAAAATATCTCATATTTCATTCCTCCGTTGCTTTTGCTGTTCCCGAATATTCTCTTAAGAAAAAGATTAACGAAAGCGGTTACATTTCACATTTATCTTGATTCTAACAAAAATTTACATCCTTGCAAAGAGCTTGCTGAAAAGTACTTAAAAAAAAACATCCTGTCAAAAAAATGTCAAAAGCGCCTGCTTTCAGGCAGACGCTTTACCTATCATTTATTCTCTTATCATAACCCTAAAATTGCAGATGCCACACGGAAATATACCAGTAATGACATTGCATCGACGATGGTCGTTATGAACGGACTCGCCATGACCGCAGGGTCGAATCCCAGCCGTTTCGCCAGGATCGGCAGAAGACATCCGATAATCATAGCGATCACTACTGCCGCCACCAGAGTCAGGCACACGGATGCTGCCACCAGCACCCCTACTTTATCCAATAACAGTAATTTTACAAAGTTCGCTGCGGAAAGTGTAATACCGCAGATCAGTGCCACGCGGATCTCCTTGAATACGACCTTCGGCACATCCCGGTATTCGATCTCATTCAGGGACAGTCCACGGATGACCGTAACGCTCGCCTGGCTTCCGGCATTTCCGCCGGTATCCATCAGCATGGGAATATATGCCACCAGTACCGCACACACGCTCAGCGCATCTTCAAAAGAAGAAATGATAGCTCCGGTAAATGTAGCTGACACCATCAGAAGAAGCAGCCAGGGAATACGCTTTTTAAAGGTCTCGAATACTCCCGTCTTCATATAGGGCTTATCGCTGGGCACGATAGCCGCCATTTTTTCCATATCCTCCGTGGTCTCTTCTTCGATGATATCCACGATATCGTCCACGGTGATAATACCTACCAGCCGGTTCTCATTGTCCACGACCGGCATGGCTGTAAAGTCGTATTTTTTGAACTGTCTGGCAACTTCCTCCTGGTCCATCAGGGTATTGATGGAGATGACATTTTCATGCATGATGTCACCGATGATCTCGTCACCGTCCATGAGCAGCAGATAACGCAGGGCCACGGTTCCCACCAGTCTTCTCTGGGCATCTAAGACATAACAGATATTGATGGTCTCACTGTCGAGGCCTACCTTACGGATCCGCTCGATGGCCTGATTCACCGTCAGATTCTCCTTCAGGTCTACATATTCGACCGTCATGATACTTCCGGCGGAATCTTCCGGATATCGCAGCAGATGATTGATATCTCTGCGTACCTCAGGGCTTGCGTTGGTCAGAAGCTTTTTGACAATGTTGGCAGGCATCTCTTCCAACAGGTCAGCCGCATCGTCTGCCATCAGGTTGTTGATGATGTTCGTTGCTTCCTTATCTGACAGGGAGGTGATGATCTTCTGCTGATTGTCCATATCTAAATAGGAAAAAACGTCTGCCGCCAGGTCCTTGGGAAGAATGCGGAAGACTTTGAGCATATCCTCTTCTTCCAGTTCTTCCAGAAGTCCTGCAATATCGGCATCGTTGAGTTCAGCCAGATACTGGCGCAGTTTGGTATACTGCTTGGTGTTAAGAAGCTCTAAGACTTCTTCCAGTTCTTTGATCTGTTCCATGATGATCCTCCTTATGATGTTTTCTATGGGTGTAACTTATGCAGTAACTTCGCCCCGGAAGTGGGTTGTCAGAACTCTTCTGTGTACACTTCATAAAAACCACCACCTTTCTGTAGGATCCATCCAGAACCCCATTCGCAAAATCGCCTCTACGAGGCTTTCCTTTTGCTCTTGACATATATTCTTACGAATGTAAACATTCGACGAATATCCGTCAATATTTAATGGTTCTGAATTGTTAATAATATTTTAACTTTATGACTATTCTTTGTCAATGAAATAAGTTTCTTTCAATTTCTCAATTTTTACCTTTCCGCAGGTGGTTTCTGTCAGGTTTTTCCTGAGACTATCCTCTTTTTCCACCGGGACAAGTAAAATAAATTTTACGTTTTCCGCATAGATGCTGTCCGCAGGAACGATGCCCTGCTGTCCGAAATAATACTGCAGCTTTCCAACATCATTATAATCCGTTGTCACTTCCAGCTCGCAGCCCTTCCGCATAATGCCGGTCTCACAATGATCCAGCCCCTCCTTCACCGCCTGGGTATAGGCCCGCACCAGGCCGCCGGTGCCAAGCAATGTGCCACCAAAATATCTGGTCACTACCACCGCAATATTGCGGATACCGGATCCGGTCAATACTTCCAGCATCGGACGCCCCGCCGTTCCGGAGGGTTCCCCGTCATCGCTGCACCGGGTCAGTTCGCCTCTGCTTCCTATTATAAATGCAGAACAGTTGTGTCTGGCATCCCAGTATTTTTTCTTCATTTCTTCTATAAAAGCTACTGCTTCTTCCTCGGTTTCACACTTGCGGATCGTAGAGATAAAGCGGGACTTTTTCTCCACGATCTCACCTTCCCCGCCGGACAAAAGGACTCTATAGTTATCTGTTGCTGTCATGTCACCCATGTATGGCCTCACTTATTTTTAAATTCTTATTTTCTTTTGCTTTCTTTTTCAGTGTAGCATAACTTCTCCAAAATGTGAAACAATTCTAAAAAGCCTTTATTTACATAGCATTATTTGGTATAATGTCTTCGTCTGTATCTCAGACAGAAAGGACTTGTTTTATGAATTATGGTAAAAAAGGTGTCCGTGCGAAGCAAAAGACACTCAACTCTAAATCACAAAAATGGGGAAGAAAAATCGCTCTGACCTGTGTCAAGGTCATGCTGGCAGCTGTCGTAGGCATCGGCATCTGCGGTGTAGCCGCCGGTATCGGTGTTTTCCGCGGCATCCTCTCCTCCACCCCCACGATCCGTCTGTCGGATGTCGTGGCAGTCGGCGAAGCTACCATCGTCTATGACAGAGAGGGCAACGAGATCGACCAGTACGTCAGTACCAACTCCAACCGTCTCTCCGTCGGCATGGACGAGATTCCCGACTACATGGGCAAGGCTTTCGTAGCCATTGAGGATGAACGCTTCTATCAGCATAACGGGATTGATTTCAAGAGTATTATCCGTGCCGGTTACCAGTTTTTTAAGACCGGTGGTGAAGAAGCCCAGGGTGCCAGTACCATTACCCAGCAGCTTCTAAAAAATACCATCTTTACGGACTGGACCTCCGAGGGTAATAACAAGATCAAAAAAATCAAACGTAAGATTCAGGAGCAGTACCTGGCACTGGAGATTACAAAGTACTACTCCAAGGACGAGATCCTGCTGCGTTATATGAATGCCATCAACCTTGGTCAGAACACCCTGGGTGTGGAATCCGCCTCCTTACGTTACTTCGGTAAACACTGCAGCGAACTGACCATTTCCGAATGTGCGGTCATTGCCAGTATCACGCAGAATCCTTCTAAATACAATCCCATCCGTCATCCGGAAGAGAATGTAAAACGTCGTGAGAAATGTCTGACGAAAATGCTGGAGCTTGACTTCATCACGCAGGCGCAATACGATGAAGCCATGGCAGATACCGATGCTGTGTACGAGCGTATCGGTCTGTACGACATTGACTATCAGGAAGCCAACGCCACCACCGGTTCCTACTTCTCCGATGCGGTATATGAGCAGGTAAAACAGGATCTGATCCTGTCCGGTTATAACGAGACCATGGCAGAGACACTGCTGACCTCTGGAGGCTTACGGGTGGAATCTACGTTAGATCCCAAGATTCAGGATATTCTGAACGAGGAATATGCAGATGCTTCCAACTATCCGGAGAATGTAAAATGGTATCTGAACTATGCACTTACCATTATTTCTCCCGATGGCACAAAGAATAACTTCAGTAAAGAAAATATGATGACGTGGTTCAAACAGAACCAGAATAAGAAATTCAACCTGATCTTTTCTTCCCAGGACGATGCCTATGCGGCTGTAGACACTTACCGCTCCGCAATGCTGGCGCAGCTGGGTGTGGAAGACAATGCGGACAATTACGAAGAAACTATTTCCATGACTCCACAGCCCCAGTCCGCTATGGTCATTGAGGAGCAGAACACCGGCTATGTGGTAGCCATGATCGGCGGCCGCGGTGCCAAGGAGGGCCGTAGAACCCTGAACCGCGCCACCAGTGCCAAGCGTCTGCCGGGATCCACCTTCAAGGTAGTGGCCTCCTACGCTCCCGCTCTGGACAGTGCCGGCAAGACTCTGGCTACTGTATACAACGATGCACCGTTTAACTATGCAGACGGTACTCCCGTTCGTAACTGGTACAAGACCGGTTACCGGGGCATCCAGAATATCCGAAGTGCGATCCGTGACTCCCTGAATATCATCGCAGTTAAGAACATCACGGTGATCACTCCGAGACTTGGTTATGATTATCTGCTGAACTTTGGATTTACCACTCTGACCGACGGTGTGCAGGTCGGCAACGAGATCAAGTCCGACGTGAACCAGTCCCTGGCTCTGGGCGGTCTGACCTACGGTGTTACTCCTTACGAACTGACTGGTGCCTACGCAGCTATTGCCAACGGCGGTACTTATGTCACCCCGAAGCTGTACACCAGGGTCACCGATTCCGATGGCAATGTAATTCTGGACAACACCAATCCGGCTACCAGACAGGTCATCAAGGAGACCACCGCTTTCCTGCTGACCAGTGCTATGCAGGATGTAGTTACCTCCGGTACCGGTGGCCGTGTAAATTTCGGCGGTATGGCTATCGCCGGTAAGACCGGTACTACTACCGGACCTACCGATGCCTGGTTTGTAGGATATACCCCTTACTACACCGCTGCTACCTGGACCGGGTACGACAACAATGTTGACCTGAACAGTGCCGAGGACGGTGTCTCCAAGACCTTATGGCGTAAGGTTATGAAGCGTGTTCATGAGGATCTGCCTAACACCCAGTTCCCGGTTCCCTCCGGTATTGTACAGGTAGCGGTATGTTCCCAGTCCGGCAAGCTCCCGATTCCCGGTCTCTGCGATGGCTGTGTATATACAGAGTATTTTGCTGAGGGTACGGAACCAACGGAAAGCTGCGATGTACACTATCAGGGCGAGATCTGTGCTTACGACGGATTACCCGCAAGCCCTGACTGCCCGTTCAAGTACACCGGTGTTGCCACCATGCCTCTGGTAGAAGATCCTGCATTACAGCAGGGCTCCACTGTCATCATCAACAATCCGGATGGCACGCAGACTGTCAGCACACCGAACACCAGAAGTCAGTGTCAGCATGATGCAACCTTCTTTGCCAATCCGGACTACGAATCTGTGATCAACCAGCAACAGGCCGAGATCAATGCCCGTAATGCTGCAGCGCAGCCGCAGACAGAAGAATAATATGTGAACCATAAATACCATAGAAATAACAATACCCGCCCCTGTACCACTGCTCCACGCAGCTACAGGGGCGGGTTATTTTTTGCATAAAAAAATCACCGGATCAAACGTTTTCACATTCGATCCGGTGCTCATGATATACCTTATGTTTTCAGATGTTCCTATACAATACCCTGTGCAGTCATGGCATCTGCAACCTTCAAGAAGCCTGCGATGTTAGCACCTGCTACATAGTTACCTTCCATGCCGTACTTCTTGGCTGCATCATCCAGATTGTGGAAGATATTAACCATGATGGTCTTCAGCTTTGCATCAACCTCTTCGAAGGTCCAGGAAAGTCTCTCACTGTTCTGGCTCATCTCCAGAGCGGAGGTAGCAACACCACCTGCATTGGATGCTTTGCCGGGGCAGAACAGAACGCCGTTCTTCTGGAAGTACTCGGTAGCTTCCATGGTGGTAGGCATGTTAGCGCCCTCTGCTACAGCGAATACGCCGTTAGCAACCAGCTGTTTTGCATCCTCCAGATCCAGTTCGTTCTGGGTTGCACAGGGAAGAGCTACATCACACTTCACGGTCCATACACCATGCTCACCATTCTTCTTCTCATGATACTGTGCGCTGGGTCTTGCAGCAGCATACTCGGTCAGTCTTGCACGCTTTACTTCCTTTACTTCCTGCAACAGTGCTACATCGATTCCTTCGGGATCATAAATCCAGCCGGTGGAATCGGAACAGGTAACTACCTTGGCACCTAACTGCTCTGCTTTCTGGATGGCGTAGATTGCTACGTTACCGGCACCGGATACAGCCACGGTCTTGCCTGCGATATCCTTGCCATTGCACTTTAACATCTCCTCGGTCAGATACAGCAGGCCATAACCGGTTGCTTCAGTTCTTGCCAGGGATCCGCCATAGCTTAAGCCCTTACCGGTCAGAACACCTTCATACAGGCCGGTCAGTCTCTTGTACTGTCCGTACATATAACCGATTTCTCTTGCGCCGGTACCGATATCACCTGCAGGAACATCGGTATCTGCTCCGATATATTTGTAAAGTTCTGTGATGAAGCTCTGGCAGAAAGCCATAATCTCTCTGTCGGATTTACCCTTGGGATCAAAATCGGAACCACCCTTACCACCGCCGATAGGCAAGCCGGTCAGAGAGTTCTTGAAGGTCTGCTCGAAACCAAGGAACTTGATGATACCTAAGTTAACGGAAGGATGTAAACGTAAGCCTCCCTTGTAAGGTCCGATTGCGGAGTTGAACTGTACACGGAAACCGTTGTTTACCTGTACCTGACCCTTATCATCCACCCAGGGTACACGAAACAGGATCTGTCTCTCGGGAGTTACCAGTCTCTCCAGCAGAGCATCCTTACGATATTTTTCCTCGTTTGCCTCGATCACCACGCGAAGAGATTCCAGAACCTCTTTGACTGCCTGGTGGAACTCGGGCTGTGCAGGATTCTTTGCGACTACCAAATCAAATACTTCATCAACATATGACATTTGAATGTCCTCCTTCAATTGGTATACAGATTCATGACAACCTGGTTGCCATATGCTTTATTATAAAACGACTTTTTTAATTGTACAATAAACTTTATTTCACTAAATCGTAAAAGTTTTTGGCCATTTTCTATAAAAATTGCACAAAAAGGTATGCAAGTATACAATTTGTGCGTTATGATGTACGTTAAATTGCCGAAAGCGGTCGTTTCGTATGCTATAGATATTCTTTCAGAGTCCGGATGTTGGCATTCTCCATCTCGATCAGTTCCTTCGCCAGACTGCGGCAGGGGCTTCCGGCAAACTCTTCATTGTGTGCCAACACCTTCTCCATCTCCAGCACACCGTTATTACTGCCCTTGATGATCATTTCTGCGATATGACTTGTGCTGGTGTTGAGCAGGGTGTTATAACCGATTCCAAAGCGTAGCATCATGTTCTCCATGGCATTCTCCCGGTAGGTCTGGGCCTTGCCCTCCACCAGATTCTGCACTGCCCTGTCATGCAGCCTGGAGTACTGTAATTCCTGTTCCGCCACCACGGCTGCCAGCCTGTCGTCGTAGATTTTGTCCGTAACGGCATCCAGGGCCTTCATGGCCATTTCCGTGTTACGCTGGATCTCCCGGTAGATGTTGATCTCCTGTTTCTTCAGATTGTGATTTCCTGTTTTATTCATAGAAAAAGCTCCTTACCGTTTTTGGTAAGAAGCTTTCCCTGAATTATCTTATTTTATTCCAAGCCCGCAGTGTACCGCTCAAAAATGCTTCGCGTTTCTTCGCTGTCGGGCATTCGCCCTATTATTCGCCGCGCAATACGAATTGCTCCGCAACCTTCGCTGCTCTCGCAATTCTACCTACATTCGGATTCCGCTGATTTGCTTCCGCAAATTGCTTCTTCCTCATTCCGCAGTGCACCGCTCAAAAACGCTTCGCGTTTCTTCGCTGTCGGGCATTCGCCCTATCAAAAAAGAATCATCAAAAATCCTGCCTGCAAGCAGTCAGATTTTTGCCGCTTCATTTTTGGCACTGCTCATTATTGTACATATTCACTCTTGACGTATCCGATCTGGCCATTGTACCTGATCTTGCTCCAGTCGCCTTCTGTGCCGACCAGTTCCGCGGAATCGCCACCGGAAAGAACTCCCAGACGATCTGCAGTCTCACTGGCGGATGCACGTACATTGATATTGGTGGTAGCGGTCACGGTTCCGATGGTCTCGGCACCGGCTGCGCTCTCTGCCAGCTGCAGGAACTCTGTCTTGATATAGCCTTCCTTACCTTCATAATCTACCTTGGTCCAACCGTTGGCGCGCTGCTCCAGTACCTGAAGCTTCGTACCTCCTGCCACTTTACCCAGCTTATCCGCCTGCTCACTGTCGGAGCTTCTGACATTTACGGTAGTAGTTGTCGTCACATACTGCGGTCCCTGCTCTTCTGCGGGCTGCTCTGTGCCTTCGGCAGAAGTATCCTGACCGTCTGCCGCCTGATCACCGCCTTCCGCAGAGGTATCTGTATTCTGATCTCCGGCTACCTGATTGGCCAGCTTCTCTCCTACGGCAATGCTTACCTGAGAATCCAGCTCACTGATATACTGCAATACTTCCGGATGATCTACCATCAGTTCATTGTATTCCACTGTGATCTTGTTGTTAAATTCCACAACATCATCCTGCGTGCTTAACGTCTTGATATAATCGTTGACTTCCTCACTGTTCTCGCCGCGCTTGATATACATTTCTCCCTGATCATTGGTGCAGATATAAAGTGCCTGATAACCGGGCACCTCTTCCTCATGACCCACAAATGCAATCTTGTAATATACATAAGCGATCACCGAACCCTCTTCCGGGCCGGTCTTGGTATAGATCTCCAAAGTCGGATAATAATCAATATACTGTGCCAGTTCCAGATAACGATACATGTCTTTGTCGGAGATCTCATCACAAACGGAACGTAACGTTGTCTCATCACCGGTCGCCATGGCATTATAATAAGTAGCTACCAGAGTATATACCGCACCTTCCTCATTTGCTACCAAAGGTACATCCTCTGTTGTCGGTTCCGTAGCAATCTCACTGGACACTGCCGCTGCGCTCTCTGCGTTCTGCTGCTCCTCACGGTGACGGTTGTTCATACTCAGGCTTACGGATACGGTGACTGCCACTGCCACAACAACGACAGCCGGCAAAACTACTTTACTATGCTTTATGATATAGTTTCCAAGAAAATGTAATTTTTCTTTCCACATATTGCGTCCTTTCCAAATTCTGAAAAAAAGTTCTTTAATCGCAAAAAGCCGCAAGCGGCTTCTCTCATCTCTCTCCCTATAATCAAGGTGATGTAAATGCATCCGACAGGAATCGAACCTGCATTAAAGGCGTCGGAGGCCTCCGTTCTATCCATTAGACTACGGATGCAAATATTACAAATTTGTTACATCACCTCGACTATAATATCATAAAACACTACATATGTCCAGTTTAAATTGTTGGAATTATTTAGTTTTTTTCAAACATAATATTCACTCCGGTATTCTACACTATCCTTACTTCCCTCTCCCGGCTGCAATACAGATATAAATGGTCCGACAGAACTTCCTCCGGCGGCAGCTCCGTCCGGTTCACTTCTGCGATCATTTTCTTCAGTTCTTCCCTGTCCTGTTCCCGTTCCCTGGGAACCAGCAGGAATTCATGAACAGAACTGGGGATCATGTAATAATCGCCGCCGATACGCTCTGCCAGCTGCTCCAGCATCCCGGGATACAGGATGCTGCAGGCACCGTAAGTCTTGCGGGAATTCGTCAGGATCATCATGGATACCTTCCTCAAAAATTCCCTCCGGACTTCCTCCGGAAGTTCCTGCAGTGCGTCTCCCAGCACATCCTCCATGGGAATGGTCTCACCGGGAAACAGTCTGGGGGTATTTTTCACTGCAATCTCCAGCAGATCCCTGTCTGTCACCTTCCAGTTGTCCAGATGGGATCTGTAGATGGGGATCATACCGTTGTCCACTCCTGCTTCGTCAAACGCATAGTAGAAGCAGATTGCCAGATCAAGTATCGGAATATACGGCACTTTTTCCAGCTGCTCCCGGTTCTTCTCCCGGTTCACCAGCCGGAAGCACAGTTTCTCCTTTACCTTCTCAAAATCCTGAAAAAAGGAAACATCGATCTTCCGGCCGATTCCGTCCTCCTTATAGATACTGATGATCTTCTTAATAATATCTGCAAAGGTCACGCCACCCTCATAAGCTTCCCAGAAGGAATTAAGATAAATCGTAGGTGTCACATTGTCCTGTCCCTTACGGATCATCAGTCCCTGAAGCAGCACTCCGTTATTCTTCTGCACTTCCCGCAGTTCCACTGTATACTCCTGTCCCAACACTTCGCTGACAGCCTTCTGTACCTTTACTTTAAATGTAGAAATCTCCATAGAATACCTCCATGCCTCTCCGAAGCAGGCTCCCCTCCTGCTTTTTCCCATGTGGTATTTCCGGTGTAAAAATGTAGAAAATAACAAAAGCAATAAGCCATCCCGAAACAGGATAACTTATTGCCTTACAGGTTCTCTTATCGGATATTGCTCAGAACAGTGGTAGTCTCAACAATTATGCACGAGACAGATATTCACCGGTTCTGGTATCGATCTTGATCTTGTCGCCCTGGTTAACGAACAGAGGTACTGCAACAGTAGCTCCGGTCTCAACGGTAGCAGGCTTGCTGGCACCGGTAGCGGTATCACCCTTGAATCCGGGCTCGGTCTCAGTGATCTCCAGTTCTACAAACAGAGGAGGCTCCACGGAGAATACGCTGCCATTGTGGGAGCAGATCTTGCACATCTCGTTCTCTTTTACGAACTTCAGTGCATCGCCTACAGTCTCAGAGTTCAGTGCAACCTGATCGTAAGTCTCGGTATCCATGAAGTAGTACAGATCGCCATCTTCATACAGATACTGCATATCCTTTCTATCAATACGCGCCTGAGGGCACTTCTCAGTAGGACGGAAAGTCTTCTCGACAACACCGCCACTCTTGATGTTCTTCAGCTTGGTTCTTACGAAAGCTGCGCCCTTTCCCGGCTTAACATGCTGGAATTCGATAATCTGGTAAACATTGTTATCATACTCAATGGTAATACCATTTCTGAAATCACCTGCAGAAATCATAATGTATTCCTCCTAAATATTTTCACGTCATAATTCTTTAACATTTTAATATAAAAACATGCACATTTCAACTACTTTTGAAAAATTTTTTCAAATTTCTCGGGAAACTACTGCCTGTTCTCCCGCAGGAAATCGATAGCCTGCAGATAACCGTCCAGTCCCTGTCCGTAAATCTGCCTGTTACATACCGGTGCTGTCACAGAAATCTTGCGGAACTCTTCTCTGCTCGTAATATCGGAAATATGAATCTCCACCTTGGGAATATCCACGCTTGCCAGAGCATCCCGGATGGCATAGCTGTAATGGGTGTAGGCACCGGGGTTGATCACGATCCCCTCCGTTCCGTCAGAATATGCCTCCTGGATCCTGTCGATGATGGCTCCTTCATGGTTGCTCTGGAACACCTGGATCTCCTCTCCGGTTTCTTTTGCTTTTTTGTCGATCAGATCCAGTAAATACTGATAGTCCTGTGTTCCGTAGATCTTTTTCTCACGGATTCCCAGAAAATTCAGATTCGGTCCGTTGATCACCAGAATTTTCATCTTTTTTCTCTCCTTTTTTCTCTGTATGTCTTTCTGCTTCCGTAACTGCAGCTGTAACTCTTCCGCCAGTTCATCGGAATGCCTGTTATCCACATCCAGTATAATGTCCGCACATTCCGCATAGATTTTGTCCCGGATCTCCAGCAGTTCCCGGATCCTTGTCAGAGGATCCTCACACTGCAGCAGGGGCCTTGTAGTGTCATTTTTCAGCCGCTCGTAGACCACTTCCGGCGACACTCGCAGATATACCACTGTTCCACACTGATGCAGCAGGGGCCGGTTCACCGGATTGACCGGAGTGCCTCCTCCCACAGACAGGATACGTTCGTATTTCTGTTCCCCGCATTTTCGCAGCAGTTCCGTCTCCAGTTCCCGGAAATAGGATTCACCGTCATCCGCAAAGATCTGTGTGATGCTCCTGCCCTCCTGTCTCTCGATCAGCTTGTCCGTGTCTTCTACCGGCATCCGTAGCAGATAGGACAGTTTCAGTCCCAGTGTTGTCTTCCCCGATCCCATAAAGCCGATCAGGACGATATTCCTTCGTTTGTGTTTCATTTTTTTATTTTCCGTCCTCTGTCTTTTTTGCTTTCTGCATCCGTTCATAGACTTTGTCTGCAAGCCAGGGTTCCACCTGGCAGCCTGTCCACAATTCAAAAGCAATGATTCCCTGATAGAGAAGCATCTTCGCACCATTATAGGCTTCACCACCCTGTGCCTCCACCAGTTCCATAAACCGGGTCTTCGGTGGATTGAAGATCAGATCATATCCGGTGTGTACTCTCTTATAAAATGTGGGATCCTCGATCACCGCCGCATCACAGTCCGGATACATACCTACACTGGTGGCCTGTATTGCCAGATAGCGTTCTCCTTCCGGCAGCGTATCATACGCATCTATAGACAGGGCTTTTGCAAATTTCCGTTTTTTTCCGATGAGGTGATTCACCTCGTCCGCTATGCTCTGTGCCTTTTCCACCGTACGGTTCAGGATAATGGCCTCTTTCGCCCCCTTATCCAACAGCATCATGGCTACCGCTCTGGCTACTCCTCCGGCTCCCAGGATCAGCACTTTCTGTCCCTTGACTTTGACGCCGTCCTCGCACATGGCCCGGTACAATCCCGGCATATCGGTATTGTAGCCTTTATAGCCCTTTTCCGTGCGGACCAGCGTATTTACAGCACCGATATTTGATGCCAGCGGATCTATGTCATCCAGGTACGGGATCACATCGCTTTTATAGGGAACCGTTACATTTATTCCCAGCAGATTCAGTGCAAAAGCACCCTTCACGGCATCCTCCAGTCTTCCGGTCTCCACATGGAACGGGACATAGGCCAGATTTTTCCCAAGCACCATGGACAGGGTATTGTGGATCACCGGAGACAGGGTGTGCTCCACCGGGTTTCCGATCAGTCCGCAGGTTCTGGTATAGCCATTGATATCATTCAGCATTTTGATTTCCTTTCCGACGCTTTTCTCTATGGTAGAAAAACAGTACGATCTTTTCCAGATATCTCTTGAGTACGATCTGAATCTCTTCTTTCGGATGAATGGGTTTCGTCAGATAAGTCATGATCCCGCATTTCTTAGCCCCCCACACATCGGTGAACAGCTGATCCCCCACAAAAAGTGTGGTATCCGCCCCGGTATGCATCTGTTCCATAGCCCGCAGATAACCTTCTCTTCCGGGTTTCCCGGCCTTATAGATATAGGAAGCACCTACTGCATCCGCAAAACTTTTTACGCGGGGCTCCTTGTTGTTCGATAACAGCAGTGTCTGAAATCCCAGTTCCCGCAATCTGCCGAAGAACTCTGTTGCCTGCGGTGTTGCCGGTGCCCCGTGCGGTACGAGTGTATTGTCAATATCAAAAATGATTCCGCGATACCCCTGTTCATATAATGTTCTGTAATCTATGCCATAGGCGGAATCCGCCTCATAATCCGGGTAAAACTGATGCAACATCTGTCTCGCCTTTCGTCTGTTTTATAATGTAATCAGTATTCTCCTCTAGGGAAAATGCCTGAAAATATGCTTCTTCCAACGGAATCCACAGCTGCAGGAAGTCCTGTAGTATGTCCTCTCCGTTCCTCGTGCGGATCCGCTCCGTCTGCGTCTCATGGTCTATATCCAGAAATACTTTCCGGTCCATGTATTCTCCCAGTACCGGATGGCAGCTGTAAGCGCCTTCCACGAATACAAAACCGTTATTTTGTACCGGGAGCCAGTCTCCCGGTGCCATGCGGGAACAGTCAAATCTCTGATAGGAAAATGCTTGTCCCGATGCAAGCTTCGGTATGACTTCCGTCAAAAATCGTTCATAGTGCACATTTCCGCCGGGCTCGCTTCTGCGCTCCTGCGTCCGAAGTGCAGGCGGCAGAAAAAAATCATCCATATGGATCACATCTCCGCCCAGTTCTTTTGCAAGTCTGGCAGCCAGTGTTGTCTTCCCGGCGGCGCATCTGCCGTCAATGGCAATAATGCGCATTCCGGTGGGAAGCACACGCAATTCCTCTGTCAGCTCAGAAACAGTTCTCAGCGATCTCATCCACAGCCTCCACAATGTATTCTCCCAGGCGTCTGCTCTCGACTCCCACGATAGTGGCATGGCATTTACTCATGGGGATCAGGATCAGTTTTGCATCATTCGAAGCTACCGCTGCTGCCATGGTGGGGGTGATCTCACCTAACATGGCATCCGCCATGACGATTCCCACCGGTCCTACGATCACGTCTGCTCTCTTACTGTTATATACCACGGCATTCTCCCCGGTGGCACCACTTGTCACGCCGCTCTTCATCATATTCGCCGTAGCTGTGGCGTTGGTTCCCACTGCGATCAGTTCCGCCTCCGGAAACCGTTCCTTCAGAGCCTCCAGCAGGCTTCTGCCTACGCCTCCGCCCTGGCCGTCCATTACCATAATACGCATAACTTTACTCCTGCTAAAAATAATACATACATGTTCCATGATAGCATGGCAAATGCTTTTTTGCAATTTATCTTGACAAAAAAATGCCCACCCTTTATCATGTATTATGCTTCAGGAAGGAGCTTAACGCCAGAAGGCATATTTATCCCAGAGGGGAAAAGTGTGCCGTTCTGGCTTTTTTGTTACTGTTCAGGTTTCTCCGTCTCGGAGAGGCTTTTTGCGAATGGAGACTCTGAACAGTTATATCTTATCAGGAGGTTTTCCATGAAAAAATTAACTGTTTTAAACAAGAGCATCCTCACTGCTCTGTGTGTTGCCTTATGTGTGGTTCTGCCCATGACTCTGCACGCCATTCCCAAGGGCGGTGTCCTGTTCTCCCCCATGCATCTGCCCGTGCTTCTGTGCGGTCTGGTCTGTGGAGCACCTTTCGGTCTGGTCTGCGGCATTCTCGGACCTCTGGTATCCAGTCTGCTTACCGGTATGCCCGTTTTCGGATATATGCCTGTCATGATGATCGAGCTGGGGCTCTATGGTCTGATCAGCGGTCTGGTCATGCAGTTTCTTCGCAGCGGTAAACTGGTTGTTGATCTGTATGCAGCTCTGGTCATTGCCATGCTGGGCGGCCGTGTGATCACCGGTATCCTGCGCGCACTGATCTTTGCAGGCGGTTCCTACAGCTGGTCTGCCTGGGCTACCGGATATTTCGTATCCTGCCTCCCCGGTATCATTATCCAGCTGATTCTGATCCCCATCATCTATGTTGCACTGGAACGCGCTCATCTCCTGCCGTTTCGTTACGCTGCTGTTTCTGCTGCCGCAGAGACCGAAGCTGCATAAATCCATACACCCTCGAGCCGGCCGGCTCATCGCATCACAGCAAAATGGCTCCTCTGTCTTACGACAGGAGAGCCATTTTTTGTCTGTAGATCCGTATGAAATAGAGGATTTCCGCCACTGCGGTGATACTCCATGAAAAGACATATAGCAGATACAGGGACGGTATCGTATGGAAATAGGCAAATATGGTGTAAACCCAGATTACACGGAACACGCAGGAACCCATGATGACAATGAACATAGGTATAATGCTCTTGCCCATGGCTCTGGCCGCCGCAATGGTACAGTCCATAAATGCCGAAATACAATACGAAAATCCCATGATCGTCAGACGGTACATACCGGCATTCATAACTGCCTCATCCCTGGTAAACAGGGACAAAAACGCTCTTCCGAAAAATACCAGTGACACTCCCAGGATCAGACCGATGCCGAAGGAATATGCCAGGCTGATGAGGTAACTGTTCCGCACCCTTTTCTTCTTGCCCGCACCGTAATTCTGTCCCATAAAGCTGCCGCAGGCGGTATAGAATGCTGCCATGACATCGTATACCATGGCATCTGCATTGGTGGCTGCGGAATTGCCTGCCACCATGGTGGCATCAAAGGAATTCACACCCATCTGCACAAAGCTGTTGGCAAACTGGAAAATTACGTTCTGCAATCCGGAGGGCATTCCCAGCTTCAGAATATCCTTCGTAAGTTCCGGATCCAACCGCAGCTTTCCCGGATGCAGGGCATAAATGTCTTTGCAGCGAAGCAGTGCCTGCAGGATTAATGCTGCAGATACATACTGGGAAATGATACTGGCCAATGCCACTCCTGCCACATCCATATGACAGACGATCACAAAAAACAGGTTCAGAATAATATTCAGCACTCCGGAAAAACCAAGATAATACAGAGGCTTCTTCGTATTCCCCACTGCGCTGTACACCGCATTACCAAAGTTGTAAATGGCCAGCGCCGGCATTCCCAGATAATAGATCCGCAGGTACAATACTGCTTTGTCCAAAAGTTCCTCTCTGGTCTTCAGCATTGTCAGCATCCACTCGGATAAGCCGACTCCCAGTACCAGTAACAGCACTCCCATGATCAGGCTGACCAGTGCGGCGGAATGAATCGTCTTCGACAGGCTTTCCCTATCCTTTGCCCCGTAATACAGTGCCGTCAGTACATTGATACCGCCGGACAGACCAATGAGGAATCCGGTAAACATGGTGACCAGTGTGGCTGTGGACCCTACCGCTCCCAGCGACAGGGAACCGGCGAACTGACCGATCACCGCAATATCCGCCATGTTGAAAAGCACTTGTAACAGATTGGACAGCATTAACGGCACGCTGAAGATCAGTATTTTCTTTCCTAAGGGTCCTTCCGTCAGATCCTGCATATTCTGTTTCATTTTCAATCCTATCCTTTTATCTTCTTCCCATATTTGTATCTCTGTTATTACTCTTCCCATCAGCGTCCACTCTGACGAAAAGAACGGTCAAAGAGTTTTTTGCTCCTTGACCGTTCCTTATTCTAGCATATCTTATCTTTCTTTTCTACCGAAAAATCAATTTTTTTGACAACTTATGCTGCCTCTTTTTCTGAATTTTTCCCGGCACCGAACAGCTTGCGGATGCAGCTGTAAGCAACCATAACTCCCAGTACCATAAGCAGTATGGCTACGATCAGCTGTAAGCCGTCTACCAGGAAGGTTGCCTGTCCGGCTGCCACATTTTTCACCAGGGCAACTGTCTTCTGGATCAATGCAGTAAAGGTTACGACCAGCATCATTCCCATAGGGAAGTACAGTGTCCAGCCGGTACGACCGGTAGTCTTTAAGAATACTGCCAGAGCGATCAATACCAGTGCTGCCAGCAGCTGGTTCGCAGAACCGAACAGCGGCCATACATTGTTGTATCCGCCAAGAGTCAGCAGATAACCGAAAAACAAAGTGATCACAGTTGCAAAATACTTATTGGTCAGAACTCTCTGCACGGGAGTCATCTTTGCGGTATCTGTGGTGTCTCCCAGGAACAGCTCCTGGAAGGACATACGCCCGATTCTTGCTACGGAATCCAGAGAAGTCAGTGCCAATGCAGATACACACATGGTCATGAATACAGTTGCTACGGTTACGGGAACCCCCATCTTCTCCAGGAATCCTGCGACACCGGAGGAGAAAATGGAGAACGGTGTACCATCGGGCTTCGTGCCATTGACTGCAACTGCACCGACAACTACCAGTGCAACCACACCCAGCAGGCTCTCTACGATCATGGCACCATAACCTACCATGGGCATATCTTTTTCATTACTGATGGTCTTGGATGAAGTACCGGAGGATACCAGGCTGTGGAAGCCGGATACCGCACCGCAGGCGATGGTGACGAACAGAGTCGGGAACAGGCTGCTGTTACCTACCTGAAAACCGTTAAATGCATTCAGCTCCATATCGGGATGAGCCACAACCACACCAAGTACGGCACCGATGATCATACCCAGCAGCATAAAGGTGGTCATGTAATCTCTGGGCTGCATCAGAAGCCACATGGGCATTACGGATGCAAGGAACAGGTATGCCATGATGATGTAGATCCATGCAGTCTTGGAAGCATAGATGGGAAGATGCATACCTACAGCGAACATTACTACCAACAGACCGATGGCTACGACTGCCTTGACCCACTCGTTCATCTTGCCGACCTTTTTCTGGATCAGACCGAAGATCACTGCTACAACGATGAACAACATGGAAATGGATGCCGCACTGCCGTTGGCATATGCCACACTGGCATCTTCCAGTCCGGTACCTACGAAGGTACCTGCCACCATATCGGTAAATGCTGCAATGACTAACAGAGTGAACAGCCAGCAGAACAGCATGAACAACTTTCTGCCGGTCTTACCAATGTATTTTTCAATGATCATTCCCATGGATTTTCCTTCGTTCTTCACGGAGGCATACAGCGCACCGAAATCCTGTACGGCACCGAAGAACAGACCGCCGATCAGAAGCCACAGGAGCACGGGAACCCATCCGAATACCGATGCGAGGATTGGACCCGTCACAGGACCTGCTCCGGCGATAGAGGAAAACTGATGAGAAAATACAGTGAATTTGGAGGAAGGCACGAAGTCCTCTCCGTCTTCATGGGTAAAAGCAGGTGTCTTCGCCTTCTCATCGATTCCCCACTTTTTTGCAAGCCATCTTCCGTAGAAGACATAGCCTGCTACCAGCACTACCATTGCGATCAGAATGATTACCAAACTGTTCATTTTTGTTTCCTTCTTTCTTGTGTCTTGTTGTTTTGTCGTGACAGAAAGAAAAATTCTGATTGCCCGTAAAACAAAAAAGCTTTCCGTCTCCAGTGCTTTATAAGCACTCAAAGACGAAAAGCTCTAAGCTCTCCGCGTTACCACTTTGCTTGCCGTATATCTTATACGACCTCTTGTTCCCATCTCCATGAAACACATAAAAATCATGCTTCATTTCCAACAGGCTTCTAAATAACGGTAGAATACCGGTGACACCTACTTAACTGCTTCAGTGTACTTCTCACAGAGGATAGTCTGTCATACTCACATGCCGTCTCACACCAGCCGGCGGCTCTCTGAAATGCTTCCGTATGCAGATCTTGTTCTGCTCATCGAATTTCACTTTCTGTTCGATAGCAAAGATACCACTCTGATTTTATAATGTCAATAGTTTTCTTTTAATTTTTTGTTGATCTATTTTATCATTTTCCCTTTTTATCCGCGATCAGAGGTTTGATAGCGGAATAAATCTCGCTGGTACGTTTGCTGTCCTTGAACTCTTTGTTCAGGGCATTGTTGATTCCCTGTTTGGTCTTGTACTGGCGGATGAATTTTACCACCTGAGGGACGATGGTCTGGTCGGAAAGCACCTTTTCCACTGCCTGGGCCAGTTCATCCGGTTCTTCTGCTGCCTTCTTCTCTGAAGCCTTCTTATCAACAGTTTTCTCCGTCGTTTTCTTTTCTGCCATATTTGCAGTACTCTTCTTCCGGGTATTTCCGCTCTTTTTCCTTACCGTTTTTTTCACGGGTTCCACAGGCACAGGTTCCAGTATCTCAGGCAACGGTTCTTCCAGGATCTGCACGCTCACAAATGCTGGCTCTGCAATCTCCTCTGCATCCACTTCCGCCTCCGGTTCCTCCGTCATTACCGCTGTTGCGTTCTCTGTCTCCTGTTCTGTGATTTCCACTGCCATCGGCTCTGCTTCTTCCAACGGCAGATTCTGCACACTCTCCCGTTCCACGCTTCCCGTTATTTCCTCCGCATTTTCTTCGGCCGCAGGATTCTGTTCCGCTGTCGGGTTCTTTCCCCACAGAAGATTGCGGGTGATCCGCACGGGAACTCCCTGTGCTTTCCAGTATACCATCAGACTGGTGAATCCATTGTCCTTGGTCACGATAAAGTAATCCGGGTGTATCCCTTCCCTCTGCTGCTCACAGATCAGGTAACCGAGATACGTTGCCAGCTGGAAATCCAGTGCATTCTTGGTACCCACTGCTACCTTGTGGTAAATGATCTGTGCTTTCGTCTCATTCAACTTCCGATGCAGGTCAAAAGTCATGCTGTCCGCATTGTCACTGTAGAAAATGCAGACGGTATCCTCCTCCGCCAGCAGTTCCACTCCCTCCATGCCTCGGCTCTTTACATTTTCAAAATCAATCAGATAATAGGCCATTATTTCTCCTCCCCATTTGTTGTATCAATTTCTTCCGCTTTACCAGTCTCTTCCGGTGTCCCCTGCTCCGGTTCCGCAGGTGCATCCTTCTGTTCCACAGTCTCTACAGGCTCTGTGTTTTCTACCGGTCCGGTTGTCTCCGGCGTCCCAGACTCCTCTGCACCTGCCTGCGGCTTTTCCTCCGTCACGGCTTCCGGCTCTTTTGGGATGCCTGTCTCCGTTCTGCTCTCCTCTGTGGCTTTCTTCTTCGCCGGAAGCTTTTTGCGAATGCTTTCTTTCCAGCCGGTGAGCTTCTCATCCCTCCGGTTCTTCCGTTCCCTTCGCTTTGCTGCCCGTTCCTGTCTGGCCTCTTCCTTAAGTTCCAGTTTTTCCTGTTTTCTGGCCTGTTTTGCCAGTGCCTTTTCTTCCAGTTCCACTTCCTTGACAGCGGCTTTTTCTATATCCCGGATATAGCGGTCCGCCTTTTTGTGGTTCTTACGGTCCAGGCGGTATGGGTCATACACAAAGTACGATACCGCTCCCAGCACCAGAATCACCACACCGGCAATCGTCAGTACCGGTACGACGATCCCATACTCCGCAAATTCCAGTTCAAAACAGACAAATACGATCAGCATGGCCGGAAACAACAGCAGATACAGAATTCTTGTCACCATATCCAACAATGCATGCTGTCTTTTCCCATTGGTCAGAAGTGTTCCCTCAATAGCGGTATAAAATGCCATAAAAATACACAATTCCGAACCGAAGCCATGAAGATATCCGCAGATTCCGGTCAGAATCAGCGACAGAAAAAACATGCCGAACGCCGTTCCCTGATACCAGGCATTGCGGTACTCCGTCATTCCCTGCAGCTTGTCCTCACTGATGCCGTGCATCCGATAGACATCCTTGCGGATCAGCCGTTCAAATTCTTCGTTATACCGCTGTTCCTCTCTGGTATTGCGCAGGTGGTCTTCCACCGCCTTGCTCATCTGCTCGATATATTCCTGCTCCTTGCGGATCCGTTTGGTTCTGAGCTGCTCCAGCTCATTCTGGCGCCTGACTTCCTCTTCCAGTTTCCGTACCTTTCCGATCCGGGGATTCTTTACCATAATCTCCGGATTCTCCGGAAGCACAGTTGTTTCGTTCTTCTCCTGATTCTCCATTGGGTCCTCTTTCCGTTTATATTATCATCCAATAGCCTTATTATAGATTTTCCGGCCCAGAAAAACAACCTTTTGTTCCCTGTTTTCATTGCTTTGGCTCTTCATCCTGTCACTCGAGAAAAATGCCGCAAGTACCGGCAGCATTACCATAATGGGGAATAAATAACGTACCTGCACTACCGGCCCCAGCAACATGGTTCCAAAGTATAAAAACGGCAGTAAGCTCATCTGGAAACACCAGTATTTTCTTCGATACAGGCACAACACCATCAAAAAGAACAGGCTCCAGCTGTATAGAGATCCATGAAAAATAACGGAAAGCACCGGCCATTCATTAAAGCAGTTACCACTGACGATCTTTTCCAGCACTTTTTCCAGTGCCGGGAATTTCGACCGATGTTCAATACTGCCATAGCCTTCGATTTCCGAGGAAGTATAGGTAAAGAGCACACCATACCTTGTGTCTGTGCCATAGCCCAGATTTTCCGCCCAGGAGAAATCATCCCAGAACCAGTATCCTCTGGTCAGTTCCAGAAAAGCATCCAGGAACTCGTTCGGATACCGTTTGCCCACTCGTAGCCAGTCTCTCAAAAACTGCCTGGAATTCTCCGTATATGCCGAAGCATTTACCGCGCCCTTGATGGTATCCGCCAGCGGCGCATAATAAGCATCCCAATGATCTCTCGGCACATATTTTTCCAGCAATGCCGCCAGCTCCGGATCCTGCGCCTCCAGTTCCTCTCCATGATAATATGCCACTCTGGCAAACTGCTGGATGGGAACGCTGTAAGCCTCGATCTTCGTAGCCTCCAGCCGGGTCCCTATGACTGTCTGGATCACATTTCGCATTCCGGTCTCTCCCAGTACCAGACAAATCCCCAGAATCAGAATACCCAGTTTTTCCTTTTTCGGCCGCAGGATCAATAACAGCAGCATAAATACCGCCACCGCATATACTGCATTATTACGAAACTGCATCATCAGACAGCCCTCAGCCACCAGAAGAATGTTCATGAGAATTTTCTTTTTTCCGTTGCTGAAATAATTTCTCTCCAGAAAAAGTAAAAAGAACAACGTAAACAATATGGTAAACAAGGTATCCTTTGTGGTACACACCACTAAAACCGTGTTGTATGGGAAAAGCGCCAGAAATAGTGTTGTTACCACCACCGGCCATTTTTTAGCAGTCATCCGCCAGATCATGGACGTTGCATAACCCATGACCAGAGCATACAGCACCATCTGGAATACCGCCATACAGGCCATTCCCGCCTCGTAGGATCCGATGGCCGTTCCAATCTGTAAAAACAGCCGGATCAGCCATGTATGTGCAATGGGCTGCAAGGGATAAAACCATTCCAGGCCCTTATACGCTTCGTTGACCTGTCTGTGAAAATCGTAAGACATGATGATCGGGTAATAAGCCAGCCATACTGGAATCAGGCACAGGAAAATAACGACTGCCGTTACTGCGAATACAATGTCGGACTTCCAATATCTCCCCGACATCGTTGCTTCTCCTCTCGCAGAGAGTCGGTCTATCCCGTCAAGCAACAGATTTGCAAAAGGAAATGCGGCAACACTTAAGCACAGCGCACGGATCAGGATCATCCCTTTGCCCCGGACTCCGCAATCCGTCATTCCCAGATTCTGTAACTGATATCCCATGACCATGGACAAGGCAAACAGGAAGCTGATCACTGCCACATAACAGATTCTGCGCTTCCTGTCCCTTTTCTCCTCTATTTTCCGGAGATTTTGCTCCGTCTGCTGCAACATAGAATAGATTCCCACAGCCAGCAGCACATTCAGAACACTGTAATAGATCCGGTTCACCGGCTGTAAGCTGAACAGATATGCCACCCCGTAGACACCGCACAGAGTCAGAACCGCTCTGCCCGAAGTTCCTTTGTATTTCATCCATTTATCCTTTGCAATATTCAATCGTGAGATGCCTCCATACATTTATTTCCATTTCTTCCACTATATTGAAATTTACACTTTCTGTCAATCATTGTAAGTTCTTTTCTATTTGATATATTGTATATATTTAACAAATATAGTAATGATTCCTATTATTATATTTATAATTTTTGCGCATTTCTTTTTTTTATAAAAAGAGATATACTATATACAGAAACAAGGAAATGTTTCCACAAACTCATAAACCAACAGAAAGGATGATAGATTATGGCAAAATTATATACGATCACTTTAAATGGCGTTACAGAGGAAACTTACAATCAGGCTACCGATTATATTCAGAAAAACGCACTGCGTCTGAACTACCGGCCGGTTGCTTCCACCATTGATGCGGAATTTCCCGATGACATCGATCCCGCGAAAGCTCCGGAGCTTACCGACGCAGTGATCCGCGAGGTGCATCAGACTCTGTAATTTTTTTGATTTTTACTTTTGTAAAATAGCAAAACAAAAAAAGTCCGTCGATGCTTTAACGCTCCGACGGACTTTTTTGCTTTATTCATACTCCGGTTGTCCTACAAATTCCATAAGTTCTTTTGTATCTCTCACTCCTCTTGCCTTATGCTTGTCTATCTCCCTCTACCGTCATATCAGGATTAACCCCTATGCTTCCGATTTGCACTCTAATATCACGACTTCCGCCATATGCCAGTTTATCAATCGTTTTGTTTCTGATCAGATAATTAACTTTATCTATACGATTGTTCTGTGCCAATCTGCGTGCTAATTCAGCAATTCCAGACTCATTCGTCTCTCCTTTGGTATGGGAAGGCACCACACAAATACTCACATTTTCACATATTTCATCATCTAATTGTTGAAAGAAATAGGATATGTTCCACTAAACATGTATTTTCAGGTATTCATCATATAAGATATCCATGTGCAGCCAGTCATAGTGGTTCCGCATATAGTAACAATGCCCCCGGTATCTGCCACTTATTCTGAATCCTGCCTTCTCGTAACACTTAATGGCAGGGGTGTTCGTTTCCAGTACATCCAGATGGACACTATACACTCCCAACACCATAAAGCAGTACCGCAAGAGTATCTGCACGACTTCGGTTCCAATGCCTTTTCCACGCACCGACTTTTCTCCGATGTTAATGGATAACCAGGCTGACATATCCTCAGTTCGATGGTCAATATGACAATATCCAATCAATGTGTCTGTCTCTTTCAGGACAATTCCCATCCGCATGACAGAATGGTCTCTTACCCAACCGGGCATCCGAGTGATGTCCACCACAGAATGCGCATGCTCTATAAAGACACAGGTGGTTTCATCCGACATCCACTTCGCGTATAAGCCGACTGCCTCCTCATCATCCCTCAGTACGGATAAAAAAATTTGATTTCCATCTAATCTGCATATATTTTTACTCATCATGCCACCTTACATCTGCTCTGTGTGTTGCGAAGTCCTTGATGTTATTTGAATTATAACATAGAACTTCCTTTTTGGGCACTATATTCTTCGAACATCCGCCGCTTACGCAAAGACCAAAGTCTCCGCAGACAATCCTATAGTCCTGTTCACCTTCACAATCTCATTCAGGCGTACCGGTCTGTATCCATATAACATGCAGCCCACATTATAAGCGTTCTCCCTCTGATTCATATATTCCCATGTTTCATCCCTCTTATCGTGAATATGACCATAAAAGTGCAAGTGACCTCTGTAAGAGCCATTCCATTCCGACATCGGATAATGGTACAGACCCAAGAACCAGATGCTTATGTCCCTTTAGTTGACTCAGATACCATTCCGCACTTTTTTCGTTTCTATAGCAGAAATCCCCCAAAATATACACATTGTCATCATGATTTACTCTTTGATTCCATAAGGATATCATTGCCTCATCCATGACTTCCACATTTTTAAAGGGGCGATGGTCAAAGTCAATTACTCGCCCTGCATCTTGGGCATAAAGGGATACCCGCAGGGTGTTTTCTTAATTTTGCCCTGCTTTCTGGGCATAGAAGTATGCCGCAGGCAAGGGCGGAAAAAAGGAACTGCCGCATAGACAGCCCGAAAAACATGGATTCCGTGTAAATGACGATTCTTCAAGTTTTACTCCGTTTACTTCCAACTCATTCTTGCGTTATATACATTGTTTACAGCTTCAATATAGCATATGAAAGAGGGATGGTCGTGGTCGTTCTGCCGCAGGTATCTGTTTTTGATATTCAAATACTGCGTTCTGACAAGCTGCCATTTTCCCCTTTTCTTAATATACTTAGCCTTTTTCTGTATTCCTGCGGAATGAGGGGCTTTGTTCCAATAGTATTCATCCCGATAAGTGAACCCTGTTTTTTTGTGAATAAGTCTGTAAAAATCTTCCTCTGTATCTCTGCATACAATGCAGACATCCATTGAAAACTCAGTAGGATTTCCTCTAACAAAATGAATTTCCCCCGTAGTCAGAGAAGATGTTGAATCCTCACAATCTCCTAAATCACGCTCGTTTAACGCCTTATTAAAGGATTTCCTCGCACATTCTTTTAGATTTATGCGATCCTCAAAATCTTCACATCTTACAATCTCAAGGTTGTAATCCAAATCTATCGACAACGAAGCATTTTGTACCCCGTCCTTAAATATATATACACGTTTCATCCGCTTTCTCCCTTACAAGCCCATCATTTCACGCACGACACGGTCTGCCATCTTGACCGCACCGACAAGGATGAGCATATTGAATACCAGTTCCCCGATATAGCTCCACACCATCGTGACCGCAGCCGCATCGGGATTGACCACGGGCGGGGAAGCCGCAAACACCGAAAAGATAATGCAGACAAGCACGATGATTGCACCCTCAAGGCACACGGCACAATAACTCTTGATAAAGCTCCTGCCGACATTCTGGCTCGGCTCTCCCGCAAAGAAGAAAGAGGGACGGGAGCGATTGCGGTATAAAGGTACAGCTTGAAAAACCTGCCGTACACCGACATTATCATAATGAACGACAGCACTGTGATGAACAGCCCGTCGATGAGCGTCACCGCCCATAGGGGAATGCTTTCAAAAAAGCCGCAGTCCTCCACGGCTGTCACAATCTCTGTCGGCAACACCGTCTTTTTGCGATTTGACATAGATGCGTCCTCCTTTCGCATAGTTTTAGCCACTTTGTCAAGGTGGCTATGTAAACAAGTACAAGAGAACGCAAAAAACCGCCTACTCTTAAAATCAATAAGAATAAGCGGCTTTGTAATTTGCCTTAGACATATTCAATTTTCATTCTCTTGGTCGGTGCATTTATGACCTTAAAAATAAGCTCGTCAACAAAATCCGTATCTTTTCCTGACTTAATATCCTTCATCATCTGATTAAATGAAACTCTTCCTTCCCATAATATGAATACCGAATTTTAATCCAAGTTCATGTACATAAGAAGCAGGTGTGTAAATCCGCTTCCGTCTGCTGATGACGGAAATCTGCCGGGACTGGGCTGAAAACATGCCCAGTCAATCTTTCCACCTTCACACATCATAAAGAATCCGGTGTCATTATCCAATACTTCAATACCCTTTTGTACATAGTCAGATAATGCCCATTCTCCATCTGCACGATCCATATCATAATACATAGCGTCGGAATCTGCCAGATGCTCATCCATCAGAATAACCCTTCCATCTTCAGCCGTAACCGCTTCTGCATCAGCCTGTGTATAGGTAACCTTGTATCCTGCTTCCGGTCCGTCCAGTACTGCTCCTCCACGGTCTTCATAGCTATTGCTCGGAAGTGCCTTGACATAATCTTCATCTGCTATTGCTCCAAGATAGTCAGATGCTGCCTGAAACTGGGGATAGCTCATACCATCACCAATAAACAGAAAACATATTTCGGTGCTTTTGCTGTTTCTTCTTGCGTCTGCGTTTCTGCAGATACTTCTGTTACGATTGTTTCCTGCTCTGTTGCTGCTGTACTTTCTGTCTGTGCCGGTGACGGTGACTCAGAAGAAGTCTGGTCTGCTGCAGGTGCTCCGGAGCATGCTGCCATAGACATTGCCATTACAACAGCAAGCATACCCTTCATCATACTCTTAATTCTCATAATCGTTTCTCCTCTCTGAAACATGTTTTGTTTTTCCTCTGCCTCACTATACAATACCGTTGTAAAAACCAATGTCCAAAGTAGGAAAAATTTGAGTAAATTCCGACACTTATTTTATGCAGTTCTATCTTTATGAGATTTCATCAACATCATAATACTTAAAATCCCGGAAGCAGGCACTTCCTCCTGTTTCCTCTGTCGCATAGCAGAACAGACCAAACCGGCAACCAGTAAAATGATCCAGTTTGAAGTACAGCTTATGCACGGTTCCGATGGGTAGCCAGTCTCCCTTATTTACCCGGTAATAGCAGCGTGCTTCATCCTTCATGTTACAGAAATCTGCTTCAAGACGAAAATCCATCTGGTGTGATTCAACAACAGTTCCTTCCGTCATATCCAATATACCATCTTCTTTTTTATCCAGCATAAGGACTTCATATTTTCCATGATGTTTTGTAATGCCAACTGCAGCATAACAGCTCTGCAACGCACACAAACCTGCGACATCGCCCTCTTTCATTGCAGAAGCATCAACAGTAACCTCAGCTGCGCAGGACGGATAACTCATCCTTTGCGTAAGCGTATTTACCGCCTGTGTAAGCTCTGTACAAACTTCCCGTGTTGTAATTGTATAGGTTCCCTGCAATGCATCCAGATGATAGTACCGTGGATCTGGATCATGATTAAACTGCCAGTGCGGAAGCAGCCCATTACAGAAATCATCACTTCCCACTAATGGCTGATAAATATATCCTGGTCTGGTACTGTGAACCTCTATTTCTTCCGGCACATGTCCGTTCTGTCCAAAAAACGGAAAATGATCCTTCCAGGTAACCGGAAGCAGAATAGGAATCCGCCCAACTGCTCCGGAATCCTGAAACAGCATTGCATACCACTTTCCATCCGGCGTATCTACTATTCCTCCCTGTGCCACGCCCTGTCCACAATATCCACGATCATCACAAAGTACATCTCCACCCGTGAATTCTCCTTCCAGAGAATCACTGTAAAAGCATGCTTCCGTCCGCATCCAGCGGTCTCTCAGGGAATGAACCAGAAAAATATAATAATAGCCGTTTATTTTTTGAATATGAGAACCCTCATAGCCTAGCTCCGGGTTCTTATGATCACTGACTAAAAGACGATGTAATCCGTCCTTCTTTGGTGCAGTCAAATCTTCATTCAATTCTGTAATCCAGATTTCATCATTTCCATATACAATATAGTTTCTGCCATCCTCATCAAATAATAAAGAGCCGTCATGATAAAAGCCTTCTATCAGCTGCTTTTTCCATGGACCATCTATTTTTTCCGAAGTATACAAATAAGTCTTACGGGTATCATTTGCCACAAAGCAGATACAAAATCGGCCTTCATGATAGCGCAGGGAAGCTGCCCACATGCCCTGTCCGTAAATATTCTGACCGCTTTTCAGTTGCTGCGCATCCGTATGATCCAACGTCTCATAGACATAAGTCACATGCTCCCAGTGCACCAGATCAAAAGACTGCAGAATCTCACAGCCCGGCATAAAGTGCATGGTTGTGGATACCATATAATAGGTGTCTTCTACGCGGATCACGTCCGGATCTGGATAATCCAATCTTGTTATAGGATTTACATTCATTGTTTATTCCTTTCTGTTTTATCTCCATATTCTTTCTTTGTTCTATTCTATTTTTACTATTTTATCTTTGTTTCTTATCCGTCTGCCTTTTCAACTCTTCTCTGCCCCATTTCACTATTGCTAATATCACAATCTCACAGTAAAATATAATAATCGAAAACGATCCTGCACCATGTTATTCATCAGAAATTTCCGGTTTGCACAGATTTACCGGGAATAAACAGAAGGAGACCAGCATGAAGGGAAACCGCAAACTATTAAAAAAAGTGCTTAAAGAAATTCGCCATGATATGACCAATGAGGAGGTTCTGAATCTGCTTGCCGTCAAAGCCTTTGATCCATTCCCTTTTATCCTGCTTAATCTCGTGCTGTCCTGTGTAGCTGCGATTCAGGCACCTCTTATCATGATGAGTCAGAACCGGCAAGAAGAAAAAGATCGCCAACGTGCTGAAAATGACTATAAGGTTAATCTCAAAACTGAGATCATGATTGAAGATCTCTATACATTAACAGTAGTATGCTTTTTAGTTGTACGTAAAATGATATGCCCTAGCACCATGACTCTTTAATGACACACTAAGGCTCTTTGGCTCTTCCACGTGCTCTCCGCTCCAAAGCTCCGTTCCATTTACTCCATCATAAATCTCCAGATCGGCAAGCGGTATGGATATGTCACTGTCTTTATCACCCAGATTAAATACCGCGACATAATATCCACCCTTTGTATCTGCTGCCATCCACAATGCATGCTCTATACCATCGATTTCACGTCTCCACACCTGATGCGAATGCCGTGCATTTGCATGCATGGCAAGTATTTCAGAATTGGTTACCAGATTCATAGTGAATTCGTCAAACCCTGTCAGCTCTCCTCCCAGCATCAAAGGAGAACGCATGATACTCCAGAGTGTCAGCATGGTGATCTGCTCATCCTGTGTGAAATTCGTCCAGTTATTCACATCATATACCTGCCGTATCGGTCCGACCGGAAGCATATCGGCATCCGGCCAGTGCCCTGCACCTGCATGGGTGCACCATTTTTCTGCTCTTGAAAACATATCATATAACAGTTCCCACTTATCCCAGAAATCATCGGTGATTCTCCACATATTGGAAATCTGCTTATAAAGCTCTGCCTTTTCTAAAAGAGCAGGTCCCGGCGACAGACTTAAAACCATGGGTCTTCCGCAACCATGCAATGCTTTGCTCAGCATAATCAGTTCGGATTCCTCATGTGGCAGTTCCCGTGCAATATCATCACATTTAATAAAATCCACACCCCAGGAAGCATATAATTCAAAAATACTGTTATAGTACTCCCGTGCCCCGTCTTTCTCAGGATCTACACCATACATATCCGTATTCCAGGCACAGATACTGTTTGTTTTGGCAATTTCCCGGGCATGTCTGTCACTGTTCATGATTTTCGTGTTCTGATGTACAGCCTGTCGTGGAATCCCTCTCATAATATGAATGCCGAACTTCAATCCAAGAGAATGGACATATTCTGCCAATGGTCCAAAGCCCGCACCGTTTGCTGCGGAAGGAAAACGATTTACTGCGGGAAGCAGTCTTCCATACTCATCCATTACTACATCCGCAAAAGGATGATACTCATTGGTTGCAGCATAAGGCTCATACCATTGGATATCCACCACAATATATTCCCAACCGTACTCCTTCAGATGCTCAGCCATAAATTCAGCGTTCCGTCGTACGATATCTTCTGTAACAGCCGCTCCATAACAATCCCAGCTGTTCCACCCCATAGGTGCTGTTTTCATCTTCATCTGTTTTATACCCTCTCGATATCCTGTTAATTCTGTCCGTAATATGCATCTGCACCATGCTTACGGAAATAATGCTTATCCTGTAATTCCTGCGGGGCAGGTGCTACCTGCGGATGAATCAGCTCCAGCATGACCGACTTTCCGCAGCGGCGGATACCGGTCATAACCTTGATCAGCTCCGTTCCACTTCGGTCCGCGCTGAGCAAAGGTCCACCGGACCTTTAGCGCCCTTGGAAAGCAAGACAACCGTCTCGACATTTGACTGTAGGGTAATTTAGATACATTTTGCTTTATTTTTTCCTCTAATGCATCCTTCAAAGCAGATATAAAAGCAGGGAAAAAAATGAACCTCTTTTACACCTATTTTTGCCCTCAAACCACAAGATATTGTGGTTTGCTCTGTCATTTTCCCTTATTTTCCACATTTCTGCATCAAAATCACCGTCTCCACTTGTGACTGTAGGGTAATTTAGATACATTTCTACTATTTTCATCACAATTTCAGAACACCAGATTTCAGCTAGCTGCTATTGTAAACAACAATTTGTCTCTTTATATTTTGTTTCGATAAATTTATCCAACAATACTTTCTGTTGTACAGGCAGCCCAGCGTTGTCTCTAATCCACAAATGAATTGCCTTTCCTATTGCGTAAGATAACATTTGCTGTTGTGCACTACTTACATTATCTCTTGAAACATTAGGAACAAATTCTGGATTAAAAATATTAATAACAGCTCCTCTTAATATTATTCCATCCGCAAGAAACGGTATTCTGATATTCAGTCTAGATAGCCGTACATTTTTCATATAACAAGCATCTGTTTTATCCCAACTATACCTTCCTGTAAATGCACATTCTTCTTTATAAGGCAAAACCTCTTCTGTCTCTCCTATAACAATTCCTATTTCAACAACGTTCGTCTGTACCGGCGTTGAATGTGCATGATAAAATTGAGTTCTAAATTCTTCCAAGGTATATTCTCCTACTATATAGTCATAGGACTCTTCTACAGTAAATTCATAATTTTCAATTATATCTTCATTTCCCCATATATTTATTGACTCGTAATTTCCCAATTTATCAAGTGCTTCATCATAGTCATCCAAAACCTCATAGGCTTTAAGAAAATCCTCTTCATCAGTTTCTGATATAATTGGAATATTTAACAATCTAATTTTCCCACCTCTAGCGCAGTCTTTAATTCCTATTTTTTCTTCCTCCAGTAAACACATCCTTTCATTGTAGCAATAACTTCTACATCCATTTAAGTCACTTAAATGCTTTGCAAAATTTATTTGTTTATAGCCACAATCAATATAAGCCTCGATATTATTCAAATATTTTGAAACACATATATTTTCTGTAATTATTGTTTCAATCTTTTTAATATCACACCCCAATGTCGTTGATATCCCCTCTTCTATTGTCGATAATTTAATAGGGATTCCGCAATCAAGAAAATTATTTTCTATAAATGCTCTTAATTGTTCTATACTATTATTAAATACTTCCAGGCATTGATCATAATCCAAAATAATTTCTGTGCCTTGAGATCTTACAACATCCTCATAAGTAAGACATATATACTCACTATTTCTTTCAAATGCTATGCGACTCATTTTCTGCTCATCATAATAAACGGTATTGACTTCTACTTTGTCCGATAACATAAAGCAGGCCAAAAAACCTATACCATAATGCCCTATTGGCGAATATTCTCTTCCCTGTAGTTTATAATCATCCGATGCATAGTAGGATACGCCAACATTCAAAAAATATTTTTTCAAAATGTCAATGGACATACCACTACCGTTATCCATGATCATAACTTTTTTCCGATCCTTGTCCACAATCACCGAAATATATGGTTGATAGCTTTGATATCGAAATTTTTCCATTTTATTTGCAGATTCTTCCATTGTTTTACAAGCATCAATCGAATTTTGTATTAGTTCTCTTAATCCATATTTCTTATCTCCATAGATATGTTCTCCCATAAGCAAGTTGGTCACTGCATTGTAATCCAATGACAGCCTTAAATCAGAAAAGCTAAAACCACTTGTTTGAATTTTGTTAACTATATTTGTTTTTAACGGTAGCAAATATTTTTCATCTGTAAATCCCTCACACAAATCCACCGCATTTTTCAGTTCACTATTAATAGAATCAAAATACTTGAGTAACTTTCTATGTACAAAAGGATCCTGACTTGTTCCTTGGAAAAAAATCTCTAATTCATTTGTTTTATTGTTCTTTCTAATTTTATCATAATTTTCTATAATAAAATGCTGTCTCCATTCTAAATCACTAAATTCCTTGGGCGACAAATATTTATATAAATATAACGGTGCTCTTTGTTCATCAATATCTAAGTAGTCTGATATTCTTAATAATACAGAAATGTATTGTGCATTAAGATCAAAATGTCCCTTTTTCTCATCACTTCGTAGGTTCTTTTTTATCCATTCAAAATCTTCATTATGTGACATACATATTTTGGCAAGTTCCGACTTAAAAGAAATACTTGTCGATTCTGGAATCAGAAAAAACTTTTCATCCATCTGTCCTTCAATATAATCTTTTGCCCGCTTGCCATGTACAGGTCTTATACATTCCTGTAAAGCCACCGTTTCGTCACCATATTTATCAAGTACTTTGCTATACTTTCGTTCACCTAATATGGTTTGATCCATTTTAATTTTTTTATTTCGTCCTCGTTTGCAATCATTCCAATATCATGTAACAATGCGCTATATATCAGCAAAGCCACCTCTAATTCGCTTAATTTATCTATATCTACAATAAGTTCATACATATATTCCATTACATTTATAGAGTGCCTTATACCATGAACCGTATAACTTGCAAAAACGTTATTAATCAATGGAAGCGCATTATTGGCATAAGCTATAAGTTCATCTAATTTACCTAGAAATTTACTATTCTTTTCTTTTAACCATGTATATAAATGACTCTCCTGTATATTTCCTTTCATTTTAACCCCCATCCGTTTGTCATATAATTATTCTTCTCCTCATCAAAGTATTTACTTATTCGCATCAAAACTATTCTGTCCTTCTTGCAATAATTTTACATTACAATCTTTTGAGTAATCCATCACCTTTTGTTTAAATGCTGGATTTCTATCTATATTTTTTCCCATGATAATGGCTATTGGTTTAACATCAAAATCAAACTTCTTTCCTTTTTCCCCAGTGGTTAAATCGTCATAGTCTTTAAAAATCCTCCATTCAGCCTCCTGACTATATGGAATTTTGTCTTTTGTCAAGCACGATAATATATATTTTCTATGTTCGTTTTCGTAACATTCATCACCCATTCCATAATCACTGGCATTAAATATAATATCCTTGCACTTTTTTCTATCATCCACATAGCGGACTGGATATATTATAAGTTTATCCGGTTTTTTAAGTAATAATTGTCTTAAATTATAGACTAGGCAAATTCCTTCTGAATCTTCTGCATAATTTTTCCACATATATTCACTATATGATTGTGAAATACACGCTACCAATGCCTCATTTCGAATTGCGTCACATATTTCTTTGTATTTCGGATGTGCCTTAATTGCCTGCTGCATGACCTCATCCATTTCTTTATTCAACATGCCTTTATATTTACCATATTTTTCTGGTTTCATCTCAAGCATCAAATATCGATATAGCGAAACCATATCGAATATCACCCCACAATCACCAGTATCCTTGTAAATCCAAGGTCTACAAAGAAAAATCTTTTTTTCCTTTAATGTGTCTATCTCGTATTCCCTTGGTGGTCTAAATCTAAATACTATGTCATTAGCATTTATATCCATAATTTGCAATATAAAGTCAAATGCCTTGTCTTGATTCTTGTCTACAAAAGCATATCGCACTGCGTTCTCCCGTCTCTCATACTCTTTTCTTGTCATTTGATCTTTTCCCTTCTATACTATTCTCATATATAAGCAAATTTATTATTTAATATGTATGCAGAGACATTATACGAAGTAATATGCCTCCAAATCTTTCGTAGACTTAGAGGCTGAATTTCGATTGTTTATTCTTTTATTACAACAATATATTTTGCCAATCAGCCTTATTATATAAAACTCTAATTATGTATACTACATCTGTATCTTGATGATAATAGTAAAATATATTGTAATTATCAAAGCGTGTCATTCTTAAGCCGACAGCGCTTAAAAGCGGATCATTTAATAACGGATGTCCCGTTGGAAAGTCTGCCAATTTTTCCGCCGCTTGCAAAATGCCCTCTGTTATTCTCCCAGATGCTTGAGGATTGCAGAGCTCTACAAAAATATAATGCTCTATATCCAGCAAATCATACTCTGCTGGTTCTGTAAATACTACATTAGCCACGCTCTGCTCTCCTCTTATTTATTTTCTCTCGTACTTCTTCGATTGTACTGGTTCTGCCATCCTGCATTGCCTTATAGCCTTCTCCAATCAATCTATACAATTCCAATTTTGCAGTATCTGGTGTCTCCGCTACAGTCTGTGATTTTGTTGCTATCATACAATCACCTCTTTCTCTTGTTTTTTATTATACCATGCCTGTTATTTTACAACAACAATTTATGCTGTATTTTCCTTTATTATATGTATTATTATATTGAAATAAGCATATACTTTCAATCCACTTCTTTTATCTCCACCACTCGCTTATAGAAATCTGCAATCTCTTCAATCTTATTCGTCCTGTTTTTTATTGGCAGTGATTCCCATATAATATGCTTATAGGGTGCTTTCGATTTCTCTCCAACTCTAGAATCAATAATAGATACAATACCTTTATCGTTCTCGCTCCGGATCAGTCTGCCGATTCCCTGCTTCAGCTTTATGATCATTTCTGGAACAGATACTTCCATTAAACCATTGTTGCATTGCTGATACTTATAATCTATAATCGGCTCTATCACCGGGAATGGTAATCTAAAAATAATCACATGGGATAGCGATAAGCCTTCAATGTTAATTCCCTCCCAGTAGCTTCCAGTCCCTAATAGAACAGAATTTGTATCCTTTCTAAATTTTTCCAGGGTTTCTGACTGTTTTGAATTTCCCTGCTGCATCAGTATCTTGAATGGTAATTTTTCTTCCTTCAATTTATCATATACCGCATTCATATCCGTTTTAGCCGTAAATAGGATTAAGGCTTTTCCATTGCTGATCTGAAGCAGTCTTATTATCTCCTTCACACCTTCCTCAATAAATTTATCTCTTTCGTTTGTCGGATGCGGCATATGTTCCGTATAATAAATCATTGCGTGTTCATCGTAGTTAAACGGAGATATTTTAGGTTCGCATATCATTCCACGTTTTGCCGGGAAGCCTGTATTCTTCATGAAATACGCATAGCTTTTTATGTAGTTTTCACTTTTACCGCTTGTGATAGTTGCTGAAGTCAGAACTACAGACAATTCTGACTCCTCAAACATAATTTTATCTATGATCCTGTCTACTTCTTTAGGACAGCTATATAGACGGATCCACTTTACTCCCCGTAGTCCCCTGTCTCTCTCCATCCAGAAAATATCATTACTACTATTTTCTTTATTCAGTGATTCAAAAAATTGAACATAATCTTCCAATTGTTCCAGTTCTTCGTCATAGTTTTTTCGGTGACGATCACCCGTAAAATCACCGAATGCCATAGAAGCCTTAAAACTAATATCTTCCAACAGTCTTGTAAGTTTTTTGCACTCCGCTCCAATCATCTTCACATAATATCTGTCAACATCTTGTCCCCTTTTTTCCGCTTCTTTATCCTGCTCATCCATTTGTTTTAATAGGGACTTGAAAACATTATTTGCTAAACTCTCTGCATTTTCCAGTTCTTTGTTAAATTCATTATCATAAGCATTTACTGCCTTTCCAGCAGCAAGCATTGCATCTTTCAGTTTGCTGAGTGTAATATAAGAAGTCACGGAAGACCGAACCTTACTTTCCAGATTATGAGCCTCGTCTACTACAATAATACCAATATCTTCACTCATAAGCTGTCTTCTGAGACTTGCCCTTTTATGCATGTTGACTGCCAGCAGATCCTGATTACATACAATAATCCCATGAGTGTACATCATTTTCTGCCGCAGATCATAATAATGGCAGGAATCTCGATAACTGCATTTGTCTCTGCAAAACTGAGCTTTATATTCCTTTACATTAATCCGGTTCCATATTGCATCTGGGATAGCAATATTCCAATCGGACTTCTCTTTGCCGAATTTCCGAACCGTATTATAAATTATTTGATGTTCTTCTTTTTCTTCAAGAAATTCTCTTGTAAAACATTCCTCCAGCCGATTCTTGCACAGAAAATGGTTCTGCCCTTTTGCTATGAGAACTTCCACATCATAATTCAACATATCCATAATTTTATCTATGTCGCCTGTCAGCTGTTCTTGCAATGCAATCGTAGATGTAGCAATTACGACCGGTCTGCGGTATGTTTTGATGTAATATAAAATTGGTACAATATATGCGAAAGATTTTCCAATGCCGACTCCAGCTTCCACAAGCACATGTTTTTTGTCCCGCAATCCTTCTACTATTTCACAGGACATTTCCCATTGTCCTTCTCTTTCTTCAAAGCCAGCATCGGTGGCTTTATCCATAAAAAAGGAAAATACGTCTTCTCCTATTTTTAGAAATTTCTTTTTTCTCTCAGCTTGTCCAATTTGCAATCTTTCATACTCATCCCAGAAAAACATATCAGCACCTGCCTTTTACACACTTTATGTTATTCGACATATTGTCTATATATTCCCATATAAAAATTGTACCATAATATCACTCCTTCCCCAAGTCCCTATTTTCTCCGCTCATGCATTTTTATCGTTCACATTCTCAGCATTTTCTGCCCTTGCTCTTCATCCTCTCCGGTGCTTCCTTCCTCCATTTTCTCGCCCTCCAGCGCCTCTATTTCCCCTGTATTTTGCTTCTGCCCTTCAGTATATCCATACCACTCTGACAGTTCCTCAATAAGGCTGCTACACGCCTCAATATCCGCCTCATAACCGGTGCAGTGTTCTGTAATCATATCCTTCCGGTATCTTTCAATTTCGCCTATTGCTTCCTTTATGCGTTCACCGGAAATTCCATTTTTTCCAATCCATTGTTCTTTTCTCCTTCCTGTGTGCATTTGCAGCAACAATAAAACGCCCGATCCGCATCGGGCATTTTATTCTTACCGCAACCGGCAGGAATAACGTTTCTTATTCACTTGCTGCCATTCCCGCCGTAATCTCAGTCGTATCGGATCTCCTGTTCTACTACGATACCTGATTTAAACTGTATCATCAGTTTCTCCTCAGAGATTATTTTTACCGTAGAAATCAGTCTCCTTACGAGATCATTATCGAATTCCGGTATCCGGCAGGTAGTCGTTCTTAAAAAGTCATCAATTTCATACATTCTTTGATTGCATTCCCTTAATGTCTCCTCCCTTTTTCTGGTTTCTGTTTGATTTTTCTTAATCGACTGAATCTCCTCTGCAATTGCATGGTATCTGGCATCAAATTCCTGTGTATATTCTCCAGCCTTTGCATTTTCCATGATCAGGGCAAGCATTTCTTCCTGCTTATTTTTCAGAAGTGTGTCATAGTCTTCTTCCTCCCGCAGTGCTTCCTTCGTATTTATCACACTTATGACATTCCGCCGGAATGTCTCTATGAACTCTCTGTCGTCACAGGTTATCCTATGGATTGCCTCCATTACCGCTCGATTTAATGCTTCTTCCTTGATAGTCTCAGAGTTTGGGCACTTCTTCACGCCGTTTGTCAGTCTGTTTGAGCATCTCCATACAATTTTCTTTTGGCCGTTTCTCGACCATGTGACTCTTGCATAAATAAATCTTCCGAATCAGCTTTTTGTATAATTCCCTGTCGAATTCCACTATCTTTTCCCGTCCTGCAAGAATATCCCTGATTTCTTCCGTTTTATACAAAGCATCTTTTACTGTTAATGTCCGGTAGCGTTCCTCAGCCCTTTGGTACAATGCCTGTATGAATTCTTTTTCCGAGACCGCTTTTCCTTTCATCTCTGCCATTTTCCGATCCATTCTTCGGTATTCAGGACTGATTACATCCTCCGGGTCTTTCTTATATAAAAGTCCCTGATTTTGAATGGCTGCATTAATTGCGTCCACGCGCACCTGTTTTATCTGATCATCTGTGATAGTTCTGTCTCTGCATTTCTCCTGTTTTTTGTATAAGTAACCTTTGCACTTCCAGTTCACATTTGTACCATATCCAACACTAATTTTCATTTTCCGCGAGAAATCTCTTTTACTTTCATATGTTATTCCGTAATACTCTATTTTGCATTGAGGCTTATTCCTTCTCCTGATCGGGCTGAACAATGCTTCTTCCAAATTCATTCCATTTGATAACCTCTCCCATATCAATGACACATCCTGGCCATAATAACAGCTAAGCTCCGTCAATCCGAGAATTTCTTTTCCTTGAAAAAAAATCACTTCTTTTTTGAGTATTTCTGCGAGAGCTTCCTCAACTGTTTTTCCCTGTTTCAATTTTTTTGAAATAGTTGCTGGACTAATTCCATACTCGTTTGCCATCTTTGAAACGCTACAATATTTCTTTCCCCATACAACATAAATTTCTGCTTCCTTTGCCTTCTGTGCTATTTTCACGGCCTTATCTACATTTTTCGTTCGATAATAATTATGCACAATTGAAGAATACGGTAATTCTAAGTCTTTACTTAGTTCACTGAGGGAATCATATTTCTTTCCCTGGTATTCTACCTGATGCCCTTTTCTTCGTTTCATTTATCCTCCCGTTTTTTCTAAATTTACTGCATAAAAATAGCGGTGCTTATTTCATTTCTAAAATAAGTACCGCTCCTATTTGATATTATAACATCTGTTGCGTTTTCCGCCACTGCTCTTCGTTGATAATCGATTCAACATAGCATCTATTTTCTACCATTTTTCTCTAATGTATCTATGAAAAACGAATAAAAAAATAGGGCAAAAACTGGTTTTTTTCTCTCCATTTTTTGCCCTCAAACCACTATATATTGTGGTTTACTATATTATTTATGCTTGTTTTCCACAATTCCGCATCAGAATTACTACTTCGACATTTGCGGTCCAGGGGAACTGGTCCACGGCCACGGCCTTGTCCACGCGGTAACCGTTCTCCAGGAACACTTCCAGATCCCGCACAAGGCTGGTGGGTTTGCAGGAGATGTAGACAATATGATCCACGCCGTAAGCAATGATCTTCGGCAGTGCCTTGGGGTGGATGCCGTCTCTGGGGGGATCCAGGATGATCATATCCGGCTTCTCTTCCACTTCGTCCAGAACCTTCAGTACATCTCCGGCGATGAATTCGCAGTTATCCAGTCCGTTGGCAGCGGCATTTTTCTTTGCTGCCTCTACGGCTTCCTCCACGATTTCCACGCCGATAACCTTTCCGGCCGCCGGTGCCATGAGCTGTGCGATGGTACCGGTGCCGCTGTAGAGGTCGAACACAGTCTTGTCACTGCCGCCCAGGTCGCCCACATAATCTCTTGCCGTCTGGTACAGTACCTCCGCACTGTAAGAGTTGGTCTGGAAAAAGGAGAATGTGGAGATCTTGAATTTCAACCCCAGCAGTTCCTCATAAAAATACTCCTGTCCGTATAACAGCTCCGTACGATCACTCTGCACCACATCTGCAATGGAATCATTGGTAATATGTAAGATTCCTGCGAATTTTCCGGCTAGCTTCCTATCCTGTTCCAGGGAAAGCAGCAGATCCTTAAATCCTGTGATCAGCGCATCCACATCCAAGCTTCCTTCCACCGCCGTCTCTCCCTGCCAGGGATCCTGGGAGGTCGTCACCAGTGCCACCAGAATCTCTCCGGTGCGGGATGCCTTACGTACCAGCAGGTGACGTAAGTACCCCTCATGGCTCATTCTGTGGAAAAAGCTTACCTTCTCCCGGGCAAAGTAATCTCTCACTGTCTGTAAGATCAGGCGGTAATCCGCATCCACGATCTCACAGTCCGCTACGGTCACTATATCGTAGAAGCTGCCTCTCTTATGCATGCCCAGCGCCAGCGGTCCGTCCTTGTACTCGTCTCCGAAGGAAAATTCCATCTTATTACGGTATTCATAAGCCTTCGGGCTGCCCTTGATGCCCTCAAAAGCCCAGGCTTCCTCCTGCTTGTTTAACACACTGTCCAGCAGGCGTTTTACCTGTTCCTCCTTGACTTTCAGCTGTTCTTCATAGGGAAGAGACAGATAGGTACATCCGCCGCATAACCCAAAAAGGGAACACGTCCGTCCGGTTTCCAGAGGTGACTTCTCTGTCACCTCTAAAAGCCTTCCTTCCGCCTTCCCTTTGCGTACTTTATTCACTGAGAACTTGACTTTCTGTCCGGGCAGGCTGTTCTTGACTACAGCAGTCTCTTCTCCCACACAGACGATCCCTTTGTTGGGAAAATCGACCCTTACAATAGATCCTTCATATACCTGTCCTTTTTTCATGGGTTAGTTCTCTCCTTCATCCTCGAAGAAGTCGTCGTCATCCTCTTCCACGTCATCTGCTTCATCTTCGAAATCATCCTCGAAGTCTTCCAGATAATCCTGTGCAAAGAAGAAACGATATACGGCATAAGCTACAGCTGCAACAGCTGCTACAGCGCCAATGATCGCCAGTACCCATACCAGGACATTGCGCTCCTTCTTCTCTTCCACTTCCTTACCCAACAGCTTGTTAAGCTTCTTCAGTTCGCTGACTTTCAGCTCATTTAATTTGTCAAGATCTACCAGATTTTCAATTCTGTTCATATTATTTACCTGCCTTTCCTGCATCTATTCGTATTTATGGATGCAAAGCAATTGTTTTCATTCCTTTATATCATACCATGTTTCTGTAAAAAATACTATACTCACAAATCATTTTTCACACTAGACCTGTTTTAGCTTGGCAAAAGAGGCATACATGATCTTCTGTCCCGCTTGGTCAAACGCTACGGTGACTTTATAGTCTCTGGGTTCTCTCACGATATTTAGTACCGTGCCCTCGCCGTATTTGATATGGCGCACTCTGTCACCTACCTCGTAGTCCAGTTTCTCCGGTGCCTTGAACTCCGTGCCCTTCTGCAGTCCGGCCAGCTGGTTCAGTCCGCTGATGCCCTTGGAAATATAAGGTTTATCCGCCTTTGCCGTAACACGGGGTTTTAAGGTCGCCTTGGGTCTTGGATCAAAGCCGGTATTACCGAAGCCGCCAAAACCACTATCCGAGCCGGATCCAGACCGGGGAGATGCAATCGCCTCCAGTCCCATGGCACGAAGAGCTGCTTCATTGGCTCTTCTCGCCTGAAAATCTTCCAGATCATCGTCCCGGTATCTTCTGCTGGGCGGCAGGGTATTATCCAATAATTCCTTCGGAATCTCCCTCACAAAACGGCTCACCGGATTGTACTGGGTCTCCCCACGCAGCATTCTGCTCTTTGCACAGGTCAGCGTCAGATCCTCCTTGGCTCTGGTGATTCCCACATAAGCCAGTCTTCTCTCTTCCTCGATCTCCAACGGGTCATCGGAAGCAATGGTCATAAAGCTGGGGAATAATCCATCTTCCATGCCGGCGAGATACACCACCGGGAATTCCAGGCCTTTGGCACTGTGCAGCGTCATGAGCAGCACCCGGTTGTCACCGTTCTCCACATTGTCAATGTCTGCCACCAGCATGATTTCTTCCAGAAATTCCGACAGAGAAGGCTCGTCGTGAGTCTCCTCATATGCGGCCGCCTTGGTGATCAATTCATCTACGTTCCCCAGACGATCCTCAGCGGATTCCTCATCCTGATCCCGCAGATATTCTGCATAATCGATCCGTTCCAGCAGAGATTTGATCAGATCCGGCAATGTATACGAAGATAATCCGCTGCGAAGTACCTCGATCAGATTCACAAATCCACGGATCTTGGGCTCCGCTCTTCCCAGTCCCTTGATCTGATCTGCTTCACACAATGCATCAAATAAAGTAATATCCTTCATCTGTGCATAGTCTGCTACCTTTTCCAAGGATGCCGCACCGATGCTTCTTTTCGGCACATTAATAATTCTGCGCAGAGCCACTTCATCCCTGCCGTTATCAATAGTTTTCAGATATGCCAGAATATCGCGGATCTCCTGTCTGGCATAGAAGTTCACTCCACCTACCACATGATAAGGAATGCCCTCCACTACCATACGTTCTTCCAGAAGTCGCGACTGGGCATTGGTACGGTACAGCACCGCACAGTCCGCATAGGCAATGCCGTCATTTTTCACCTTGTCGGCAATATCGTCCGCAATGTATTCCGCCTCTTCATAGGCATTGTCAAACTGCCTGAAATGTACCCGGCTGCCTGCTCCTTTTTCCGTCCAGAGGGCTTTTTCCTTACGACCTCTGTTGTTGCGGATTACCGCGTTGGCCGCATCCAGGATGTTCTGGGTGGATCGGTAGTTCTGTTCCAGCTTAATCACCTTTGCATCGGGATATACCTTCTCGTAGTCCAGAATATTACGGATATTGGCACCGCGGAATTTGTAGATGGACTGGTCATCATCACCTACCACACACAGATTGCGATAACCGTCCGCCAACAGACGGATCAGTTCGAACTGCGCTGTATTGGTATCCTGGTACTCATCCACCATGATATATTTGAAACGTTCCTGATAATTATAAAGTACTTCCGGGCAGCTTTTGAACAGTTCCACAGTCTTTACAATAATATCATCAAAATCCAGTGCATTACTCTTTTTCAAGGTCTCCTGATACTCTCTGTAGACCTTGGCGATCACGGATTTCTTGTAATCTCCCACGGATTTTACTTCAAATTCCCGCACATCCACCAACTCGTCCTTGGCGGAGGAAATTTCCGATAACAGCGTCCGCTCTTTGTACATCTTTGTGTCGATGTTCAGGCGCTTGCAGACCTGCTTTATCACAGATTTCTGGTCATCCGTATCATAAATGGTAAAATTCGTATCATAGCCCAACCGGTCAATATGTCTTCTGAGGATCCTCATGCAAGTGGCATGGAATGTCGCTACCCATACCTGATCCGCACCGAAACCTGCGATCTGATCCACACGCTCCCGCATCTCCTGGGCTGCTTTGTTGGTAAAAGTGATGGCCAGAATGTTCCATGGATTTACTCCCATCTCATCAATCAGATAAGCCACTCTGTGGGTCAGGACACGGGTCTTGCCGCTTCCTGCGCCCGCCAACAGAAGGAGCGGTCCTTCCGTATGAAGCACCGCTTCTTTTTGTTCTTTATTTAAGGTATCATAAATACTCATGAATTATGCATTATCCCTTTCATTAAATTCCTGCAAAAACTTTCGGAAATCATCGATTGGCATAGGCTTTGCATAAAAATAGCCCTGTACGATGTCACAGTCCGCCAGACGCAGCATGTCTAACTGTTCCTTCGTCTCCACCCCCTCTGCCAATACCTTGAAGCCGAGATGCTTCAACATTTTAGTCAGATATTTGATAATTGTCAATGCCGTTTCTTCCCGTTCGCTGTTCATGGTGTCATCCAGGAACTGCTTGTCCAGCTTCACCGTATCCACCGCTACCTTGGACAACAGATTCAGGGATGAATAACCGCTGCCGAAATCATCTACTGAAATCTCTACCCCTTTATCCCGGAGAGTCTCCAGATTGTTGGTCAGTTTATTTAAATCCGACATGAAAACAGATTCCGTCACTTCCACTTCCAAAAGTTCACTGGGTACTTTGTAGTCTTTCAGGCGTTTTAAAATATTCGGTACGAAGTCTGTATATTCATTATGCCTTCTGGAAAAGTTCACCGAGATCGGCACCACTTCTTCTCTCTGCGCCAAAGCATCCTGCAAATATTCCAGTACCTGATCCAGAATGGCAAAATCCACCTTGGTCACAAATCCGTTTCTCTCAAAGACATCAATAAATCTCCCCGGCATTACCATAGAACCGTCAGCCCGGATCCATCTGACCAGTGCTTCAGCACCCACTACTTTTCCGGTGTGCAAAGAAACTTTCGGCTGCAGATACGCCCGAAATTCCTTATTATTATATGCAGCTACCATACCAGATACGATCTCTCTGGTATTCTCCAGATTCTTACGGATCTTCTCTGTATAGATTTCCACCGCACTGTCTACCTTCTGGGTCTTACACTGTTTTCTGGCCTCATTGGCGTTATCCATCATGGAGGACACCGACCAGTCATTCTCCAGGATTTCATACATTCCCGTGGCAATGACCAGATTGCACTGGTCGTAGCGGCTGTTGGTCTTCTGCACAAAAGTATTGGTGAATTCCAGATATTTGTCTCTGGCCTTCTCCACCGTATCTTCCTTCAGCACTCCCACGAAATGATCCGAAGTTACACGACAGAACAGTACACCGTTCTGGCACTTTTCCTGCAAGGCTATCGCAAAATCATGCAGGATCCTATCTCCCACTTCATAACCGTACATTTCGTTCACATACTGGAAATTTGAAAAATCAGATGACACAAAAAACAATCCTGATTTCCCGTGGGTAGCCATATAGGCCTCCAGCTTATCCACAAACTTGTTATATATCGGCAGTCCGGTCAGAGCATCATAATTCAGTTTCCGGTTCAGCTCACGCTGATCCTTCTCCGCATTCTTCAGCGTGCGCAGTCGGTTAAAAATCTGGTGAGAAATTCTGCACAGTGCATTTTTCTCCTCCTGCCAGCTTCTGTCTGTGTGGCGATTCGAGAAAATAACGCTGGCCTTTAATCCCTTAGCGGCCGTGGACATTACAATCATCACGGACTCCGCCTCTTCCTTGTAGACATCCGGAGTCTCTGACTGCCGGTAGATCACAGCACCGGATTCATCGGCCTTTTTCCGGATCCTGTCCCATTCGAACACGCCGGGATTCAGGATTCTTCTGGCAAAATCTTTCTTCTCTTCACGATTCCATTGATAACGGATTGTTGGTCCAGCCTCGTTGACTTCCATACAGATCATGTCATCAATTCCAAAAAAGCTACAGGTCCGCTCACAGATCACCTTTAGTGCACTGGTCAGATTCGGCACATTTTCCAACAGATCCATGCAAAATAATACCAAATCTTCCGCACTCTCAAACTGTGCCTCTTTATGGGCAATCTCGTCCTCCTTGTTCTCTTCACTGTCCAGATAACTCTTGCCGGGCAATGCCACACCTTCCTTGACATCCAGCAGGTAATAAGCACCCTTTCCTTTGCTCTTTACCTGATACAGGGCTGCATCTGCCCACTGGAACAACAGATTGTAATCCGTCACCGTGCCGTCTGTCACCGCCGCGCCCAGGCTACAGGAAATGTGCAGCCCTGTCTTGTCATCATCATAACGGTCAGACATGCAGCGGTTCAGCTGTTTTAATTTCTCCTCCAGCTGTTCTCTGTCCATGTCCTCCACATAGAAGACAAATTCATCCCCACCGATCCGGCCTTTTAACGCCTCGGGGAAAATATTACTGAGTTCATCCGCAAAGGAACACAATACCGCATCCCCAAACAGATGGCCGTTGGTGTCGTTGATCTTCTTAAAGCTGTCCACATCCTGTACGACCAGATACCCAGTCTGCCCGCGTTTCAGGCTCTGTAGCCTGGCACCGATCTGTTGTTTGATGGTAGAATTGTTCAGCAATCCGGTCAGGGAATCTTTCTGAGATTTTTCCCGCAGTTCCCACTCTTTTTTCTTCTGGTCATCAATGTCACAGACCTTTCCCAGAACCCGCTCCGGTTCTCCCTTTTCATCATAAAAAGTCTGTCCGATGACCTTCACCCACCGGGGCTTCCCCTGCGCATCGGTCTTGCAGAGTTCGATATAAATATCCGGCTTGCCACTGCGCAGTGCTTCTGCCAGCTGTTGTTCTACCGTTTCTGTCCGGTTCCCGGCTTCTTTGAGCAGCTGATCTGTATACCCCTCCGTGATCTGCCGGGAATACAGAATTCCCTCTCCCGGACCGGCATAATACATCTTGTCATTTACAATATCATATTCGAAAATCAGATCTCCGGACATACGGATCACAGCCATCAGCTTTTCCCTCTCCCGGTGCAGTTCTCTGGTGGTCTCATCCAGCTGTCTGTCCACATCCCCTGTCTGTTTTTCCTGCAATGCAACCTCTTTTTTCAATCCCATACATTTTTCTTCCATGCAGACCCTCTTTTGCTTTCTCTATACCTCTTCCACCCGGCTGAAATTCCAGACACGGAGATTGTATTCCACGATCGGCGTGTCACAGTAAATACATTTCTTGGCTCCCAGTCCCGGAAGCGGTGCTCCACAGTTCGGACAGTTCAGTCCCAGACCGGCATCCTCCTGATTCTCGATCATATCCTGATCCTGGATATAGACCAGTTCCACGTTATACTTGGCCTGTTCTTTATGCTCTTCACTGCCTCTTATTACTTTTCCGTTCTCTTTTAATGCATGAAAATACTCCACTGCCGTCTGCAGGACAATACTCTGTCTTCCCCTCTGCTTCCGGTACTGGTGGATCTCCGTTCTGTGAATATGGATATTTTCAAAGCTCTCCTTCTGGGACTGGTTCTGTAGCATTTCCAGCCGCAGTCTGAGCTGTTCTTTCAATTCTCTGGTTCCCTCCGACAACAGGGCCGGATTCTGTTTCGTAATACTCTGCAGATAGGAGGTCAGCACATTCTCCGCTCTGCTCTTCATCTCATCATAATGAAATTCCGGGAAATCCCGCATAATGGACGGCATGTACAGGTTGGTTGCGGAAGAGACCGACTTCGGTGTCATTTCCACTTCCTTTTCTCTCTGTTTCATTCCCTCGATCATGGAGTCCGTTCCGAATAACATCCGGGAGGTATCCCGCAGTTTTTTCCTGATGTTGCAATAGGCATAATAAATGATTCCTGCAAGCACCAGAAGTAATACCAATATGACGATAATTGCAATCAGATTTCCGCTCATTTATGTTTCTCTCTGTTTTTCATTCTGTTGTAATGTTTGTATAGCATAAGTTCAGGAACGCAGGTGCCAAAGTTGCACCACATAGCTGAACTGTTAACAGTTCAGCGCGCCATTCGCAAAGCCGCACTGTTACAGCAAAGTACAGCAGACGCCAAAAGGCATCCGCTGTACTGCTGTTTTGTAGAAATATTCTGCTGAGTATGTATTATACTCTGTCGTTCTCGTCAAAAGGATCGCCACACTCCGGGCAGAACTTGGGAGGATGTGCAGGATCTTCCGGCTCCCAGCCACACTTGTCGCATTTATAGATTGGTGCGCCGTCCGGCTTCTTTGCTCCGCATTCGGAACAGAACTTGCCCTGGTTTACTGCACCACAGCTGCAGGTCCAACCTGCATCGGAGGGCTTGGGTGCGCCACACTCGGAACAGAATTTGCCCCGGTTATCCGCAGCACCGCAGCTACAGGTCCAGCCTAGTACCGGTGCCTGCATCTTAGGAGCCTGCCCCTGCACAGGTGCTGCCTGTGCCTGCTGCATACCCATACCATTCTGCTGTGCATCCATCTGGTACAGTTGGCCGGCATTAATACCACCTACCATATTCGCCATGTTCATACCGGCAAATGCCATCATAGGTCCTGTAGAAGTATTAGATGCTGCCATCTTCATAGCTTCGGCCTGTGCAGCAGTCATGGTAGCTGCAGCCATTCCGGTATTGCGCAGTACTGCGGTTCTCTGCAGATCAGCAATAGTCTTCGCATCCTCATCGGGAATCTTTGCAGAGTTGATATTGATAGTAACGATCTCGATACCGCGAAGCTTGGTCCACAGATCGGAAAGTTCATCTTTTAAAGCCTCCGTCAGTTCCTCAGTGTGTGCGGGAATCTCACTGGGACGGACGCCTTTTGCGGAGATCTTGGCCAGTGCGGGCTGCAATGCAGTCAACAGTTCTGCCTTCATCTTCGCTACCAGTTCACTTCTGGTGTAGGACTCTGTTACGTTACCACATACATTCTTGTAGAATAACAGAGGATCTACCAGATGGAATGAATATTCACCGTTACAACGTAAAGAAGTATCCAGATCCAGTCCGATATTCTGATCGATCACACGGAAAGGAATGGGGCTTGCAGTACCAAAGAGATTGTTCATGATCTCCTTAATATTAAAAAAGTAGATTCTCTGATCCTTTGCCGCATTACCTCCGAAGGTAAAACGCTTCCCGATATTGGAAAATGTATTCTTAACGCTCTCACCAAGATTTCCGTAGAACAGGCTGGGCTCGGTGGAAGAATCATATACGAATTCACCTGCATCGGCACAGAACTCTACAATTCCGCCCTGATCCACGATGATCATACACTGTCCTTCGTTGACTGCCACGATAGAGCCGTTGGAGATAATGTTCTCCACACCCTTGGTGTTACTGTTACGTCCATTGGTTACACGCTGCTGTCCTTTTACTACCAGCACATCATTGGAAAGGGAATCACAATAGAAATACTCTCTCCACTGGTCAGCCATCATGCTGCTGACTGCATCTTTCGCTGCTCTGATTAAACCCATTACCGCACCTCCGTTTTTATATGAAAAATCTGTTCTTTTTCACATCTCTTATATTTTAGCAAATTTTACACATTCCCTCAACTGCTTTTCGTAAAATATCGTCTTTTTTCCTTTACAATGTGCCGTTTTTCTACTAAACTGTGATACTAGAGATGTTTGATTAAACTATAATATAAAAGGGTTGAAAGAAAAATGGGTAAAAAAGCTACAAAAGCCGCTGATAATATGTACTATCTCGCACGTTGCGAAGCCGCTGAGACGAATGCGGACTTCAGCAGCCGGGAAAAAGCCGCCGAACTGGTGGGCATCGACCGTACCAGACTGGCCAGGATCGAACTGGACACCATTGTTCCCTATCCCGAGGAAGTCAAGGCCATGGCCAAGGCCTACAATACACCGGAGCTGAACAATTCCTTCTGTGCCAGGGAATGTCCTCTGGGCCGCAGCAGTGTATCGGAAGTCGACATTGTGGACTTTGACCGGCTGGCATTGAAGGTACTGGGTTCCTTAAAAGATATCGACACCCTGCGGGCTTCCCTGATTGCCATCTCCGAGGACGGCATCATCTCCGAAGATGAGCGCCCGGCCTTCCAGGATATTCTGAATTCCCTGGAGAAGATCAGCACCAACGCCAAAGCTCTGAAGCTCTGGGCCATCAAAAATATACACATCAAGGAGGAGGACGTCTGATCCTCCTCCTTTTTTACAACTATCCTGTTTTATTTATCTTGCCGCCGCTTTCTCTGCAAATTCCGTAGTTACCAGTGTTTCGTAAGGTACTCTCTCTTTCAGCACATCCGAATCCTCCAGAATATTCTGCAACAGGTCAAAGGCATCTTTATGGAAGATCAGATCCTCTTTCCAGGTATCCTGTTCCTGATATCTGGCAACAATAGCTGTCAATGTGTCACTTTCGGTCTCGGCAAACTGGGGTGCAATACACTTGGCAATTTCCTCCGCACTATGCTCCTGTACGTAATCCATGCCTTTTTGCAAGGCATCAGTGAATGCCTGAATGGTCTCGGGATTTTTTTCCAGGTAACTCTTCTTTGCTGAGAACGAGGTATAAGGAACATAACCGGATTCTTCACCCAGAGAGGCCACCACATAGCCGTCACCCTTCTGCTCCAACAGTGTAGCATGCGGCTCGAACTCAATAGTAAAGTCTCCCTGTCCGCCGGAAAAAGCTGCTGCCGTGGAACCGAAGTCAATGCTCTGATCGATGGACAGATCCGTTGTCGGATCCATATTATTTTTCTCCAGAATATATTCAAATACCATCTCCGGCATACCGCCCGCTCTACCGCCCAAGACGGTAGTACCTTTTAACATATCCCACGAAAAATCATCGATGGGTTCTCTCGCCACCAGGAAATTGCCAGCCCGCTGGGTCAGCTGGGCAAAATTCACCACATAATCTTCCGTTCCGCCAGCATAGGTGTAAATGGTGCTCTCGCTGCCCATAAAGCCGATGTCTGCCTCCCCGGTCAGTACAGCCGTCATGGTCTTATCCGCGCCAAATCCCGTCACCAGCTCCAGATCGATCCCGGCATCTTCAAAATATCCTTCTTCGATTGCCACATACATCGGTGCATAAAAAATAGAGTGGGCTACCTCATTGAGCACCACTCTGGTCTTCTTTGGTCCGTTCGTCTGCTGTGCGCTGCCGCAGCCCGTAAGTGCAGCCGCTGCAAGCACTACAGACAATACTGCTACCGTTATTTTCCTTCTTTTCATAATCATTCATCCTCCCTGAGATTACATATTTATTCTATGTAACCTCAGGGAAAACGTTCCATATAATTACAGATTTGCCTTGATCTTATCGATCATCTCCTGATACTCCGCATCGGTCAGCAGAGTCTTGCCGGGGTTCATCTCGAAGGTTCCGCCCCACTCGAAGCCGTCCTTGTACTTCGGGCACAGGTGCATATGCAGATGGCAGCCGGTGTCACCGTAAGCGCCGTAGTTTAATTTATCGGGATGGAATGCTGCATGAATAGCTTTGGCTGCATGAGCCACATCCTCGAAGAATAATCTTCTCTCTTCCTCGCTGATGTCCACGATCTCGCTGACATGGTCCTTATATGCCACGATACATCTGCCGGGATGGCTCTGCTCCTTGAACAGGATCAGGCTGCTTACCTTCAGATCACAGATAAAAATACCGAACTTGTCTAACAGTTCTCCTCTCATACAATATCCACAATTTGCGTCTTTCATTTGTTCTCCTATCTGCCCTCTTACGGGGCCTGCCGTCTGTGGCTTAAATTCTTGTCCGGTCTTGCCGGGTGGAATCAGCTATAATGTTATGTTGATCAGCTTACGGATGTTCTCCGGATCATAGTTCAACACCAGTTCCTTCGGAAATTCCAGTTCCCGCATCAGCTGCTCTGCATCATCAAATGCTCCGATGGCAAAGCACATATGGCTGTCCGTTCCCATTATAACAGGCTGATCATACTTCATGCAAGTCTTTAACAGCTCTGTAATATTTTCTCTGCCTCCTTGTCTGGCCGACTGGGGATTCAGGGATGAATTGTTCACTTCCAACACCGCCTGTGCCTGTCTGGCCTCTCGCACCAGTTCGTCATAATCCAACGGAAATCTGCCGTCATCGGGATGCCCAAGTATTTTCACATAAGGATTCTGAAAAGCTCTGACAGATGCCAGTGTATTCTCCTTGCGGCTTCCCGCAGTAAAGGCAAAGGGATGAATGCTGGCAAGGGCATAATCCATTTTCTGCAGATAGCGCTCTTCCAGATCCAGTTCACCGTTTGTACTGCAGATATTTGCTTCTACGCCGCATAGCAGGCGCAGACTTCCATCTGGCTTCGGTATTACCCGGCCGGTGTTCTCTTCTCTGTCATATATTCTGGGAATCACTTTATAATTACTGAAAAAGAAATTATGCGGGCCTCCCGGGGAAGTCGGTCCGTGCTCACTCATTCCCAGGTACTGTAAGCCCATTGCCAATGCAGCATCTATATTCTCCAATAAGGTACTATACGCATGCCCTGCTGCCAGAGTATGCGTATGAAGATCCATGATTGCTTTCATTCTATTGTCCTTTTACTTTCCAAAACGGTCTAATTCTTTTTCTTATGAGCTTCCTTCTCAGGTTCCTGTGCTTTCATCGTATCTGCCAGATCCGCTACCAGCTGTTCCACAATCATCTTCTTCATATAGACATCAAAGCTCAACAGGCAGATCAGGGCAAATTTCTGTAAAAACTCCTGCTCTTCTCCGGTCACTTCGGTAAAGGAATCCTCTGCTCTGCGGAATTTCTCCACAACATCCTTTTTCAGATCCTCCAGCTGTTCCTTCTCCAGCACCACCACTTCCTTGTAGACGCTCTCCAGGTCAAAGACCTGTCCGTTCTGAAAATAGCGGTCAGTAAGAGGCTTAAGCAGCGTCTGGATCTCATTCATGGGAATGATCCCTTTATAATAGTAGATAAAAATAAGAAGCAGCACATGCTCTTTGGAATATTTCTTCTTCACCGGCGGCGGCAGCAGATCATTCTTCGCATAATTGTTGATCATGGTCTTGGTCAGGATGCGGTCTTCGGTCTGGGGCCGCACTGCGGAACGCAGCTTACGATCCATAAAGGTCAGTACCTGATCCATATACAGATCAATATTCGGAATGTCTTCCGACTTGATATATTCTACTTTCTCCAGACTCTGTAAGATCATCTGAAGTAATTCTTCTGTTGTTGCTGCCATAATGTTCCTGCTGTCCTTTCCGTGAGGTAGTTTCCAAAAATATTAACTCGATAACCCGTGCTTCGCACTCTGCTGTCTGCTTCGCAGACGGTTCTCTTGTTAATGAATGCAAGAAAACAAATGCTCGCTCTGCGAGCGCTTGTTTTCTTTTGCATTCATTATATAGTATTCAAAACTACATGTCAACAGTTGCACCTTTTCTCTGTTCTCTGAATTTATAAAGATTTTATAACTATTTTGTTTCACTCCTTTACTTTACAACTTTAGTATGCTAAAATACTAATAGTTGCGTTGTATTGATTACAACTATGGAAAGGTGTGTCGATAATGAATAAAAAAATCAAAACGGACGCTGTAGATTCCCTTTTTGATGCGGTGTTGTGTCTGCAGTCCCGTGAGGAATGCTACAGTTTCTTCGAAGATCTGTGTACTGTCAACGAACTGTTGTCTCTGTCCCAACGGTTCGAAGTGGCTGCCATGCTGAAGGACGGCAAGACATATCTGGAGATTGCCGAGAAGACCGGAGCTTCCACCGCCACCATCAGCCGCGTAAACCGTTCACTGAACTACGGCAACGACGGTTACGAGCTGGTCTTTGGACGTATGGAGAAAAAGGAAACGGAACAGAATTCTTAACTTAATGAATAAAAACAGGAGCACTCAAAAACGGCGCTCCTGTTTTTATTTTATCTTTTATTCTTCTTATGCTTCGCTTGTATTGGCTGCTGTTGTTTCCGCAGCTGGAGTTTCTGTCTTCTCCACCGTCTCTGCTGTCTGTGAAGTCTTCTGATTTTCTCTCTTTTCTTCCTCTTCCACTTCCTTCAGAGCTTCTGCGATGGCTGCCTTGGCACTCTTGCGTCCTGCCCGGACCGCTTTGGCCGTTCTGGCTTTACCTTTTCTGTCAGGAACTGTCTGGTTCATATCGATTTTTCCCTGGAATACGGCATGTTCATCAATAACGATCACCTTTGTGGCAATGTCCCCCAGCACTTTGGCCGAAGCTGTCAGTTCCGCTTTCTCCGGTGCAGTGATATTTCCGGTCACTTCCCCGCCGATCAGAACAGATGCAGCCTGTACATCTCCTGTGACTATGCTTCCGGCTCCCAGGATCAGGTTGCCTGTCACCGTCACGTTACCACCAATCTTACCGTCAATTCTTGCGGAACCGTCCAATGTAAAATCTCCGGTCAACTCCGCTCCGGCACCGATCAGTGTGCTCATTTTTGTATCTGCATTCTTTTTTCCTAACATGTATCTTCCAAACCTTTCCGCAATCAACCACTGATTGCCAGCATATCCATAGGATTAATATAGCTTCCGTCTTTCTGCATCTGGTATCCCAGATCCGCGTTATCTTCGCCGATGACAAACAAGGTAGTTCCCTGTACTACGGAATCCCCCACATTCACTGTGGTATCTCCTTTATTCCGATAGATGGTGACATAACCGTTGCCATGATCCACCCACACGCTGTGTCCGTAGATCTCGTCATCATTTATGGCAATGACCGTACCGCTGGCCGCCGCCACAACCGTAGTTCCCACCGATGCATGGAATATGCACATGGGATCGCCCTCACTTACTTCCTCCATGGATGCAGAACCCGTCAGAGGGAATTCCGTAGGAAGGCTCTGCTTTTCCAGAGTTGCTGATAATTCGCTCTCACTCTGTACCTTCTGGCTTACGGTGTCGCTTAAGATCTGTATCTCTTCCGCCTGTTCCGTCACCTGCGCTTCCAGCTTACTGTTCTGCTCGCTCAGTGACTTGTTCTCTTCCTCCAGTGCCATAACCTGTTCATGGCTCCGTCTACTGGCGTTCTCCCAGAGCTGTCCCTCGTAGATAAAATAGCCGATCACTCCGCCGACCAATACACACAACAGAAGTACCACGACTTCCACGATCCATGCACGTACACGGAACTGCTTTACATTGGCATCTGCTGCGTCTGACGTAAGAATCAGCACATGGTTCAATCTTCGCTTATGTTTACGTCTTTTCATAGAGTCACCTCCGCTAAATATCAACCCATTTTACCACAGGAAAGCTCTTACAGCAATCATTTCTTAACATTTTTGTAATATTTTCCCAAGATTTTCTTCATTTATTCGTATTTAAAAGGGAATTACCTATAAATTTTTGTGCAATTTTACAGAATCGTCTATTTACTTTTACTACCTGCTGTGCTATGATGCACTTGCTGAGACAATGTTGTATACATTGCAAAAAGTAAATGACAGCAAAGAATTTGTGGAGGTATCTATTATGAACAAAGGTACAGTTAAGTGGTTCAACAATCAGAAGGGTTATGGTTTCATCTCCGATGAATCCGGCAAGGATGTATTCGTACACTACAGCGGTCTGAAAATGGACGGTTACAAGACCCTGGAAGAGGGCGCAGCCGTTTCTTTTGATATCGTAGATGGAGAAAAGGGACCTCAGGCTGTTAACGTAACCAAACTTTAATCATAAACGAAAAATAACAGACAACCAAAATCCGCAAGCGCTATCGTATGATAGCACCTGCGGATTTTTCGTTTCCACTCCTATTTTTCTCTGCATACTGCCAACACATCTTCCCATTTCATGCTGCCGCCGAAGAGATCCAGTGCACTCCCGATGGTCACATTCATCCGGTTCTGCCCCAGTTTTTTTAACAAATACAGATCTTCCATGGAGTGAACACCACCCGCATAGGTGATTGGATTTCCGGTATAATTTCCAATAAACTTTACCAGTTCCTGTTCAATTCCCCGGGCCTTGCCTTCCACATCCACGGCATGGATCAGGAATTCATCACAATAGGCAGATAATTTTTTAAGTAGTGCCTCATCCACTGCTTCTTCTGTCAGCTTCTGCCAGCGGTCAGTCACTACCAGATACTGCTCTCCCGCACGCTTGCAGCTGACATCCAGCACAAGGTGCTCTTTTCCGATGGACTGGACCAGTTTGTCCAGTCTGTCATAGTCGATCCGTCCCTCCCTGAACACATAGGACGTCACGATCACATGGGAGGCCCCTGCTGCCAGATACTCTGCCGCATTCTCCGCCGTGATGCCTCCTCCGACCTGCAATCCTCCCGGATATACACGCAGGGCCGACAATGCCTGTTCCTTCGTTGCCTCATAATAAGGGCTGTCCGAGGCATTCAATAAAATAATATGTCCGCCTTTTAAACTGTTTTTCTGATACAGTTTTGCATAAAAGGCAGCGTCCTGTTCTGAGACAAAGTTCTCCTGCGCCCGATCACCGAGATCTTTTAAACTTCCACCGACAATCTGTTTTACTTTTCCGTTATGAATATCAATACAAGGGCGAAATTCCATCTTTTTCCTCGTTTTCTTCCAAATGATTTTTATTTTTTTGAATTATTTTCTAAAATCCGCACATACTACCCTCAAGCCGACCACCTTTGGTTCGGACTGAATATCCCTGACGGGCATCTTGAAATGGAGGACATTATGAAAAATAAGACAAATAACGTAACATCCCACATCGGGAAAAAATTACTGGTTCTGGGCATCATCACAGTCTACCTGTGTATGGCGACCGCCTGTGGCACCAACAAGAACAACAATAATAACTCCGGCAGCATGGCTGCCTCTCCTTCTCCGTCCACCTCTCCTGCTGCTCAGGGGAGCACAGAGGCGCAGACCACAGAGACCGGAACTGCCGCTACCGACAGCACTATGGGTGACATGAACGGCAACGGTAACACCGTAGGAGAAAATGATTCCATGCTGGACAATGCAGGCAATGCCATCGGAGAAGCCGGTGATACCGTAGGCAATATCGTGGACGATGCCGCAAACGGTGTCTCCGATATCACCAACGACCTGGTAGGCAACGGTAATGATACTGCAGGTAACAACAATTCTACCACTGCCACCACCGGAGCCGGCCAGAGATAAGTTATACCTCTTCCATGATCGTACCTTCCCGGTAAGCCTCCAGGAGTTCTTCCAGATAGAAGATATTCTCCTGGATCTCCTTGCCGGTATCGGTATCGGCCACCAGTTTTCTGCGGGGGAAATTCTCCACCACCACGGAATCCGAGAAAATATCCGATTCCTTGATGATCGCCGCTTCCGTAGATTCAAAAGGTTCATGGGCTACCAGACGCATTCCTCTGGAATTACATACCAGCGTATATCCCGCAATTCCCGTCTTTTTCTGATATGCTTTGGAAAAGCCACCGTCGATGATCAGCAGCTTACCGCCGCATTTGATGGGTGATTCCCCATGGATCTGTTCCACGGGCACATGACCATTGACGATATGGGCATCGGCCTTGTCCAGACCGAATTCCTCTAAGATTCTGCCGATGACTTCCTCATTTTCCAACAGCTTATAGTAACTGTTTTTCTCTTCTATATGAGTCTCCTTATCCTTCAGGAAATACCGCTCAAAGGTAGCCATTTTTGCCTTGCCGAACACCGGAGAACCGGGGCCTGCCCAGATGTACCAGATCATATCCTGTCCCAGAGCGCGCTCTTTGGCTTCCTTGGCATAATAACCTCTTCTGGCGTAATATTCCAGAATGTCGTACAGCGCTTTTCCGCAATACTCTTTTCCGCAGATCTCCACCTGCATGAAACTGCCGTCCGGATTCAAGGGGACACAGCCGTGATACAACAGATTGCCGTTGTAAATCTTGTACATGCCGCCCTTGGAAAACAGAAATTTTACATGGCGCTGCAGTTTCTCACAACGTATGAACACCTGCTGCAGGCGCAGCATGACCTTGCTCTCTTCCTCCGTGAGTTCGTAAGGATGTACAGGATCCACCGTAGGGAAATCCACGTCTTTCATGGGATATTCTTTGCCGTCCACGCAGATCGTCTTTTTCTCGAAATCGATCCGATGCAACAGCATCCGGTCTTCCATATGGAACTCCGGGTGTCTCATGATCAGCTGTCCTTCCAGCTTGAACTGCAAGATAGCAATTGCTTTATGCATCTTTGTGTCCAGCCCGAGATCCTTGGTATTGTAATCGGTATTGAACTTGATGGTAAAGGCATCGCAGTTGGTATTCTCATAAGTTTCCAGTGCAAATGTAGCCAGAGGCAGCAGGTTGATGCCGTAGCCATCCTCCAGAGTGGCGAGATTACCATATCTGGCAGACATTCTGACCACATTGGCGATACAGGCCAGACTTCCGGCCGCCGCGCCCATCCACACCATGTCATGGTTGCCCCACTGGACATCCACGGAATGGTATTCGCACAAAGTATCCATAATAATATGAGGGCCGGGACCTCTGTCGTAAATATCACCGACGATATGCAGATGATCGATGACCAGCCGCTGGATCAGGTGGCTTAACGCAATAATAAACTGCGGCGCTCTGCCGATGCGGATGATAGTATGGATGATCTCATTATAGTATGCCTCTTTGTCCTGGATTTCTTCCTTCTCCGTGATCAGTTCTTCGATGACATAGGCGAAATCCTTCGGCAATGCCTTTCTGACTTTGGAGCGGGTGTATTTGGAAGAGACACGTTTGATGACCTGTACCAGACGATGAAGGGATATTTTGTACCAGTCCTCCAGATTGTCCTCTTCTCTTTCCACGATCTCCAGTTTGCTCTCTGGATAATAGATCAGGGTTGCCAGGCTTTTTTTGTCCTTGTTGCTGATGGTGTTGCCGAATTCCTCGTCGATCTTGCGGCGTACGGAACCGGAACCGTTTTTCAGGACATGGTTGAACTGTTCGTATTCTCCGTGGATATCCGTCAGGAAATGTTCCGTACCTTTGGGGAGGTTCAGGATGGACTGGAGGTTGATGATCTCTGTGGAGGCCGCCGCTATATTTTTGTATTGGTGTGAGAGGGTCTTTAGAACCTTCTGTTCCATTTCGTTCATGAAATTCAACCTTTCTATGTTACTTCACGAAGCGTACGGATACCATGCCTCGGTGTAAGGTCTCCGAGTGTGAATTTTCTAGGATAAGTGATTCATTTGTTCTACTTAACACGGGCACGCCTACACGCACCATCCGTAGTGCGGATCGGCTGTCGCAAACATCGTGTTTGCTCCACCCTGTTCTTCAACACTTTTCAAGAAAATGTCAACACTCTGCGACAAACATCATCGCCATGGCATCCATCCACTTCGTCAGTTCATGACTTTACCAGGTAATTACATCGCTGCATTGATAACATCAGACATGTTGTACATGCCGGCGGGCTTGCCTGCCAGGAACTTGGCTGCCTGTACGGCGCCTTTACCGAAGACAGCTTTGGAGTAGGCGGTGTGGGAGAAGGTTACAACTTCGTCTGCCCCGGCGAAGATCACATCATGGTCACCGACGATGGTGCCGCCTCTGACAGAGCTGATGCCAATTTCTTTCTTCGGTCTCTGCTCTCTGCGGTTGCTGCGGTCATAGACATATTCATACTCACCGTTAAATTCCTCGTTGATGGAATCTGCCAGTGCCAGTGCGGTGCCGCTGGGAGCGTCTACCTTCAGATTGTGGTGCTTCTCCACAATCTCCATATCGAAGCCTGCGTTGGCCAGCACTCCGGCAGCTTCTTTCAAAAGCTTTAACATCAGGTTGATACCTAAAGACATATTGGCGGATTTTAAGATGGCCACCTTTTTCGCTGCTTCGTCTACTTTCGCCAGCTGTGCCTCGGACAGACCAGTGGTGCACAGCACGCAGGGAAGCTTTTTCTCCACGCAGTAATCCAACAGCTTGTCTACTGCCACGGCTGCGGAGAAATCAATGATTGCATCTGCAGCCACATCACATTTGTAAATATCTGTGAATACAGGGTAGGGATTGTGTCCATCGTCTCTGGCATCGATTCCCGCCACCAGTTCCATATCGGGGTCCGCTGCGATCAGTCCGCTGATCACCTGTCCCATTTTACCATTACATCCATGCATGATTATTTTTACCATTTTTCTTTTCTCCCATCTATCATAATTTTTGTAATAACGATCCAGCATCCCTCATATTCATTTGCAAAAGCGCACTATGAATCGTTACTTTTTGAAAAAAGATCCCGCCCATGATAAAAATTTCACAGGCGGGATTCTTCCACTCTTGCTCTCTATTTTCCAGCCTACAGGACACCATAATCCTTCAGGGCTTTTTCAAGCCTCTTGGCATTGGCCTCTTCCATTTCACACAGAGGCATACGGAACGCACCGGCTCCCATTCCCATCATGTTCAGTGCGGTCTTCACAGGGATCGGGTTCACTTCACAGAACAGTGCGTTACACAGATCCATGGCATCTAACTGCATCTGACGACTACCTGCCACATCTCCGTCAAAGAACTTCTGGCAGATCTCGTGGGTCTGTGTAGGTGCTACATTGGAAAGTACGGAGATAACTCCGACTCCGCCCAGGGCCAGAATGGGTACGATCTGGTCGTCATTACCGGAATAAATATCCACAACGCCCTGTCCGATGGCTGCCAGGTGAGCAATCTGGCTGATGTTGCCGCTGGCTTCCTTGATACCTACGATGTTCTCCACGTCCTTACACAGCTTCACTACGGTCTCCGGCAGAATATTGCATCCGGTACGGCTGGGTACGTTATACAGAATAGCGGGAACCTTCACAGAATCCGCAACGGTCTTGAAATGACGATACAGTCCCTTCTGGGTTGCTTTATTATAGTAGGGGCTTACCAGCAGAATGCCGTCCACGCCGTATTTCTCCGCTTCCTGAGACAGATATACTGCAGTCTCGGTACAATTGGAACCGGTACCTGCTACTACGGGGATTCTCTTTGCAACTTTGTCCACACAGTATTTGATAGTATCCAGATGTTCCTCATGGGTCAGGGTAGATGACTCACCTGTGGTACCGCATACGATAATAGCATCTGTGCCGTTTGCGATCTGGAATTCGATCAGTTCACCGAATTTCTCATAATTGACGGATCCGTCCTCGTTCATGGGTGTGACGATTGCCACGCCTGCTCCTTTAAAAATAGCCATATGCTTCCTCCATTTGCAAAACGCCAGCGCACAATGGCGCCGGCGCTGATTATCCAAGCTTATTTGATAGCGCCCCATCTGCTCACGAGATGACAGTCATACGCTTCTTAAACGTATGCCCAAGATAACATATACAGGATACCTTATCTTTCGGCGTGTTCCCCTTTCTTCTTCCCTCATCGGTACCTGTTACCTCCGAAAAAATACTCTTGAAAAACGCAACCTCTATCTTCTTAAATATAGTTTTATGATAGCATCAACCCATGTGACTGTCAATCCCAGACCTTGAATTTTACCGTTTCAATCTTGGACACTTCATCCGCCAGAACACAGATCTCATCGTTCAGGGTGATTCCCGTCAGAATCACATCCGTATCTCCCCTGCATTCCAGTAATGCCTTCAGGTCATCTTCCGTAATAATATCCTTCTCCACCAGTCCCAGCACTTCGTCCAGGATCAGCAGATCGCATTCTCCAGTCGTCAGTACTTTCTTGGCAAAGCCGATCCCGTTACGGATGTTCTGGATCTCCTCCTGCTTCTTTTCCTCCGGTAATTCCACGAAATTACCGTCCGATTTCTCGAAACGGAACAGCTTGATCTCCGGCTCCATTCTGCGTAAAAAATCGGAATCCCCCAGTCCCTTTCCCTTCAGGAACTGAATAATAACGACCCTCTTGCCTTCTACCGCTGCCTGTACCGCTCTTCCAATCGCTGCCGGTGATTTGCCTCTGCCATCGCCGGTATAAATATAGATGCATCCTTCTGCCATTCCACACCTCATGGTCTATCTGCGTATCTGACGCTCCCTAGCTGTACACAGTTACTAATATCTATGCATTCTTTTATACCATATATTGTCACTTTTTGCAATCTTTTGTCGTTAGACGATGGATTCCTGCACCTGTGCCTCCTCCAGAAGTTCCAGTTTGCTGACGGATACCTCGAAAGCTACTCTTTTCTCCACATGCTCTTCATCCAGTTTTTTCATATATTCACGGCTCTGGATCCGTCCCCAGATCGCACAGCGCTCTCCTACCTTGAAATGCTCCGCATAACGGGCGTTACGTCCCCAACAGATACAGGGAATATAATCGGATTTTCCGTACGGACGGTTTACCGCCAGCAGCAGATCCGCTATTTCTCTTCCCAACGGTGTCTTACGATACACCGGTTCCTTACATATATATCCATCCAGATAAATCTGGTTCGTCTTCGAACTTTCTTCCATTTCTTCAATAAATTTCACTTCTCTGGCAAACACAGACAACACCAGTCTGTTCTTGCGCTCCTCATGACGATTGTAGGAACGAAACTGTCCGTTCACACACAAAAGCATTCCGACATAGCTGGCTGTCACGTCCAGTAATCTTTCTGAGACCATCACCGGTATAATGTCAAAACTGTCGCTCAGTCTCGTACATTTGATGTCCACCATGTAGAATCCTTCCCCATAGATCTCATGGCTGTAGGAAAAATTGCTTACCACTTCCCCCATCACCGTTACCTGATTGTTTTCAATAACCTTATCTGTCATTTTTGTTCTCCCTTCTACATCTTCTGACTCTTCTACAACAATCTTTATGTATTGCACTACTATTTATACTCTAAAATCCATCGTTTGAGTACTAAAACTCATCGCACAAAAGGGCAAATTACGCACAAAAGGGATTTCTTTTCCATACTTTTTCATATAGAAAACCACCAAAAGCGTTGATTTTCCACGGTTTTTTCTTGCGTCCGGAAATGATAAGTGCTATACTGAAACAGTTTGAAAAAAGATTGAATCAGTTGCACGCATTTTTAGAAAGGCAAGGATTTTTATGAGACAAAAAAGAGAAGATGTCAGAAACGTTGCAATCATTGCTCACGTAGACCACGGTAAAACCACTCTGGTGGATGAGCTGTTAAAACAAAGCGGTGTATTCCGTGAAAATCAGGAAGTTGCTGAGCGTGTCATGGACTCCAACGATATCGAGCGTGAGCGTGGTATCACCATTCTGTCCAAGAACACTGCCGTTATGTATAAGGGTACCAAGATCAACATCATCGACACCCCGGGCCATGCGGACTTCGGCGGCGAGGTAGAGCGTGTCCTGAAAATGGTAAACGGTGTTATCCTGGTGGTGGATGCCTTCGAGGGTGCCATGCCCCAGACCAAATTCGTGCTTCGTAAAGCACTGGAATTAAAGCTTCCCGTTATCGTATGTATCAATAAGATCGACCGTCCCGAAGCAAGACCCGATGAGGTCGTAGACGAGGTACTGGAACTGTTCTTAGAGCTGGATGCGGATGATTCTCAGCTGGATTGTCCTTTCGTATATGCTTCCGCAAAGGCCGGTATTGCCTCTCTGGATGCTGACGAAATGGGTACTGATATGGAACCTCTGTTTGAGACCATTTTAAACTACATCCCCGCTCCCGAAGGAGATCCGGATGCGGCTACCCAGGTACTGATCAGTACCATTGATTATAATGATTATGTAGGACGTATCGGTGTCGGTAAAGTAGACAACGGTACCATCCGTGTAAACCAGGATGTGGTCATCTGTAACCACCACAATCCCGACAAGATCATCAAGACCAAGGTCAGCAAGCTGTACGAGTTCGACGGTCTGAATAAAGTAGAAGTCAAAGAAGCTGGCATCGGTTCCATCGTTGCGATCTCCGGCATCAGTGAGATCCACATCGGTGACACCCTCTGCTCTCCCGAAAATGTGGTTCCCATTCCTTTCCAGAAGATCAGTGAGCCTACCATTGCCATGCAGTTCATGGTAAACGATTCTCCTCTGGCCGGTCAGGAAGGTAAATTCGTTACCAGCCGTCACCTGCGTGACAGACTGTTCCGTGAGTTGAATACCGATGTTTCCTTACGTGTGGAAGAGACCGAGTCCGCCGACCGTTTCAAGGTATCCGGCCGTGGTGAGCTGCATTTGTCCGTACTGATCGAGAATATGCGTCGTGAAGGTTTTGAGTTTGCAGTAAGTAAGGCTGAGGTTCTGTATCATACCGATGAGAACGGCAAGAAGTTAGAACCTATGGAGCTGGCTTACATCGATGTTCCCAATGAATTTGCCGGTGCTGTTATTGAGAAGCTTGGTCAGAGAAAAGGTGAACTTCGTAACATGGGTTCCATTTCCGGCGGCACTTACACCCGTCTGGAGTTCTCCATCCCCGCAAGAGGACTGATTGGTTACCGCGGTGAGTTCATGACCGATACCAAGGGTAACGGTATTCTGAACACCGTATTCGACGACTACGGCCCTTACAAGGGAGATATCCAGTATCGTAAGATGGGTTCCCTGATCGCATTTGAAGCCGGTGAAGCTATCACCTACGGTCTGTACAATGCGCAGGAGCGTGGTACTCTCTTCATCGGGCCCGGTGAAAAGGTATACTCCGGTATGGTCATCGGTCAGACCGGACGCAGTGAGGACATCGAGATCAATGTCTGCAAGAAGAAGCAGCTGACCAACACCCGTTCCTCCAGCGCTGACGAAGCTCTGCGTCTGACACCGCCCAAAATCCTGTCTCTGGAGCAGGCTCTGGACTTCATCGATACCGACGAACTGTTGGAAGTAACTCCTACCAACCTGCGTATCCGTAAGAAGATTCTGGATCCGACCATGAGGAAACGTGCCATGATCAATAAGAAAGCTTAAGAAACTATACTATTATAAAAGACCTCCATCTGCTGTTCGCAGCATATGGAGGTCTTTTGGTAACTGGAGAGTTAGTGAAATATCCCCGTAGCCCTTGGCAGGGTATAAGAAACGCGGCACGCCCACGGCGGACAGAATGTCCTTCCGAGGATGTTTATCGGACGGTGGTGATATTTTCTCGAAAAGTGCTGAAAATCAAGGTGGAGCGAACAGGACGTTCGCGACAGGCGGACGTTGCCATGGATGGCAACTGGAGCCGTGCCCGTGCGGATTAGAACCGCTATCTCACTTTTCGTCAGAAAATTCCCACCGAGAGACCTGACACCTCGGAAGGATGTTCTATTTGCCGCAGGCGTTCGTGGGGGTATGACAGCACTACGTTAATTCCATGTTGCTGTCAGGACATGCTCCCCGGTCATCTGGACGACGGTGTCTGCGGTAATAATCTGGCCACTGTACTCCCATCCGCCGAAGGCACTGCCCTCTTTTACCGGGGTAGGAAGTTCACCGTAGGTCTCGCCGAAGGTCACCTGTTTGGATTCCACGGTGGAACCGTCGGCACCGGTGCCGCCGTCATAATCGAATTTCACGGTGAACTGTGCGGGAACCCAGTGAGCGGTCAGAGTCATATCGCCGGTGACTTTCTCCGACTGGAAATACCACAGCACTGTCTCTCCTTCTTTTTCCGTATACCACCCGTCAAAGGTGTAGCCGGGCTTATAAGGGGTCTCGGGCTCTGTAAGGAATTCACCGTAGCGTACCTTCCGGGCTGCCACTTCACTTCCGCCGTCCGTATCGTACACAATGTTGAATCCACCGCGTACCGCGAAGAAAATAATCATTCCCACGATCACCACGATCAGGACACCGATCAGGCCGTCCAGAATGCGGATAGGAACATCCTTGCTTCCGTAAATGCCGCGGCCGAACCATTTTCCTTTCGGACGGATTGCTTCCTCCGGCTGCTGCGTCGTTTCCGACTGCGTGGTGACTTCTGCTGTCTTTTCTTCTGTATTCTCTGTTGTCACTTGTTCCTGATTCATAATTTTTCCTTTTCCTAATCTATCATAAGCAATTTCTATGTGCTGCGCACTCTCGAAATTGCAACCAATATTCGTATTCCGGACTGTCGTCCTTCATACTCATATTGTTTTACTCCCCACATAGAAAACATCCTTTACCTGCAAGCAGTCACGGATGTTTTCTATGGGTGAGTCTTATATCATTACTTTCTTACCAGGTACTTTCTCATATCGATCGCGCAGGCAACCAGAATGATGAGTCCTTTGATCACATACTGCATGTTCATGTTGATGGACAGGAAGTTCAGTGCTACGAAGATGATTCTTAAGAGAAATACACCAAGTACGACACCACTGATCTTACCGGTACCACCTACGAAAGAGACACCGCCGATAACGCAAGCTGCAATGGCATCACACTCGTAGTTCAATCCGGTATTTGCTGTGTTGGAACCGATACGGGAAGACTCGATGAAACCGGTCAGACCGTACATGGCACCTGCCAGTGTATGTACTAAAATGGTGGTTTTCATTACGTTAACACCGGATACCTTTGCTGCTTCGGGATTGGAACCTACTGCAAACATGTTCTTACCGAAGGTGGTCTTGTTCCAGATGAACCACATGATAACAACGATCAAAGCTGCCAGCCATACATAGTTGGGAATGGCGATTCTCGCGCCGCCGGCATTGAAGGAGATCACGCTTCCCTTTACCACATCGTTGAAGTGCTGATCCAGACCGGACAGAGGCTGACCGTTATTGCCGTTGATCATGATGTACATTAACAGTAAGCCGTATACGATCAACTGGGTAGCCAGAGTTACGATGAAGGGATGCAACTGGAATTTCGCTACGAAGAAACCGTTGACCCATCCCACGATACCGCCGACCAACAGTACGATCAGGATCACCAGAGGGATCGGAAGTACCGGAAGGTTCGGGAACATCTTGGTGGCATAAGTCACGGACTGCATCAGGGATGCCGTGATACATGCGGTCAGTCCTACCACACGTCCTGCGGACAAGTCGGTACCTGTCAATACGATACATCCTGCAATACCACAGGCAATGGGAAGGTTCGCCGCGGACAGGCTGATGATGTTGACAATGGAAGCCGCCGACAGGAAATTGGAGTTCTGGATGTAAGTGTAAATAATTGCTACGATCAGCAGGATGTATAAGGCATTGTTAAGTAAAAATTCTTTCCAATAGGTCTTCTTGTCTCTGCTGTCCAGCTTCTTGTAGTCTGCAAAATTTTGCTTTACGCCGTTAATTTTATTCTGAATTGCTTTGCCGGGATTCATACGCATATCCTCCTATACATATTTTGCAGCAAGAGACATGATCTCTTCCTGTGTCGTATTTTTGGCATCTACTTCTCCTGCCAGCTTACCGCCGCTCATGACAAGAATTCTGTCACATACACCCAGCAGCTCCGGCATCTCCGAAGATACCATCAGGACAACTTTGCCCTTATTGGCCAGATCGATGATCAGCTGGTAGATCTCGTACTTTGCACCTACGTCGATACCTCTGGTAGGCTCATCCAGCATCAGCACCTCCGGCTCTGTGAGAAGCCATCTGCCGAGGATAACCTTCTGCTGGTTACCACCGGACAGTGACCGGATCTTCGTCTTCTGGGAAGGTGTCTTGATATGCATGGCATCAATGGCCCATGCAGTGTCCTTCTCCATGGATTTATCACTCAGATAAAATCCTGCTTTTTTATGTTTCTTCAGACTGGAGATCACCGTGTTCTCCCGGATATTCAGGATTCCGAAGATACCGGTGGCACGACGTTCCTCCGTCAGAAGTGCAAAACCGTTTTTAATGGACTCTCTGGCATTGCGGTTTCTGACCTCTTTGCCGTCCAGTTTGATCACACCGTCTTTTCTGGTGGCCACACCGAAGATATTCTCCAGTGTCTCCGTTCTGCCGCTGCCGTCCAGTCCGGCCAGACCTACGATCTCACCCTTTCGAGCCTTAAAAGATACATCCTGCAGCAAGGAATATCTCGCGCTTAAGTGTTCTACCTCCAATGCCACTTCACCGGGCTTGTTGGTCTTGGGCGGGAACTGGTTGGTCAGTTCACGGCCTACCATCAGTTTGATGATCTTGTCTGTAGTCAGGTTCTGTGCAGGCTCTGTTGCGATCCAGGTACCGTCACGCATGACGGTGACTTCATCTGCGATCCGCAGGATCTCTGCCATCTTGTGAGAAATATAGATAATACCGCATCCTCTGTCACGAAGCATATTGATGATCTTGAACAGATGCTCCACTTCTTCTTCCGTCAGGGATGAAGTAGGTTCGTCAAATACAATGATCTTACTGTTGTAGGATACCGCTTTCGCGATCTCTACCATCTGCCTTTGTGATACCGGCATCGTACTCATGATTCTCTTGGGGTCTACAGCGATCCCCAGTTCTTCAAAAATCTTGTTGGTGTCTTCCAGCATCTTGTGCTCGTTGACCATAATGCCTGCTGTCATGGGATAACGGCCCAGCCAGATATTATCCATGACATTTCTTTTCAGTGCCTGATTCAGTTCCTGGTGAACCATGGCCACTCCGTTATTCAGTGCTTCTCTGGAATTTTTGAAATTGACTTCCTTGCCTTCCAGTTCGATCTTGCCTGCATCCTTACTGTAGATGCCGAACAGACACTTCATTAAGGTGGATTTACCGGCGCCGTTCTCTCCCATGAGCGCGTGTACCGTTCCTTTTTTTACGGTAAGGGATACATGATCCAGTGCCTTTACGCCGGGGAATTCCTTGCATATGTCTGTCATCTGAAGTAATACTTCCTGTCCCATACGCATCCTCCTATACATAAAGAGCGGCCGCTGCCAGATGCAGCAGCCGCTTCTTTTATTTACTTGTTATTCAGATCATTCTCCGGTGTAAGTAGCGTAAGGGATGTAGATCTTGTTGCTAACCTTCTCAGAGATGTTGAAGCTGTCGGTATCTGCCATCAGATCCTTGCCAGCCTGGATGTTCTTAGCCAGGTAAGCAATACCGTTTGCCATACCTTCTGCATCCTGCTTGATGGTACCGGTCATCTTGCCGTCTGCGATCAGCTGCTTGGCTGCGTCAGTTGCATCAACACCGAATACAGGAATGGTGGTGCAGTTGCCATCGCCTAAGTTGTAGCCCTTGTCATTCAGAGCGGAGATAACGCCTTCAGCCATACCGTCGTTGTTGCAGATAACCAGCTCGATCATGTTACCAGCGGACTCATTGTACTGAGACAGGTTGGTGGTCATGTAGTTGTTAGCTGCGGTTGCGGACCAGTTACCGTCCTGGTCAACCTGATACTTATCGGTATTGGATGCATCGAAGTACTCCAGAGCGGGCTTGCCTGCTGCGGTGATCACTGCATCTGCATCTTCTACGCCGTACTGGGTACGATAGATTGCTTCTACGTTACCTAACTGACCCATGAACATTGCGTAGCTGATCTTGCCATCGCCATTCAGATCAATAGCATCGAAGTTGTCTACTACATACTGACCAACCATCTTACCCTGCATATGACCTGCTTCGGGAGCATCGGTTCCAACGAATGCACACTTGTCATAGCTGCCTAATACCTTACCTTCATCCTCATCGGATTCTACCGCACGGTTGAAGAAGATAACGGGGATTCCTGCTGCGCTTGCCTTGTCAACGATGGCCTGGGAAGCGTCTACGGAACCGGATGTTACGATGTTGACGATCAGAAGGTTGGTACCCTGTGCAATAGCGGTATCGATCTGCTCGTTCTGGGTGGTCTGGTTACTGTTGCCGTCATAATTCTGGAACTTGATGCCTGCTTCGGTAAGCGCATTATCCAGTGCAGTACGCACGCTGGAGATGTATGTATCACTGTAGGTGTAATAGAATACTCCTACATTCAACTCTCCCTTTCCTCCGCCGCTCTTTCCGCACGCTACGAGGCTGAGCATCATAATGCCGACCAACAGTAGTGACATGAACTTTTTCATATAAAATACCTCCTTGTTTTGATGAAAATGTATGTGTTTCATCTCTTGATGAGGTAATTATATGGCATCTTGTACATAAAAGATATACAAAATCTTACGCATGGGGTTAAAAAATATACTATTCTGTACACATTTTGTTCATGTTCTATACATAATTTGTAACTATTCAGAGCCGAAAAGCATTACATAATTCTTACGAATGCAAACGTTCGACGAAATTATGTAATGCTTATTCGGCGAAGTAACCACATGAGCAAAAGAATAGCTCTGAAAGAGCGGTTTTGCGAGTGGGGTTCTGAATAGTTACTTTCTCTCTTCAAAAGAGAACAATATCTTCTGGCTCTCCCGCTCGTACATGTTCTCTCTGGTCACAATAGTGGTGGCTGTGTCTATCACGCTGGGGCCGCCGGTCTGTCCGTTGATCAGGTTCGCCGCCGTCTCCACTCCCAGATACCCCATGGCATAGGGGTTCTGCACAATCAGGGCATCCACCTCCCCGGTCTCCAACATTCCCACAGAGACCACATTGGAGTCAAATGCCACCACCTGCGTCCTGTCTCCCCGGTCCAGATCCCGGATGGCCCAGCCCACACCGAGGCTGGTCCATTCGTTAAAGGTCACCACCACATTGATCCTGGAATCCGACAAAAGCATCTCTTTTGCTCCCGCTCTGGCATCCTCCGTGGTGGAAAGGACATTGATGGTGGTAATATCCTTTACTCTCGGGTCCTGCTCCACCGTCTGCCGGAATCCCAGTTCCCGTTGCTGCCCGTTGGCGGAATTCACATCATAATTCACGATACCGATATACAGTTCGTCTTCTCCCGCCGCCAGAGCTGCTTCCGCCGCCTTCACACCGGCCTGCAGGTTATTGGTCCCAATGCGGCAGCTTACCATACTGCTGTTGACATCACTGTCAATGACAACGATCTTAATTCCTCTCTGGGCGGCCTGACCGATGATCTCCGCATTGGCATTGTAATCCACCGCAGAGAAAACGATCACATCCACTCCGTCCTCCATGGCCTGCCGTACCATCTCATTCTGGGTCACATAATCTTCTTCCGATTCCGGGCCGTTAAACGTAACATTCAGATTGTATTCCGTAGCCGCCGCCCGGGCACCCGCAAAGACACTTTTAAAAAAGGCGCTCTCCGTGGACTTCACGATCATAGCCACCTGGGTTTTCCCTGTCTCAGCTTCTTTTCCGCAGCCACTCATGCTCATAAGAAGCAGGACACCCACAGCCAGCAGGGACAGTATTTTTTTCATTTTCTGTTTTCTCATACTTTCTCCCATCCTGCCGCTGCATTTTCTTCCACCTTTGGCATCCGTATGATCACAGTAGTGCCTTCATCCAGTTCGCTTTCTATGGAAAGACCGTACTCTTTTCCGAAATAAATCTTAATCCTGTCGTTGACGTTCTTGATGCCAATGCCAGAATTATCTCCCGGCTCCTTATGAAGGATCGACCGACACTGTTCCTCTGACATACCGACACCGTTATCCTCCACCCGGAAGATCACATCTTCCCCTTCGCTGTAGATGCGGATCAGAATCCGTCCTTCATCCACCATGCGGTCCAGTCCGTGATAGATGGCATTTTCGATAATGGGCTGCAGGGTGATCTTGTTACAGTAATATTGCAGACAGTCCTCTTCCACCTGAAACTCATAGGAAAACTGATTCTTATAGCGGAAATTCTGGATCTTTAAATAGCTTCTGGCATGCTCTACTTCTTTTTCAATGGTGATCAATTCGTGCCCCTTGCTGATACTGATACGAAACAGTTTCGCCAGAGCATTGACCATCTCCACGGCATCCTGACACCTTTCTTCCTCGCAGAGCCACCCGATGGCATCCAACGTATTATATAAGAAGTGGGGATTGATCTGGGCCTGCAGAGCCTTTAACTCCGTTTTGCGCAGGGAAATCTCTTCCTGACGTACCTGCTTCATCAGTTTCTGGATCTTTCTTACCATGTGCTCGTAGGACTGTGACAGTGCCTCGATCTCCGTGGTGCCTTCCACAGGCTGATAAACATATCCCGCAGCATCCTTTTCGAACTCTTCCATAGCCCGGATCAGACGCTGCACCGGATTGGTCACCAGTCTGGATACCAGAACACTGACCACCATGGTCGTCAGCAGAATGATTGTCAGCATGACACAGATGTTTCCCACCAGTTCCATCTCTTTGGCCGTCACCAGTTCACTGATATAGCTGACACCCACCACCTTCCAGTTACAGTTATCCAGCGCCCGGACACTACAGATCAGTTCTTCGGTCTCAAAGGAACCGTTGTGGCTCAGATCCAGTCCCTCCGTGGCTTCCGTCTTAAGACCAGAATACAGCAGCTGCTGTTGGGGATGATAGATGATCTCTCCATTACTGTCTGTGATAAAGCAGTAGCCATGCTGTCCGATTCCCACATCGTCCACATAATCCGATATTTTGGAGAAACGGATATCAATGACTACCCGCAGCTTCTGTCCGTCTGCTCCGGGAATCTCCTGTAAGACCGATACCACCCAGGGATAATAGTCCTGCAACAGAGATTCCACATGGGGTTCCGACAGATAGAGTACCCCGGGGCTGTAGGAATCCAGTTCGATATAAGACAGATCCTTCAGATAATGTTCCTTCAGAGTATGAGTTCCCGTATGGGAATCCACCAGCTTCCCCTGCTCATCATAGATATAGACCGCCACCAGATCCGACCGGACACTGCAAAGAGTCTCCAGTGTCTGCCCGGTACTTCCGCCGCTCTTTGTCAGATCCTTCTCGATCAGACTCATGATCTCCTGCATATCTCCGATGTAGTTAGAAATGGTATTGGAAGCCTGAGTCACCGCCTGTTCACTGCTGGTATGTGCCGCCTGTTTCATACTTCCGACATAAAGAGAAAAAAAGTAAAAAGTGGACCACAGCAAAAACAGGGTAACCAGTCCCACCACTAATGTCGTAATGATAAAAGAAAGGGACGTTTTTTGCTTCTTCATATCTTATTCTTTCTCCTGTCGCATGGCATTGGGAGATACCCCGCAATACTTTTTAAAGCAGTAGCTGAAATAATGCTGATCGCTGTAACCGCAGCGCTCCGCAATCTCCCGCATCTTCATGGAACTGCCCAGTACCAGTTCCCTTGCCGTTTCGATCCTCTTTTTCGTCAACAGATCCACGAAGCTTGACCCGGTCTCTTTTTTGATCAGGGCACTCAGGTAATTGGGGCTCACATGAATGCTGTTGCTGACGCCCACCAGAGACAGGGACGGATCCCCATACTCCTTGTCGATGATCTGCATGGCCTTTTCACACAGGATCTGGCTGCTCTTTTTCTTGCCCGCATTGACCAGTTCCCATACTTCCAGGCAAAGTGCCGTGAAACGATCCCTGGATTCCCGTATCGGACCTTCCAGCATGGCAAAACGCTGGAGCAGGGCGGAATCTTCTGTCACCGTATAGGCAATGCGGATCAGCGCCGAGGACATCCGGAAGATCAGGAATTTGCATTTCAGGGCAGCATCCTGCTGCACCTCCAGTTTGCCGAATACATCCTTCAGATAGTTTTCCAGTTCCTCTCGGGAACCACCACGGATCAGATTCTCCATCTGAGTAACACATTCCGCCGCCAGCTCCATGTCCATGGTGTTATCCCGCTCTTCATCGGCAATATAATGGATGCCGCTCTCTCCCGGAGTGCAATATCCCAATGCACTCATAGCTCCTCTGTAGGCCTCGTGGCATTCTCCCAGATGTTCTCTGATACGGCTGACACCGATATGACAATGCATTTTCAGAATGCGTTCCGTACTCTGTACCATCTCTCCCACGGCAATATGCAGATACCGGTCGAAGGTCGACGTGGTGGCCGCCAGCACTGCAATGATCCTGCCGTCCATGGCAAAAGAATAATGCTTCATATATTTTTGCAGTATCATATCCACGGAATGTACCAGTTCCGGTCTCGTACGGTTCTTCCCGTTGGTATCCTCCACCGTGATGGCCAGCACCGCATACTGAAAGGCATTATTACGATCCTTCAAAAAGCCGTTGCCAACCGCCTGTTCCTGTAAAAGTTCCTCCCGGTCCTGCCCCTCAAAGCTGGCATAATCATCTAGCAAAAGGGGCAGAAAAAACTGTTGCAGATCCGGATTATCATGTTTTCTGGCATCAAATTCCGCAAAGATTCCGTCGATCTTAAGCTTGATCTTCTTCAGCTCTTCCGTCAGATCCACCATAGTGATAGGTTTCAACATATAACTGATGATATTGTACTGGATGGCCTGCTGGGCATAAGAAAATTCATCGAAGCCGCTTAAGAAGGCGATCTGTGTGGTAGGACGTACCTCTCTGACCTGTCTTGCCAGCTCGATTCCGGAGACAAAAGGCATCCGGATATCCGTAAGTAGCAGATCCGGTTCCATCCTCTCCACCAGTTCCAAAGCTTCGATGCCGTTCTCCGCTTCCCCCACGACTTGAAATCCGATGCTCCCCCAGTCGATCTTCCTTATGATTGCTCTGCGTAATTCCTCTTCGTCATCTGCCACTACGATTGTATACATCGCTGTCCCTCTCTGGTATGTATTATTTTAAGGTAAGTATCTTCCCGGAAAACGCAATGGGAAGGGATATTTTTCTGGTACTGTTTTCGCCTGCAAACAGAATCTGGGCAATGCCGTCAGCCGATACGGACGCAATCCTGCCGGTTCCGTATTTCTGATGCTGTACTTCCCGTCCGGACTCACAGGCTGCGATGCAGGCCTCCACTTCCCGTGGCGGCAGCTTCTGCACCTTTTTGTCCGGTGTCTTTAGCAGCGAGCCTCTGATCCCGACAGCCGTACCGGTCTTTCTTACAGCGTTTAACGGCTTCGTTTTCTCAAACACTTCTCCTGAAAAAGCAGAGGTCAGATTCGGTCCAAAGGTAAATACATACAGCTGTTCCTTCGCTCTCGTCATTCCCACATAATAAAGCCTTCTCTCTTCCTCATAGGCATTTGCCTCCGGGGAATCCGATACACAGCCCCTCCCCGGAATCTGGGAAGGGATCACTCCCGCCAGCATATCCGCCAGATACACTCTTGTGTATTCCAGTCCCTTGCTGGAATGGATCGTGGACAGGATAAAATTACTCTTCGGATCCCCGCAGCCCTCTCGCATCATCTCCTGCAGCTTCTGTAATCTTGCAGGGAAATCAAACAGGCTGTTCTCCTGATCTCCCAGGGCCTTTAATATCTCCGCCTTGCCACTGTCCAACCCGTGGGTATCCATGAATTCCTGATATCCCATATAATTCAGGATCCGGTAGATAGCTTTTCCTGCTGACTCATACCGCATATTGTCCAGATGGGTAGCCAGTGCCTTGCACTGTTTTCTGGTGTAAACGGATACCTCATCCATTTCCGCCACCGTATCCAACAGTGTCAGTCGTCTGGTATTGGCATCCACCGCCTCCATGGCCGCCTTTTTGCTGATACCGGCTCCCATTTTGTAATAGATCCGAAGAAATGCCTCCCCATCCCATGGATCCAGAGACAACTGAATAAAATCACAGATATCGTTGACCACCGGATGGGAAAAGAAGGTCATATCCGAATTTTTCACCCGGCAGGACAATCCTTTACGTTCCAACAGATCAATGATGGGAAGTGCACTTTCGTTATTCCGGTATAATACTGCCGTCTCCTGTTCACAGTCCTGGGCTACTTTCAGCAGATAATTGTACTGTCCCTGTCTGGATACTGCCTTGATCTCTGTAACGCAGCCACCACCTTCTCTGGCCGCGGTCATCTTCTTCGGATGTCTGTTTTTATTCTTCTGGATCAGAGTATCCGCCGCCCGGACGATCTCCTGCCTGCTGCGGTAATTGGTCTCCATGAGAAGGATCCCTGCTCCCGGATGTCTGTCCTCAAAGGAGACAAGTGCCTGCGGGTAAGCTGCCCGGAAGCCGTAGATACTCTGGTCTTCATCTCCCACCATAAACAGATTCCGGCTCTGCGCCGCCAGCAGGTCGATCATATCATGCTGTATTTTCGAAGTATCCTGCGCTTCATCCACACAGAAATACCGATACTGCTCCCTGAAATGTGCAAGTACCTCAGGATACTGTTCCAGAATTCTGAGGGCGTAGATCATCTGATCATCGTAATCGATCATCTGCATCTGCCTGAGTTTCGCATTATAAGTACGGAATATCTCCGGGAATTTCTCCACATCCGTGTCCATATCCCGGATTTTCTTCGGTGTCAGACGCATATTTTTCGCATAGGTGATATCCAGCTGGGTCTCTTTGATATCATTTTCCGTGGCGTATTTCCCCGTTACTTCCAGAAAAGACTGTTTGACGGCCGCCGAGGCTTCCTTATCTGCCACCTGAAAAGGCGTTTTCCCGGTACGGTAGGCAAAATATTGCAGTACCTTCTGGGAGATGCCGTTGATGGTGCGAAACTCCAGCCGCTCTGCATCCGCTTCTCCGAACATCCCCGCAAACCGCCTGCGCATATCATTCGTTGCCGCCACCGTATAGGTCACTGTCAGGATCGACTCCGGTGTTATTCCCAGGCAATAGATCATATAGCCCAGTCTGCTGACCAGTACGGTGGTCTTACCGCTTCCTGGAACCGCAAGAAGCAGTACCGGACCTTCCGTGGCCTGTACCGCCTGCATCTGCTGTTCGTTTAACTGTATGTGATAGTTCCGTACAAATTCCGTAAAATTCAATTCATTGTCCCACTTTCCGCCTCTGGCGTTTTTCTGCCTTCCTTTGTCGCTATCGGCTCACCGTCCAGTACTGCATCCAGAAGGATACCATTCTCATCGTAAGACAGTTTTAAGGAGAAAAAGGGGCGGTTCTCACGAAGCAGCCGGAAAAATATCTTGTCCCCTTCCCAGAGATCCAGTTCCTCCACCTTATTGATCTCCACCCATTCCAGCGTTCCTTCGTCACACTCCCTCGGTTCCCCCGTAAATCCATCCGCCGTATACAGGCACATATACTCACAGACGTCCCGGTATAAAAAGGTGATGATTCCCCGGAACCGGTAGTCCGTCAGAGTATACCCTGTCTCTTCCTTTACTTCCCGGAGCACACAGTCCTCCGGGCTTTCGTCCGCCTCGAAATGACCACCCACGCCGATCCATTTGTCTTTGTTAATGTCATTTTCCTTCTTCACCCGGTGAAGCATCAGATATTTTCCGTCCTGCTCGATGTAGCAGAGCGTGGTCAGATTTCTGAGCTGCTGTATACTCATTTTCTTTCTCCTCTATATCCCTATCCTCTGAAAAATCTGTCCAAAATTATTATTTCTTACAATGTTCCGCAATGGCTGCGATCGCTTTCTCCATCTGGAACGGTTCCGCCAGATGTGCATTCCTTCCGGCGGTCAGACATTTCTTCGCATCTTCTTCATACGTCAGCGCATTTTCCCTATTCCTCACATTACAAATCCATTTTTGCATTTGAATGCATATTTAATTTATTTTACCATATTGACTGCCGGACGGCAACCTTATTGCTCCAGCATATTCTCAATAAAAATCCCATATCCTCTGGTACTGTCCTGCACGAGAACATGGGTGACGGCCCCTACGAATTTACCGTTCTGGATGATAGGTGCACCGCTCATTCCCTGGACGATTCCTCCGGTCAGGGCGATCAGGTCAGAATCTGTGACTTTCAGTTCGATTCCCCGGTTCACGTTGTCATGATCGAGATGAATGTCGGTGATCTCGATATCATAGTATCTGGTGGTGCCGTCTACAGTACACAAAATCTGCGCCGGTCCCTTTCGGATCTCCTGTTTTAATCCAATGGGCATCGCCTCTTCCGTTCCCAGTGCCAGTGCTTTGTCATTGCACTTGCCGAAGATTCCCCGGACACTGTTGCTGGTAATATCCCCCAGAATCCTGTCATCAGAATAGACGATCATTCCCGTCATTTCCCCCGGATGACCGGCCGTTCCCTTCTGAATGGAGATGATCTCCGTCTGGTACAGGGTTCCGTCATTCATTTCCATCAGGTTGCTGGTGTCCACATCATTGATTCCATGCCCCAGTGCTCCGAAATTTCCCTGACTGTCAATGTAGGTCATGGTTCCCACACCCTGGGCATTGTCCCTGACCCAGACACCGATCTTATATTTTTTCGTCTGATCCTGTACCGGATCGATTTTAACATCAAAATATTCTTCGCCCCGCCGGATCGTCAAAATCGCTGCTTCTCCACTACCGTTTTCGATCCGGGTGATCAGATCATCCTTGTCCGCCACTTCCGTGCCGTTTAGTTTCACCACATAATCGCCGCTTTTCAAAATATGTTCCGCCGGAGCCACCTTCTCCCCATTGACAGAACGGAACTCTCCGGTACCTATGACCATTACCCCTTCGGTCTTGACATAGATTCCGATGGGAACACCTACCGGGATCAGCTCCTGATCCTCGATCACCCGGATCCCCACCTGCTTAAAAGGCAGGATCCCGAACAGCTTCACCTGCATCTCAAGGCTGTCCGCCGTCCCGGTCTTCATAGTCACCGGCTGACTCAGATCCAGTGTCACGGCACCTTGGGGAATATTACTGGTTCCCTGTTCACTGACGCTTAAAATCTCACCTTTTGCGGGAATATCCAACGCCAGTGATTCCTCCGATTCCGCCCGCATATAAATAACAGAAGGAATACTGCTGTCCACCAGATAATAGCTGTAGCCCAAAAGTCCCATACCGGCCAAAATAAGGACAGCACAAAGGCAGGCCCGGTAGATCCGCAGCCTGCGCACCTTCTGTTTCCAGAGCTGCAAAATGATGACTGCAGCTTCTCCTGCCTGCCTTTTTACTTTTTCCGTTTCCGTGATCCATAGTTTCATACACATTCCCCCGCTATACTTCTGTCATTGCTGTATAGGGTATAGTGTACGTCACATTCCTATTTTTAGTCTGTGGTCACCGGGAATTGCGGTTTACAGTTTTCTCCAGTTTAACCACAAATGACCACATTCCCGCTGCTTTTATATTCCTCCGGGCAGCCGTCCGTCAGAATCGTTCCACTCTGAAACGCCCCGAAGGTCACAGAGCTGACATTTCCGAACTTAGAATGATCTGCCAGAATAAAACATTCTCTGCATTGTCCCATGGCAGTCTTTTTCACCATGGCCTCATTCATATCCGGTGTGGTCAGGCCACTCTGCCTGCTGATCCCATTGGTCCCGAAAAAGCCTTTGGTAAAATGATAACTCTGCAGATTCATCAAAGCCTGATTACCTACCACGGCCTCTGTGGAACCCTTCAATTCTCCGCCGACCAGATACACACGGAATCCCGCTGCTGCCAGTGTTTTGGCATGAGCTACTGCATTGGTCACAAAGGTGGCACTTTTCTCTGTCAGATAAGAAAGCATACTTGCTGTGGTCGTACCTGCATCCAGATAGATAAAATCCTCCGGCTGGATCAGTGCTGCCGCTTTGGCAGCCACCAGCTGTTTGGCTTCCACATTGACTTCTGCCTTCTGTTCCACCGTGGGTTCATGTGTTATCACCGTCCGGTCTAATGCCACTGCTCCGCCGAAGACCTTCACCAGCTTCCCGGCATTATGCAATGCTGTGATATCCCGGCGTACCGTGGATTCCGACGTATTTAACAGATCTTTTACCTCGGCCACCGTAATGCTGTTTTTTTCTTCCAATAATTTCAGAATGATCTCATAACGTTGTTCTGTCAGCATAAATTGTTATTTTCTCTTTCCTTTGTCACATCTGTCTCCAGTATGATCTTACGCACGGGAAGAATACTTCCGGGCGACATGGATAATTCATCCACACCCATTGCAAGGAAACGTCTGGTCAGTGTCTGGTCTGCTCCCAGTTCTCCACAGATGCCCGCCCAGATACCTGCCTTGTGGGCATTCTCCACGACCATCTGTATCATGCGAAGCACTGCTGGATGGTGCGGATCGTAAAATGCATCCAGCTTCGGATTCTGCCTGTCGATGGCCAGTGTATACTGGGTCAGATCATTGGTGCCGATACTGAAGAAATCTACTTCCTTCGCCAGCTCTGCGCTCATCATGACGGCAGCCGGTGTCTCGATCATAATACCCTGCTTCGGTTCTCCGAAAGACACACCCTGTTCCGTCAGTTCCTGTTTTACCTCCGCCACAATTTCTTTGATCCGGTGGACTTCTTCCACGCTGATGATCATGGGATACATAATGGAGATATTACCAAATGCACTGGCACGGAACAATGCACGGAGCTGTGTCTTGAAGATCTCCGGTCTGGTCAGACAGATACGGATGGCACGGCATCCCATGGCCGGATTTTCCTCCGGCTCCATTTCGAAGTAATCGCACTTCTTGTCTGCACCGATGTCCAGTGTACGGATGATCACAGGCTTTCCCGCCATGGTCTCCGCCACAGTGCGGTAGATCTGAAACTGTTCTTCCTCGGTAGGGAAGGTTTCTCTCTCCAGATATAAAAACTCACTGCGGAACAGGCCGATACCGCCGGCATCGTTCTGTAATACGGCCGCCAGATCCTTGCTGTTACCTATATTAGCATAGAGCATGATCTTCTTACCGTCAATAGTGATATTTTCACGTCCCTTTAAGGTCTGGAGCAGTTCTTTCTTCTCCTGCTCCTCCTGCTTTAGCTGCTGCATTTTCGACAGAGTATCTTCATCGGGATCCACATAGATGCAGCCGTTTCGTCCGTCCACGATACCAAGTTTTCCGTCTATGGCATCGGTCAGAGGGATATCGGTGCCGATCAGTGCCGGAATACTCATGGTGCGGGCCAGGATCGCCGTATGGGAATTCACAGATCCATGTACCGTTACAAAGGATAATACCAGATCCTTGTTCAACTGTACCGTCTCGGAGGGTGCCAGGTCGTCTGCCACAATGATCACGGGTTCTTCCGATGCTGCCATGCCTGCCGTTCTGCCACCCAGCACGCTTAATACGCGCTCGGAAATGTCTTTGACATCCGCAGATCTGGCTCTCATGTAGTCATCCTCCATAGAGGCAAACATCTGTGCAAAATTGTCTCCGGTGGAAGCCACCGCATACTCTGCATTCACCTGCTGCATATGAATGATGTTCTCAATGGACTCATTGTAATCATCATCCTCCAGCATCATCTGATGAATCTCGAAAATAGCTGCATTGGCTTCTCCCACTTCTTTCAAGGCTTTCTGGTACAGATTCTGCAGCTGCTCCATGGCGGTTTGTCTGGCCTGTCTGTAACGGGCGATCTCCCGGTCGGGATTCTCGATCTTCACACGCTTTACCTGCTGCTCATCCTTCTTATGAACACTGATCCTGCCAATGGCAATTCCGCCGAATACACTTTTCCCCTGGTAGACTTCCATGACTTTTCTCCTCTCCTGACGATAATATTATGATTACTTAGAGGTTTGCTTTCACAAATTCCGTAACAGCTGCATAAGCTGCTTCCTCATCCTCACCGTCGAAGGTCAGGGTGATCTCGTTGCCGGCCTTAACAGCCAGACCCATGATGCCGAAGATTCTTTTGCAGTCTCCGGTCTTGCCGTCCTTGGTCAGAGTGATGGCACTCTGGAATTCCTTTGCTACCTTTACCAGTTCTCCTGCGGGGCGGGCATGGATACCTTCGGGATCTGTGATAACATATTTAAATTCTTTCATTTTCTTATCTCCTTTTCTGATTTTTTATATTACGGTAACTATTCAGCACCCACATTCGCAAAACCGCTCTTTCAGAGCTTCCCTTTTGCTCATGTGGTTACTTTTTTCTTCAATACACCCAACAGCAGTGCGGACACTACCGTACCTGCCACCAGTGCCACCAGATACATCACTGCGTTACCTACTACAGGGAATACGAAAATTCCGCCGTGAGGTGCCATCAGTGTGCAGTGGAATGCCATGGACAGGGCGCCTGCCAGTGCCGAACCGATGATGCAGGAAGGAAGCACATGCAGTGGATCGGATGCTGCAAAAGGAATCGCACCTTCGGTGATGAACGCCAGGCCCATGATGAAGTTGGTGGGACCTGCGTCTCTCTCTTCCTTGGTGAATTTATTCTTGAATAACAGGGTTGCCAGTGCAATGGCACAGGGAGGAGTCATACCTCCGATCATAACAGCTGCCATGATGTCGTAGTTGCCTGCGGTAATTGCTGCGGTTCCGAATACATAAGCTGCCTTGTTGAAGGGGCCACCCATATCGATAGCCATCATGCCGCCCAGGATCAGTCCCAGTACGATCCGACTGGAATCACCCATACCACTCAGGAAATTATTCAGTCCTGTATTGATGCCACCCATGATCGGTTCTACCACGAAGTTCATTGCCAGTCCCATGATCAGGATACCCACTACCGGGTAGATCAGTACCGGTGCCAGCTTTTCAATGGCATCGGGAAGCTTATCGCAGATCTTGCGAAGTCCCAGGATCAGATAGCCTGCCAGGAAACCTGCTACCAGTGCACCCAGGAATCCGGACTTTCCGTTGGCTGCCATCATGCCACCTACAAAGCCAAGTGCCAGTGCCGGTCTGTCACCGATTGCCATACCGATGAAGCCCGCCAGTACCGGAAGCATCAGACCGAATGCCACGCCGCCGATATTCTTGAACATTGCGGCTATGGGAGTAATCGTACCAAAGTTACTTCTCTGATCTGCGGGAAGTGCATTGATATCAACGTTCAGTCCGTCGATCAGGAAGGCAATGGCGATCAGAATACCTCCGCCGACTACGAAAGGAAGCATATGGGATACGCCGTTCATCAGCTGCGTATAGATCTTATGAGCTGCGCTTTCCTTACCGGTTACGGCTGTAGTTGTTTCACTGCTTTCCCCGTGGAAAACTTCCACGTTTCCACTCATTGCCTGTTTTACCAGCTGGTCTGCCTTGCCAATACCGTCGGATACCTGACAGCTGATGACTTTCTTGCCGTTAAAGCGGTCCATGGGTACTTTGGCATCAGCCGCCACGATAATGCAGTCCGCCGCTTCAATCTCTTCTGCAGTCAGTACATTTTTTGCGCCTGCGGAGCCTCTGGTCTCAATCTTAATCTGACAGTCTGCTGCTCTGGCTGCCTTTTCCAATGCTTCTGCTGCCATATAGGTATGAGCGATTCCGGTCGGACAGGAGGTCACTGCCAACAGCTTAAAGCCTTTCTTCTCCTCGGTGGTAATACCGGTATCACTTAATCTGTCATCAATGCTCTTGGCACTTTCATCTGCTGCATCAATGATCTGTAAGAATTCCTCTACGCTTTTTGCATTTCTCAGAGAAGTGGTAAAATTCTCATCCATCAACATCACGGACAATTTGCTCAGTACATCCAGATGTACATTATCCTTTGTATTCGGTGCTGCAATCAGGAACAGTAAGGTCACCGGTTCCCCGTCCAGAGATTCATACTCCACACCGTTTTTGATCACCATGGCTGCCAGTCCGGGGGCTTTTACCGCATCACATTTTCCGTGAGGGATCGCAATGCCCTCTCCGATTCCCGTGGTACTCTCTTCCTCTCTTGCATAGACCTGTTCACGATACTTCTCCACATCAGACAGCTTTCCGCTTTTTGCCATCAGTTCCACTGCCAGATCCAATGTTTCCTTTTTGTCAGCCGGTGCCGCATTCAGGGAAATACTATTTTTGTCCAAAAGATCTGTAATTCTCATGTTGTGACCCATCCTCTCTTTTTATATTTATCATTGTTATTGTTCTACCTGCTGTAATACCTGCAAGACTTCTTCTCTGGTGGCCAGATTCTCGGAAAATGCACTGGCGCTTCCTGCAGCAATTCCCATATGGAACGCATGTACATAATCTTTCTTTTCCATCCATCCTGTCAGGAAACCTGCCACCATGGAATCGCCTGCACCCACACCATTGACCAGTGTTCCCTTCGGTGCCGGAGCTCCCATGCTCTGTCCGTCCGCTGCGATCAATACTGCTCCTTCGCCTGCCATGGAAATCAGTACATTCTGTGCTCCCATCTCCTGCAGTTTCCTGCCGTATGGAACCACCTCTTCCCTTGTGGAGAGCTTTACACCGAAGATATCCCCCAATTCATGGTTGTTGGGTTTTACCAGAAAAGGATGATACGGCAATACCTTTACCAGCAGGTCTCTGGTGGCATCCACTACGGTGAGAACACCTCTTCCCTGAATTCTCTCCAGAATTCTCTGATAAATGTCATCCGGCATGGTATAAGGAATACTTCCTGCCAATACCAGGACATCTCCGTCTCCCAGTCTGTCAATCTTTTCCATCAGCTGTTCCAAAGCTTTTGCATCAATATCCGGGCCACAGCCATTGATCTCTGTTCCGTCAATACTTTTCAGCTTCAGATTGATTCTGGTCATTCCGTGATCGATTTTGATGAAATCAGCATTTACGCCAAACTCGTTCAATCTCCGGATCAGTTCCTCTCCAGTGAATCCCGCCGCATATCCCAGGGCTGTGGAATCCAGTCCCAGATTCTTCAGTACGATAGATACATTGATTCCCTTTCCTCCCGGAAGAATCAGCTCTGATGAGGTTCTATTCGTCATCCCCAGCTGAAAGTCATCCACGGACACGATGTAATCCAGTGACGGATTGAAGGTCACGGTACAAATCATTTCTATCCCTCCTGCCTGTCATCTTTCTTGTTCTTATGATGTTATTATATCTTCATATTCAGTCAAATTCAATCAATTTAATTCACAAATATCATGATTTATTTTGGTTGAATTTGCACAAAATAAAAGGATGAAATACTTCTTCATCCTTTTTCAATGTTTCTTTCACTATAGCATTTCCCTTATCTGGCTTCTTTAAACCCGTTTGCCTGTTCTTTCATTTCCCTTGCATTGGAAAGCGCCGCTTCCGTCAGTGCATCACTGCCTAACAGTCTTGCCAGCTCCGCCAGACTTTCCTCTTCTGCCACCTTGTGAATGTCCGTAATGGTCATATCATCGGTACTGCTCTTTTCAATAATGAAATGCACATCCGCCATGGCTGCGATCTGAGGCAGATGAGTGATACAGATGACCTGATGGGCTCCTGCCAGAATACTCAGCTGCTCCGCTACTTTCCATGCGGTTCTGCCGCTGATACCGGTATCGATCTCATCAAAGATCAATGTATCAATGGCATCTTTCCCTGCCAGTACCGTTTTGATTGCCAGCATCACCCGGGACAGTTCACCGCCACTGGCCACCTGGTTCAAAGGTTTCAGACTTTCTCCGGGATTGGTGGAAATCAGGAATTCCACATCATCATAGCCTTTTGTTGTAATGGCCTGACCGGGTCTGACTGCGATGTCAAATTCCACCGTCAGGAAATTGAGACCTATCAGCGCATCTTTCAATTTCTGCGTCAGTACCGCTGCGTTTTTTCTGCGGATCTCAGACAGTTCTTCACAGGCTTTCTTCAGTAACGCCTGCTTTTCCTCCCACTCGGCGTTCAATTTCTGCATATAGGCATCATAATCCGCCAGTTTTTCCAGATAAGCTTCTTTTTCCTCTTTGTACCGCAGGATCTCTTCGATCGTGTTGCCGTATTTTCCCTTGAGGTGATTGATGGTATTCAGACGATCCTCTGTACTGCGAAAATCCTCTTCATCAAATTCCAGATCCGACATATATTCGGAGACATCATGATTGTAATCTGACAAAAGACTTTCCACCTCTGCCAGCTGTTCCTCCATCTGTTCCAGTGCAGGATCATACATGGTCACACTACGCAATGCCCGCAGTGCCCTGCTCAAAGAATTCCCGGCACCGTCTTCCGCGTCATTGCCACTGAGTTGATAGCTCTCCGCCAGGCTTTCCGCAATTTTTCGGCTGTTGGACATTTTGCGGTACGCCTGTTCCAGTTCCTCATCTTCTCCGGGCTGCAGGGAAGCATCCGCGATCTCCTTTTGTTCAAATTCCGCCAGAGACTGTTCTCTGCTTCTGGAGGTATCATCCAGAGTTTCCTCTGTGATCTTTTTCTCCAGGGCAGTACATTCATGATAAAGTGCAGCCACCCGCCCTGCGCATTCTGCAAATTCCGCTCCCGCATAGGCATCCAGGATCTCCATATGTTTTTTCTTGTTTAGCAGAGACTGGTGCTCATGTTGTCCGTGAATATCGATCAGCAGCTCCGAAAGTTCCTTCACCTGCTTTGCCGTCACGGTCTCTCCATTGATACGGCAGATGCTTTTCCCGGAGGAAAGTTTTCGGCTCAGGATCACGGTTCCGTCTTCCGAAGGTTCCAGATCCATGCTCTTTAATTTTTCCGCCAGCCTTTCTTCCTCGCAGTCGAAGACCAGTTCCACCAGACCGTTCTCTTCTCCCCGTCTGAGCATGTCTTTCTCGAACTTTCCTCCCAGGGCCAGATTCACTGATCCAATGAGTAATGATTTACCGGCACCGGTCTCACCGGTCAGTATATTCAGTCCTTCTCCGAACTCTACCTCTGTCTCCCGGATAAGAGCCAGATTTTTCACGCGTAAACTACGAAGCATGTATTTCCCCCTGTCTTACCTTTCTATCATCAGATGGATCTTGTCCATAAGGATCTGGGTATCTTCCACGGTCCGCACTGCCACCATGATCGTATCATCTCCGGCGATACATCCCACCACTTCGGAGAATTTCAGGGCATCCAGTGCCGCCGCCACTGCCATGGCCATGCCGGATACGGTCTTGATCACCAGAATATTCTGTGCCATGTCCATGGAGATAAAACCGTCTCTGAGGACGCGGATGTATTTATCTCCCATATGACTGTCATCCTGTTTTAAAATGACGTATTTCTGTTTGCCGCCACCGGTGGGTACTTTGGACAGCTTCAGTTCTCTGATATCTCTGGATACGGTAGCCTGTGTCACAGCAAAACCGGCTTCCTTCAGATAGCCCGCCAGTTCCTCCTGGGTCTCCACATCTCTTTTTTCTATAATTTCCACGATCTTGCGATGTCTTGTTTTCTTCATCTTGACCTCATGCCTTTCTCACAACAATTCGTCAGGAATCTCTCATTTTCCGATGCAATACATCCAGGAAGCTTACCTGATTCAGCTGAATAAACTCGGTGATCTTCTCCGACTGCACAATACGGATCCGGTCTCCGGTACACATGGTCACTTTGTGGCTGCCGTCATAATTGGCTTCCACGGTCTGGCTTTTGCCCTCTCTGCCACCGGGAATCTCTATAACGATCTCATCTTCCGGGGACAGGATAATGCTTCTCTGGTTAAGGCTGTGGGGGCAGATCGGTGTCAGGGTGATCAGTTTCGCCTTGGGCTCCACCAACGGCCCGCCCGCCGACAGATTATATCCCGTGGATCCTGTTGGTGTAGTCACGATCATTCCATCTGCCTTGTAATGATTCAGAAGCTGTCCGTTGACATAGATGTTGAATTCTATGATCTGCAGGGATCCGCTTCGGGAAATGACGATGTCATTCAAAGCCCAGCCTTCCGACACGGTTCCATCCGCACAGCAGACTTTACCGTTTAACATCATTCTGCGTTCTTTCTTAAAATCATCCCGGATCAGGCGGTCCAGGGATTCCTCTAATCCAGACAGTTCGATCTCCGTCATATAACCTACGGTTCCCAGATTCACTCCGATGATGGGGACAAGGATCTTCTTCGTCTCTCTGGCTGCCTGCAGCACCGTGCCGTCGCCGCCCAATACGATCATGCAGTCCACATCTAACGGAATGTCCGTTGCTTCCTCTTCCGCCACGGAATCCGCTTCTTCCTTCCAGTCGGATTCCTTGACCTTTAATTTCACCGTACAGCCTTTGGTTTCCAGATAATTCTGGATCCGTTTCGTGGTCGCAAGCTTCTGATCCTTATGCTTGTTGGTATATATCAGAAAATGCTTCATAGCTTCGCACTCCTTGTCTGTTACAGGGTATGAGAGTTGTCTACGATACCTTTGATTACGGCATCCCATTCAGGGGTATAGGACAGTCCGGCCTTTTCCTCTATAATAGTCTGTAAGGCGCTCTCCGCTTCATGCTCGGTCAGCGCCAGCTTTTCTTCGGAGATCTCCTCCGGCTTACGGATATGCAGCAGATATTCGATATTGCCCTCCGGTCCCTTGATGGGGGAATATTCCAGATGGAGTACTTCGAAACCGATGCTGTCCGCATAATCGATGATCTTGCGGATCACTTCCTCGTGGATCTGAGGCTCTCTCACCACACCGTTCTTGCCCACCTTGCCTCTGCCGGCCTCGAACTGGGGCTTGATCAGACACACCATCTGTCCGCCGGTCTTTAACAGATTTCTCGCCGGGATCAAAATCTTGGTCAGAGAAATAAAGGACACATCCACGCTGGCGAAATCCAGAGCATCCGGGATATCCTCCGGGGTCACATAACGGAAATTGGTCTGTTCCATGCATACCACCCGCTCATCATTCCGCAGTTTCCAGGCTAACTGCCCCTGTCCCACGTCCACGGAATACACCTTCGTGGCTCCGTTCTGGAGCATGCAGTCCGTGAAGCCTCCGGTAGATGCACCGATATCCATGCAGATCATGCCGTCCAGCAGAAATCCCCACTGTTCCATTGCCTTTTCCAGCTTCAGGCCTCCGCGGCTGACATATTTCATGGTATGATTTCTGACTTCCAGTTTGATCTTGCTGACATCAAATCCGGTGCCGGCCTTGTCTTCCTTCTGTCCGTTGACATAGACATTGCCGGACATTATGATGGCTTTTGCCTTTTCTCTGGAAGGAGCATACCCCTGCTCTACCAGAATCACATCCAGTCGTTCTTTCATCTTCGTCTCCTAATTATTTATAATCTTTCCAGAATTTTCTCCGTGATGCTTTCCGCATCCAATCCGATCTCCTTTTTCAAAAGCTCTACATTTCCATGTTCCACATAAGCATCGGGAATAGCTGCCATGACACATTTGATCCGTTTCTCGTGGTCATTCAGACAATCCAACACCTTTTCTCCGAATCCTCCGCTTTGGACATTTTCTTCCATGGTCACAATCATCTCATGATCTTCGCAGGCCGAAAGTACTGCCTCTTTGTCAATGGGCTTGATAAATCTGGCATTGATGATACTTGCCTTGTAACCCTTTTCATGCAGAAGCTTCTGGACTTCCTCCGCTGTCTTTACCATACTGCCTACGGCAAACAATGCGATACCGCCCTCTCTTGCGATCCACTCCGCCTTGCCCAGTTCAATGGGGGCACGGTGTTCGGCAAGTCCGGCATAAGCCGTTCCTCTGGGATATCGCACCGCAATGGGCGCATCCAGTGCCACGGCAAACTTCATCATATCCGATAATTCCCATTTGTTCTTCGGCGCACAGATATGCATATTGGGAATTCCCGACAGATAGGTATAATCAAAAATACCCTGATGGGTCTCACCGTCACTCCCCACCAGCCCTGCACGATCTATAGCAAACACTACCGGCAGATTCTGAATACACACATCATGCAGGATCTGATCGTAGGCTCTCTGTAAAAATGAAGAATACACCGCAACAATAGGTTTCATGCCTCCTGCTGCCAGTCCTGCTGCGAAGGTCACCGCATGTTCCTCCGCAATTCCCACATCAAAGAACCGGTCCGGGTACATATTCCGGAAGCGCTTTAAGCCGGTGCCGTCCGGCATGGCTGCCGTAATAGCCACTACCCGTTCGTCCCGCTGGCCCAGCTTGCACATAACAGTGGAAAACACATCCGTATAATTGGCCACGGTGCGGGGATGGGAAGGAATTCCCGTCTCGATGTCAAAAGGCTCTGCCCCGTGGAATCTGGCGGGATGTTTCTCCGCCGGTCCATAGCCCTTGCCCTTCTGGGTAATCACATGCACCAGCACAGCTCCCTTGACTCTCTTGGCTTCCTCAATGACCTTGATCAGGCCTTCGATATCATGTCCGTCTACCGGGCCTAAGTAAGTCACTCCCATATCCTCAAAAAACATCCCGGGGATCACCAGCTGTTTGAAGCTGCTCTTGGCCCGGCGGATACTGTTGACAATACCGTCGCCACCGGGTTTTCTCTTGAGAGCGTTGTATATGCCCTCTTTCAGATCCAGATAGCCGGTCGCCGTACGGATATTGTTCAGATATTTGGAAACACCGCCCACATTTTCGGAGATGGACATATTGTTGTCGTTTAATACCACAATAAAGTTCGTCTCCAGTTTGGCTGCATTGTTCAAGGCCTCGTAAGCCATGCCTCCTGTCAGAGAGCCGTCTCCGATCACGGATACAATGGTGGTCTTCTCCCCTTTGAGATCTCTTGCCTTCACCAGTCCCAGTCCTGCGGATATGGAGGTAGAACTGTGTCCGGTATCAAATGCGTCATAATCACTTTCTTTTCTCTTGGGGAACCCACTCATGCCATGGAACTGGCGTAAGACATCGAAACCGTCCTTGCGGCCCGTTAATATTTTGTGGGTATAAGACTGATGACCTACATCCCAGATGATCTTGTCCTCCGGGAGATTCAGAGCAAGATGAAGTGCCATGGTCAGTTCCACCGCTCCCAGGTTCGAACCCAGATGTCCCCCGGTCACACTGATCTTTTCGATCAGGAACTGCCGAATCTCCTCCGCCAGTTCCCCATAGTCTGATTTATCTATTTTTTTGATATCGTTTGCTTTCTCGATCTTATCCAGTAACATTGGCTTTTCCTCTGCTATTTCGTTCTATGGACCAGGTGCAGCAACAGCTCCTTCAGGAATTCATGTTCTCCCGAAAAGCTGTCCAGAATCGCTACCGCTTCCCCGGTCAGCCGTTCCACTTCTCTGCCGGATTCTTCCAGTCCGTGTAAAGTCACATAGGTCTGCTTATGATTCTGTGCATCACTTCCGGTAGCTTTTCCCAGCTCCTTGCTGTCCCCTATCACATCCAGAATGTCATCCTGGATCTGGAATGCAATGCCGACATTGTAGGCACACAGTTCCAATGCCGCAATCTCTTCATCGGTTGCCCCTGCCAGCGTAGCTCCGATAGTCATGGCCGACTGGATCAGGGCTGCCGTCTTGTTGGCATGGATGAACAGGATCTGTTCTGTGGTCAGAGGTTCTGCCTGTTTCTCCGCTTCAATGTCTGCGTTCTGGCCGCCGATCATCCCATAGATTCCTGCCTTGCGGGCTAAAATATTCAGTGCCGCCGCCACTCTCGGGTAATTCGGATCTACCGGTTCTCCCGATGTGCATGCCGGAAAAGCACGAAATGCAGTCTCAAAGGCATAATTGAGCAGTCCGTCTCCTGCCAGAACTCCCATTCCGTCTCCGTACACAGACCAGGTGGTCTTGCGGCCTCTGCGATACTCGTCATTATCCATGGCCGGCAGATCATCGTGTACCAGAGAATATGTATGGATCATCTCGATCGCCGCCATAAAAGGCTCTATAATATCACCGTCGCCGCCGAACATCTTATAGGTCTCCTGCATCAGCATGGGACGCAGACGCTTTCCGCCTGCCATAAGGCTGTAATTCATAGCTTCAATAACGGTCTTCTGGTATCCTTCCTCCGCCGGAAGATATTCCTTAAGCAATTCTTCGATTGCTGCCGTTCTCTTCTGCAATTCCTGTCTGAATAACGTTTCTTCCATGTCTGATGCCAACCTTCCTCTACCTGCCGGTATACTTGTATGCTTACTGGGGATCCAGCGGTTCCAGTCCGCCCTCTTCGTTCAGCTTCATGACCTGTTTTTCCACCCGGTCGATCTGTTCATTGCACTGCTTCAGCAGACTCATGCCCTTACTGTATGCGGTAAAAGCCTCCTCCAGGGAAATATCCTCTGCTTCCAGCTGTCCGATCAGTTCTTCCACTGCGGAAAAATTCTCTTCCAGGCTCTGTGGTTCCTGTGCTTCCGTTTTCTTTTTTCCTGCCAAAATAGCACCTCCGTCTGCTGCCCGCATCTATCTGCATCCCCCCGGATACCGGTAAATGCTATCCGGGAAGTCTTTCTTCCTTCTGTATCTGTTCCACCCGGGTATCGATCATGCCGTCACTCACCCGGATCCGCAGGCGCTCCCCTGCTTCCACCTGGATCACGGAACGGATATTTTTCCCATCGGTATCCTCCACATAGGAAAAACCACTGTTTAACTTTTCCAAAGGAGAGACCGCTTTCATTCTCTCAATATACAGTGCCAGGTTATGTCTGCGTTCCCGCAGGATTGCCTGCAGCCGGTTCTGCAGCCGGTCTTCCAGCTGTATGCTGTAAGTCCTCTTCTCCCGTATCCGGCTGGCGGGGCTTAAATATTTCAGGCGCATTTCCATCTGATCCGCCTGCTGCCTCTTATGCTGAAGCATTCGTCCCATCCGCTGATACAGCCTGTCCTGTCTGTCCAGAATCTCATTCTCAATATCACTGACCTGTGTCACTGCCAGTTCTGCCGCTGCCGACGGGGTCGGTGCCCGCAGATCCGCCACATAATCAATGATCGTGGTATCCGTCTCGTGTCCAACCGCCGAAATAATGGGAACAGAGCAGTCGAATACTGCCTGTGCCACCATTCTCTCGTTGAACGCCCACAGATCCTCAATGGAGCCGCCGCCGCGTCCCACGATCATGACATCCACGCCCTGTCTCTCCAGTGCATGGATTCCGTTCACAATGGAAGGAGCCGCCGAAGCCCCCTGTACCAGCGCCGGATACAAAATAATCTGCACATAAGGATTCCGTCTGGAGGCGATCTGTATGATATCCCGGACAGCAGCGCCGGTATCTGCCGTGACTACCCCAAGGGTATGGATATACTTCGGAATCTGCTGCTTATACTCCGGAGCAAACATGCCCTCTTCCGCCAGTTCCCGTTTTAGCTGTTCGTATTTTTCATAGAGGGCTCCGGCGCCGTCCTGCGTCACTTCCTTCACATACAGCTGATATCTGCCGTCACGCTCATATACACTCACACTGCCCTTCGCAATTACCTGCTGCCCTTCCGTCAGCCGGAATCCCAGACCTCTCCGGTCTCCGGCGAACATAATGCAGTTCAGGGCACTGGCAGAATCCTTTAACGTAAAATAAATATGTCCAGAGGGATGGTATTTACAGTTGCTTACCTCACCCTTTACAGATACCATCTGTAAAAAGTAATCCTGCGTGAACATATTTTTGATATAAGTATTCAGTTGTCGTACGCTGATTACGTTCTGTATCCTACTCACCGGATTTCATGATCTTGGCAAGGATCGCATTGACGAATCCGCCAGAGCTTTCCTGTCCGTACTTTTTGGCAATCTCGATTGCCTCGTTAATAGCAACGCCATTCGGGATATCGTCATCATAGCGCAGCTCATATGCACCAAGGCGCAGTACTGCAAGCTCCACCTTTCCCATACGGGTGGTATCCCAGCCTTCGGTATTCTCATTCAACAGCCTGTCAAGCTCGGGGATTTTCTCCCTGATCTTCTCAAAGCGGGCCGCAATGGCATCTGCATCCTGCCAGGAAGGAACTTCCTCATTATTCTCGCGGAACAATGCGATCTGTTCCGGCATATCCTCCGGTGCATGAAACTCCACGCGGTATAAAAGTTTGAAAACCTGTTCTCTCTGCTCGTGTCTTCCCATAATATCTTCCTGTAATTCCTCTTATTTATCCTTCTTCATGTTCACACCGGCAATACGGATGTTCACATCAGAGCAGGTCAGTCCTGTCATATTCTCAATGGCATTTTTCACCTTCTGCTGTACTGCCTGACAGGTAGCGGGAATATTGTAACCGTACTCCATGGTCACAGTCAGATCCACGGTCACATTCTTGTCCAACACCTCTACTTTGACACCCTTGGTCAGGCTCTTAACGCCTACCTTGCTCATGAGTTCGTTGGTAACATTACCAGCCATGGCGCTGACACCGTCTACCTCGGTAGCTGCTAAAGATGCGATCATAGCCACTACATCATCGGCGATCTGTACGGTACCGATGCTCTCGTCTTCCCTTAATACCAGGTTCTTCTTATCTATTTCTTTTTCCATGATAGCTGATCCTCCTAATAATAACTAATTAGTTACAGTATACCAAATCCTTATTCATTTGTCACCCAAAAAGTCAAGGATAATTGTTTCCCGTTCTGGGCATAAGTGACGGTATTGCTGTTCCCCTGTATCTGCATATAGGAAAAAATCTCCTGCTCATCGATCAATGCATGACAGATTTCCTGATAACAGAGTTCATCTGCACATTTTATCGTCACTTCCGTTCTGCCGCCCTCTATGGCTCTGTCGAAGACCGCCTGCATCTGTTCATGGTCATAGGAAGTAAAGTAGGAACCTTCCCGCACATAATAATTTGCTTCCGTCGCCGTACATTCCGGCATAGGGATCACCGCTTCGATACGATGCGTCCGTAGCAAATCCTCTGTAGTCACGCACAGATAATCATAATTGATCTCCGGCAGGCTCCTCTGCTCGCTGCCATTCTCCATGCGGTAAGAGGCATCTCCCCAGGTGGTATCTACATAATAATAGTCCCCGTCCACCTGTACCAGATTCCAGGCATGAGCTTCTCCGGTATCCACCGTTCCCTGCACCAGGGTGCACATCACCCCCAGATGATTCAACAGATACTGGGTGGCTTTGGCATATCCCTGGCAGACAGAGGCTCCTCCCAAGAATACCGAGGCAATGTTCTGATTATCCGCCGCACTCAGATCATAATTTGTGGAAAAGATGACCGCCTCATACACCGCTTTTACCTTATCGTACTCAGAAGCCGCCTCTTCCATACCGGACAGCCATTCCGCCGTCACACTGCGAATGGCCTCCGCCCGCGCTACGGCCTCTTCCTTCGTCTGATCGTAAGTGCCTGCGAAGTCGATTCCTACGGTTTTCTCCCCTCTGGAATATTTGGTATAAGTATATCCTGTGGTGTAAAAAATCTCCGGATGATCTATCAGCACGCACTGAAATACTTTGTCAATGTCCTGTTCATCCATTCCCTGTTCCAACGGTTCCGTGGACAGTTTGATCGTGTCATCCATAGACCCAATCGCCTGCTCGATCTCCTGATACCAGATCTGTTCCTGCGCATCCAGACTCTCATATGCAAAACGAGAGCCTCCCTCCTCTAAAAGGGAAAAGCTCTCTGTATTGTCATTTTCCGCAGCCGCCGTCTCCTGCACAGGCATAGTATCTATCTGTGACTCGGGCAGCACGATGGTCTGGGGTACTTCCTGCAGAACCTCCTGTGAGGAGCATCCTGTCAAAAGCAGTAACATCAGAATTCCGGCACATAACTTTTTCTTATTCCGCATTCTATCCCCCTACACACTTTTTGTTTCCATATAATTACTAATTGCGTCCGAACTCCGTCAGCACCAGTCCCTTATTACGGTCCAGAGTCATGCCGATGCTCCAGGAATTCACAAACAGCAATAAAGGATTACCCTTCATGTCCTTGACCTTCTTCATATCGGAAGTACCGGACAGCTTGGCCAGGTCGATCTCATCCTTATTCTCGATCCAGCGGATATGCTCATAAGGCAGGTTCTCCAGACGGATCTCCACGTTATATTCGTTCTCCAGACGGTATTTCAGTACATCGAACTGCAGCACACCTACCACACCGACGATGATCTCTTCCAGACCGGTATTGAACTCCTGAAAGATCTGGATGGCACCTTCCTGAGCGATCTGCTCTACGCCCTTGACGAACTGTTTTCTCTTCATGGTATCCACCTGACGCACTCTGGCAAAATGCTCCGGTGCGAAGGTCGGAATACCTTCATACTGGAACTTCTCCCTGGGCATGCACAGTGTATCTCCGATGGAGAAAATGCCGGGATCGAAGACACCGATAATATCACCCGCATAAGCCTCGTTTAAGATCTTACGTTCATCCGCCATGATCTGCTGGGGCTGGGATAATCTCATAACCTTATTGCCCTGCACATGACGCACTTCCATGTTGGCATCGAATTTACCGGAGCAGATACGCATGAATGCGATACGGTCTCTGTGAGCCTTGTTCATGTTAGCCTGGATTTTGAAAACAAATGCACTGAACTCATGCTCCGTCGGGTTAATCATGCCGATGTCTGCTTTTCTTGGCAGCGGCGTGGTAGTCATATTCAGGAAATGCTTTAAGAAGATCTCCACACCGAAGTTGGTCAAAGCAGATCCGAAGCATACCGGGGTCAGGTTACCCTTCTGCACTTCCTCCAGATCAAACTCTGCGCTGGCACCGTCCAACAGTTCCACCTCGCCAAGCAGCTTGTCCGCTGCATCCTCTCCAATCAGTTCCTTCAGATGTTCTTCGTCCTGAATGGGGATCTCGGTGGAAGTTCCTTCCTTCGTTCCCTTCTCCGTATTGGAATATGCGATCACACACTTTTTCTCACGGTCGTAGACACCCTGGAATTCCTTACCGGAACCGATGGGCCAGTTGATGGGGCAGGTGGCAATGCCAAGCTCCTTCTCGATATCATCCAGCAGTTCAAAGGTATCTCTTGCCTCACGGTCCATCTTGTTGATGAAGGTGAAAATAGGGATCTTGCGCATCACGCAGACCTTGAACAGCTTTCTCGTCTGGGCCTCGACACCCTTGGAAGCATCGATGACCATAACTGCGGAGTCCGCTGCCATCAGGGTACGGTAGGTATCCTCAGAGAAATCCTGATGTCCCGGGGTATCCAGAATATTGATGCAGTAACCGTCATATTCAAACTGCAATACGGAAGAGGTAACGGAAATACCTCTGTCTTTCTCAATCTGCATCCAGTCGGATACCGCATGTCTGGCCGTTGCCTTACCCTTTACGCTTCCTGCCAGGTTGATGGCTCCTCCGTAGAGCAGGAACTTCTCGGTCAGGGTCGTCTTGCCGGCATCCGGGTGGGAAATAATGGCAAACGTCCGGCGGCGGTTGATCTCTTCTGTATAATTATTACTCACTACTATAGTCCTCCAAATATATCTCTTATATCTCTAAAAATCTATTTTCGCAGTTCTTCGGGATCTGCTATCTATGATGGATCTGCCTTTAAAACAGAGCTTCCTTCAAACTCCGGTTGGATTCCGAAATAATCCAATACCGTAGCTCCGATATCGGAAAAAGTCGGTCTGGTTCTGCGATTTCCCGGCGTCACAGGCGCACCGTACATAAGAAACGGAGTATATTCTCTGGTGTGATCCGTGGTAGCCGTATATGCGGGATCACAGCCATGATCTGCCGTGATCATCAGAATATCTTCCGGCTTCATGTGTGCCTGGATTTCCGGCAGCTTTTCATCAAAATAAGCCAGTGCCTTCGCATAGCCGTCCACATCTCTTCTATGGCCGTAGAGCATGTCGTAATCCACCAGATTGATAAAGCAGAGTCCTTCGAAATCCTTGTCCAGATATTCCAGTGTCCGCTCAATGCCTTCCGCATTGCCGGAAGTGTATACATGCTCGGTAATGCCCCTGCCTACGAAAATATCCTGGATCTTACCCACAGCAATGACATCCTTACCGGCGGCCTTCAGCTGATCCAGCATTGTCACTGCGGGAGGCAGCAGGGAAAAATCGTGTCTTCTGGGAGTACGGGTATAATGTCCGCTCTCACCGATAAAAGGTCTGGCAATGACACGGCCCACGCCGTGCTCTCCCTGTAAGATCTGTCTGGCGATACGGCAATAATCATATAACTGCTCCACAGGAACCACATCCTCATGGGCAGCGATCTGAAACACACTATCTGCGGAAGTATATACGATCAGTTTGCCGGTGCGCACATGCTCGTCCCCGTAATCCGCAATGACCTGTGTGCCGGAGTACGGCTTATTGCACAGCACATCTCTGCCGGTGCGGATCCGGAACTCTTCCAGCACATCCTCGGGGAAGCCGTCCGGATAGGTAGGCAGCGGCTTGGGAGAATAGATACCTGCGATCTCCCAGTGTCCGATGGTCGTGTCCTTTCCACGGGAACGCTCCGTCATGCGGGCGTAAGCTGCGGTGGGATGGTCTGTTTTCTCTCCCACTTCCACGCCGTCAATATTAAACAAACCCATGTTTTTCATATTTTCCATATGAAAAAAAGGGCTCTTTGACACGCTCCCCAGTGTATTTACATTGATGTCACCGTAAGCTGCGGCATCCGGCATTTCGCCAATACCGAAGCTGTCCAATACAATTAAAAAGACTCTCTTCATTGTTTCTTCCTTTTGTCAAGTTTTCCAGGTTAAGTTATGATACCATCCAGATTGTTCCGTGCTTCGCACTCTCACAATCTGGACCGCATTCGTAATCCGCTCATTTTTCTGCGAAAAATGGCTCCTTACTCATGTGGTACGGCTCTCGAATCTCCGGATGCTCCCGCAAGCGAGCTTGCATCGCACCGTCGTCTCTCGACCCTTGGTATCATAACATAATTTTTCCCCTATGTACACAAAAATATCACTGTGCAATGGTGCTGATGACGATATTTTCCGCCGCAATATCCGTCTTTCTTTTTACGATATCTTCAATCTGTGCCCGCTGCACATCCGTCAGTTCTGCGGCATTGACCACCACATCCACGGCATCCCCGTTGATGCTGACCACAGCTTCACTGAAACCTTTCGCCTGCAAAAGCACCTCGGCCGCCGCTTCCTTTTCCGCGATATCAGTCATGCGCACCATACTGTCCACCGCTTCCTGTTTCTGGGCATCGCTGAGCTCAGTACTGTTGATAATCTCCAATAAGGTCTCTTTATTCCGGGCTCTGGTCTGCTCCTTGGAAAGTCTTGCAGCAGACAGTACCTCCACACCGTTCGTTCCGGTCAACACTGCTTCCCCGGGAATCTCCCCTTCGTCCGGCGTAGCCTCTGCCACCTGCATATCTTCATCCAGATAATCTTCCATGACGATCTCCACATCCGAATCCAGGCTTTCCATATCTGTGACAATGTCTGTGGAATCCACTGCACTGAGATCTTCTGTATTATCCGACGCCAGATACTCCTTTTCCAGGTTGGTCCCCGCAAACTGCAGATAACCTGCAATGGCTATCATGATGGCAAGTGCGGTAATCATAAGCTGATTCTTCTTAATTAAGTTTTTCACTGCGTTCCCCTTTTCCAAAGGCCTGTATCTGCCTTCTTGATTTTATACTCTATTGTATGTACCCGTCTGTGCGGATATGTTTCCTGTGACTCATTTTTCCAACACCTTGACTTTGTGGGCTTCCACACCGAAAAGTGCCTGTGCGATCTGCGTGATTTCACTGGTCATATTGCCTTTTCCGGCTCCTTCCGCCACCACCAGCACCCCCTCCACTTTGGGTGTGATCGTCTTCGCTACAAACGGTGTGCCCTGACTGCCGTCCTGATAGACGGTCTGGTATCCGGTATTGGAAGAACTCACGGTGCGGGTTCCTCCGGCGGAGTCCTGTTCTTCTGTCTGGGAACGATCCGCAGTCATGTCTTTTTCCACAATTCTTTCCTCCGAGGATTCCAATGTGATCATGACTTCCACCTCTCCCAGTCCCCGGACGGATTCCAGCATTTTCTTCAGTTTTCCCTCCAGATAGGCGGTATATTCCTCCGCGCTTCCCGCGGTCACCGCCCCGGTTCCGGTATCTACCGCCGTCTCCTGTTCCCCGGTTGTCTGCGAAGGAGAAGTGAAAATTCCGGCATTGTACTGTTCTGCAGTCTCTGTGCCGACGGAAGCTGCCTGTGGCTCCTCCTTTTTCACCGGCAGGGCGATGATAAACAATAGGACACCCAACAATACCAGAATCAACAGGTTGTCTCGACGGAACCATTTCGGAGGGCCGGAACCGCCTGCACCGTTACCTGTACCAATGCTGCCTGTGATCTTTTCCCAGAATTCACCCATTGCTTCTCACCTCTTTTTCTTCCCTGGCTCCGGTTTTTCTACCGTCATTTTCCTTAACTCTCCGGCAGACTTCTCCATCATTCCAGCCGGATTGGTGCAATGTCCACATGGATCCCCTCCGTTTCTGCATTTTCCCTATCTGTTTCCTTCTGATCCGATACTTCCCCACCGTTTTCTCCTATAACAGCTCCCTGTGCAGAATCTTGCTCCCACACATTTGCCGGGTCATATCCTTCCCCGGCTTCCTGCGCCACAGCAGCTGCCGTATTCCCGATCTCTTCCTGCGACTGTTCTGCCTGTTCGGAGGCCCGGGTCAGCACGGCCTGCAATTCTTGCGTAAATCCTGTCACCTGTTCTTCTGCATTCCAGCCGTCTCCGCCGCCGAACATGGTCAGAACAGGCTGTAACAACTGCAGCAACAGCATAACGGATAATAACAGTTTCAAATATTTATCGTAGGACTCCTTCGGTCTGAAATGCACTACGGTCTGTGCACAGATCAGAAAGATCCCGGCCTGTCCGATCACCCGGTATAACCATTGCATCCTCTTACCTCCCCCTGCTTCCGATAGCTAATAGTGCCAATGTGATCAGAAACAACAGCATGGCTGTGCCCGCAGTACGAAACAGAAGCATCCCTGCATTTCCCATATGATCCGTACAGTTGGTCACTCTTTTATCGCTGACGATCCCCATAAAAGCTGCCGCACACTTGATCAAAAACGCAGTAAACAAAATCTCCAGAAGCGGAGCCGCACACGCCGCCAGAAGCAGTAACAGCAAAAGTACGCCGATGCTGTTGCGGATGACAACGGCTGACCCCACCGCCAGCTCCAGAAGCCCGTCTGCCGCATTTCCGATCCCCGGCAGTGCCGAAAGTGCCTTTTCCACGGCGGAGGTCTTCACGGAATCCAATACCGGTGTGATCAATGACTGGAACACGCTGATCCCTGTGACCACTCCCAGAGAAGCCTTGAGAATCCAGCCCACCGCCTTTTCCAGAAGTTCCGTCAAAAGTGTCAGCTTTTCCTCCACCCAGATCCCGTTGATCATGGTCAACAGGCCATAGCAGTAAATCAGTGGTAGTACCACACCCAACAGTATTTTTTCCGTACCATAGATCAGAAGCAGCATCAGCTGATACCCGGCTCCCACTGTAGCCGGCCCCGAGGCCACTCCCACCGCAAGAAGATACGTAGGTACCATCAGCCTTACAAACAACACGATATTTTCCACCGTCTCTCTTGCGGTTCCCAGAATCCCGGAAAAACATTGCAGCAGGATCACTCCCATGAGCAGATAGATAAAGTAAAAGCTTAAATCCGCAATCTGATGTTTGTCGAAAACCTCCACGAAATGAATCAGCAGTGCAGAAAGGATTCCCAGTACGATCAGCCAGATCAGAATATTTTTCCTGCCCGCAGCAGATGCTCCCATTCCCTGTATCACTTCCTGCAACAGGGTTCCCGCTGCCCCCAGCACATCTCCCTGCAGCAGCTGTCCCATCAATTCCGCCACGGAGATCCGGGAGGCCGGAAACAGCTTCTGCATCCCTTTTTCCAGTTCTTCCATGCCATATTCCTGCCACATTGCATCCATTGCTCCCTCACTCTTATAAAATACCATAGATCTGTCGGATCACCGTAAGCAGAATCGGCAGTCCCGCAAACAGTACCGAAAGTTTTCCCAGAATCTCGATCTGATCCGATACCGCTGCGAATCCGGCATCCTTGCAGATTCCGGCGCTGAATTCACACAGGTAGGTGATCCCCACCACTTTCATCAAAATACCGAGATACCCTTTTGCATCCCCGAGGTACTGCTGTAATCCCGCAAACTCCTCCAGCAACTGTCCCGTCAGCCCCAGCACATAGGAAAATACCAGCACACTCAGGGCAAATCCGATCAGCAGCGTATATTCCGGCCGCTGTTGCCTAAATTGTATGGCAAAAAGAACTCCGGCGATTCCAAGCAATGCAATCTTAATGATCTCGGACATATTTCCTCCTATTAAAACGAAAACAGAGTCTGTACGGTATCAAACAGATCATAGATATACGGAACGATCCAGCTAAGAACCAGGATCAGTCCCGCAAGGCTGACGAGAAAAGCATGTTCCTCCCTGCCGCTGTGTTTTAAGACCTGGCTGAGTATCGTTACAAGGATTCCTACCGCAGCTATTTTAAAGATCAGTCCTATTCCCATCTTTTCCCGTCCTTTTCTCTTCTCTCTGTGGTCTCCGGAACCGGCATCAGACTAACAATAACAGTATCAGCAGACCGCTCATGGCTCCCAGTCCTACGGAGAGCCTGCATTTCTGTGTAATTTCCCGCTGCTGCATATCCGCCGTATGTTCCAGTCCCTGTCTGGACAATTCGATACTTTTTATCTGCATCGTTTCATCCGCATAGCCCTCTTTTTCCGCAAAACGCAAAAACTCTTCAATGTCTTCTTTTTTCAGAGGAAGCATCCGCAGCTGTCTGCGAAAGCTTTTCTCCGCCAGTTCCAGAAAACCAGCATCCTCCGTCTCCGCATATTCACGGTATACTTCGGTGCAGATCTCTCCCAGCCTGTCTTTCCGTTGTCTGCCGGTCTGTCGGCAGCATTCCGGAAGTGTTGACCCGTTGTACCGGATCTCACTGATCCACTGTTCCAGAATGCGGATGAGTTCCCGGATCGTATATAATCTTCCTAAGAATTGCTGCCGATACCACAGTCCCATTCCAAAGCATCCCAACAGAATCAGAAATCCTCCGAGCATCTGCATTCCATCCGTCCCCTTCCTTTTAAGATCACTATGCGGTCAAATATCTGTCGCAGGCAGGATTCACCCAGGCGCTTTGCTGCGTCCGTCTCATCCGTTCCATGCAGAGTGGCCAGCAGACCGCAGCCGCAGGCCGCTGCTTTTTGTAAGGCCAGCCTGTCCGTTTCCTCCCCCAGTTCATCCACTGCAATGACTTGAGGTGACATGGAACGCAAAAGTAATAACATCCCCTGAGCCTTGGGACAGCCATCAAGCACATCCGTCCGCATCCCCAGATCATTCTGAGGTCTTCCCAGATAGCTTCCCGCCAGCTCCGAGCGCTCGTCCACCACTCCCACCCGAAGTCCCGCACCATACGTATTACCATCGGAAATCTGACGGATCAGATCCCTGAGCAGAGTGGTTTTGCCGAATCCCGGAGGCGATACAATCAGGGTATTCTGAAATTTTCCTTTCTTATATAATTTTGGCAGGATACCGTCAGCTGCTCCCCGGATCTCATGGGCGACCCGGATATTGATAAACGCAATATTTTTCAGAGTGCGGATCACTGTTTCATTTTCCAACACAGCCTGTCCGCACAATCCGATCCGGTGTCCGCCTTCCACAGTCAAAAAGCCCTGTCTGATCTCATCGGCATAAGCATACACCGAATCCTGACACAGCCAGGCGATCAACTCCCGTATCTCCGCTTCCGCCACCAGATGCGCTCCGTAAGGATGCTCCTGCCATTCCCCGCCGTTATTTAAGAAATAATCTCCTCTCGATGTTTCCACGATCACCGGCCTGTCCACACGTAGACGGATCTCGCAGATTTTTTCCCCATTATCCGCTGTCTTCTGCCAGAATGCTCTTCTCTTTTGCGGAAAAATACGAAGCAGGCTGTCCATGTTTCTCCTCCCGTAACTATTCATAATCTCATGCGCAAAATCGTTCCTTCGGAACTTCTCCTTTGCGAATGCAGGCATTCATCAAGACTTAGCTGATATTTAATGCTCTGAATAGTTACAATATATGTCTCCGTGGACAGGATATTCCTTCCAATCTTCTCTTTTTTTCTATAGTGTGGTATAATAAGCGATAACTGTTTTTATGACTTTTGTTTTGGAGGTTTTTATGAACATAATCATTGTGGGCTGCGGCAAGGTTGGCTACACCCTGGTAGAGCAATTAGGCGGTGAGAATCACAATATCACCGTGATCGATACCAATGAGGAAAAGGTGAATTCCATCACGGATGATCTGGATGCCATGGGCATCGTGGGCAATGGTGTCAGCTTCCAGACACTGTCTGAGGCCGGCATTGACCATGCGGATCTGCTGATCGCCGTGACCGGATCCGATGAGCAGAATCTTCTGTGCTGTGTCATTGCGAAAAAGGCGGGACATTGTAAGACCATCGCCCGTGTCCGCAATCCTATCTACAATAATGAGATTGCTTTTCTGCGGGAAGAACTGGGGCTTGCCATGATCATCAACCCGGAGCTGTCCAGTGCCGCCGAGATTGCCCGGATCTTCCAGTTTCCTTCTGCAGTTAAGATCGATACTTTTTCCAAGGGAAGGATCGAGCTTCTGCATTTCCGCGTGACCCATGACTGTCTCTTAAATAATTATGAACTGATCCACATCCGTACCACCTTAAAATGCGATGTACTGGTATGTATGGTCACCAGAGATAATCAGGTGCTGATCCCCCGGGGTGATTTTGTCTTCCGGGAAGGCGATGTGGTAGCTATTGTGTCCACTCCTCCCAAGGCTAATGATTTCTTCAAAAAGATCGGTATCGGCGCCGGCAGGGCGCGTACTGCCATGATCGTCGGTGGCGGAACCATTGCTTATTATCTGGCAAGAAGACTTTTAGAAGTCGGCATCCATACCAAGATCATTGATCAGGATCCCGCCCGCTGCGAGCATCTGAGCGAGCTGCTGCCCAAGGCTTCCATCATCTGCGGTGACGGTACGGATGAACGTCTTCTGATACAGGAGGGGCTGGAGAACGTGGATGCTTTTGCTGCACTGACCGGACTGGATGAGGAAAATATCCTCCTGTCACTGTATGCGAAACGGACTTCCCGCGCAAAGGTAGTCACCAAGATCAACCGTATCAACTTCAGTGGTGTCTTAAGTGATATCAAGCTGGATACGATCTCCTATCCGCGCCTGGTAACTGCAGATATGATCATTAAATATGCACGATCCATGAATGAATCTCTCAACAGTAATGTGGAGAATCTGTATAAGCTGGAAGACGGTCATGCAGAGGCACTGGAATTCTACATCAAAGAGGATTCTGCCGTTACCAATATACCTCTGAACCGTCTGCACATCCGGAAAAATATCCTGGTCTGTTCCATCGTCCGCGGAGGGCAGGCTATTATTCCCAGTGGTCAGGACGAGCTTCATGTAGGCGATTATGTGGTCGTAGTACTGACACATGCACGGCTGAATGATATTAAAGATATTATTGAAGGGTAATTTTGTAGAAGGACACTATCATGAATTTTGCGATATTGAGTTTTATTATCGGATTTATTTTACAATTTGAAGCATTATTTTTACTGCTTCCCTGGATCGTTGGTATGATCTACGGAGAATATCATGTGGCACTGATCTATCTGGTGACCGCAGCTGTTTGTTTCATTTTAGGAAAATTGTTAAGCTTCAAACACACAGGACGTTTTAAGGAATTGTATGTCAGGGAAGGCTTCACCGCCGTTGCACTGGGCTGGTTTGTCATGTCTGTTTTCGGTGCCATTCCCTTCGTTCTCACCCGTGAGATTCCTTTTTATATTGACGCTCTCTTTGAGACCATCTCCGGCTTCACCACTACCGGTTCCAGTATTCTGTCAGATGTGGAGGCATTAAGCTATGCCAGCCTGTTCTGGCGCAGCTTCACCCACTGGATCGGCGGTATGGGTGTATTCGTATTCATTATGGCGATCCTGCCGATGATGGGTGGCTCCACTATGAACCTGATGCGTGCGGAGAGCCCGGGGCCTTCCGTCAGCAAGCTGGTACCGAGAGTCCGGGATACGGCGAAGATCCTCTATGGAATTTATCTTGCCATTACTATCTTAGGTGTGATCGCCCTGTGTCTGTGCGGCATGCCGTTATTTGATTCCCTGTGCACCACCTTCGGCAGCGTCGGCACCGGCGGCTTCGGTATCAAGAACAGCAGTATCGGCGGTTATTCCCCGTTGATCCAGAATGCGGTGACGGTACTGATGATCTTAAGCGGTGTCAATTACACCATATATTTCTGCCTGCTCAGTAAGCAGTTTAAGGAAGCCTTTTCCATCGAAGAGGTTCGCTGGTATTTTGTGATTATTCTGGTCAGTGCGCTGACGATTGCCTGGAATGTCCGTCCTCTCTATGCAACATTGGGAGAGACCCTGCGGCACTCCTTCTTCCAGGTGGGAACAATCATTACCACCACCGGATTTGCCACCACTGACTTTAACATGTGGCCGCAATTATCGAAGACGATCCTGCTGTTACTTATGATGATCGGTGCCTGCGCCGGCAGTACCGGCGGCGGTATGAAGGTCTCCCGTGTGCTGATCCTTTTTAAGGCGATCCGCAAGGAACTGTCCATGATGATACATCCCCGTATGGTCAAGAAGATCAAGATGGACGGGCACAACCTCTCTCACGAGACGTTGCGCTCCACCAATGTCTATATGACGGCTTATTTTATCGTGCTCTTCGTCTCTCTGCTGATCGTCAGCCTGGACGAATACGATCTGACCACGAACTTTACTGCAGTACTGGCAACCCTGAACAATATCGGACCCGGACTGGAGCTGGTCGGCCCCACCCAGAACTTTGCATTATTCAGTCCTCTGTCCAAATGTGTGCTGATGTTCGACATGCTGGCCGGACGACTGGAACTCTTCCCCATGCTGGTGATCATGCTGCCGTCCTGCTGGAAGAAATATTAAATTCCTTAATCGCAAAAATGAGTCTGTGATGACATTTTTAATCGTCACACAGACTCATTTTTTCATACATACCTCTAATCAAATATTGACCGAAATGAGAACGCTACATATCATTACAATCATTATATGATGTCGGGGTCAAAAGCCCCCGACTTTGATGCCTACGGATTGTTCCGTGCTACGCACTCCCACGTCTCCGCTCCGCTTCGGTCCGTGCTAGACATGTGCCACTGGCACATAGCACCCTACCCAATATTCGCATATCGTGGGATTATCATCCCACTTTTATGCTCATATCGGGGCGGGTCCTAAGGTCTTTCACCCACCTATGAGCAAGCTCATGTGGGCTTAGACCTTTTGACCCTGGCATCATTATATATGAATCTTCAGACACTTCTTGCCGGTCAGTTCCTTCGTCCGTTCATCCGGCTGTCCAAAGCCAACATAAATATCTGCTCCCCTACCGGTATGTACAAATTTACCTTCTTCATCTACAACGGTAAATGCCCTCATCGGAATTTCCAGTGTCACCATCTTTTCTTCTCCCGGTGCAAGCTGTACGCGCTTAAACACGACAAGTTTAGGATTGGGCACTTCGTTGATATCCTCAACCTGTACATAGACCTGCAATACATCCTCTGTAAAAACATCTCCGTGATTTGCAACGGTTACTTCAACACCTACACTCTGTTCTTCCGTTTGTGCATATACCACATCTTCCGTCAATTCCGCCCTCATAACTAGTGTATCAGCATAATTCAGCCCATAACCGAATGGATAAAGTGGAGCTTTTTCCACAAAGCGATATGTCCTGTTCTTCATGGAATAGTCATCAAAATCCGGCATCCCCTGTAAATTGCGGTAAATGGTAACCGGCAATTTACCCGAAGGTGATATTTCTCCAAAGAGTATATCTGCAACTGCCTTTCCACCTCTTGCTCCCGGATACCATGTCTGAAGAACTGCATTCGCCCTGTCATCTGCCAGGTTCAAATCCATAGCACTTCCTGCCATCATACATACAATAAACGGAACTCCCATTTCTGCCACGGTTTCCAAAAGCCTCTGCTGTGAAGGTGGAAGCATCAGCCCCTGCTTGTCTCCGGATGCATATGCATTTCCTGTATCGCCCTCTTCTCCTTCAAGACTTTCGTCCAGTCCCAGACACAGAATAACAAGATCCGAATGTTCTGCAACTGTCATTGCCTCAGAGATACGGTCATCCTCTCTTGCCAGTTTTTCTACCTGATCTAAAAACAAATGGCAGCCTTCTGAATAAAGTACCCTGACATCATCGCCTACATAGTCCTGAATACCTTCCAGTACAGTAACATACCTTGAAGCCGTCCCATGATAATTTCCGATCAGGGCTTCTCTGGAATTGGCATTGGGACCAATGACTCCGATTGTTTTAAGTTTCTTTTTATTTAAGGGTAAAATGCCATCATTTTTTAACAATACGACACTCTTGCATGCTGCCTCTATGGAAAGCTCAATATGTTCCCTACATTCAACAACTTCATACGGAATATGATCATATTCTGTCTCATCAAACATTCCCAGCAAGAATCTGGTCGTAAATAAACGAATGGCTGATTTCTGCAGTAGTTCTTTGGAAATAAGCCCCTCTTCATAGGCATTCAGGATTTTCTGATAAGTACATCCGCAATTAACATCGCAGCCCATCTCCAGAGCCAGTCTGACGCTTTCCTCCGGTCTGTCTGTCACCTTATGGTGTTCATGAAAATCACGGATAGCCCAACAGTCTGAAACATAATGTCCCTGAAATCCCCACTGTTTTCTCAAAACCTCCACCATCAGATAACTATGAGCACAGCATGGTTCACCATTGGTTCTGTTGTATGCGCCCATAACCGCTTCGACTTTTCCTTCCCTGACACAGGCCTCAAACTGCGGAAGATACGTTTCCCAAAGTTCTTTCATGCTAACCTTTGCATCAAAATAGTGACGTTTTTCCTCCGGGCCGGAATGTACTGCAAAATGCTTGGCACACGCTGCCGTGCGCAGGTATTCTCCCTCTCCCTGCAGACCTTTGATAAATGCAACACCCAGTATTGCAATCAGTGTCGGGTCTTCTCCATAAGTCTCATGTCCACGCCCCCAGCGGGGATCCCGGAAGAGATTGACATTGGGCGACCAAAGTGTAATTCCTTTATAAATATCACGGTCTTCATGTTTTTCATTTTCATTATATTTGGCTCTCGCCTCCGTAGAAACGGCAACTCCTACCCGCTCCAGCAGTTCTTCATCAAAAGTTGCTCCAAGCCCGATTGCCTGTGGAAAAACAGTTGCTGTACCCGCTCTTGCAACACCATGCAGGCCTTCATTCCACCAGTTATACTCCGGAATATCCAGATGTGGAATTTCATCTGCGTCAAAGCGCAGCTGTGAAGCCAGTTCCTCTACGCTCATCTGCTCCACCAATTCAGTAGCTCGTCTGACTGCGTCTTGTCTGTTCATAAATTCCTCCATAAAATTTTTTCTCTGATTATTAGCTATATAGGCTTAATAATCTTGCCTCTGCCACACAGGTATCATAATCTGCCGAGTAAGGAACTTTCTGCTTGGATCTGAATCATTAGAAAAGCTGCGCTGTCATTTTCTTTTTGTCTTCTCTGATACTCTGTTGGCAGAATACCGTATTTCTCCCGGAACAGTCTGGAAAAAGCCTGACTGTTGGGGAAACCGTTCTTTAATGCAATTTCGCCTATGGTCAGATCCGTTTCCTCCAGTTCCCGCAATGCATGTTCAAACCGGATGCTCCGCAGATAATCTTTATAGTTGATTCTGCCATACTGACGGAACATTTTCGACAAGTAAGTAGGGCAATATCCAAATGTTGCTGCCAGGGTTTCCAGTGAAATTTCTTCTGCATAATGTTCCCGAAGGTATCCAGTAATTCTTTCAAGATGTCCTGACTGAGTATTCCCCGGATAATAATCCTTCTTTTCCTCAGGTATCCGATAAGCGGTTACCAGAAGATATTTCAGCTGATAAAAGATACTCTGCATCAACAGTTCATAGCCGTACTCTTTTCTGATCTGCTGTCTGTACATTTTCTCAAGTAATGCAAAAAGTTTTCCATCCTCTTCCTTTTTTTCACCGGAAAACCGCATTATCTGTTTTTCCATTGGGATCTGTAAAACAATTGCCTCATTTCGTCCCGATGTATGAATGGAATGCACTTCATTGCTGTTCACAATTATAAACTTTCCTGCCGGAAGGACATATTTTTTATCGCCGAGATAAAAATCTACCTTTCCCTCCCGCAAGGCAAATATTTCAACACTGCTATGTTGATGCGCCTCACATATATATTTTCCGTCTGCACCTTCGAAGCGGAATAGCTTAAAGGGCAGTCCCCGATCCGGCACCACTGCTTCCTGCCGGTATATCTTCTCTTCTTTCATAGTCATCCCTAATATTCCACACCGGAAGATTTTCTGTTCCATGATAAAATCTCACCGGCAGTTTCCCGGAGGGGAAAAATTCTCCAAACAGCATTTCGGCAATTACCTTACCACCTCTGGCTCCCGGATACCAACAATCCACGATGGCTTTCACATTCGGGTTGTGTTCCGCCCATGGCAGATCTATGGCGCTTCCTGGCATATTCATTCCCGGCATCGCCCTGTTCTCCCTCTATGGTTGCATCCAGTCCAAGGCACATTACTGCCACATCGGCATGTTCCACGGACAGCTTTACATGCTCCGTGGTACGCACTCCCACTTCTCAGCTCCGCTGCGGTCCGTGCTAATCATGTGCCACTCTCTTTATTTGTAAATTCTGTAATTTCCCGAAAGTGCCAGCATGGCAAACAGGTACAGGAAATTATCATAATATCGTCTGTCCCCGGTGCGGAGCGGAGTATTCCAGAAGCGGTCTACGCATTCCTTTATATGAGGACCGTCTGCTGCCAGTGATGCCTGTGCATTGACTGCTACAATGGCAACCGGATGCAGTGCCTTCTCTTCCAGTCTTGTTCCATCAATCAGGAACACACCGTCCCAGTGTTCTCTCTGCTCTTCACAGTAAAATTTCTGCAGCCGGTTTGCAATCTCCGTCTGCCACGGATCTTTGTCATACCAGAGATGATCCATGGCAATGTTGGCTATGGTGCGGTATGCATCGCTGTAGTACCAGTCATGCCTTCCGAAGATTTCCTGATGTCCTGCATGGGGTGTCCCATCATAGTCTGCATATTCTGCAGAAAGCCCGGTTTCCTTGTGGCATGCCTTATGCAGATATTCTCTGCTGGCTGCCGCTGCCTGTTTCCAGAATTCCCGGTCTCCTTCCTCCGCATTTTCTGCGAACAGTTCATAAAAATGTGGCAGATGATACGAGGGATCAGAAAAATCCATGTTTGTGACAAATTTGATCAGATGATTGGAAGGCTCCCACATAGGTTCTCCCGGATGTCCAGGCTCCCCTTTGTGAATACATTCCCGCAGGATTGCCTTTGCCTCTTTGCTGTAAGCAAATATTCCTTCCCCGTCCCCCCAACGGGCAGATGCAAAAAACAATGCCATGGCGAAATATTCTTCTCCGTCCGGCGCCGGTCCCTCCGCATTGTGCGTTCCATCCGTGCTGCAGGACCAGGCAAAATAATTGCGGCAGGGTCCTTCCGGAATATACATATAAGTCCGCACCCACTTCCAGAGACGGTCAAATTCCGCTTTCTTATCCAGCTGTACGCAGACCATCATGCCATAGGACATTCCCTCCGTGCGTACATCATGATTGCCGGTATCCTCCAGATACGCCATATCATCTCCTGCCTCATGATAAAAACGTTCTGCCTCCGTTCCGTAAAATATGGTTTCAAAGGTCTGTTCCAGTCTTTCTGTAATAGCGGTCTCTTCATATCCGCACTCTTTAAATACATTTCGATAAATACCAGTCTGATATGCTCCTGCCATTTGCTCGTTCTCCGATTTTTATTCTTTGACGCCACCCAAAGTAAGTCCTGCTACAAAGTACTTCTGTAAGAAAGGATAAATACAGATAATGGGCAGCATGGTAATGATCGTTGCCGCTGCACGCACGGAAGTCGGTGTTACGGTTCCTGCGGCATTCTTCATTGCCTCCGCTGAAGTTCCCTGATTGGTTACGGAGGATAACAGCTTCATCAATTCATACTGCAATGTGGTCAGATTACTGCTCATGCGATTGTAAAGCATGGCATCAAACCAAGAGTTCCACTGGCCTACCGCCACAAACAGGGCTACTGTGGCATAAACCGGCTTACACAGCGGAGAATAGATCTTAAGAAAAATAGTGCTGTAACCGGCACCGTCCAGCTGTGCGGATTCTTCCAGGCTGTCAGGAATTCCGTTCATATAAGTACGGATCACCAGCATATTAAACGCACTTACCATTCCGGGGATCACATATACCCAGAAGCTGTTGGTAAGCCCCAGCCCCTTATATAAGAGGAATGTTGGGATCAGTCCACCGTTTACATACATGGTGATGACCCAGAACAGGGAAACCTCTCTCTGGAACAGGAATCTTTTGCGGCTGACAATAAAAGCAAGGATTGCATTGGCTGCCAAAGACAGCAGGGTTCCGATCAGGGTTCTGGCTACTGTGATATAAGCGCCTGTGATCAGATTATCTTTATGTAAAACCGTCGTATAGTTTTTCCAGGTGAATTTTCTCGGCCACAGGTAGATTCCTCCCCGCAGGGCATCCGTACCGTCATTCAAAGAGATTGCCAAGGTATTCAGCACCGGATATAATGTTATGATCACAAACAGGATCATGATGACACTGTTTATGAACGGAAAAATGTCGAATTTTTTGGACTTGATCTTATATTGTGTATCTATCATTGTAATTACCATCTCTTTCTGTTTTAGAATAACTGCTCTTCACCATTATGTTTTGCAATCTGATTGGCCAGAACGATCAGGATGATACTTACCAGGCTCTTGAAGATACCTGCGGCTGTACCTATTGCATAATCTCCCTGGCTGATACCCCATTTCAATACATAAATATCAATCGTCTGGGAGAACTTCTGTACCAATCCGTTTCCTAACAGATACTGAATTTCAAATCCTGCATTTAATACATTCCCCACATTCATCAGCAGTAAAATTACGATGGTCGGTTTGATTCCCGGAAGGGTAACGTATTTGATTTTATTCCATCTTCCTGCGCCATCAATGGCAGCAGCTTCATACAGGGAAGGATCAATGGATGTGATGGCCGCCAGATAGATAATGGCATTCCATCCTGTCTCCTTCCAGACATTTGCAAATGCTACGATCGGCCAGAAATACCCGGGATGGGCAAAGAAATTGATCGGCTGGCTGATCACATGCAGATTTACCAATACTTCATTTACAATTCCGGTACCGGACAACATATCATGCAGGATACCGGTTACGATGATCCAGGAAAGGAAATGTGGAAGATAAGATATCGTCTGCACTGTCTTTTTTCCGCCCCTACTCTTGATCTCATTCAATAGAATAGCAAATACAATTGCGGTAACGAAAGTTGCCACAAGGTTGATCACACCCATGGCCAATGTGTTACGAATGACCCGAAGGAATGTCACATCCGAGAATAACATCCGAAACTTCTGAAGTCCCACGAATTCGGAGTGCAGGATTCCCAGCTGCGGCTTATAATTCTGAAATGCCATCGCCCATCCGGCTAAGGGAAGATAGTAAAAAATCACTCCATAGATCATCATTACTCCTGCCCAGAAAAGCAGAACTTTTTGCCTTTTGATTTCTTTCCATGTGATAGGTGTTCTGGTTTGTTTTACTTTTTGTTTCGATTTTGTTCTCGTTAACGACATATCCTCGCTCCTTAAAAAACGGGCAGATGAAATTTTACCTGCATCTGCCCATTCTCAAATTTCATTTATATGTTTTTATTTGAACTTTGCTGCCAGTTCCATTCTGCTGTCCAGTTCTGCCTGTAATTCACTGATAAAATCTTCCGGCTTGCAGGCATTATATGCATCCATATAATCTGCCCATGCTTTGTCGAAATCAGCTGCCATAACTACCTGAGGAAGCTGCTCATGCTTTACTTCACCGATCTTGGTCCATGCCATACCACCGGGTGTGCTGGTATTGAAGTTATTGGAGAAGGACCACATAGGATACCATTCACCGGGGGCTTCGTTAGTGCCCAGCATTTCCACATAAGTCTCGACGCCATATGCCTGGAATGCTTCTTTCACATCGTCGTTTAATCCATCGAAGAATTCCCTCGCCTGGCCATCTGGCTTGTTTGCATTGATACCATCATCACTGGTTCCGTTGTACTGAGGGAAATAGGAATAAGAGCACATATGGGATGCCTTATACTCTGTATCGGAAGCCTGCATTCTCTGCTCCGGTGTTCTGTAGAATTCACCGTTCTCATCTACTTCATAGTCAACACCTTCCACACCCCAGAAACGAAGGTTATGGATATCCTGATCCAGCAGATCATTGATCAGCTTCAGTGCGCCGGGAACATCCTTACAGCTTACAGTAATTGCAAGTCCGCTTCCGGAATTGAATGCACCACCGGCATTATGCCACTGGTTTTTTACACTTTCATCAATTGTTATAGGCAGTGGAATATAGTCGCATCCCTGTGCATCCAGTCCTGCCTGCTTGATGGCATCGCCTGCTGTGTAAGCGAAATCCCACCACTGATCGATCATACCCAGGACACGTCCTGTAGAAAGCTTGGAAATATACTCATCATAAGACTGGGTAAAGGACTCGGGGTCTACAATGCCTTTCTTGTATTCTTCATTTAATTTTCTAAAATACTTTACTGCGGTATCGGAAGTGTTGTAATCCAGTACCGTCAGCGTCTCAGGATCTACCATACAGCTTCCGTCATTGGGATAACCATCCAAGAACTGAGGTGCGTTCTCCAGACAGAAGTATCTCCAATCATCACAGAGAATGGTATAAGGAATATTGGCTGTTCCGTCTTCCATAGTAGGATTTGCTGCATTATACGCTTCGATCAGATCAAAATACTGATCCATGGTCCGGATCTCGGGATAGTCTGCCCATTTCAGAACTCTTGCCTGAATCCAAAATGCTTCATCATTATGTGCACATACCTTCTCTTCGTTCTTGATGCAGCTGAACTGCGGGATCCAGTAAATGTGGCCGTCTTCCTGACGAAGCTTCTCCCACTCCAGATCAGTAAACAGATTCTTGATATTAGGATAATCATCCAGATAATCATCCAGTGCTACCAATGCTCCTGCCTCATACAGCTGTGTGGTTCCAGTCTGTCCCTCAATGAAGTCCGGATACTCACCACCGGCGATCATGGTACCCACAGCTTCATCTGCAGTCTGTCCGGTCAGCCAGGTCTCTTTTACTTTGGCGCCTACCTTCTCCGCGATCAGCTGCTGCACTTCATTGTCGTCATTGATCTCAGATCCCGCTACCCCAAAAAATGCGGTGAACTCTTTGATACCTGCTTCTTCTGTGGTACTGTTGGTTCCTGCGCTCGTTGTACCATCTCCGGATGTCTGGTTGCCGTCACTGCCACATCCGGTGAACAGTGCCGCTGTCATTGCTGACACAAGTAACATGCTTACAAGTCTCTTTTTGTTCATGTTGTAACTACCTCCCTTTCGATAAATCTATTTTACCTTTTTGAGAGGAACTAACAATCAGAGGAACTATAGCAAAAGACAGGGGAAATTATAGGTGGTTCTGTAATTTCCCCTGTCTTTTATTCTCTTACTCTCCCTGTTGCATCTTTTTACGGAATCTTGCGGGAGTGCAGCCCTTGATCTGAATAAAACGGTTCGTAAAATAATCCAGATCATGGTAGCCCACATCTTCTGCGATCTGAACGATCTTTTTATCGGTACGCAACAAGGCATCCGCAGCCTGCTCCATCCGGTAATTGTTCAGGTAGTCTTTAAAGGATTGTCCGTACTTTTTCCGGAAAAGCTGACCCAGATAAGCACTGTTGACATAATATTTCTCACTCAGGCTTTTCAGTGTAATATTTGAAGCGTAATTTTCCCGGATCTCTTTTTCCACCATACCCAGAATTCCTCTGGATACATTCTTCCGCAGCTGTGACAGATAATCCGCATATTCGCAGGCAAATCTGGTCAGATGTGCCTTACTTCCGCGCTTTACCCCGGTCTCAAAGCTGCTCTCACTGATGACCCTTAAGATTTCCTCCTGGTTCACGTCATCATCCTGTTCACAGGCTAAGTGGATCAGCTGAAACAACAGATAATTAATATTCAGGGTCATCGTCTCCCCGCAAATACCGCGTTTACACATTTCTTCATAAAAGAAAGCCACCGCCTCCCGGATTTCCAGATGATTGTTCTGTTCGATTGCCTTCAGCAGGCCATCCAGGCTCTGCTTACACAGGATCAGTCCTTCCGGAGATACCTGGACCTCCTCCTCATAGAAATAGATATCCTTCTTTGTCCGAAACCCCTGAAAAGAACGAAGCATACAGGTATTGCCGTAAGACTTTGCTATGCTGCTGATATCCTGCACTTTTTTTCCTGCCAGCATCACCACATTTGTCTGTAAATTTGATGCAAGATATTCCCGGAATCGTTCCAGATACCGTTTTACATCCATCCCACTTTTTTCCGGAACATAATCAAACAAAATCAGTCCGATATCGTAGATTTTTTCATTGACAGAAACATCAAACACACTCAGATCTGCATCTTCTTTCAGATATTCCCTGCTGTATTCATACAGCCGCCTCTGTAATGTCCGCATTTCCCGATCTGTCGTTCCCTCATCATCATAGGATCCTTCCGTCTGGATCTCCACATAACGCACACCGGTTCCACATCGCATGTGTTCATGTATATATCTGACATTCAGGTCATCAAACTTCCCTTGGATCAATGCAATCATATGTCTTGCCAGATAAGCCTGCTCCAGCTTCCGGTTCTTTTCATGATCCAGCTCCTCTCTGTTGCGCAGAGCAAGTACCTTATTCAGTACTTTGCACAGAATCTCGCTGTCTACCGGCTTTAGCAGATAATCCGTGCAGTCATTCTGCATTGCCTGTTGTGCAAAACTAAATTCCGCATATCCGCTCAGTATAACAAAATAGGCATCTGAAATTTTCTCTTTACGGATGTGTTCCAGCAGTTCCAGTCCTGTCATCTGAGGCATTTTAATATCGGCAATAACCAGATCTACCTTTTCCTTCTTCAAAAAAGCCAGTGCTTCCATCCCATTTGCTGCTGTTCCCGCAATCCGAAAGCCTTCCTTCTCCCAATCTACTAAAAGTTTCAATCCCTGTAAAATAAACGGCTCGTCATCTACCAGCAATACTTTCAGCATCTGTTTTACCCTCCTGCAAACAGGGAATCCGTATCGTAACCGTGGTTCCCACTCCTTCTTCTCCTTCTACACGGAATTCCACTCTGTTTTCCGTTACCATTTTCAATCTGACACAGGCGTTAATAATCCCTACTCTTCCGCCGCCCTTGAGCATCTCAATGTCGGCATTGCACATGTTGTTCTGTAGCTCTGTAAGTTTGGCCTCCGCCATACCGCTTCCGGTATCTTCAATTTCTATCTCCAGCCGTTCTCCCTGACGGCCTATCCTTACAAATATCCATCCCGGACTGGATTTGCTTTCGATTCCATGCACACAGGCATTTTCCACAAAGGTTACAATCGTAAGCTTGGGTATCTTGAAGTTTTCACATTCTCTGTCTACTTCAATGTCATAATTCAGCCGTTCTCCAAAACGATACTTCTGAAGCGCCAGATAAGCTTTCACAAATTCAATCTCCTGGAAGATACTCACGGAATCATTGCCCCATTCCACATACTGTCTCTGCATCACCGCCAGTTTGGCCACCATGTCGGCTGTCTCGTTTTCTTTTTTCAAAATGCTGTGCATCCGGATGCTTTCCAGTACATTAAATAAAAAGTGGGGATTGATCTGGCTGTGTAATGCGAGAAGCTCCGCATTTTTTCTTCCCACCAGCATCTCCTGCTCATGGATTTTATTCTTATATACAGTCTCGATCAGTCCATTGGTACGTTCCACCATGCGATTATAATTGCGTATCATACTGCTGATCTCATCTTTACCTTCTTCACAGGGCATTGGAATAAGATGATCACTGTCCACTGATTTAAATACCTTGCTCAGTTCTGTAATCCTTTTTGTAAAGGAACGGTTGAATATCTGAACGAACCAGAAGGGAAAAATAACATTCACCGCAAGGAGCAGCAATATGATGGGAAGTTCGTTCCGGATGCTTGTAAGAAAACTGTTCTCTACCGGCTTTACATAAATCGTAAGTTCCGTACCATACAGACTGATGGTATGTTCATAGGCTTCTCTCATTGTTGCGTTATCCAGCCGCTGAAACTCACTGCCGTAGCTGCCGTATTGTCCATTGGAAAGAAGGATCCGATCTCCTTCACAGATCAGAACCTCATTATCATAGTTCATGTTTTTAATGGTGCGCACCATACTGCCATAATCAAACTCGATTTTTAAATACTTTTCTGTCTCTGCATCATAGAAATCCAGCCGCTGTAGATAAATGATGCGCCGTTCCCTTGTGATTTTGGAACTGCTGTCATCATAGACAAAAAAGAGCCCTTTGCTTTTCGCTTCTTCATTCAGCCGCAGATAACTCTCTGTATTCCTAAGCTTATCCAGCGTATTGACTCTTCCTCCGTTTACAATGGTGTCGTTATCCGTATACAGGGTAAATATCATACTGTTCATTCCCAGTGCATTTTCCAATAACGTCCCGCTCAGGAAATTCTGATATGCCGCCACATATTCTGCAGAATTAGTGTATCTTTTGGATAAGAAATCTTCAAAATCGCGATTGGTATAAATACTGTTGCCTATCTCCCCGGCATTTCCGATCATACTGCTCAGACTGTATTCCACCGCACTGGTAATATTAGACATCTCATGCTCCCTGCGCTCTCTGTCAAATTTTGCAGTCGTCAGGAACACAACACTGTCTGTTACAATCAGGGGAATCAACACACAGACAACATAGAAAATATAAAACTTTTTTTTGATGGTGAAATCATCCATCCAAAGACCCAGCTTATGTAATGCCTTCCCCATAAGATCCTCTCCTCATTTATGTGAAAAAGAGCAGACGTTTCTGTAGCCTGCTCTTCTTTATTATAGGACATTTATGATCTGCCCGCAATGCATTTTTATATGGCATTCTGCACAAACCAGGCAAAATCAGCATAGTTACTGCTGTCCTGTCCATTGGCAGATGCGTACATTCCTATCGTACATCCCACAAATCCCCCTGCTTCCTCCGTGGTATAAGGAAGCAGACTGATATCCTCAGCAATCAGACTCTCCCTGCCATCCCTGAAAAGCCATATCCGTGCCTTCTGCCTGTCGCAATGCATTCGTATTTTAAAGAATTGTCTACCTTCTCCTGCCGGCTTTTCGGTAAGGATTCTCTCTTCCCCATGGATACGGGCTGTCACAACAAAATAATTCTCGTCAGCCCTTTTCCGGATCTCCATGCGCAGATGATTTTCATGATTCTGGTACAACACCATTCCCGCTGTCTCACATTCCTGCTTCGGTTCAAATTCCATCCCAGTCTCTGCATAGAATGCATAATTTTTCTGACGGATTCCGAAATAGGAACAATGATTGCAGTCAGATATTTTTTCCTTTTTTGTATAGAGCCGCAGCATCCCCGGACGGTGACTCAGCGAATAGTTTTCTTCACAGATTTCTTCTACACTTACCAGCCGGTTGTCCGGTTTTTTCTCCCAGAAACTGATATGATCGGAAGTACTGCTTACTTCCTCTGGAAAACGGTATTCCTTTGTGGGCAGTTCCAATGTATCTTCCAGATGCCCGACGCCTTCTGCAATCACCGGCCATCCATTTTCCCATGTGACTTTCGCCAGAAAAGTCTCTCTTCCCATGCTGCTGTGTCCTTCACAAGGTCTGGATGCCAGCATTACCACGTACCAGTTCCCCTTACCATCCTCCACCAGATCTCCGTGTCCTGCGTAGATCACAGGATAGTTTTTCCCCAGATTCCTGTGGGTGAAGATCGGGTTTCTGGGGCAGCCCTCGAACCACTGGAACAGCTTTTTACTTCTTGCAATGCTGATGCTGTGCTCCGGTCCGGTTCCTCCTTCTGCATGCATCAGATAATAGTAACCGCCGATCTTATAAAGGTGCGGTCCCTCCGGCCAGATAACTCCTTTTACAGCCCCTTTCCAGATTGCCATGCTTTCTCCCACAAGCTTCATCTGCCGAAGATCCAGTTCCTGCACCCAGATTTCCCAGTCCCCGTTATAGCGGACTCCTTCCGGATTCGGTCGTGTACCACAGTAATAGCATTTCCCGTCATCATCGAAGAAAAGACTGGGATCGATCCCCGGAGCATCTTCGCCGAGATAATAAGGATCCGACCACGGTCCTGCTGGATCTTTTGCCGTTACAATGAAATTGCCTCCGTAGCTTACATTGGTAGTGATCATGTAAAACAGTCCATCATGGAAGCGGATCGTTGGTGCATAAATCCCCTGTGATATTTCACTTCCCTTCACCGGAAGTTGTTCCGGTCTGTCAAGAATATTCCCGATCTGCTCCCAGTGCGCCAGATCTCTGCTGTGGAAAATCGGAACTCCCGGTGCATACACAAAACTGGAATTCACAATGTAATAGTCCTCTCCTGCCCTGCATATGGATGGATCCGGATAGAAACCGGATAAAATTGGGTTCTTTGCTGTAACCATTTTGTTTTCCTCACTCTGTTCTATATTGTGTATCCAAATCCTAAGATTGTAAATTTTTTATTCCGGTCTTCCTCTGTCACTGTAATCCGTACTTTATGGGATCTGCTTTCTGTCTCCCAAAACAGTAATACAGCATTACAATGCAGCCAATTGTTCTTATGGGGATCCGCCGTCATACAATATACATCATTTACAAATACATCGGCCTTCCCCACATCCATTTCTCCGGAATCCTTAAATATAAGAAACAGTGACTTGCAGGTAATCTCCATTTCAAATCCCGGCATCTGCGGTCTGCTTCCATCATACATCCAGTTATACGGAAATTCCGGTGTCTGTGTAAGGCTTCCGTCCATTTCCACACTCTGCAATTCTATATCTGTGGAAGTAAAACTACCCGTCCGGATTTTGGCTCCTACATAACGGTTCTTCTTATCAAGCAAAAAAATTCTTTCAAAATCAGCACCGATCACTGCCGGTCCAGAAAGCTTTTCCGACAGGATCTGTTCCTCCGTCATTCCTTCCACAAAAGTCCCAACTCTTGCAGGTTCTGCTGCATCACAACGCTCAAACAGATATTGCAGGCAGTCCGCCATAATGGTATGTCCGGTATTATTGGGATGAAACATATCATAAAAGAACTGATTTTTAGATAAAATTCTTCCCTCGCCGCACTTTAATGAAAACTGTGGAGTGACCGCATTGAGGATGCTCACCATGGGAAGATCATAAAGATCCCCCACCGGCCTTAATCGCTCCTGTAAATTCCAATCATTTGCAAATACCGAAAACAGGAGAACCACTGCCGGCTTCCATGGCAGTTTCAACACTTTCCGCACCAGGCTTTCATAACAGACACCCTTTGTCTCATCTCCCTCATCGTTTACTGCAAATTCAATAACCACAATATCCGGTCGTTCCCCTTCCCTGAGCACATCCCGGTCAAACCGGATCATTCCCAGTTCTGAAGGTGTTCCGCCGACTCCGGCTTTGATAAACCTGACATTGTTCTGCGTCGAAAAACGATTCTGAAACAGTTGAAAGGACTTATATGCATAGCATTCCGTATGGATTGGTATAGCTCCGGCTCCCTGCGTGATAGATCCACCGATATAGGCAAGCGTTACCTCTTTTCCTGCCTTAGATTTTTCAATAGCCTTACGGATACGATAAGGATTCCCCAGCTGCAACAGAGAGCGGCTGATCATGCCGCAGTATTCTTCCGAATACATATCTATAACCAGATCCTCTTCCTCCGGAGGTGCTTCGTATCCGTCATTTAGGAAGAGTCTTACACTGACTTTTCCCATCCGCTCCGGCGCTGCAAACAGAATTTTAATCTGTCCCGGCACATGATCATCCTCTGTCCACCTGTAATCCGACAGATAGATTCTATGTTCCATGCCGTCACACTTAAGAGAAGTCGTAAGATTCGTTCCACCTCCGTACAGGTCCTTTTTCCCATACATCTGAAATACAAATTCTGCGGTTTCTTCCGGCCGGTCCGTCTCCACGCTTACGCCGATACTATGTACCAGTCTGCCAAATCCCTCTACTGTCTCCAGAAGTGTCAGTTCTTCCTTATCCGTAACATTTCCCGTGATCTGTGCACTGTTGATCAGCCGTCCGTCGCTTTCATAGATAAACTGGATTCCGGTTCCGTCCTTTTGCCGTTCTCCAAAAATATCTTTGTCTTTTAATATATAGAAAAAAGGTCTTGCCTTTTCCGGATCCTTCGGTGCTGCCGGTCCTGTCATTTCTATCCCTCCCGAACTTTTATCAGTTCTATTATAGTCCGGCTCTCCTTGCACAAACACCCGGGAAAATATAGGAAATGCAGGTAATAATTTTATATCCGGCAGGCTGCAAATCGTCTCCGGAAGGAATTCCAATCTTCTCCGTCGCTTCGTTCCATGACAATTGCTTTTGCTTTTTGTCCATCCGGAATATATTTCTTTATAATGTTTTGCATCCGTTCCGGTGTCTCTTCGGCATCGGTCATCACCAATATAGTCTCTACGGCTTTTCCTGCTGCCAGAAAATACTCCATAATGTTCGGTATTTTCCCCTGGTGCAGGAAACAAGACGCAGTCTCTGTGGGAAGCGCTTTTAAGAGCATCACTCTCCGTTCTTTTTCCGCTCTTTCAAAGTATTCTGGCGTATATACATAAATCGTACTCACCTTTTCTTCTTGTGTAAGGTAATCATAATGTATATGTAGCTGACCATGCACTGTGTCCACAAGTTCTGTCAGCGGGAACTCCGGATCTGGCATTTCCAGATAGTTCACAGCCCTGTCTCCCGAGTATCCCACCGGAGCATCCGGGTTGATTACATCCGTACCATTCGCCCTGAAATACACATTATGGTATCCCGGCGTGATGTTGTGGATTTCCCCTGTCCAATATCCTTGTCTTTCCTGATCTTTCCTGAGCTTTAGGAATTCTTTTCCGTCCAGGGCGGCTTCTACCGAGACTGCCTCCGGTGCCTCGAAGCATACGACTGCCCTTCCCTGTTCCGTAATGCAGATTCCGTGAGGGATGTCCGGGTATTTTCCTGCAGGCCTCCCTGCTTCATCAGTCTCAAAGCGGATCTGGCGGTATACCGGATCGAACATCAGCATCTGCTCTTCCATGGTCTGCATCCGGAGTCTCTGCCTTGTGATTCTGGCAGTTTTTTCTCCGGGGATATCATCCGCCTCCACACCCTTTTTCCGGAATAGCAGCGGCACAAAATCATACAGGCTTTTCCTCCAGACATGCCATTCGTGATATCCCTCATATACTTTGGAAATGCAATATTTTCCTGCATTTTCAAACTTTTGTTCTATCTGCTTCATTCCCGTTCTGATCTGATCCTCATAGCATCCACAGGACATAAATACGACATCCAATGTTTCCTTGCTGTCACAGATCCGTTCCATCTCATGAATAGCAACTCCGGAAAATACACCGGCAGCAGAAAATAACTTCATATTTTTTGCCACAATATCCGTAGTCTGCGCCGATCCCAGGGAAAGTCCCGCCATCGCCCGGTAATCTCTTCCCTTTCTCACCCGGAAATTATTTTCAATATAAGGAATAATGTTGTGGATCAGTTCACTCTCAAAATTCCCAGGGTAAAATACAGGTTTTTCTCCATCTTTGAAGGCATAGCCACTGCTCATGACCACGATCATTTTCTCGCACTTTCCCTCTGCGATCAGATAGTCCATGATAAAGTTCGTCTTCCCCTGCCAGATCCATCCGGTCTCGTTCTCTCCTACGCCATGCTGCAGGTACAATACCGGATATCTTTCATCTCCTTCTTCATATCCATAAGGTGTATAGACATAACATTCCTTCAGGTGGCTGCTCACCTTCGAAACGTATTTACAGATGCTGACCGTACCATGAGGAATATCCTTTGCAAAATAGAAATCCACATTCTTCTCCTGCACCTCAAAAGTATTGATCGCAGCAAAACATCCATAAGAAATTCCGGCGTACGGATTGCAGATCCGGACACCGTCCACATACCAGAAATAATAATGCATCCCCCAGTGAAAATCTTGAACTTTCGCAAAAAATCCGCCCTGCCCATCGGGCATCAGATTTATTTTCTTATTTGTAAAATATCCCCCAAGTCCGGCAACCTGTATTATTTTTGCTGCCGGTGCATACAGATAAAAAATGACTGCGCCGTCTTCTTTCACTGTAACAGATGGTCTTCCTGCTCTCTTTTTTTCTATTGGATATCTGTCCAAAGCTCCGTTTCTCTTCTCGTTCATAAAAAAATACCCCCAATCCTTTTCTTTAGTTTAAAGGAATTGAGAGGTATTTTTCTATTTGTTTTTTATACTTTTTTGTAAAAAACTTATCCTTTTACTCTTTTTTCCACCTCAAGCTGCAACATCTGATAATAAATCTCAGGATTACAGGAATCATATGCTTCCATATATTGCTCCCACGCAGTCTCAAAATCTTCTGCCATGATCACCTGGGGAAGCCATTTGTGTTTCACCGCTTCCATCTGATCCCGGATCTGTCCCGCAGGAGAATTAGACGACAGGGATGTGGTATAACTGTACATGGGATACCATGCCCCGGGAGACTCATTGTTGCCGATCATATCCACATAATTTGTCACGCCGTAAGCAGAAAAACATTCCTGAATGTCCTTAGGCTGATTTTTAAAAAATTCCGTTGTCTGATATTCCAGGGAAAATGCGTTGATCCCATCGGGAAGCTTTCCTTCCACTCTGGGAAAATAAGAATAAAAACAAAAGTGTTTTCTCTTTTCCTCCGAAGTCATCCATCGCTTCGCCTGCTCCTCAGTCAGGTAGAACAATCCGTTCTCATCCACGCTATAGTCGACTCCCTCTTCGCCCCAGAATCGCAGTTTAATGATCTCCGGTTCCAGCAGATTACTGACAAACTGCAAAGCTCCGTCAATATCCTCGCAGGATACCGTAATGGATAAGCCTGTAGAGCTGTCCAGCTCTGCAGAGCGCGTTACATGCCATTGATTGGCGATTCCTTCCTCTCTGGTAATCGGAAGTGGAACATAATCGCAGCCCTGTTCTCTGAGCCCCTGCTCATCATAGGCAATTTGAATCGAATAATAGAACTGCCACCACTGATCCGGCATACCGCAGACTGCCCCTGTGGATAATTTTGCCAGATAGTCCTCATAGGTCTCTGTAAATACTTCTGCACCAAGAATACCTTTATGATATTCCTCATTCAGCTTTTTAAAGTACCATTTGGCAGTATCCGTGGTATTATAATCAATCACCTGTAACGTATCCGGATCTACAATACAGCTTCCGTCATTGGGATAACCATCCAGAAACTGCGGTATATTTTCCAGACAAAAATACCGCCAGCCATCACACAAAATCGTAAACGGAATGTTCGGTGTTCCATCCTCCATTACCGGGTTCGCTGCCACATAGCGCTCGATGAGATCAAAATATTCATCCACAGTATGAATCTCCGGATACCCCGCCCATTTCAGCACTCTGGTCTGAATCCAGAAAGCTTCACCTGAGTGGGTCACCTCCACATCTTCGCCATGGGTCACACCAAACTGGGGGATCCAATAGATATGACCGTCCGGTCTGCGGAATCTCTCCCACTGTTCTTCCGTCAGGTAATTTTTGATATTGGGATAATTCTCCCAGTATTCATCTAAAGGAAGTAATGCCCCTGCCTCATAAAGACTGGTATCTCCGGAAATAAAATCCGGATATTCCCCACTCACAATATAACTGTTCAAGGCACTTTCCTTGGACTGTCCCACCAGCCACACTTCTTCACAATCCGCACCTGTCAGGCGTGCGATTTCTTTTTTCATATCATTATTCTGGTCAATGGCTTCTCCCTCCACAGCAAAAAAAGCTGTGAAATGCTTCACATTGTTCTGCGCCGCTGTCTGTGCATACGCAAAATATAATATTCCGCCCAAAAGTCCAAATACCGCTACTGCTGCGATAATCCTTTTTTTCAATCGTCTGCCCTCTTACTTCTATATTTATCAGGCTTTCAGCCATACGATCTCCTGCTTATACGGTGGGATCGTCTTCTTGTCTCCGCCCTCAGCACACAGCCAAGGTGTCTCTAAGATTTTAGGTACGGCGGTAAACCGGTCGTCATGGACGATCCGGTGCAGGGTCTCATAGCCGATGGTACCCTGTCCGATATTGGCATGGCGGTCCTTGTGGGCTCCTAAGGGATTCAGGCTGTCGTTCACATGGATCACTGCGATCTGGTCCAATCCCAGAATCTTGTCAAACTGCGCAAGCACACCTTCGTAATCATTCACCAGATCATATCCAGCATCGTTCACATGGCAGGTGTCAAAGCATACCCGCAGTCTGTCTTTTCGATCCACTTTATCATAAATCATCCGCAATTCTTCAAAAGTTCTGCCGACCTCACTGCCCTTACCGGCCATGGTCTCCAGTGCAATGTTGACCTCGCTGTCATCTGCATTAAGCACCAGATTCAGTCCCTTTGCGATCTGCTCTACAGAGGCTTCCACTCCGGCGCTTAAGGAAGATCCCGGATGCAGTACCAGTACCTTACTGTGAAAGGCTGCGGCTCTTTTTACTTCTTTTGCCAGAAATTCCACCCCAAAGTCAAACATCTCTGGCTTTTCCATATTCCCCAGATTAATGATATAGGGAGCATGAATCACGATTTCTTTGATGCCTGCTTTGTCTGCATAGGCAAGCCCTGCCTCCAGATTCAGATCCTTTATCTCTTTTCGTCTCGTGTTCTGGGGTGCCCCGGTGTAGACCATCAGCGCATTGGCACCGTACTCTGCCGCCTCCTTCACAGATCCTAAAAACATCTCTTTTCCCGACATTCCCACATGGGAACCCAATAATATCTCAGCCATGATTACTCCTTATTTTGGAAACTTTTTCTCAAAATCCATTCCTGTCACAACTATCAGTTTGACACAATCCGGGAGGTTTTACAAGCAATTATTACAGCAAAAGGAATCTCTCCGCCGTATGGTTTCAAGATTCCTTTTTCCCTGAATTCATAATCAGGATCTTATAAAATTCGTATGCACGGGAGCTTCCGTGTCGGGCAATCTCAATCCCATTTTCAGTCCCAGGTTCTTGCAGTTGATGAAAAATGCCATATTGTTCCCCAGGGTCCGCATGGTCTGCAATCCCTCCAGATCCCGGCGCACGTCTTCCGGGCAGGCCCCGTGTACCATGTTCCAGTACTGAGAAGTGACGATGGGCATCTGCATGAGGCCAAAATACTTATTCATCTGATCCCAGGTCGTCGTAGTTCCCGCTCTTCTGGCTGAGATCACGGCCGCTGCCGGTTTCAGCCGGAAGCGTCTGCCACCGCCATTCAGATCCGCATAAAAGGCTCTGTCCATAAAAGAAGTCATGGCGCCTGTGGCACCTGCCCAGTGAACGGGAGTTCCGAATACAAATCCGTCATAATCCCCGGCGATCTCCAGAAATTCATTGACAGAATCATTGAACACACATTTCCCTGTGCCCTGACATTTTTTACAGGCAATACAGACACTCAATGCTTTATTACCAATCCAGAAAATGTCCGTATCCACTCCGTTATCATTTAATGCTCTGGACACCTCGCACAATGCGGTGTAGGTGCATCCCTCTCTGTGGGGGCTGCCATTGATCAACAATACTTTCATTGTTGTGCTTTCCTCGTTTCCTTATTCATTCAGATTCAGAGAAGCCACCCAGTCTGCCGCATCTGCATCGGATGCACCGGAGCTAAATCTGTGGCCTTCCTGCCAGTCACCGGTACCTGCCATCTCTTCCAAAAGGTTGCCACTGTCACCCAGTCCGGAAGATGAGGAGGTGCAGAACGGAATCACGGTCTTTCCCGTAAAGTCATTGCCTTTGACAAAATTGTCTACCGGCCATGCTGCGATTCCCCACCAGATCGGATAGCCGATCAAAACGGTATCATAAGAATCCCAGTCTGTGGGAGTAATCTCTGTCAGTGCAATATCCCGAAGGCTCTCATCATCATGCTCTCTGGATACCCGGCTGGAGCTGTTAGTCCAGTTCAGGTCATCACTGGTATAGGGCTCTACCGGAGTGATCTCATACAGATCTGCTCCTGTGGCATCTGCAATGGCTGTTGCCACGCGCTTTGTGGTACCGCTTGCAGAATAATATACTACAAGTATCTTGCCGGATTCTGATTCTGCAGTAGTATCACCGGTCTGTGTCTCTGCTGCGGTTTCCTGTGTTGCAACAGTCTCTGCTGTAGCAGACTCTGTAGCTGCCACACTGCTTTCTGTTGTCTGTGTTGCTGCACTTGTTGATGACTGGACACCCCGACCGGCATTACCGTTACCAGTTGCTGATCCGCATCCGGTCAGCATAGCTGCCGTTAAAACAAGTGCTGTTACCATACCTGCAATTTTATTTTTTCTCATAATTCTTATATCCTCCAGTGTATTATAGTTCCCCTCACTGTTAGCATTTCTTACCAGTTCTTCTCTTCCTTGGAACTGTCATGCTTCCTACTCCAGTTACATTCATAAAATTATCCTCCATAAAAGCTATTAATCTTTTTTTCGTCATTTCCTGTCTAATTCTGTATATCTATTGCAGAATTGGAAATTTTAAAGCAGAATTGGAAATAAAAAAGTAGATACAACTATAAATCGCATCTACTTTTCCTGATTATGTATTAAAATTGCAACCTTAAAATTGTTTTCATCATGTTTTATCACGCAGGAACCGTCATATTTTCCAACGGTTTCCTTTATATTTTCCAATCCGATCCCATGTCTGTCTGCTTCCTTCGTTTTTGTTGTTATGTATCTTTTCCCCACGATTACCGGGTTGCCTGAAAATGTATTTGCAACAGACAAGATAATCTGATGTTCTTCTTTTACAAATTTCATTTTTATGATTGGTTTTTCACACTGCTCACATGCTTCTATCGCATTATTCAATAAATTTGACAATATCAGAACAATATCCTCATCCCTGATTTTCAGATTTGACAGGTCATTTACCTTAACAACAAATACAATGCCTTTTTCCCTTGTCTCCTGATACTTTGAGTTTAAAATTGCATTCACAATTACATTATTTGTATCAATGAAATCTGTGTGCTGCATGATTTCAAGATTGTATTGCTTCAGATAATGACTGATCTCGTCTACTCTGTTTTCACTGGCTAACGCTGCAATGAGTGCAAGCTGGTTTTTATACTCATGTTCTCTTTTTTTCTGTTTATCATAATTTTCTGAAATCGTCCGGTACATTCCGGTTTCATTTTTAACCCGCTCCAGCAATAAGCGGTTCTCTGTTATCTGCACTTCCCGCTTCAATATATCATTGATCAGGCAACGATTATATAAGGAAGCGCATGTCTCCACACTCCGGGAATATTTTCCGGGAAAAGGTACAGTGTGATCCGCACGATGCAATATACCAGATGCTGCGTGGTATATCCGCCGATCCCCGCTAATGTCATACAGAACGCTATTGTATAATACACTATCTGCACTACGATAATCTCCCTCGGCACAGAACGCGGTGCATAATAGATTCCAAAGAGCAGTAAATAATATACTGTCATGCATCGGTCAATAAAATGATTTAACAGTTGCGTCACTTCTTTTTCGTCATCAACAATCGCAATCTAAATCATATTTTCCCTCCGTTTTCCCTCATTCTATTACTTTTTTGCTTTTATTCTTTCCGCCAATCTGCAACCATAATAGGTAATAAACACGATCATTCCCATCATCGATATGTAAATGTAATCAAGTAAAAATACCCCAAGGCTTTCCTCCGGCCCAAAGAATACAAAATGGCTTCTCAAAAACAGATAGTTCACAATCTCCCTTTTGTAAAAAGCATAGCCTCCGTAAACTGCGATCAGCAGTCCCAGGATTTTAGCGATGCCCTTCATGGGAAGTGCTCTTTCCAGAATTCTGAGCATCATGTTCCAATGGAGTCCCAGATGCACCGCCATCAGCAGAAATCCCCAGTATGCACAGAGAATATGGATGTTCCTTGCCATGTTAGCCACCCCTTCGATCCGGACAAACCGGAAAATATAGTTGGACAACAGTATGCCGCTCACCATAGACCCAATCATCGTCAGGGCCAGCAATGCCACGATCACGGTCTGCAAGATTCTGTGAGCCGTATATTTTCCCTTTGTAATGTTTCCCGTCCATCTTCTGTTCAGGACATGGTGCCCTATGACTAACAAAAACATTGCCATGCCGATCCACTCATGGGCTTTTTCTCCCACCAGCTGATAGGACATCAGCAGTAACAGGGCAAGCGTCATCCCGGAATCGGTAAACAGCCTGATTTTCAGATTTTTGTTCATTTTGTAATTCCTTCCACCGTTCTTACTAATTTTTCCACCTTTTCGGACGGCTCCTTCGCATACAGGAGTCCGTAAGGCATCTTATAATCCCATTCCACCGGAAGGATCTTCATGAGCAGATGTACGCTCTCCCAGCTTTTGATGGCAAGCAGCATGTCATTACTGTTCTCACAGCGGTTGAAAATATCAACGTTGTAGAAATCAAAATCTGCGATGGTGATCTCCGGATATTTCTCTGTCAGTTCTGCTCTGAGTGCATCCACATGACAGCTCCAGCCTTTCCGCATCATAAGGAGCCGTTCTCCCTTCAGGTTCTCCGGAGTCAGCACCTTTTTCCCGGCAAGTCTGTGATGCAGGGCTACCGCCACTCAAAAAGGTTCTCTGGACAGTTCTACACCGTTACACTTACGCAATTCAAGCATAGCATCATCAAAGATTCCAGCGATCACGTCTATATTCTGTCCCAGATTTGCAAGGATCTCTCTGGCATTCTCCGGGGTATTCTCAAAGGGAACCAGTTTAAACTTGACCTTGGGATACTGCTCCTGGATCCTGGGCCAAAGTTCCACAAATACCTGCGGTGGTGTCATGGGGGAAATCCCCACCCGGATCACATCATCTTCATCATTCCCGGCTTCCCTCGCTCTCTCTATGGCTTCCTTGCTGTAATTTACCATATATTTGGCATCCTGATAAAGTGATTCTCCCGCAGCTGTCACCACAAGACCTCTGTGGGTTCTGGCAAAAAGCTGTACCCCAAGATTGTTTTCCAGCGAATTGATCTGCTTGATCACTGCCGGAGGGGAAATATACAATTTGTCCGCTGCCTTGCTGAAACTGCCTGCTTCCACCACACAAATGAAGGTATCCAACTGGGGATTGTACATCATTTCTGTTACCTCCTTCTATTGAAAAGGTCGTTTTCCTCCTGCGATCAACATTGTTACATTTTATAGTATGATTCTAGCAGTCGGTAGTAGCTACCGGTCAATGGTTTTTATATTTTTTTAAGAAAAAACGGTGAAGCCTGTTGACTCCACCGTCGTATTCTTACCCTTTATGTTATTTCAAACTCTATTTGTAAATCTGCCGATTTACAGGTGTTCCAGCAATCCGCTGATCCCCTGTTCCTCATAAATATCCTTGTAATACGCTACTTCTTCCTGAATCAGCTGATCGATGACCTGCATGCCAAGAAGTTCTACAGGCGCCTTGTCATCGGTCATGAGGTAATCTCCGGCTGCGTAAGCCACGCTGTTGTCCGCTACCCGCCGCATCATGTTCTGCAGTCCCGCATCTGACAAATTCTCCACATGATCGGATAATACTTCTATCATATCACTGTGCTGGGAAGCAAACAGTTCGCGGTTGGTGGAACCTGCCACGTCTACAGAATAGACATTGTCAAATACGTTGGCAATGGTGTCGGCAAGGTACTGGTTGATGTCCCCTTCCTTGTTGCCGTGCATGTTCATGTTGACTACCATGACACCGCCGTCCTTCAGATGATCTTTGACCATCGTGAAGAATTCCACAGAAGACATCTGGAAAGGAATGGTGATGTCCTGATAGGCATCCACCATGATGACATCATAGGTGGTCTCCACCGCCTGCAAAAAAGCCCTGCCGTCATAGGTGGTCACCTTCACATCTTCCGGCAGGGAAAAGTATTCGCGGGAGAGCTCTGTGATTTTTTCATCGATCTCCACGCCCTCGATATTCATATCACCGAAGTATTTCCGGCACTGGGTCGCATAGGTTCCGGTTCCCATGCCGAGGATCAGCACATTCATATCCTCTACCGGTTTGTCCGGCACCATGAGGGGAGCCGCCATGGCATAGTCATAGTACATACCGGTCAGTCCGCCCTCTTTCATATAGAGGGACTGGACACCGAACAGCACGTTGGTGGACAGAACCACCTGTCTGTCCGTCTCCGACACCTGCAGATAATTGTAGATGGACTCGCCTTCGTAAGTCAGATCCTTCTGCCAAAAAGCAAAGGAATCCGAATATCCCAGACCACAGCACAAAATAAAAATCAACACTGATGCCACGATCTTTTTCTTTCCTGTATGCTGGCAGATAAAATAAATCACAGACAAAATGATCAGAATACCGGAAAAGATCAGAAACGTAATGGAGGTTCCCACCGCCGGTATGGTCACGAAAGTCGGTACGAAGGTTCCGATGATGCTTCCCACGGTATTAAATGCCCCTAGAGTTCCAACAGTCTGTCCGCTGTCATCGAGACTGTCCACGGAATATTTTACCAGAGAAGGGGTCACGGTTCCCAGTAAAAATAAGGGGAACACGAAGATCACCATGCAGGCTGCAAATGCTGCAATGATGAGGAAATTGTTGCTGACGGTAAAGATCAGCAGTGCTGAGATTCCGAGGATAATATATTTTCCCACCACGGGGATAAGTGCGATCCAGATGGCCGCGATCAGTATCCTGCTGTAGAGCTTATCCGGGTTCGGGGACTTGTCTGCGCTCTTACCGCCGTAGATATTGCCCAGTGCCATGGCGATCATGATGGTGCCGATGACAATGGTCCATACGATCTGGGAAGAACTGAAATACGGTGCCAGAAGTCTGCTGGCTCCCAGTTCCACCGCCATAACGGACATACCGGCGAAGAACTCCGTGAGGTACAAAAACAGCTTATTCTTTAAAATTCCTGAATGATTCATAGGTGTTTTTTATTCCTTTCCACATTGACAGTCCTGCTGTCTTACGCTATGATTTTATCACACGGTAGTAACTACCGGTCAATACTTTTTATTTATTTATTTGCAAAAAAGGAGGCATTTTATGTATTCCATGAAAGAAGCCTGTGCCCTGACCGGCATGACCTATGAAAACTTAAAATTTTACTGCAAGGAGGGACTGGTTCCCAACGTGAAACGTGACAGCCGTAATTACCGCGTCTTCGACGACCACGATATCAAATGGATCCAGAGCCTCGGATGCCTCAGAAACTGTGGTCTTTCCATCGCCGAAATGAAGGAGTATCTGCATTTATGTCTGGAAGGAGAAGCCACCATTCCCGCCAGAAAAGAGATCCTCTTCCGGAAAAAAGAAGCCCTGCTGACCTCCATGCAGCGGTTGCAGGAAGCCGTGGACTATATCGACTGGAAGCAGAACTTCTATGATGATGTGTTATCCGGAAAGACCGCTTATTACAGCAATCTTATTCCTGCGACGACACCTTCTTCCGAAAATACAGCTTCCTGACCTTGATATCTATGCGGCATAAATTCAGTCTTTCCTGCTACATATATCTCCCAATACTAAAAGTGACTATGTTAAAAAGCATAGCCACCATGAGGACTCACCTCTGTTGCTACCGGATCAGAAGCAGCCATGCCATTCCATAATAGGTCACTACCGCCACCAGATCGTTTACTGTGGTGATCAGGGGACCGGATGCCACTGCGGGGTCTACCTTTATCTTATGGAAAAACATGGGGATCACAGTACCCACAGCGCTGGAGATTGCCATTGCCACCAGCAGGGATACTCCCACACAGCCGGAGATGCCGAAGGCTCCCATCCAGGTATATCCTTTGAACAGATGCACATAGACACCGAGACAAAGTAATGCCATAATGCCCAGCAGTGCTCCGTTTAAGGAACCGGTCTTAACTTCCTTGACTACCAGCTGAAACTTCTGTTTTCCCGTCAGATTTTCATCCATCAACACACGGATCGTCACTGCCAAGGACTGGGTTCCCACATTTCCTGCCATATCCAGTACCAGTGACTGGAAGCAGATCACGACAGGCAATACCGCCACCACATTTTCGAATAAACCTACCACCGACGACACTCCCATGCCCAAGAACAACAGGATGATCAGCCAGGGCAGTCGCTTTTTCATGCTTTGAAGTGTGGGCTCCTTCAGATCCTCTTCTGCAGTCAGACCTGCTAACTTTGCATAGTCCTCGCCCATCTCATTGTCTACCATTTCGATCAGGTCTTCGGATGTGATGACACCGAGGATTTTCTTATCTTCTGACAATACGGGAATCGAGTCCTCCGCATAATCCAGGATCCTGTCCATACAATCATCGATTTTCTCATGATCGGTCACATAAGGATAAGATTTCAACACCAGATCTTCCAGATGTGTATTTTCTCTTGCCCGGATCAGATCCTTCAGATCGATGGCTCCGGCAAAAACACCCTTTTCATCTACCACGTAGATGGTCATGATATTGTCGTTTTCTCCTGCCTGCTTCACCAGCTCGCTCATAGCCTGCCTGATGGTCAGGTTCTCCGGGATACAGATGTAGTTCGTCGTCATGCAGCTGCCGATCTCTTCCTCATCATAGGACAGCAGCATCTTTACATCTTTTTTTGCGTCCTCGTCCAGCATCCGGACGATCTGTTCCTTCTCCTCCGGGTCCAGATTCTCCAACAGGTCAACGGCGTCATCGGAATCCATTTCGGAGATCACTCTTGCGGCGCTCTCCACGGTCAGTTCTTTGATATATTTCCGGGGATCCTCAATATATTTGAAAACATCCGCGGTCTTCTGCGCTCCCAACAGATGATACAGACGTTTCCGTTCTTCCTCTGTCATCCCCGCCAGCATATCGGCGATATCGTTCTTATGGAAATTCAACAGGAAATCCAGGATTTCCTCATCCGTTTTCTCGCTACGGAATAATTCTGCCAGTTCGGAATATTTCTTGTTCATAGTCTAAGTCTCCTTTCTCGTTTTCATTCTTCAATGCAACGTAAAGGGCAAAACAAAAGAAGCATCACACGATGCTTCCTCTGCATAAATCTCTATGCACAACAAATCAAAATACGGCCGTCACTTTCCACAGACAGCTGTACCCTGCTCGCAGGAAAAAGCACCGTGTTTTCTACTTCGCCCATAACCATCGCAACTGTCCATGAAATTCACCTCCAACTTGTTTTTTTCGTGGTTATAGTAGCACTGTACCATTTGTTTTGCAAGCTGTTTTCTTATTTTTCAATTGTTTTTTTATTGTATCATCATCTCTTTTTGTAAATAAGCACTTCCGGATCATCGCCTTTCTATCCATTCCTGTGCCATGCTGCTGATCACGGATGCGAAATCATCCTCCGTCCAGTATGCAAACATAGACTTGCTATATTCGACAAATTCCTCCAAAGACACTGTCTTGTACTGATCCGGCATACTCTCTTTATCATCTTCCGGCATGTCATACTCGCAGCCTGCTCGCTGTCTCCCTGCTCCATCCGCTCTACAATGCAGTCAAAAATATCTCTTTTACTCTTGTAATGGCGGTATAATGCTCCTTTCGTCATGTCAAGCTCTCCGGCGATCTTTTCATTCGCAAAAAAGTCATGCTATATCATACATCTCTCTGCAGATCTTTTTCCCAGTTTCCGTCCGGAAAATATTCCGATAAGCGTTCTGCAAGGCTTCTTCAGACAGTTCGTCCTCACACATGTTTACAAGGAAATCCGCTTCCACCAGAATCTGATAATCAATGCCGTCTATATTGTTGTAGGTATGATGATGGGCAATCAGATACTGTACCCGCTCAGAAACTTCTCCGGAAAAACCAAGATCTGACAGCAGCTTTTCAGCAATGGCCGGGCCTTCTTTTTCCTGTAATTTTCCGTTACAGTTTCCGTATTTTTCTTCACACAGATGGATGCCGATATCATGAGTCAGTGCTGCCGTCTCCAAAATAAATAAGGTCTCAGCATCCACATTCTCCATTTCCGCAATCAGCTTCGCATAGCTGTGTACCTTGCAAAAATGCTGAATGCGCTTTGCATCTCCATGGTAAAGTTCGATCATTGCCATATGTAATTTGTTGATCATTTTATTTTCCTCCTACCGGGTTTCCTTTGTGATGCTTTCCGTTTTCACGGGCCTCCTGCCTCCGAAATATCCTACTGGATCTTTGATACAATGCCTTCTTCCGTCAATGTCTGCAAACATTCCTGTGCATTCTCATCATGCATCATCTGCCACACCTGCTCCATACCGGGCGCCAGCGGCTTCTTCAAAAACTGTTCTCCGGAGATCCAGTAGACCTTTCCCTCCTCGGATGAGATCAATTTTCCTTCATATTCCGACGTTTTATATAAAAATCCCACATTCCTTATATCCCCTGTCATCCAGTGATAAATGCCGGTCAGTCTGGGATTTTGGATCGTCAGTCCGGTCTCCTCATAGATTTCTCTGATCACCGATTCTTTGAAAGTCTCACCCGGCTCCACATGCCCTCCGGGAAATGTCGTTCCCGAATACCCTTTTCCCACCTTGTCCAGTGCCAGCACATTACCTTCTTTATCATAGACCATACACATATTCATGAAAATCACTTTTTCAATTCCAGCCATTACTCTCTCTCATTTCTCTAAGATAAACTTAATATAACATAATCTCGTTATATCGGCAAATTGTGTTAGTGTAACTGGAAAGTTAGTAAAGAAATGCTATCAAATCCCCGTAGCCCTTGGCAAGGTATAAGAAACGCGGCACGCTCGCGCTCTGTCGCAGAGCGTAGCGGTACATAAGCGGTCACAATACGACCGCTAAGTACCGACGTCTGCTTACGGCACTGCTTATTCTTATACCCAGCCGGGGCTACTGTTTTTTTTAACTTTCCAAAATGCAGAACGCCCATGGCGGACGGAATGTCCTTCCGAGGATGTTTGTCGGGAGGTGGTGATATTTTCTCGAAAAGTGTAGAAAAACAGGGTGGAGCGAACAGGACGTTCGCGACAGGCGGACGTTGCCATGGATGGCAACTGGAGCCGTGCCCGTGCGGTTTAGAACCGCTACTCACTTTTCGTCAGAAAATTCCCACCGGGAGACCTTACATCGAGGAAGGACATTCCGTCCGCCATGGGCATTCGTGGATTTGTTTCACTAACTCTCAATTTACTCTGCCAGTTCTTCCCACTGTTCATATAATTTTTCCAGCTGCTCCTGGCAGGCGACCTGCTCTTTGGACAGTTCCTGCAATTTTGCCACCTGGGTGCCGATGGCGGGATCGGACATTTCGGTGTCAATCTCGGAGACACGGGCTTCCAGTCTGGCAATCTGTTCTTCGCATTTTTTCAGGTCGTTTTCTTTCTTGCGGAGTCGTGCCTGTTCTTCTTTCTGGGCTTTCCAGTCCAGCTTAACTTCGGATTCTGCAACCTTAGCGGCAACTGTGTTATCTGCGTCAGCACTCTGTGGAACACTGGCTTCTATTGCAGCCATCACGGTGTCGTGCTTTTCGAGATAATAGTCATAATTTCCAACATAATTTACGAATTGTCCCTCTGTCAGATCCAGGATCCTGTGGGCGGTACGGTTGATAAAGTAACGGTCATGGGAGACATACAATATCGTTCCTTCGTAACCGTTCAGGGCATCCTCCAGAATCTCCTTGGACATGATATCTAAGTGGTTCGTCGGCTCATCCAGGATGAGGAAGTTTGCGTTGGAGAGTACCAGCTTGGCGAGAGATACACGACCGCGCTCGCCGCCACTCAGATCACTGATACGCTTGAAAACATCCTCCCCGGTGAAGAGGAAAGCCGCCAGCACATTGCGGATCTGGGTATTGTTCAGGTAGGGATAATCGTCGGAGATCTCTTCGAACAATGTCTTGTCACTGTGCAGGACATGATGCTCCTGATCGTAATAGCCGATCTCCACATTGGAACCTAATCGGAAGGTACCCTGATCTGCAGGAACGAGACCGTTTAAGATCTTAAGCAGAGTGGTCTTGCCGCTACCGTTGTCACCGATGATCGCCACATGTTCGCCGCGTTTGATTTCGAAATTGACATCCGTGAAGAGCTTATGGGAATCAAAGCTTTTGGCCAGATGCTCCACAGTCAGCACATCATTGCCACTTAAGATCCGGGGCGTCAGTGTCAGCTTCATATCCGTGCGGACCTCGGAGGGTTTTTCGATGACCTCGATCTTGTCCAGCATTTTCTCACGGCTTTCCGCCCGTTTGATGGACTTTTCCCGGTTGAAGGATTTTAATTTTTCGATGACCTCTTCCTGATGTTTGATCTCACGCTGCTGGTTCATATAGGCATTCCAGGCAGCAACGCGCAGCTGTTCCTTTTTTACGGCATAATCGGAGTAATTGCCCATAAAGGTTGTAGCCTTGGACTGGTCGATCTCGATGACTTTCCCGGCGATCCGGTCCAGAAAATACCGGTCGTGGGAGACGATGAGAACGGCTCCCTTGTAATTCAACAGATAAGTCTCCAGCCAGGCGATGGAATTCATATCTAAGTGGTTCGTCGGCTCGTCCAGGATGATGAGATCAGGGTTCTGTAACAGAAGCCGTCCTAACGCCACACGGGTCTTCTGACCGCCGGAGAGTGTGGCAACCGGCTTGGAGAATTCATCTTCGGTAAATCCCAGTCCCTTTAACACACCGACCAGCTCACTGCGGTAGAGATAGCCGCCGCCGGTCTCGAAAGCATGGGTGAGAGAGGTGTACTGCTTCATAAGGTCTTCCAGCGCATCTCCTTCGGCATGCTTCATATTGTTTTCGCATTCCCGGATCTTTTCCTCCAGGCGCAGCAGATCCGCCTTGACAGATAACAGTTCCTCGTAAATGGTGTGAGAGGTGTCCACAGTGCTGTTCTGTGCAAGGTATCCCAGGGTCTTGTCCCTCGCCAGAACCACCTGCCCGTCATCGGGAGTCATTTCCCCTACGATGATGCGGAGCAGTGTCGTTTTCCCGGCACCGTTGATGCCCACGATGGCAGCTTTTTCATGATCCTCTATATGAAAAGAGACATTTTTCAATACCTGATTTTCTACAAATGCTTTTGAAATATTCTGACAAGATAATATCATGGTAGTAAGTATCCTTTATTTCCAACCCACGGAGACCGGGCTTTTTAAATTTCATTGTAACGAAAAGAAGAAAACCTGTCAATTCATTGACAAGTTTTTAACACATGGTGTATACTAAAAAAAACGGAGGTGAAAGTATTGGAAGTAAAAGAAATTTCACAGGCTGTGATTGGCAGACTGCCCAGATACTTTCGATATTTGGGGGAATTGAAGGATGAAGGTGTGGAACGTATCTCTTCGCAGGAACTTTCCGGACTGATGAAGGTGACCGCATCCCAGATACGTCAGGATTTTAATAATTTCGGCGGTTTCGGCCAGCAGGGCTATGGATATAATGTAGAATCTCTGTATCGTGAGATCGGTAAGATCTTAGGACTGGATAAGCAGCATAATTTCGTCATCATTGGAGCAGGCAATCTGGGAAGAGCGCTGGGCAATTATATGAACTTCGAACGTCGTGGATTTATCTTCAAGGGAATGTTCGATGCGAACCCGGAACTGGTGGGTAAGGATGTCCGCGGTGTGAAGGTCATGCCCATGGATCAGCTGGAATCCTTTATCCGGGAGAATGACATCGATATCGCTGTGCTGACGATTCCAAAGACCAGTGCTGTGGAAGTGGCAGATAAGCTGGTGGCTAACGGGATCCGTGCTATCTGGAATTTCGCTCATGTGGATCTGAATGTTCCCGAGGGAATTCAGGTGGAGAACGTGCATCTGTCCGACAGCTTAATGAAGCTATCCTATAATATTAACCGTTACAGTTCAGACATGAAATAAGCAAGCGTATGATTGCTTATTTCATAGGCGGAGTGTCTGAAAATGAATAAAAGGAAAAGTCGCAAGGCGATGACGGATGCGAAGCAGCCGCTTTTATGAATTTCAGCGCACCGAGAAATAATACAACATGAAGTAAGGCATCAAAGGAGTGATATTATGGGCAACGGTAACGCAGAAGAAAATGCACAGGACCGACAGGCTGCTTTCAAAGGTGCATTGACGGGAAAGCATCTGCCCGTACTCACCCTGGATAATAAATGGTATCGGTTGTTGAATAAGACCGGTTCCGTTCCGCTAAAAGAAACGGAAGATGCCCTGAATCAGCTGTTGAAACGACAAGGTAAGCTCAATACCGAGTCGAAGGATATCCGGAATCTGAAAAAGAAGCTGATGAAAGAGATCGTTCCTATGGTGGATGAGGCGGAACAGCAGGGCGAAAACAGTAAGCTGAACAAACAGATCGAGGATCATAAGCGCCTGATCGAGGAATGCAATGAGAAGCTGGAAGCATACGAAGATGAGTTAAAAGATATCCCCAGAGAGATCGAAAGAATAAATCTTCAGCTTATGATGTTTACTATGGACTGCTGCTATGATATTATGAAGGATAATGACAAACAGATCAAAGAGACTGCGGAGTGGGTGGGTGCGATCCGTATCGAACTGAAAAAACGTCTGATCGAAAAACAGCAGATGGAACAGCAGAATCAGGAGATCTACAACTACATGCATGATATTTTTGGTGCAGAAGTGGTCAATCTGTTTGACATGAAATATAATCCGGAGCAAAAATAGTATGAGATATCTGGTAACTGCACAGGAAATGAAGCAATACGATAAAAATACCATAGAGTACCTCGGCATCCCGGGGCCGGTTCTGATGGAAAGAGCGGCTCTGGCTGCGGAGGATTTTCTGAAAGAGCGCTTTGATGCCGTGAAGGAACGGACAAAAGTGCTCATTTTTGCTGGTATGGGAAATAACGGAGGAGACGGTCTGGCTTTGGCGAGACTTCTTGCGGCGGACGGTTATACGGTAGCGGTACGACTTGTGGGAGATCCGGAGAAAGCCACAGAGCAATGGAAGAGCCAGTGGCAGACCCTGCAACATTTTCCGGTGAAGACAGACAGTAATACGCAGGCAGATGAATATAATGTGATTGTAGATGCCTTGTTCGGTGTAGGATTGAGCCGCCCGGTGGAAGGCATCTATGCGGAAGCCGTAGAAGAGATGAATGTGGCGGAAGGATTTAAGCTGGCACTGGATGTTCCCAGTGGGATCTGCTCGGACACCGGACGGGTGCTTGGTTGTGCTTTCCTGGCAGATGCAACGATTACTTTTGGTTTCTGCAAGAGAGGCCTTGTAATGTATCCGGGAACCGATTATGCCGGGCAGGTACACATTGCAAATGTGGGGATCGGACCGGAGAGCTTTCTGGGACAGAGCCCGGAGATGTATACTTATGACAGCTGTGAACAGCATCTGCCGGACAGAACATCCTCCGGGAATAAGGGAACCTTCGGCAAAGCACTGTTGGTAGCAGGGAGCGACGGCATGGCCGGTGCAGCAATCCTGGCAGCAAGAGCAGCGTATCGTACCGGAGCCGGTATGGTAAAAGTCATCACTGCAGAGGAGAATCGGCAGATCTTACAGCAGGGAATTCCGGAAGCTTTGTACGGATCCTGCAGACAACTGTCTGAGAGCCTGGAATGGGCGGATGTCATTGCTATCGGTCCCGGCATCGGCAGAGAGGAACAGGCACGGGAATGCCTGAAAAAAGTAGTGGAAAAGAGCAGAAAGCCATTAGTGCTGGATGCGGATGCACTGAATCTTCTGGCAGAAGAAAACGGTAAGGCATTGGAAGAGAAGCTGCATACCCAGGGAGCAGAGGGCAGAGTTATCATTCTGACTCCACATGTGGGAGAATTGTCCAGACTGCTTGCGAAGACCATCCCGGAATGCAAGAAGGAGCTTCCGGAGTGTGGCAGAGAACTGGCAGAACGGTTTCATGGTGTGGCGGTTGCCAAGGATGCAAGAACGATTGTATGTAAAGAACAGGGAGAATTTTATCTGAATACTACAGGCAACAGCGGTATGGCCACTGCGGGCAGCGGAGATGTCCTGACGGGTGTGATCCTGGGACTTTTAGCTCAGGGTATGAATGCAATTGATGCAGCTGTTAACGGTGTGTATCTCCATGGCAGAGCCGGTGAGCTGGCGGCAAAGCTCCATACGGAGTATGGGGTAATGGCGGGAGATATTGCGGATTGCCTGATGAAAGACTATGATGAGAAAGAAAGTGTGAAGAAATGATAAGCAAACTACAGGAAAAGATGAATTCCTACCAACGAGTATGGGCGGAAATAGATCTGGATGCCATTTGGGAGAATATGATCCATATGAAGGAAAATATTGCCCCGGAGACGAAGATACTGGCGGTCATAAAGACGGACGGTTACGGACACGGCGGTGTTCCCATTGCCAGAATGCTGGAGGATGTGGATTTTATGTTCGGCTATGCGGCAGCTACCTACGAGGAGGCACATGTCCTCAGGGAAGCCAGTGTGAAGAAACCGATCCTGATCCTGGGATATACTTTTCCTTATTGTTATGAGGAAATGATCCGGGAAGAGATCCGCCCGGCAGTGTATCGCAGGGATACCGTGGAAGAACTGGCAGAGGCCGCAGCAAAGGCCGGTAAGAAAGCCAAAGTGCATATCAAAGTGGATACCGGCATGGGAAGGATCGGTATCACTCCGGATGACGAAGGGCTGGATTTTGTAAAATTTGTCATGGAACATCCCGGACTGGAAGTGGAAGGTATCTTTACCCACTTTGCAAAATCGGATGAAGCGGATAAGACTTCTGCCAACCATCAGCTGGAACTGTTTCAGAATTTTATTGATAGAATACAGTCGGAACTGGGACTGGAGATTCCGGTAAAGCATTGTTCCAACAGTGCGGCAATTCTGGAAATGCCCCAGGCCAACATGGATATGGTACGGGCGGGAATCACGACCTACGGTTTATATCCTTCCGAAGAAGTAAGTAAGGATATTGTACCTCTGCGGGCTGCAATGTCTCTCTACAGTCATATCATTTACTGCAAGACGATCCATGCGGGGCAGAGTGTCAGCTACGGTGGATTGTTTACCGCAACAAAAGATACCAGAGTAGCCACCATCCCTGTAGGATATGGAGACGGGTATCCCAGAAGCCTGTCGGGAAAAGGCTACGTGCTGATCCACGGGAAAAAGGCCCCCATCCTCGGAAGGGTCTGCATGGACCAGTTCATGGTGGATATTTCCGGAATTCCCGGAGCCATGGAGGGCGATAAGGTGACGCTCCTTGGCGCGGATGGTCAGGAGCGGATCACGGCGGAAGAACTGGGAGAACTTTCCGGCAGATTCAATTATGAGTTTGTCTGCACACTGGGAAAACGAATTCCCAGAGTTTACCGTCGAAATGGTGAGATCACAGAAGTAAAAGATTATTTTGAAAATTTCTGACGGATCTAAAGTGTTCGTATAACTCCGGAAGAATCGGCAATACTTATGTTAAATCGCTGATGAAGGAGTAGAAATGAGAAGAGGAGATATCTATTACGCAGATTTGAGACCGGTCATCGGCTCGGAGCAGGGCGGCATCCGGCCGGTGCTGATCATCCAGAACGATGTGGGGAACAAACACAGTCCCACCGTGATCTGCGCTGCAATCACCTCAAAGATGAACAAGGCGAAGCTGCCTACGCATATTGAACTGAATGCCCGCCGCTACGATATGGATAAAGATTCCGTAGTGCTGCTGGAACAGTTGCGCACCATCGATAAAAAGAGGCTGAAAGATAAGGTATGCCATCTGGACGGAGACATTATGCGGAGAGTGAACCGGGCACTGAAAGTCAGCCTGGAGCTGGATACATAGCCCGATGCATAGTGTATCCGAAAATAGGATAAAATACGAAAGGATGAAATAAAATATGGACATGAGTGGGCCTGTGGCCATTTTTCTCTTTTTCCTGCTGTTGCTGGTGGATATGTTTTTCTATGGATTTGATGCCGCCATCGACAATCTGAATGAAAAGGAGATCCTACATAAAGCAGAGGAAGAAAAGGATCGCCGGTCCATGCGGCTGAGTGAAATGATCAGCCGTCCGGGGATCTATATCAATACGGTACAGCTGGTTATTACGCTGATCAATATTTTAATGGGAGCTTTTTATCTGAATATCTGGCTGCAGACCATTGACAAGGGACTTCATGTGATCAATGTGGGAGGCATGTCTCTGGAGAATGTGCCTACGGGAGTGCTTTCAGGGATTGCCACGGTATTGTCTTTTATTGCCATGATCTATATCCTGTTGACTTTCGGTGTGCTGATTCCCCGGAAAATGGCATCCAGACAGCCGGAGAAGTGGGCGTATGCCTGTATTGACCCGATTTATATTATCACCAGACTGCTGGCACCCCTGACGGGGCTGGTGAATCTGACAGCCAAGGGAATCCTGTTCCTCTTCGGTGTCCGCAACAATACGGATGAAAATGATGTGACCGAGGAAGAGATCATCAATATGGTGCAGGAAGGTCATGAGCAGGGTGTCATTCAGGCCAGTGAGGCGGAGATGATCTCCAACATTTTCGAATACGGAGACAAGGAAGCCCAGGATATCATGACACATCGTGGAAGTATCGTGGCCATTGATGGTGAGACGAAACTGAAAGATGCCATTGCTTCCATGCTGGGAGGCAAGAACAGCCGTTACCCTGTGTATGAGGAGAATATTGATCATATCATCGGTATCCTGCATCTGAAGGATGCCATGCGGTTCCATATCAGTGATGACAAGCTGGACCTGCCTATCGCAAAACTGGACGGGCTGCTCAGAGAGCCTTATTTTGTGCCGCAGACGAAAAATATCGATGAACTGTTCAAGGAAATGCAGTCCCAGAAGCTGCAGATGGCCATTGTGGTAGACGAATACGGACAGACCGACGGACTGATCGCCATGGAGGATATTCTGGAGGAGATCGTCGGCAATATCATGGATGAGTATGATGAGGATCAGGAATACATCAAGAACCGTGGCAAGGGCGAATATGTCATGGAAGGCAAGACTCCGTTAAAGGAAGTGGAAGAGCTTCTGGGTATTACCTTCGACGAGGAAGAATTCGAGACTTTGAACGGTTTCCTGATCTCCAGACTGGACCGGATCCCGGAACCGGACGAGCAGTTCGATGTGGACTATAAGGGATACAACTTTAAAATCCTTTCCGTGGTCAAAAAAATGATAGGAAGTGTGTTGGTCCGGAAGCTTCCGGAGGAAAAAACACCGCAGAATGCAGAAGACGGACAATCAGTGCTTGAAGAAAAAAGAAAATAATGCTATGATAGAAAGAGCGTTATTGCGTAAAAACTACGCATACAAAGAGAAAGAAACTTTAAGTTCAAAGGAGTAACAAAAATGTCAGGACATTCCAAATTTGCTAATATTAAGCATAAAAAAGAAAAGAACGATGCTGCAAAGGGTAAGATTTTTACCATTATCGGCCGTGAGATCGCAGTCGCTGTAAAAGAGGGCGGTCCCGATCCCGCCAACAATTTCAAACTGGCAACCGTTATTGCCAAGGCAAAAGCCAACAACATGCCCAACGATACCATCGAGCGCGGTATCAAGAAGGCAGCCGGAGATGTGGGCAATGTAAACTATAAGTATGTGACTTACGAAGGTTACGGCCCCAACGGTATCGCCATCATCGTAGATGCACTTACCGACAACACCAACCGTACCGCTGCCAACGTAAGAAGCGCATTCACCAAGGGACAGGGTAATGTAGGTACTCCCGGATGTGTATCCTTTATGTTCGATAAGAAGGGACAGATCATCGTGGACAAGGAAGAATGTGATATGGAAGCGGACGATCTGATGATGATCGCTTTGGATGCCGGAGCGGAAGATTTCTCCGAAGAGGATGACAGCTTCGAGATCCTGACTGATCCCGATAACTTCGAAGAGGTACGCAAGGCTCTGGAAGATGCCGGAATTCCCATGATCAGTGCAGAAGTTACCATGATTCCCCAGAATTATGTAACACTGACCGATGAGACTGCAGTGAAGAACTTACAGAGAACCCTGGAACTGCTGGAAGATGATGATGACGTTCAGGCAGTATATCATAACTGGGACGAATAAATTGAAAGGTTAGGGGTAACAGCATGGAGAAACTTGCAATTGTAGTTCCTTGTTATAATGAAGAAGAGGTGTTAAAGATTGCTTCCGAGGCACTGAGGGGTGTGCTGGATGATCTGATCCATAAGGGAAAGATCGCGGAAGACAGTTTTATTCTGTTTGTAAATGATGGCAGTAAGGATCGTACCTGGGAGCTGATCGAAGAAGAGCATCAGGCACATCCGGTGCAGGTATGCGGTGTAAAGCTGGCCGGCAATGTGGGACATCAGTTCGCACTGACTGCCGGACTAATCACTGCCATGGATCTGTCTGATGTGACGGTTTCCATTGATGCAGATCTGCAGGATGATGTAGCTGTGATCGAGGAAATGATCGATAAGTTCCACAACGGCTGTGATATCGTATACGGTGTCCGTAAGGAGCGTAAGACCGATACTTTCTTCAAACGTACCACGGCGCAGGGATTTTATAAAGTCATGGAAATGATGGGGGTCAAGACTGTTTACAATCATGCGGATTTCCGACTGATGTCCAAGCGCGCGGTAGAACAGTTCTCCAAGTATCAGGAGACCAATCTGTTCTTAAGAGGTATGATGCCTTTGATCGGTTATCAGACGGACTGTGTATACTATGACCGTAAGGAAAGAGTGGCCGGTGAGTCCAAGTATCCTCTGAAGAAGATGCTTGCATTGGCATTCAACGGTATTTCTTCCTTCAGTGTGAAGCCTATCAGTATGATCCTGGGTGCCGGTATGATCATTGTGGCCTTAAGCCTTCTGGCAGCTATTTATGCGCTGATCTCTTATTGTACCGGACATGTGGTACCGGGCTGGACTTCCCTGATCCTGTCCATCTGGTTCCTGGGCGGTATTCAGTTAATGGCCATCGGACTGGTGGGCCAGTATATCGGCAAGATTTACATTGAGGTAAAACATCGTCCCAGATATAACATCGAAAAGGTACTGAAATAATGAATTATAAAAAAGGCATTTTAAGTGTTATATTGTGGTTCATTTATGCATTGACAGCGGGAACCGTACTGGTGGGCACGACAATGGTCATGCTCCTGCCGGAAGGTGGTTCCCGCCCAATCGGCCTTGTTATCGCAGGTGTATGGCTTGCGATGACAGGGCTGGTTGTTTTTCTGTTACATAGATTTCTGTGGGTAAAATGGGCACAAAACGGTGAAGGCTCAGGGCAGGTGAAACTGATTATCGAGGGACTGGCTGTAGTAGCTCTGATTGCTGTGGGAATCACACTTCGTGTAAGAGAGAGTATGCAGTACGATATCTCCGGGGCGGCCGGTAACATCTGGTTCGATGCGGTGAAAGTCACCGAGACCACGCGGATTCCTCAGGTGGTACACGGTGCGGTATACTTTTATCTGCAGGTGCTACACGGGCTGTTGGTATTTTTGGGTAATAAAATGACAGCGGCGCTGGTATTGCAGATTGTGCTGCAGATCCTGACCGGAATCTTTTTATATTTTGCGGTACGGAAACTGACCGGTATGGTGGCTGCAGTGGTATCTCTTGCGTACTGGATGTTATGCCCTGTTCTGTCTGGAGCAGTGATTCTGGGACCGGAACCGTTATATCAGTTATTGTGGATGATTGGTCTGTGTGTGTGCGTGGAAGCACTGGATAGTTTCAGGGGGCGGGGAGACACCCCCGGTATCCGTTCCGTGGGTGGATTTTTCTTAAGCGGTATTGTTATAGGAATTTTGGGCTACCTGGATGTCACAGGACTGCTCTTGCTACTCGTAGTGTTTTCTGCACTTTTTCTGGAGACAAAGCAACAGGTAAAATGGATGCGCAGAATCTGTGCCGGAGCATTGGGATTATTTGGTACAGTGGTGGCATTTTTTGCCTGCATCGCTCTGGATGCCGTGGGCAGCGGAAAGCAGATGGAAAATATACTTCTGGCATGGTGGAAAGTCTTTTCCCCGGGAAGATTCACATGGATCGCCCTCTATGAACAGCCGGCAGTTCACACATATGTGCCTGATAAGGTGGCCACGGTCATTATAGTTGCCGTTATGGTTACGATCCTTGCATGCGGCGCATTCAGTTACTGGTGTAGGAAAGAACACGAGAGACAGTCCGTGTGGATTGCTCTGGCGCTGGCACTTGGAATCTTAAACGGCTGCGGAATGCTGAGTGAAGATATGCCGGGACTTACGTTATTGTATCTGTTATTGGCAGTGGCTGCCGGCGCAGGAATACAGGCGGTTCTACCGTACGAAATGGAACTGCTGCGGGAAGTCAAAGGGGTGCTGCCTGAGACCGTTGAGGCAGTTCCTGTGGGAGCTGCTTCCACAAAACGCCGACTGAAAGTACAAGATCTGGAGACCGAGGAATTCCCGGAGGAAGAGCCAGCGGATTTCCAGGAAGAACCTGTAGAAATGGAAAAAATACAGCTGATCGAAAATCCACTGCCCCTGCCGAAAAAGCATGTGCCTAAGGTACTGGATTATAAGCTGAACGGTGATGATGACAGTGATTTTGATTATCCGGTAGCGGATGACGATGATTTTGATCATTAAACATAAACAATAAAAAAGCGGATATACTAAAAGACGATACGAAAGGCAAAAGCCCGGGTATCGTCTTTTTGTTTTTATAATCATCGGAACAGGGAGGAAACAGGCCATGCAGAATCAGAAAGATAACAATCAGAACAAGAATGAAGCGCCGAAGACCGAGGCGGAAGAACACAGAGACGAAAGAATTGAAAAAACGGGACAACTGACGCTGTCGGATGCGGCATCCGGGGAAAAGATCCATCTGCTGACCATTATCGGTGAAATCGAAGGGCATGATAATCTCTCCGGTAATTCGAAGACCACGAAATATGAGCATATCCTGCCACAACTGGCAGCCATCGAAGACAGTGAAAAAATTGGCGGTGTGCTGGTACTTTTAAATACCATGGGCGGAGATGTGGAGGCGGGACTGGCTATTGCAGAGATGCTGGCATCTTTAAGCAAACCCACCGTATCCCTGGTGCTGGGTGGCAGTCATTCCATCGGGGTGCCTATTGCGGTGAGTTGTGACTATTCCTTCATCGTACCCACTGGAACCATGGTGATACATCCGGTAAGAATGAATGGCATGGTGATCGGTGTGCCCCAGACCTTTGAATATTTTAAACTGATCCAGGACCGGATCACGGGCTTTGTATGCAAACACTGTAAAATCAGCCGGACAAAACTGGAAGAACTCATGATGGAGACCGGATTCTTAACGAAGGATGTGGGAAGCATTCTGGTGGGAGAAGAAGCGGTGAACCACGGTATTATTGACGAAGTGGGAGGTATCGACCGGGCCATCTGCAGGCTTCGGAAGATGATCGAAGGGAACAGAAAAAGGGATGACAAGGCCATGGAAAAATGATATACTTCTAATTATGACTATAATGAAGTTAGGAGTATGATGACATGGCATCTTCATCAGGCAAAAGAACATCATCTTCCAATAGGACGAGAAAAAGTACCACAAACAGCCGCAGCAGGCAGGCGCAGAGAACAGCACAGGACAGTGAACTGTTCCATGAGATCGGTCTGATCGTTTTGTTTGTGGTAATGGTGATATTATTTTGTTGTAATTTTGGTATTATCGGCCCGGTCGGCAATGCGATCAGCGGGGTCTTATTCGGTATCTTTGGATTTACTGCATATATAGCACCTATTGTGATATTTCTGGCTGTGGCTTTCTGGTTCGCCAATGAGGGGAACCCTACCGCTGTACGCAAAATGATTGCAGGTGTCGTATTGTTTCTGATGCTCGGTGTGATCTGTGATCTGATCGCCAGGACTGCCGGCTCTATGGAACAGTATGATATCAAACTGTTATATACAAACTGCAGTACCGGTAAAAAGGGCGGAGGTATTCTGGCAGGAAGTATCTGCTATCTGTTGCTGCATTATCTGGAGACGGTAGGAACGGTTCTGGTGGTCTTATTGTGTTCTGTGATCAGTCTGATCCTGGTAACGGAGCGTTCTTTCTTAAACAGTATGCGAAACGGTGGTGACCGGATCCGGGAACTGTCCAGAGAGGATGCAGTGCGCAGACGGGAAAATGCACAGATCCGCAGACAGGAACAGGAGGAACGTAATTCCCAGAGAGAGGAAGCCCGTCGTATCCGGGAAGAGGAACGACGGATCCGTGAGGAAGAGCGCAGACTCCGTGCGGAAGAGAAAGAGAATGAGCAGATCTTAAACGCCATTCCCCGCAGAGAGAAAAAAGTCAGCGGTGTTATGATGGACACTTCCCTGAAAAAGCAGGAGGCACAGCCTGTGGGAAGACGGGAAGATATTCATGAGATCGTTTATGAAGAGGATGCACAGGAGATTCCTGTTGTGGAAGAGACCAGAGTGACCTCCAGCGATTTTGATAAGATCAAGGTAACGGGAATGCATCAGGTGACCATGCAGGAGGCCGCAGCAGAAGAACCTTACGAGGAGATCCCCGTGGAGGAAGTGACCAGTGCTGCTACCTTCAAAAAACCTTTTGAACGCAGAGAATCCTGGCAGGAGGAGGCAGCACTCCTGACACCTCAGGCGGAATCTATCCGGATTCACAAGGAAGATATCCCGGAGCCTGTAGAGGAACCGGTTACGGAATGGCAGTCATCCTCCGATATGCGGCAGCTGCAGCCGGAGACTGAGCCTGTCGTGCGGGAACCTGCAGAGACAGCAACGGCGGAAAGCCGCATACGACCGAAAATCACGGCACCGGAGCCGCCAAAGGGTAATTCTCTGGCAGAGGATCAGATACATAAGGATATTGCGAAAGCGGCCAAACAGCCTCCGGCAGAATACCGGATTCCGCCTCTGAGCCTGTTACAGAAGGGAAAAGCAGCTACCGGAGATTCCTCCAGAGAATTGAAAGAGACCGCCATGCGCTTGCAGCAGACGTTAAATACTTTCGGTGTAAAGGTAACGATTACCGATATCAGCCAGGGCCCCAGTGTTACCCGCTATGAACTACAGCCGGAACAGGGCGTAAAGGTATCCAAGATCGTAGGCCTGGCAGATGATATCAAGCTGAATCTGGCGGCAACGGATATTCGTATTGAGGCACCGATCCCCGGAAAGGCAGCTATCGGTATCGAAGTCCCGAACAAAGAGAACATGACAGTAGCACTCCGGGATCTGTTAGAGAGCAAAGAGTTTCAGGAGTTTAATTCCAATATTGCATTTGCCGTAGGTAAGGATATCGCGGGCAAGACTGTGGTGGCGGATATTGCCAAGATGCCTCATATGCTGATCGCCGGAGCTACCGGTTCCGGTAAGTCCGTATGCATTAATACGCTGATCATGAGTATTTTGTACAAGGCGCATCCGGATGATGTGAAACTGATCATGGTGGATCCGAAGGTCGTGGAACTGAGTGTCTATAACGGCATTCCTCATTTGCTGATCCCGGTAGTGACAGATCCCAAGAAAGCATCTGCTGCATTGCACTGGGGCGTCAGTGAGATGGAAGACCGTTATCGGAAGTTTGCCGATTATAATGTCCGTGATCTGAAGGGGTATAACAAGAAAATAGAGACTATGCCTGTTCCGGAAGGAGAGGAAGCACCGAAGAAGATGCCGCAGATCGTCATTATCGTGGACGAGCTGGCGGATCTGATGATGGTATGCCCCGGCGAAGTGGAGGAATCTATCTGTCGTCTGGCACAGTTGGCCAGAGCCGCAGGTATCCATCTGATCATCGCTACCCAGCGACCCAGTGTGGATGTCATCACCGGACTGATCAAGGCCAATATGCCCAGTCGTGTGGCATTCTCCGTATCCAGCGGTGTGGATTCACGAACGATCCTGGATATGAACGGTGCGGAGAAATTGCTTGGTAAAGGCGATATGTTATTCTACCCGCAGGGTTATTCCAAACCGGCCAGAGTACAGGGCGCTTTTGTGTCCGACAAGGAAGTATCCGATGTGGTGGATTATCTCAAGAACCAGGCACTGGGCAATACCTATAGCAACTATGCAGAAGATATTGAAGAGAAGATCAAAAATATCGGCTCGTCAGGTGGTTCCTCCGGAAGCGGCTCTGGTGGCGGTAACGACAGAGACGAATATTTTGAGGAGGCCGCAAGGTTTATTATTGATAAAGACAAGGCCAGCATCGGCATGTTGCAGCGTGTGTTGAAAATCGGTTTCAACCGTGCTGCCAGAATCATGGATCAGCTTTGCGAATACGGCGTGGTAGGTGAAGAAGAAGGCACTAAACCCAGAAAAGTACTTATGAGCATGGAACAGTTCGAACAGCTGTTGGAGGAAATCTGACATTCGTTCGAGACTGTCTGAATAAACGGAGGGAAAAAGGACATGAAAACAGATATTGAAATCGCACAGGAAGCGGTAATGGAGCCCATCACCAAAGTGGCTGAAAGTATTGGCATTGAAGCAGATGACCTGGAACTTTACGGAAAATACAAGGCAAAGCTTTCCGAAGAATTTTTACGTAAGATCCAGGATCGTCCCAATGGAAAACTGATTCTGGTAACAGCTATCAACCCAACTCCTGCAGGAGAGGGTAAGACCACGACCACTGTTGGGCTGGGAGAAGCTTTCGGCAGAATGGGCAAAAAGGCTGTAATTGCGCTCAGAGAGCCGTCCTTAGGCCCCTGCTTTGGTATCAAAGGTGGAGCTGCCGGCGGCGGCTATGCACAGGTAGTGCCTATGGATGAACTGAATCTGCATTTTACCGGTGATTTTCATGCCATCACCTCTGCCAACAACCTGTTGGCTGCGCTGCTGGACAATCATATCCAGCAGGGCAATGATCTGGACATCGATACCCGGCAGATCGTGTGGAAGCGCTGTGAGGACATGAATGACAGAGTCCTTCGTAATATTGTGGTAGGACTTGGCAACAAGACAGACGGCTTTGTCAGAGAGGATCATTTTGTCATTACCGTAGCCAGTGAGATCATGGCGATCCTGTGTCTGGCAGACGATATGAAGGATCTGAAGGAGCGCCTGTCCAGAATCGTTGTGGCTTACAACTATCAGGGTGAGCCGGTGACCGCCGGCCAGCTGAAAGCAGTCGGTGCCATGGCAGCACTGTTAAAGGATGCCATCAAGCCCAATCTGATCCAGACCTTAGAGCATACTCCCGCATTGGTACACGGAGGTCCGTTTGCCAACATCGCTCACGGATGTAACTCCGTCAGAGCTACTAAGGCAGCCATGAAGATGGCAGACTATTGCATCACGGAAGCCGGCTTCGGTGCGGATCTGGGAGCAGAGAAATTTTTCGATATCAAATGTCGTAAGGCAGGACTTACTCCTGATGCAGTGGTACTGGTAGCAACCATCCGTGCACTGAAATACAACGGTGGCGTTGCAAAGGCGGATCTGGGAGCAGAGAATCTGGAAGCGTTGAAAAAAGGTATTGTGAATCTGGAGAAACATATTGAGAATCTTCAGAAATATGGTGTGCCTGTAGTGGTTACCCTGAACTCTTTTATCACCGACAGTGAGGCGGAGACCGCTTATGTCAGAGAATTCTGTGAGACAAGAGGCTGTGAGTTCGCACTCTCCGAAGTGTGGGAGAAAGGCGGAGAGGGTGGAATCGCTCTGGCTGAGAAAGTATTAAAAGCAATCGACGAAAAAGAGAACCACTTCCATGTTTTATATGAAAATGAACTGTCTCTTCAGGATAAGATCAAAAAGATCGCGCAGGAGATCTACGGAGCGTCTGATGTAGTGTTTGCTCCGGCGGCAGCAAAACAGTTAAAGAGACTGACGGAACTTGGCTTTGGTGATCTGCCGGTATGTATGGCAAAGAACCAGTATTCTCTGTCAGATGATCCTACGTTACTGGGAAGACCTTCCGGTTTTGAATTGAATGTAAGAGAGGTCTATGTGTCTGCCGGTGCCGGTTTTGTTGTAGTGCTCACCGGTGCGGTCATGACCATGCCCGGCCTGCCCAAGGCTCCAGCTGCTTACAATATCGATGTGGATGACAGCGGTAGGATCGTAGGCTTGTTCTAGTAAGGAGGAAAGTGTCTCATGGCACAGTTAATAGATGGAAAAGTTATTTCCGCACAGATTAAAGATGAAGTCAAAGAAAAAGTCGCAGGGTTAAAAGAGCAGGGCTGTGAAGTAATGCTGGCGGTGATCCAGGTAGGTGCGGATCCCGCATCTTCCGTATATGTCCGCAACAAGAAAAAGGCCTGCGAATATGTAGGTATCCGGTCTCTGGCATATGAACTTTCAGAGGAGACAACAGAGGAAAAATTACTGGAGCTGATCCGGGAATTAAATGACAGAACCGATGTCAACGGCATTCTGGTGCAGCTGCCGTTACCGAAACATATTGACGAAGAAAAGGTACTGGATTCCATTTCTCCTTTAAAGGATGTAGACGGATTTCATCCCCAGAATGTCGGTGCACTCTGCATCGGCAAGCCGTGCTTTGAGTCCTGTACTCCTGCAGGAGTCATACAGCTGCTGAAGCGTTCCGGTATTGAGATCGCCGGAAAAGAGTGTGTGGTGGTAGGCAGAAGTAATATCGTCGGCAAGCCCATGGCATTGTTGCTGCTTCGGGAGAACGGTACGGTGACGGTGGCTCACAGCCGTACCAAAGATCTGAAAGAAGTAACCAAAAGAGCGGATATTCTGGTGGTGGCTGTCGGCAAGCCGAAAATGATCACGGCAGAATATGTAAAAGATGGTGCGGTTGTCATTGACGTGGGAATTCACCGCAACGAAGAAAACAAGTTGTGCGGTGATGTGGACTTTGACAGTGTGGAGCCTGTATGCAGCGCCATTACTCCGGTTCCCGGCGGCGTAGGTCCTATGACCATAGCTATGCTGATGAATAACTGCCTGGAATCGGTATCCTTGCAGGCAGTAAGAGGATAATTATATGAAGTGTCCGAATTGCGGGGCGGAAATGAAAGAAGGTACGCTTTACTGCGAGCACTGCGGGGAGGATATCCATATTGTTCCCGATTTTGAACCGGAAATTGAATACAATATGGAGCAGACTCTGCATGATATTGCCAGGGAAATGACACCGGAAGAAGATGCCACGGACGATCAGGATGCACAGCAGAGCATGACGGAATTGCAGGACTGGGATGAAGAACCGCTGGAAAATACGGCAAAACATCCCTTTCGCTGGAAATTCATTGTACTGATCCTGGTGCTTGCGGTAGTAGCGGTGGTATGTACCGGTTTCGGAATCTCTTATTCCCACTATCATTCCGCTGAATATCAGATAAAGAGTGCGAGAGAGTATGTAGCTTCCGGGGAATACGATCAGGCGGTTACCTGTTATGAACGTGCGCTGGAAATCGATCCGGGGAACATCACCTTAAAATTTGAACTGGCGGATATTTATTTTCAGAAGAACAACAAAATGGAATATGAATATCTGCTTCGGGAGATTGTTGCGGATGCCGCAGCTACTTCCGAACAACTGGAAAGTGCTTATGGAAAGCTGATCGCCATCTATGCGGCCAGGGAAGATTATAAGACCATTAATGATCTGTTGTTGAACTGTGGTAATGTAAATATTATGAGTAAATACCAGAGCTATATGGCAATGGAACCGGAATTCAGTCTGCAGGAGGGATATTATACCAGCATCCAGCCTTTGAAACTGACAACTTTCGGAAGTGGTAAGATCTACTATACTACCGACGAAACCGAACCGGGAGAACACAGTCTGCTGTATACGGCACCCATCCTTTTAGAGAGCGGTGATTACTGTATCAAAGCCGTCTACATCAATGAGAATGGGATCAGTAGTCCAGTGGTTACCAAAAATTACCATATTGAGATCGAGGAACTGAGTGCTCCGGAGGTAACGGCGGTCAGTGGGGATTATGAATTCCCAATCAATATCGAGGTGACCGACGGATATGATGTTTATTACACAACGGATGGTTCCGATCCTACGCAGAATTCCACGGTGTATAATGGACCGATCCCCATGCCTCTTGGCAAATCAGTCTTCCGGTTTATCCGCATTGCGGAAGGAAGAAAGAGCGAGATCGTGGAGAAAAGCTACAATCTGGTCATGAACACGGAGTTTATGCCGGAGGATGCCGTGACAAAAGTAGTGAATTATGCCATAGAAAGTGGTAAAATAACGGAAGCATCCGGAAGCTTTGATGAATCCGGTGCCGCATATCTCTATCAGTATCAGTATGTGACGAACATCAACAAGATAGATGATTTCTATGTTGTTGCCGAGATCTACCGGGGAGAAGATGGGACAGTCACAAAGACGGGGAATCTGTTCGCCGTAAATGCCTATACCCGGGAACTGTACAAATTGCAGACCGACGAAAGCGGCCGCCATTATACGCTTGGTGACCGTTTAGATATATAATCCTAACAGAAGGGACGGAAAAAGAGAAATGTATAAGATCGTAAAAAAACAGGAGCTGACAACCAACATCTATCTTATGGAGGTAGAAGCAAACAGAGTGGCAAAGACCTGTGAACCCGGTCAGTTTGTCATCGTAAGAATGGATAGCGAGAGTGAGCGTATCCCTCTGACTATCTGTGATTACAACAGAGAAAAAGGAACAGTAACCATTGTGTTCCAGACCGTTGGTGCCGGTACAAAACTGATGGCACAGCTTTCCGAGGGAGAATACTTCCATGATTTCGTAGGTCCTCTGGGATGTCCTTCCGAGCTGGTAGAACAGCCTCTGGATGAGGTAAAGGCAAAGAAGATCCTCTTCGTGGCTGGTGGTGTCGGTGCGGCACCGGTATATCCCCAGGTAAAATGGCTGCATGAGCATGGCGTTGCTGCAGATGTTATCGTGGGAAGCAAGACCAAAGATCTTCTGATCCTGGAGAAGGAGATGGAAGCTGTCGCAGGAAATCTGTATGTAACCACCGATGACGGCTCCTATGGAAGAAGCGGTATGGTAACCCAGACCATCAAGGATCTGGTGGCAGAAGGTAAAAAGTACGATCTGTGTATTGCCATCGGTCCTATGATCATGATGAAATTCGTGTGTCTCTTAACCAAAGAACTGGAGATTCCCACAGTTGTCAGTCTGAATCCTATTATGGTAGACGGTACGGGAATGTGCGGCGCATGCCGTGTAACTGTCGGCGGCAAGGTAAAGTTCGCCTGTGTAGACGGACCGGAGTTCGATGGACATGAAGTAAACTTTGATGAGGCAATGAGACGTCAGCAGATCTACAAGACTGCAGAAGGACGTGCAATGCTGGCCCTGAAAGAGGGAGATACCCATCACGGTGGCTGCGGCAACTGCCAGTAGTCATACAAAAGTTTGAACACGATAAATCAGAAAGGCATGGTTAAAATAAAATGGATGTATTAAAGAGAATTCCTGTCAGAGAGCAGGATGCGAAGGAACGTGCTACCAATTTCAAAGAGGTTTGTCTCGGATATAACAAAGAAGAAGCAATGGAAGAGGCTTCCCGCTGCATTAACTGTAAAAATGCACAGTGTGTAAAGGGCTGCCCCGTAGCAATCCAGATTCCACAGTTCATTGAACAGGTGAAGAACGGCAACATTGAAGAGGCTTATCGTATTATCAGTGAATCCAGCGCTCTTCCCGCTGTCTGCGGCCGTGTATGCCCTCAGGAAAGCCAGTGTGAAGGAAAATGTATCCGTGGCTTTAAGGGAGATCCGATCTCCATCGGTAAGCTGGAGCGTTTTGTGGCTGACTGGGCAAGAGAGAATGGCATCAAGCCCACTCCCGCAGCACAGAAGAACGGTAAGAAGGTAGCTGTGATCGGTTCCGGCCCTGCTGGTCTTACCTGTGCCGGAGATCTGGCAAAGCTGGGATATGATGTGACCATTTTCGAAGCACTGCATGAGGCAGGCGGTGTACTGGTATACGGTATTCCCGAGTTCCGTCTTCCCAAGACCGGTGTTGTGGCAAAAGAAATCGAGAATGTAAAATCTCTCGGTGTTCATATTGAGACTAACGTGGTGGTAGGTAAGTCCGTGACCATCGACCAGCTGATGGATGAGGAAGGTTTTCAGGCTGTATTCATCGGTTCCGGTGCCGGACTGCCGAAGTTCATGGGTATCCCCGGTGAGAATGCCAACGGTGTTTTCTCTGCCAACGAGTACCTGACCAGAAGCAACCTGATGAAGGCTTTTGATCCCGACTCCAGAACTCCTATCATGCATGGTAAGAAGGTAGCCGTTGTCGGCGGCGGTAACGTGGCGATGGATGCAGCAAGAACCGCACTTCGTCTGGGTGCGGAGGTACACATTGTATACCGTAGAAGCGAAGAGGAGCTGCCTGCCAGAGTGGAAGAAGTACATCATGCAAAAGAGGAAGGCATCATCTTTGATCTGCTGACCAATCCTACTGAGATTCTTTCCGATGATAAGGGATGGGTGACCGGTATGAAGTGCATCCGCATGGAACTGGGTGAGCCCGATGAGAGCGGCAGACGCCGTCCGGTAGAGGTTCCGGGATCTGAATTCGTGATGGAACTGGATACCGTGATCATGTCTCTGGGTACTTCCCCGAATCCTCTGATCTCTTCTACAACCAAGGGACTGGATACCAACAAGTGGAAGTGCATCATTGCGGACGAGAACAATGGTAAGACCACAAAGGAAGGTGTCTATGCCGGCGGAGATGCGGTAACCGGAGCAGCGACCGTTATTCTGGCCATGGGCGCAGGAAAAGCTGCTGCCAAAGGCATTGACGAATATCTGAGTACAAAATAAACACCCCGGATCCTGTCCACAGACAGGATGGAATGGAGGATTACATGGTAAGACATATTGTTCTGTGGAGTCTGGAAGGCAATCTGACAAAACAGGAAAAGAAAGAGACCGCCGGGAAGATCAAGGAGTTACTGGAGCCCATCAAAGAAAAGGTTCCCGGTGCCGTAAAGGTGGAAGTGATCATCAATGAACTGGACAGCAGCAACCGGGATGTGGCTCTGATCTCTGAGTTTACAGATACTGAGGCGCTGGCTGCCTATCAGGTGCATCCGGATCATCTGGCAGCAAAGGAATATATTGGATCCGTGGCAGGCAACAGAGCCTGCCTGGATTACGAGTATTAAGGATGGTGTTGGTATATGGCATGGTGTCCGAAATGTAAAAACGAATATCGGGAAGGAATCACCGTATGTCCCGATTGCGGAGAAACGCTGGTAAGCGAGGAAGAATTGACGGACTGGACTTCCGTGCTGTTCGGTGAACAGGACGAAATGGAGAAACTGAAAGACTTCCTTACATACAATGGGATCCGCAAGAGCAAACTTTCCTTCGATGAGGCGGAGCAGGTCTATGAACTGTTTGTAGATGCAAAAGAGGAAAAACAGGCGAAGACGATTGCCCGGGTATTTCTGGAACAGCAGGAAAAAGAGCGGACGGAAAATGCTGCTGAGGAAGAGGCTGCGGTAGATGAATTCCTGATGCCGGAGACAGAAGAAGCATCGGAGAAAGTCAATCCCGGAGAACTGCTGAAAACAGCTTCCGCCCAGGGTGGACTTACTTATATGAACAGTGGAGCCAAAGCAGAGGAGAATCGTTCCTCTGCCTGGGTACTGCTGGTGGTGGGAATCCTCGGAATGCTTGTCATGATCCTGGGAATTACCGGCGTACTTCCTTTGAACATTGGCAACCCCTATATGTTCTACGGAGTGATGAGTGCTGTTTTCATTCTGTTCATTGTCATGGGCGTGGTATCCATGCGGAATGCAAAGCTTTTTGAGAAAAAGGCAGAGTCCGAGAACTCTCTGGTGGATACTCTTCTGAAGTGGAGTGAAGAAAATCTGACGGCGGAAAAAATTGACGCTCAGATTGAAAATGCTGCAGATACACCGGAAGAGGCTCTTTATTACAAGAGATTCGAAGTAATCCGCAACCAGATGAATCATCAGTTTATGAATCTGGATCAGCAGATGCTGGAGAACCTTATTGACACAAAGATCTATGAACAGATTTTCCCGGATACAAACGGAGCAGAAGAATGATCAAAATATCCATCGTATGTGTAGGGAAGATCAAGGAGAAATTTTTCCGGGACGCCATAGAAGAATACAGCAAACGTCTGGGGCGTTATACGAAGTTAAATATCATCGAAGTGACGGATGAAATGACACCGGATGGAGCCAGTGCGGCTCTGGAAGATCAGATCCGTGAAAAAGAAGGGGCAAGGATCCTGGCGAAACTGCCACAGGATGCCCTGATCGTTACGCTGGAGATTGCCGGTAAAAACTTTTCTTCCGAAGAATTTGCGGCATGGATTGAAGATTGCACTGTCAGAGGAAAAAGCCATATCTGTTTTGTCATTGGCGGATCGCTTGGTTTGCATCCAAGTGTCTGTAAAAGAGCGGATCTGGCCTTAAGCTTTTCCAAAATGACATTTCCTCATCAGTTGATGCGAGTGATCCTGTGCGAACAGATCTATCGGGCGTTCCGGATCATTCAGCACGAGCCTTACCATAAGTAAAGTATTGTAACTATTTTAAATAAAAGTGACGAAAATATGACAAAAAAACAACGTGCATTAGAAATCATAGAACGTCTGAAAAAAGAATACCCGGATGCCGGTTGCACTCTGGATTACGATCAGGCATGGAAGCTGCTTGTCAGCGTGCGTCTGGCGGCTCAGTGTACCGATGCCCGGGTAAATATCGTAGTGGAAAAGCTGTATGAGAAGTTCCCGGATGTGGATGCCCTGGCAGAGGCTCCGGTGGAAGAGATCGAGGCCATTGTAAAGCCCTGTGGCCTGGGTCACAGCAAAGCCAGAGATATCAGTGCCTGCATGAAGATTCTGCGGGATAAATATGACGGAAAGGTTCCAGACGATTTTGACGAATTATTGTCTCTGCCTGGAGTGGGCAGAAAAAGTGCGAATCTGGTCATGGGGGATGTCTTTGGCAGACCTGCCATTGTGACAGACACCCACTGTATCCGCCTGGTGAACCGTATGGGACTTGTGGACGGGATCAGGGAACCGGCAAAGGTGGAGAAGGAGCTGTGGAAGATCATTCCGCCCGAAGAAGGCAGCGATTTCTGCCACAGACTGGTATATCACGGCAGAGAAGTGTGTACCGCCAGAACCCATCCTTACTGCGAAAAATGCTGTATCAGTGACATCTGTAAAAAAGTCGGCATATAAAAGGCGGACAGGGAAATCTACTGCCGCAGACAGGAGCAAAGCCTATGAGGATGTATGACATTATCATGAAAAAAAGAAACGGCGGAGAGCTTTCGAAAGAAGAGATCCACTTTTTTATCGAGGGCTATACCCGTGGAGAGATTCCTGATTATCAGGTATCCGCGCTGATGATGGCGATCTACTTTCAGAAGATGACCGAGAAGGAGACTTATGAACTGACCATGGCCATGGCACACAGTGGTGAGATGCTGGATCTGTCCGGAATCCATGGCTGCAAGGTGGACAAACACAGTACCGGAGGTGTGGGGGATAAGACTTCTCTGGCATTGACACCCATGGTGGCTGCCTGTGGGATCCCGGTGGCCAAGATGAGCGGCAGAGGCCTGGGGCATACCGGAGGGACCATTGACAAGCTGGAAAGCTTTCCCGGATTTTCCACATCACTGACCACGGAGCAGTTTATTGAAAATGTGAATCGGATCGGCATTGCCATTATGGGACAGACCGCAGATCTGGCACCGGCGGATAAAAAGCTGTACGCCCTGCGGGATGTGACAGCTACCGTAGATAATATGTCCCTGATTGCCAGTTCCATCATGAGCAAGAAACTGGCAGCCGGTGCAGATGCCATTGTACTGGATGTCAAGACCGGAAGCGGTGCCTTTATGAAGAGCAGGGAGGATGCTTTTGCTCTGGCGGAGGAAATGGTGAAGATCGGTAAGAATGCCGGACGTAAGACTATTGCCGTAATCTCGGATATGGATCAGCCGCTGGGCCGGGCCGTGGGAAATGCCCTGGAAGTGAAGGAAGCCATTGCAACCCTGCGGGGAGAGGGCCCGGAAGATTTCAAAGAACTTTGTATGGTACTGGGAAGTCGGATGTTACTTGCCGGTAGTAAGGCGGAGAGTGTCGAAGAGGCCAGAAATATGCTTACAAATGTCATCAGAGATGGCAGTGCTTTACGGAAGCTGGAGCAGTTTGTGGAGGCCCAGGGCGGTGACCCTGCGGCGGTAACGGATCCGGAGCTTCTGCCGAAGGCATCCATGGTGGTTCCTGTCTGTGCGGACAGAGACGGCTTTGTAGAAAAAATTGCCTGTGAGGATATCGGAATTTGTTCTCTGCTCTTAGGCGGCGGAAGAGAGACCAAGGAAAGTGAGATCGACCTGTCTGTTGGCATCCTCTTAGAGAAGAAAAAAGGGGATGCGGTGAAAAAGGGAGAGGTACTGGGATACCTTCATGCCAATGATGAGAAACGCCTGGAAGCGGCGAAGGAAAAGTTCCGGAGTGCTTATTTCATCACCGGCCATCAGCCGGAGGCAGAACCTCTGATCAAAGGGATTTTACAGTAACATATTCCGGCATCCGCTTTCATATAGTTTTATATGAAAATGAAGAGAATGCCATCGAAAAAAGAAAAATGGATCGATTCCCTGCAGTTACCCAAGGATGTCTGTATGGGAGCACTGCGGGTGACGCTGACGGGAAACTCCGAAGCCTGGATTGAAAATTACAGAGGAATCCTGGAATATACCGGAGAGCGGATCCTTTTGCAGGCCAAGACCTGTCAGGTGTGCCTGGAGGGAACCAGGCTTTCCATCGACTATTATACCAATGAAGATATGAAGATCAGCGGAAATATCAGTGCACTGCGATATTTGCGTGAATAATCATTTTTATGAGAGGTTAACAGGATGACGGAGTGGGTCAAACGTCTGCAGGGTTATGTGAAGATCCGGGTATGGGGCTTTGCACCGCAGCGATTTATCAATCTGTGCAGTAATAAGGGAATATTGCTGTGGAATATAGAAAAACAGGAAGATGTTTATACCATGTGCATCGGCCTGCGGTCTTTTTACGAACTGCGGCCCATCGCCAGAAAGACAAAAGTAAGGGTAGTCATATCGGAAAGATATGGACTACCCTTTTTTGTGCCGGGAATGCTGCGCAGAAAAGCGTTTCTGGCAGGTTTATTTCTGGCGGTGGCTTTCTGGCTGATTTCGTCTTTATTTGTGTGGGATATTCAGGTGACTGGCAATTATCAGGTGACGGATGACGTGTTCTATTCCTTCCTGGAGCAGGAGGGCATTCACACCGGAATGCGAAGGAGTGAACTGAATATAGGTGAGCTGGAAAAACAGATAAGACGGAAGTTTTCGCAGGTTACCTGGACCTCCGGCCGTCTGGACGGGACCAGACTGGTGATCGAAGTAAAGGAAAACGATATGTCGGTTCCAGAAGTCGTACAGGATGCTGCAGGGGCAGGAAAAGATCTGGTGGCAGAATGCAACGGGGTGATCACGGATATGATCGTGCGTTGTGGTGTCCCGAAAGTATCCATAGGCAGTGAAGTGGCAAAAGGAGATATTCTGGTGGAAGGCAGGATCCCCATTTATGCCGAGGATGGAACCGTCAGGGAATATCGGCCGGTGACCCCGGATGCGGATATAGTGCTGGAGCATACCGGAACCTTTCAGGCATATCTTCCGGCAGATTATATCCGGAAAAAATACACCGGAAGACAAAAGACATTTTATTTTATCCATTTCGGTGACCGGGAGTGGAAACCGGAGAAAAAAATGGATTTTTTGCAATATGACAGCGTGCTGGAAGCATGTCCCGTAAAAGCGTTGGAGTATCTGCAGATCCCCTGCATGGTAGGCAGGATCACGTACAGAGAGTATCAGAAAACAGAATATTATTATACAGTGTCGGAAGCAGAAACGGTTTTACAGAAAAAAATCATGGATTTTCTTGAAACTTTAGATGAAAAAGGGGTACAAATAATCTCGAAAGATGTTAAAATAGAAACAAAGCGCGCCGGCTGGACCGCACACGGGGAACTTTTGCTGCGGGAAGCGGCGGTCAGTCTGGTAGATTCCCGGGCGGAGGATACCGGAGCAGAAGATTTGGACAGAAATGAGGATTAAGACATAAATGAGTGTGACAGCAATCCGTCTGGAAATGGATACAGAACAGATGCAGAAGATCTTCGGTATGCAGGATGCGTACATCAAGAAGCTGGAACAGGATTTTCAGGTAACTATTGTGGACCGCAATGGAAGTGTAATGATTACCGGGGAAGAAGAAAACGTTTCGAAGGCCTCCCGGGTATTACGACAGCTGACCGCATTGTCGGATCACGGCAATGAGATCGAAGAACAGAGCGTGGATTATGCCATTGAAATGGGAAAAGAAGACCAGGAGGAAAAACTGATGGAGATGGATGCGGACTGCATCTGCCATACCATCAGCGGAAAGCCGATCAAGCCCAAGACCCTGGGGCAGAAGGCTTATGTGGATGCCATCCGGAAAAACATGATCGTATTCGGACTGGGACCGGCCGGTACCGGTAAGACGTATCTGGCCATGGCCATGGCGATCACCGCTTTTAAGAACAACGAGGTGAGCCGTATCATCCTGACCAGACCGGCCATTGAAGCCGGAGAAAAGCTTGGCTTTTTGCCCGGTGATCTGCAGAGTAAGGTAGACCCGTATCTGCGTCCCCTGTACGATGCCCTGTATCAGATCATGGGAGCGGAAAGTTTTGCCAAAAATATGGAAAAGGGTCTGATCGAAGTGGCACCGCTTGCCTATATGAGAGGCCGGACACTGGACAATGCCTATATTATTCTGGATGAAGCACAGAATACCACACCGGCACAGATGAAAATGTTCCTGACCCGTATCGGTTTCGGCTCCAAAGTGATCGTAACGGGTGACTCCTCCCAGAAGGATCTTCCCGTGGGAGCAAAATCCGGTCTGGATGTAGCAGCCAGAGTTCTGAAAAATATCGATGATATTGCCTTCTGTACCTTGACCAGCAAAGATGTGGTAAGACATCCGCTGGTACAGAAGATCGTAAAAGCTTACGATGACTATGAAGCCCGGACGATCAAAAGCAAAAGAAGTCCGAGATTAAACAAACGTCCGGATAAAGGAAACAGATAAATATGAAGAACAAAGAGAAAAACGGATTTTCGCGGCTTTTGCTGCCGGAGATGCTTACGGTACTGATCGGAGGTGCCGCAGTCTACGGACTGGGACTTTTGGGAAAACAGTTGTCTGTGGAAAATGCCCTGCGGGATGCCGTGATGGCAGCACTGGGACTTGCAGTGTCAGGATTTTTCCTGCGCAGGGAAGTAGTGGATTCCCGCCTGGATTATGATAACGGAGAGCACCTGATGAGATTCTGGACCGCTGTCTGGTGCAGCCTTTTGTTTTCGCTGGCCTGTGCATTCCTTCCGGCGGGAGGATGGCCGTTTCTGGCGGTCTTTGTGGTATTGTCCCTGTTCAGCAATCTATCAGTGGGAATTGTGTTTTCCGGGGTGTTTCTGATGATTGCCACGCTGTGGGGACAGTCAGTGGGCATTTTTTTCCTGTATTTTATCAGCGGTGTTTTTGCAGCCTGTCTTTTCCAGCATTTAGAGCAGGAATTTGCCATCGGGATCCCCCTGTTCTTATCTCTGTTCTGCCTTTTGCTGTGCGAGACCGCAAATGTGGTACTGCTTGCCAATGAACATTTAAGTCTGGAACAGTTTCTGGTTCCGGCAGCAAATCTGATCGTGTCGGGAATACTGCTTCTGGGTATTTTGAAAATTTTTTCGGGCACAGTGGTGTTCAGGGATCGTGTAAAATATCTGGAACTGAATGACACCGAGAATCAGGTACTGGTAAAGTACCGCGAGGAAGACCGATCCGAATATTTCCTGTGTGTACATACAGCCTATTTCTGTGAGCGGATCGCAAATAAGCTGGAACTGGACAGGGATGCCCTGAAATGTGCCGGATTATATCACAGAAAAGGCTGGGATCTTATGCAGGAGACACCGGATATGGAATTCCCGGCAGGCGCATCGGAGATCCTGGAAGAATATAAAGGAACCCGGAAATACAAAAAAGCGGAGACCGCAGTGCTGTATTGTTCGGATGCGGTAGTCAGTGCGATCCTTTTGCTGTTGCAGAAGGAACCGGAGAAGAAGCCGGATTATGAGCAGGTGATTGACAGGATTTTTGAGAGAATCCGGGAAAAAGGTATTTTCAGCGAATGTGACCTGTCCTTAAGGGGCTGGAATCGGATGCAGAAGATATTCAAGGAGGAGAAATTATACTATGACTTTTTACGTTGAAAATGAAACCGATGAGACATTTTCAAATGGGGAAAACAGTTTCCCCATAGAGGAGACCGTGGAGCAGGTAGCCACGGCGGTTCTGGATATGGAGGGATGTCCCTATGAGATCCAGTTAAATGTACTGTTGACAGACAATGACGGTATTCATGCTTACAATAAGGAATACCGGAAGATTGACCGGGAGACTGATGTATTGTCCTTCCCCAATCTGGATTTCGATGAGCCTGGGGATTTTGAGATCTCTGAGGACAGAGAGGCAGATTATTTTGATCCGGATACAGGAGAACTGATCCTCGGGGATATCATTATTTCTGTGGACCGGGTCAAAGAGCAGGCGGAAAGCTATGGACACAGCCAGAAGAGAGAGTTCGCATTTCTGGTCGCTCACAGTATGCTTCATCTGTGTGGCTATGACCATATGGAAGAAGATGAGGCAAAGGTAATGGAGGCAAAGCAGGAGCAGGTCCTCGCATCCCTTGGAATTACAAGAGATTAAAAAGGGCGTGTCATACACGTAAAGGTAGCTTACATGAATCAGGTGGAAGTAAAAAGAAGACAAATACAGAGTTTTTCCTATGTCCTTGCCTGTATCAATATCTGGGTGTTCGGGAAAAGCATCGGAGATAACGGCCTGGGATATCTGGCAGCGGCTGTTCTGGTATTTGCCCTGTTCTGGGTGCTTACCGGGAAAAATCTGCCGGACAGAATGGGCAGAATGCTTCGGGGCAGAAATGCCAGGGGGCAGTATCGGAATGTCTCCAGAATGCGTAAGAACATGATGCTGTTCCAGATCGCAGAGGGACTTCTTGGGACTGTTTTGTGCATGAGTCTGGGCTGGATCCTTTTGGAAAAGGTCTTTCTGGTGCCTTACGGAAGCATGATCCTGTGGATCTTAAGCCCGGCACTTTTTCTTCGTTGTATCCAGTCGGTATTTTTAGGATATTTTCAGAGTGAAGGTTCGGAAATGCCATCTGCGGTATCTTCGGTGCTGCGGCAGGTATTTTTCCTGGGCCTGGGTCTGGTGTTCCTGGGGATTTTCCGGAACTACGGGGAGAAAGTAAGTCTTTTATTAAAAAGGACAGACTTTACATCCATGTACGGAGCCATGGGTATCGCAGTGGGAATGCTGCTTTCGGAGGTGTTGGTACTGCTATTTGTCTTTGTGATCTACCGTGGCAGCATGGCAGGCAGAAGAGAAGCGGAAAGCGGTATGAAGGGAACGGACTCTTTCTCCTCGCAGCTGCGTACATTACTGATTCCTATGGGTGGGGATATTCTCAGAGACATGTTTTTATTACTGCCTTTGTGGATCGGCCTGCTTTTCTTCCAGAAAAGATCGGCGGATATTTATGCATCCGTTTCTGCGTATGGTATTTTCGTCGGCAGATATCTGATCACGATCCTGATGCCCGCAGCAATTTTAAGTGCGGGAATTCTGACGGGGGTGGCCAGAACCGGTAGCCATATCCGCAAAAAAGAAGAAAGATATGCCAGAACTGCATTTCAGGCAGGAGTACAGGGGACGGTGGTACACGGATTCTTTTTCACGGCATGGATCGCGGTACTGGCAACACCACTGTCACAGGCTTTGGATAAATCTGCGGAAATGGCACTTACCGGTTTGTTCACTACGGGATCTTCGCTGATTCTGTGGCTTCTGCTTTTGTTTTATTTTTCGGAGATACTGGAACTTCGGGGGGAAAAGCATCTGCTCCTGGCAGGATACGGCATTCTGGATATCGTGAGCATCGTGATATTGCTGATTCTTCTGAATACGGGAAATACAACAACGGCATTATCTTTAAGCCTTGTGCTGGGGACGGCAGCGGGAGGAATTGTTCTCGGCATACTTGCCTGCCTTCGAATGAAGACCTGGCCGGATCTGTTGCGAACACTGGCAATTCCCACCGGAAGCTGCTGTGCCTGCGGATTGCTGGCTTTTGGGCTGGAGAAGATCTGCCTGCCCCATCTGGGGGCAATGGTAACGGTGCTGCTGGAACTGGTGATCACCGGTGCGGTCTACTGGTTTTTGCTTTTGATGTTACGCAGTTTCCGTGGACAGGATCTGAATTATGTTCCCGGCGGTAAAGTGCTGCGTGCTTTCGGAAAAACGCTCCGGCTGCTCTAAAACTGTTTTACGGATGTATATTTTCGATAAAATAACTGATACTGATACAAAGAGGCAATAGAAACATCATGGATGTGAGGCAGTATGAAATTTGTAAAACGTATCAGTTACTTTTTTGTGATTCCGGTTGTGTTTTTAATTCTTGGAATTTTTCTTGGTGTCTGGGGCATTCATTTTTTCTATCCCGGACAATGGCAGGATCTGAATGAGAACCGACTTGCCCTGCCGCTCACGGAAGAGGAGACTGCGGCAGACACAGATCCTTATGAGGCGGCACCCAGTGTGGAGGCGGCAGCCTCCGGGGAGACACTTTGTGCGGATACCGAATATGTGTTGGAAGAGGCAGATATTGTACGGGGTACCACAGTGGAGACCTCATGGAAGATCCCACATAAATATATTGGGATGAACAGGGAAAATTTTCTGGAGACCATGGAACTCTATGCGGCCCATCCGCCATTGTCGGAGATCGAGCGGGGCTTTGTGGGGTTGGAGGTATTGTCTTTTTCCCGGGAAAAAGTAATGGTCCGTATGGATTACCGTTATGTGCAGCCCAGCGCAAGTTTTTATCTGGCGGTGTCGGACAATGAAGTGGTGGTCTATCTGGAAGACAGATCCACGGTATATATCAATACCGGGATCTCGCTGGAAGAATTGCCGGAACAGATACAGCTCCAGATCATGGACATGCTGTTTGTTCCGGATGAAGAAACATTGTATGATTTTCTGGAGACGTATTCGTCCTAGAATTCTGAATAAAGGTGATGCAGATGAAAAAACAGATCGGTGTAATCGGCGGAGGCGCTGCCGGAATGATGACAGCCATAACCGCGGCAAAAGAAGGTGCACAGGTGACGATCCTGGAGCGTAATGACCGTGTGGGAAAGAAAATATTGCAGACAGGAAACGGGAAATGCAATCTGGGAAATCGTGCGCTTTCCGTGGAGTGTTATCACGGCGGAGATTTGGAATGGATCCGGGATGTGCTGGAACATTTTGATACGGAGGATACGATACGCTTTTTCCAAAGTATCGGTCTGATGGTAAAGGAGAAAAACGGCTATCTATATCCCGTGTGTGAGCAGGCGGCTGCGGTGCTGGACGTGCTGCGTTATGAATTACAGGCACTCGGTGTGGAGATACAGTATCAGTGCAAGATCACAAAGGTCGAAAAACTGGCCTCCGGAAAGCTGCAGGTCAGTGACGGAGAAAAGACATGGCAGTTCGATGCGGCGATTGTGACCTGTGGTGGAAAAGCCGCACCGGCTACCGGATCGGACGGCAGTGGATTTAAAATTGCAAAAAAAATGGGACACACCTGCATTCCTTCAGTGCCCGCACTGGTGCAGCTGCGCTGTCAGGAGACCGACCTGCTAAAGGGGATTGCCGGTGTCCGGGCGGACAGTGAGATCCGGGTCTTCTGTGACGGCGGGGAAATATGCCGGGAACGGGGAGAACTACAGCTGACGGATTACGGCATCTCAGGCATTCCCATTTTCCAGCTAAGCCGCAGGGTGAACTATCTGCTCCGGGACAGGCGGAACGTGACAGCACAGATTGACTTTTTGCCGGATCTGACACAGGAAAGCTATGAAGAATTACAGGCAGAGCGGAAACTTTTACAGGGAGACCGGACAGCAGAGGAATTCTTTACCGGAATGTTACATAAAAAACTGACCGCTGCGCTGCTAAAAATGGCAGGGATTCGTCCGGCTACTCCCATGAAGGAGATCCCGGAGGAAAAGATTCATGCTTATTATAATCTCTGCCGTAACCTGAAACTGCATATCACAGAGAGCAATCCTTACGAAAATGCACAGGTATCCGCCGGAGGCGTGGATGTACGGGAAATAAAGCCTACTATGGAATCAAAGATCTGCCCCGGGGTCTATTTTGCGGGGGAGATCCTGGACGTGGATGGCCGATGCGGGGGCTATAATCTCCAATGGGCCTGGAGCAGTGGTTATCTGGCGGGATACCACGCTGCGTTAGCATAAAATAATTTTTTACACGTGACGTATGCCTGCGTAAGGTGCAAAAGCTCCGGAAAGGCGGCAGGTCATTGAAAGATATGAGGATGAAAATGATCAGATTAAATCAGCTGAAGCTTCCGGTAGATCATACCCGGGAGCAGCTTATACATAAGACGGCACAGTACTTACGGATCCCGGCGGCGGATATCCTCGAACTGCAGATCGTAAGGCAGTCTCTGGATGCCAGAAAAAAGCCGGCACTTTTTTACAGTTACAGCGTGAATGTAACGGTGAAAAAGGAAGAAAAAGTATATAAGGATGCCTGCCGCAGACTTGGAAAAGCCAATGTTCTGCTGACCGAAAAAACGGAATATCTTTTTCCGGCAGAAGGCTCAACGCAGCAGAAGCATCCCACTGTGATCGTCGGAATGGGTCCTGCTGGACTTTTTTGCGGATATTATCTGGCCCAGCACGGCTATGCACCTGTCATTCTGGAACGGGGTGCAGACGTGGATGCCAGACAGGCGGATGTAGAAGCTTTCTGGCAGACGGGCAGATTAAAGCCGGATTCCAATGTGCAGTTTGGAGAAGGCGGTGCAGGAACTTTTTCGGATGGTAAACTGAATACTTTGGTAAAGGACAAATACGGCAGAAATACGGAAGTATTGAAAACTTTCGTAAAGCACGGTGCTGATCCGGCAATTCTTTATCAGGCCAAGCCACATATTGGTACGGATGTCCTGAGCAAAGTGGTAAAAAGCATGCGGGAAGAAATATTGCGTATGGGTGGGGAAGTCCGATTTCATAGTCAGATGACGGAGATCCTTACAGAGAACGGGCAGGTCACAGGAGTAAAGGTGAATGACACGGAAGTGCTCCCCTGTGAGCAGGTGGTACTGGCACCGGGGCACAGTGCCCGAGATACCTTTTCCATGTTGTACCGGAAGCAGTTTCCCATGTCGGCGAAATCTTTTGCAGTGGGATTCCGTGTGGAGCATCCCCAGAGCCTGATCAATATGAGTCAGTATGGCGCTGAGTCGGTAAAAGGTCTGGGTGCAGCGGCTTATAAGGTGACGGCTAAGACAAGCACCGGCAGAGGAGTGTATTCTTTCTGTATGTGTCCGGGTGGCTATGTGGTCAACGCATCTTCCGAGCCGGGAAGACTGGCGGTCAATGGTATGAGCTACAGCGGCCGTGACGGGAAAAATGCCAACAGCGCCATTATCGTTGCGGTGACTCCTGCGGATTACGGTTCCGATCATCCACTGGCAGGAATCGAATTCCAGCGGGGACTGGAACAGAGAGCTTATGAATTATGCGATGGGAAACTGCCGGTACAGCGGTACGGAGATTTCAGGGAGAAAGTCACCGGAGAGCATCCTGCGGAAACGGACGGAGTACAAAGAAGTGGCCCGGAAGCATTGGAACCACAGTGTAAAGGTGCTTATGAATGGGCGGATCTTACCGGAATTCTTCCGGCAGAGTGTAACCGGGCCTTCGTGGAGGGGATGGACAGCTTTGACAGACAGATCCACGGCTTTGCCTCTCCGGGAACGATCCTGACCGGTGTGGAAAGCAGGACGTCTTCCCCGGTGCGGATCGAACGGGATGAAGAGTTACAGTCTGCCATCCGGGGTTGCTATCCCTGTGGAGAGGGGGCCGGATATGCCGGAGGAATCACTTCCGCCGCCATGGACGGTATCCGCGTAGCAGAACAGATCGCTTCACAGTTTGCTCCGCTACAGCGTTGACGTATGGCAGAAAATGTTATATGATTCAAATATTCAGAGATTGCATCCTGCAGATCGATTTTTCGGGGGAGGCGCTGAATATTACTGTAATAATATGGACTTAGAAAGGCAGTCACGTGAATAACATAAGGGAACAAATCAAGGATAAGAAAAGAATCGTTGTTAAGATCGGTTCTTCCTCCTTACAGCATGCCGAGACGGGAGACCTGGATTATACTCGTCTGGAAAAGCTGGTAAGAGAGCTTTGCGATATCAGCAATCAGGGGAAAGAAGTCGTACTTGTGACTTCCGGTGCTATCGCCGCCGGAAAACAGGCAGTGCATTTAAAGACTACGGAGGGGCAGACTCAGGCAGAATCCATGGCGATCAAGCAGGCCTGTTCCGCCATCGGCCAGGCAAGACTGATGATGACCTACCAGAAGCTTTTTGCGGAGTACAATCAGGTGGCAGCACAGATCCTGATGACGAAAAATACCATCGTGGACAATCTGAACCGCTACAATGCTCATAATACCTTCACCCAGCTATTGAAAATGGGAGCAATTCCCGTTGTCAATGAAAATGATACGGTAGCGACCTACGAGATTGAGATCGGTGACAACGATACCCTGTCGGCTATTGTGGCAGCACTGATCGATGCAGATCTGCTGATCCTGTTGTCAGATATCGATGGCCTCTACACCGATGATCCCAGGCAGAATCCCAATGCGGAATTTATCGAACAGGTGGATGAACTCACGGAGGAATTCATGCATATGGGCAAGGCCAGTACCGGCAGTAATGTGGGGACCGGCGGCATGAATACCAAAATGATCGCGGCGAAGATTGCCACCAGTTCGGATGTGGATATGATCATTGCCAACAGCAAGGACATCGGAGTACTTCATCGTCTGTTATCCGGTGAAAACGAAGGTACTTTATTCGTGGCACATAAGGATGAAAGCTTTGATCTGCCGGAATTTGTACAGAATCTGCACAAAAATCAGTGATGATACGTCAACGAAAAGAGGAATACATTATGAATATGGATGAAAGAATAAAGCGCATCAATGAGCTTTATCATAAATCTCAGAGCGAGGGACTGACCGACGAAGAAAAGCTGGAACAGTCCATTCTCAGACAGGAATACGTGGACAGCATCAAGCGCAATATGAAGGCGCAGCTGGACAGCATCGAAATCGAAAGGCCGGACGGCACCATTGAAAAATTAAAGCCGTCCTATAAAAAGAAGAAATGAGCACTGAAGAACGCAGAGAAGTGAAAAAGAAACTGCGCAGGGAAGTGCTGGCCCGCAGGGCGGCACTGACGGAGCCGGAACGGGAGAGAGGGAATCTTCTCATTACCGAGCGGATTCTGGGACACCAGTGGTATTACCTCTCGGATACGATTCTGGGCTTTGTCAGCTACGGAAGTGAAATCTGCACGACAGAGATTCTGGAGAATGCCCTGCAGGATGGCAAACGTGTCTATGTTCCGAAGGTGGAAGGTCAGGAAATGCGTTTTTACCGGATTCAATCCCTGGCGGAATTGAAAGAGGGCTATAAGGGAATCCTGGAGCCGGAAGGCAATACGGAGAGCTATGAATATGCTCCCGAAGAGGCAGCAAACTGTCTGCTTCTGATGCCGGGAAGTGTATTTGATCCCCTGGGCAACCGGATGGGATACGGCGGCGGATTTTATGACCGCTATCTGGCAGACAGGGAAGCCTTAAGACTTCGCAGTATTGCTGTCGGGTTCCGCTGCCAGCAGGTCGAAAGTGTTCCTGTGGAAGAGACAGATGTAAAGCCCTATCAGGTGATTTTGGTATAAATCTTTGGTTTTGGAAAGGCGGGGAAGGAATGTCGGAACTTTTAGAACTGGGAAAAAATGCCTGCGATGCCAAATATGTATTGCAGAAGCTTACTACAGAAGAGAAAAACAAGGCGCTGCAGACAGCGGCAAATGATCTGTGTGAAAGACAGGAAGAGATCCTTGCAGCCAACGTACTGGATCTGGAAAACGGGAAAAACAACGGAATGAATCCGGGACTGCTGGATCGTCTGAAGCTTACCGGAGAGAGAATCGCGCAGATTGCAGAGGGCCTTCGGCAGATTGCGGCTCTTCCGGATTGCATCGGTGAGACCATGGAACATTTCGAACGTCCCAACGGACTGAAAATCGATAAAGTCAGAGTACCGTTAGGGGTTATCGGCATTATCTATGAGGCTCGTCCCAACGTGACGGCGGATGCCTTCGGATTGTGCTTTAAGACGGGAAATGCAGTGATCTTAAAGGGAGGCAGTGATGCCATTCATTCCAATATCGCTATTGTCAAAGTATTACAGGATGCACTGGAAGCCTGCAGTATGCCCAGGACTGCCGTACAGCTGATCGAAGATACGGATCGTGCGGTCACTGCGCAGTTTATGAAGATGAAGGAATATGTGGATGTGCTGATCCCAAGAGGCGGTGCGGGACTGATCCGCAGCGTGGTGGAGAACAGCACGATCCCCGTCATAGAGACCGGAACCGGCAACTGCCACGTCTATGTGGACAAGGATGCGGATGTGGATATGGCGGTAAAAATACTGATGAATGCCAAGACCCAGCGGATCGGTGTCTGCAATGCCTGTGAGTCTCTGGTGGTGCATCGTGCCGTCCGGGATAAGTTCCTTCCGAAGATGGCGGAAGCCCTGAAGACGAAGAACGTAGAACTGCGGGGAGACGAAAGCACCCGGGAGATCCTGCCGGACTGCATTCCCGCTACAGAAGAAGATTACGGTACGGAGTATCTGGATTATATTCTGTCTGTCAAGACTGTGGACAGCGTGGAAGAGGCCATTGCCCATATCAACCGTTACAATACGAAGCATTCCGAATGTATCGTGACGGAAAATACGGAGACTGCAGAGAGTTTTTTAAACGAAGTGGATGCAGCCTGTGTTTATGTCAATGCCTCCACAAGATTTACAGACGGTTTCGAGTTTGGATTTGGCGCAGAAATCGGTATCAGCACCCAGAAGCTGCATGCCAGAGGCCCCATGGGCCTGAAGGAGCTGACTTCCTATAAATACAAGATACATGGAAACGGTCAGATCCGCAGATAAGCATTTGCGACCCGCCACAGGCGGATAATCTGCGTATTCTCCGGCTGGATATTTTGTCCTGTATGCAAAGATATCTGTCGGAAATAACTATAGAGGAAGAGGAGAAGATTTATGAAAGAAGTAAATGGAAGTATTTGGCACACTATGAGCACCCAGAGAGTCACTCCCACAGATTTTGTCTGTGTCATCGAGATTTCCAAGGGCAGCAAGAACAAGTATGAACTGGACAAGGAGACAGGCCTTCTGATCCTGGATCGTATCCTGCATACCTCCACCCATTATCCTGCGAACTACGGTTTTATTCCCAGAACCTACGGTGATGATGGTGACCCGTTAGACGTATTGTTACTGTGTTCCGAGCCGGTACAGCCCATGACACTGGTAAGAGCGTATCCCATCGGCGTGATCTCCATGCTGGACAACGGCAAAAATGACGAGAAGATCATTGCAGTTCCTTTCAATGATCCCAATTACAACTGCTATCATGATATTTCCGAGCTGCCCAGTCATGTGGTGGACGAGATGGAGCATTTCTTCACAGTATATAAGGCACTGGAGAACAAGACCACTGCTGTCAATGAAAAGGGCAACAGAGATGAGGCAATTGAAGTCATTAAAAAGTGTCTGGACAATTACATTGATACCTTTATCAAGAGTTGGTAAGCTGTTGATAATTGATTTTCAACAATCACAAAGCACCGTATTTCCCATGCAGTTCATTGGGGGATACGGTGTTTATTTCTATAAACTATTGAAAAAAATTGTCAAAACCCCTAGATTTTTTAAAGGAAATATGAGAGAATGAACACGACCATTATGATATTATTTTATCAATAGTATTATAAGTACATATTGAAAGGAGATTTCACATGATTTATTCAAAAGAAGTTGAAGAAATGTGTCCCGTTGCACAGGGCGTACATCATGGTTGTGCTCCCATTCCCGAAGAGGCAAAATGGGTGCAGGCAAAAGAAGTTAAGGATATTTCCGGTCTGACTCACGGTGTGGGCTGGTGTGCACCTCAGCAGGGTGCATGTAAGCTTACCCTGAACGTTAAGGAAGGCATCATCCAGGAGGCTCTGGTTGAGACCGTTGGATGTTCCGGTATGACCCACTCCGCAGCTATGGCTGCTGAGATTCTGCCCGGTCTGACCGTTATGGAAGCTTTAAATACTGACCTTGTATGTGATGCAATCAATACCGCTATGAGAGAGCTGTTCTTACAGATCGTATACGGACGTACCCAGAGTGCATTCTCTGAGGAAGGTCTGCCTGTCGGTGCAGGTCTGGAAGACCTCGGTAAGGGCTTAAGAAGCCAGGTTGGTACTATGTACGGTACTCTGAAGAAGGGTCCCCGTTATCTGGAGATGGCAGAAGGTTATGTAACCGGTATCGCTCTGGACAAGGATGATCAGATCATCGGTTACCAGTTCGTTAACCTTGGCAAGATGACTGACTTCATCAAGAAGGGTGACGATGCTAACACTGCATGGGAAAAGGCTAAGGGCCAGTACGGTCGTGTAGATGATGCAGTTAAGATCATCGATCCCAGAAAACAATAAGATACAGGAGGACAGAAAAAATGGCTTTATTTGAATCATATGAAAGACGTATTGATAAGATCAACGCTGTACTGAACAGCTATGGTATCTCCTCTATCGAAGAAGCAGAGAAGATCACGAAAGATGCTGGTCTGGATGTATACGATCAGGTTAAGAAGATCCAGCCCATCTGTTTTGAAAATGCTTGCTGGGCTTACACTGTAGGCGCTGCAATCGCAATCAAGAAAGGCTGCAGAAAGGCATCTGAAGCAGCTGCAGCTATCGGCGAAGGTTTACAGGCATTCTGTATCCCCGGTTCCGTTGCTGATACCCGTAAGGTAGGTCTTGGCCATGGTAACCTGGGCAAGATGCTGCTGGAAGAGGATACTGACTGTTTCTGTTTCCTGGCGGGACATGAGTCCTTTGCAGCAGCAGAAGGTGCTATCGGTATCGCAGAGAAGGCTAACAAAGTTCGTCAGAAGCCTTTACGTGTTATCCTGAACGGTCTTGGTAAGGATGCTGCAAAGATCATTTCCCGTATCAACGGATTTACCTTTGTTGAGACCTCTTATGATCCTTACACCAACACCGTTACCGAAGTAGAGAGAATCGCTTACTCCGAGGGACTTCGTGCTAAGGTTAACTGCTACGGCGCTAACAGCGTTCCCGAAGGCGTAGCTATCATGTGGAAGGAGAACGTAGACGTATCCATCACCGGTAACTCTACCAACCCTACCAGATTCCAGCATCCCGTAGCTGGTACTTACAAGAAGGAGAGACTGGAAGCAGGCAAGAAGTACTTCTCCGTAGCTTCCGGCGGCGGTACCGGACGTACTCTGCATCCCGATAACATGGCTGCAGGTCCCGCTTCTTACGGTTTCACCGATACTCTGGGCCGTATGCACTCTGACGCGCAGTTCGCTGGTTCTTCCTCCGTACCTGCACACGTTGAGATGATGGGTCTGATCGGCATGGGCAACAACCCGATGGTAGGTGCTACCGTAGCTGTTGCTGTATCCATCGAAGAAGCAGCTAAGGCTGGTAAGTTCTAAAACATAAAATCAGATAAATCAAGGATTTCAAGGCTCCCGACATTGTTCGGGAGTCTTTTTTTCCACAAAATTACTTTGTAATCGAACATGCATTCTGCTATAATCATTTATAGAAAGTGTTTGAAAGGAGGCAGCAATGGAATCACAATCCCATACTTATATTGCCATGGATCTGAAGTCTTTTTATGCCTCCGTGGAGTGCGTTGACAGAGGGCTGGATCCTTTGAATACGAATCTGGTGGTGGCGGATGCTTCCCGGACGCAGAAGACCATCTGCCTGGCGGTATCTCCCTCTCTGAAATCCTATGGAATCCCGGGACGAGCAAGACTGTTCGAAGTGATCTCCAAAGTAAGAGAAGTAAATGCCATGCGGAAAGTGCGGTCCCCTGGCGGCAGATTTTTGGGAAAAAGCACCTTTGCGGATGAATTGCAGAGGCATCCGGAACTGGAAGTTGGTTTTGTGACCGCCACGCCCCGGATGGCGAGATATCTGGAATATAGTACCCAGATCTATAATATTTATTTGAAATATATCGCACCGGAAGATATTCATGTCTATTCTATTGATGAAGTGTTTCTGGATGTGACACAATATCTGAAAACCTATGGTATGACAGCGAGAGAACTGGCGTCCAGAATTGCAACAGAGATTCTGGAGAAAAAAGGGCTGACCGCCACAGCAGGAATCGGAACCAATCTGTACCTGTGCAAGATTGCCATGGATATTGTAGCGAAGCATATGGAACCGGATGATAACGGAGTCCGGATCGCCGAATTGGATGAGATCAGCTATCGGGAACTTTTGTGGGATCACAGGCCGTTGACGGATTTCTGGAGAGTCGGCGCAGGATACCGCAAGAAGCTGGAAGCCGCCGGAATGTTTACCATGGGCGATGTGGCCAGATGCTCTATCGGAGGACCGGGAGATTACTATAACGAAGATTTGCTGTACCGGATGTTCGGCATCAATGCGGAGCTTTTGATCGATCATGCCTGGGGGTATGAGCCGGTGACCATGGACCTGATCAAATCCTATCGACCGGAGACTAACTGTATCAGCTCCGGTCAGGTACTGCATTGCGCCACGGATTTTATGCAGGCCAAGATCGTAGTCCGGGAAATGGCAGAACAGCTGGCAATGGATCTGGTGGAAAAAAAGCTGGTCACAGATCAGATCGTGCTGACTGTTGGCTATGATATTGACAACCTGAAGATTCCGGAGATCGCAGATCATTATCATGGTGAAATCACGGTAGATCGTTATGGCAGAAGCGTGCCGAAGCATGCCCACGGCACTGGAAACCTTGATGCAATGACTGCGTCAGTCAGCAGGATTACAGAGACAACAATGGGATTATATGAACGGATTGTAGATCCCATGCTGCTGACCCGAAGAATCACTCTGGTGGCCAATCATCTAAAGGATGCGGACAGCGTAAAGGAAGAGCCGTTCTACGAACAGCTGGATCTGTTCTCCGGAGGCTTTTTGCAAACGGGGCAGAAAGAAACTTCCCGGGAAACAAAGCAGCTGGAAAAGGAACGGCTGGAAAAAGAAAAACACTTGCAGGAAGCAATGCTCAGAGTAAAATCAAAGTATGGAAAGAATGCGATTCTGAAGGCTGCCGATCTGCAGGAGGGAGCCACAACCATAGACAGGAACCGTCAGATTGGCGGACATAAGGCATAATATTTATCGGACCACAAAATCCGATAACAGGAAAAGAGTAAAAAGATGAATGAAAAATATAAGGACATGCTCCATCTGCCTCACCCGGTGTCAGCCACCCATCCCCGAATGGCTTTACAGGACCGTGCTGCACAGTTTTCACCGTTTGCAGCATTGGCGGGATATGATGACGCTCTGAGAGAAACGGCCCGCCGGACAGACCGTTTTGTGGAACTGGATGAGGACAGGAAGCAGGAGATCGACCGCCAGATTTCTTATTTGCAACAGCATCCGCTGGACACAGTGTCGGTGAAAATTATTTATTTTGTGCCGGATGAGAAAAAGGACGGCGGCAGTTATACTGCCGTAGAAGGCCGTGTCCGCAAAATCGATGAAAACACAAAAAGCCTTCGGATACAGGGAACAGAAATTCCGGTAGAGAGGATCTACGGGATCGATTTTCTGTAGTTACATTGTAAATAGTTCAGAGAAATGCTAAAATATTACCAATAGTATTTTGTGAACAAGAATGGAAAGGAATTTCTGACAATGAAGAAAAAATGTATCAGTACAGCAACACTGTCAGTGCTTTTGCTTGTACTGTTTCTTCCTGTTTTCTATTATATAGTATTCTACGGGACCAATGTGAACTACAACGAAATGCATAAGATCATTACCGTGGAGGGAAATAAAGTACTATCCCTGTGCGCGGTGATCGGAGTGGCTGTACTGGGGGCAGCGTACTATTTTCTGCGAAAGATTCCTTACACCGGACGCATAGTAGTCTGGTTTACCGGGATCACACTGGCAGTCTGTATTCTGTTCTGTCTTGTGAATATAAAAATATCCAAATGCATTGCATTTTACGGTGGCTGGGATTGCGGCATGGTGGCCAATTCCGCCCGCTGGCTTTATGAGGGCCAGACACTGGGGTATGACGATTACTATACGATCTACAGTAATAATATTCCCGTTACATGGCTTTTGTATCAGTTGTATTCTTTTGCCTCAGGACTTAAGGGGTATCCCTACAATCCGGAATTTATCTGGATCCAGTTCCAGTGCGTCATGCTGTCACTGGCGGTATTCTGTTCAGTACTTCTGGTCCTTCAGGTCAGCAGGAACCTTGGAATTTCCGTGATTGCCCTGGTCTTTCAGAGCATCTTTCTGGGAATCTCTCCCTGGAAGATCATTCCCTATACGGACGGAAGCACCATTGCCATGCCGATCCTGATTCTTCTACTGTATTCATTGTTCCGGAAGAATGGGAGAAAACGGAAATACCTTTTATGGTTTTTGATAATGTTTCTGGGGTGCCTTGGCGGAATCATGAAAGCCACCTGCTATGTCACATTGATTGCGGTAGTACTGGTGGATCTGGTATGGTCCGCCTGGGAAGAGGTGCCAATGCGTAAGCGGCTGCAGAAGATCGGCTTAAAAATCTTGCTTCTGATAGCGGCTTTCGGACTTGGGGCTTTCTGTAAGCATGGAATCTACTTTTCCGTACAGTATGATTATAATGCGGATATGGAGATCGGCTGGAGTAATTATATGTATAACGGCCTCAATGAGGATACTACCGGGGCCTGTTCCGGAGAGGGACTTGAGATCGTACGATCTTTTGCTGGTACGGATAAAAATACCCGGATACAATATGAGATGGAAGGAATCCGCAAAAGAATCGGTGATCGTGGTATTTGGGGTACAATCCGGTTCTGGCTGCGTAAGCAGGTCATGAATTTTAACGACGGGACGTTCAGCTGGTATCAGGAAGGGTATTTTCAGGCGTGGGAATATCCGTTGAACATAGACAGCTCCTGGAAAGAACCTCTGAGGGCTTTTTACTGGCAGGACGGCAGCAATTATATCTGGTTTACGACGATCAGCCAGGGATTATGGCTTTTTGTACTGTTGGGAGTCATAACAGAGGCTGGTATGCTTTTGTGGACGGCGGTGTCAACAATCCGCAGACCCAAATACCGGACAGAAGAGAACCTGTCTGACCGGCTGTGTCTTTCTACTGTGATGATCGTTACATTTATCGGTGTGTTTTTATTTGTTATGTTATTCGAGGCAAGAGCCAGATATCTATATAATACCATTCCGGTATTCTCTGTCATGGCAGTTTTTGGATATTACGAATTGTATCGGAAATTATTCATATTTTGTGACAAAAGGCGGAAATAACTTCGTTTTCCGGTAGAAATTGCACGTTATGAGAGCCTATAATGTGAAAATAACACTGGTAAAATATACAAACATCCTGTATAATGTACAGTAATGACTGAGAAATGAGTCAGGAACAAAAAAGAGGGAGGAAGAATAAATGTACTTTTGTAAGAATTGCGGCGAGCCTTATATGACAGACGAAGCTGTGATGTGCGTAAAGTGCGGTGTGGCCAAGGGACAGGGGAATAATTACTGCCATAACTGCGGTAAGCCTTTAGCTCCGGATGCAGCAGTATGTTTAAACTGTGGCGTAGCCAATAAGCAGGCACCGGCACCGGATGCAAAATCCAAACTGGTAGCCGGTCTGTTGGCAATTTTCCTTGGTACGTTCGGCGTACATAATTTCTATCTTGGCTATACCGGTAAGGCAGTTACCCAATTGGTACTTTCCATCGTGGGAATCCTTTTATGCTGTGTGGTAGTCGGCGTATTCATTGTTATGGGTGTAGGTATCTGGGGACTGGTAGAAGGTATCATGATCCTGACCGGCAAGATCGACACAGACGGCAAGGGTAATCCCCTGGCAGATTAATATCAGGCCTTTTCCAGGCCAGAAAGAGGAGAAAATGGACGGACAGAATTTTGAAAATGAAAACAATGTTACAGTAGATACTACTGCAACAGAAGTAAGCTCCGCAGCAGAAACTGTACAGGAGACCCCGGTAACAGAACAGCCTGTGAACAATTATCAGGATTATACCGCAAATGTACAGCCTCAGGCAGCTGCAACAGCTCCTGTACAGCAGCCGGAGAACAAAGAAACCAATGTACTGGCTATTGTCAGCCTGGTACTGGGTATCCTTTCCATCGTACTTGGATGCTGCACCGGATGGATCGGCGCACTGTTTGGAATCGGTGGTATCATTTGCGCAGTATTTGCCAACAAGCAGGGCAAGACCGGCCTGGCAAAGGCTGGACTGATCTGTTCTATCATTGGTATTGTACTGGGAATTATCATTACAATCTTAGCTGCTGTATTTTCTGTAGCATTTATGAGTGAACTTGCAAACTACTACTAAAAACCAGCGGAGCCTGGAAGATCAGCTTTATATTGCAGGATGGATATTTCTGCTGGCCGGAAGCATCGGAAGCTTTCTGTATCTTCATATAATCGTTCCGAGACTGCAGGGATATACCTGCGTGGTCTATCGATTATTTGGGATTTACTGTCCCGGCTGTGGTGGAACGAGAGCGGTAAGTGCACTGCTTACTGGACATCCGCTACTGGCCACCTGGTATCATCCACTGGTTACGTATACTGTTGTTATCTTTGGAGGTTTTATGCTAAGTCAGACCCTTGCCAGATTACATATTGGCAGGATCAAAGGCTGGCGCTTTCATGAATGGCATCTGTATGCGGCGGTAGGGATCATGATAGGGAACTTTATTCTGAAGAATATTTTGCTTCTGAAGTTTCACATTACATTATGACTGTATTTGCATTTTTTACATATACAGAATATTTTATCGCACAAAAGTGCAGAGGGAGAAAACATGAATAAAAAAACTACGGGTATCATTGCTTACATTACCTGGATCGGCTGGATCGTTGCTTTTTGCGCAGGTGACAAAGAGGGTGCTAAGTTCCATCTGAATCAGGCTCTGGTTATTCTGATCGGCCAGATCGTTGCAGCAGTAATCAACTACATTCCTTATGTAGGTGGTATTGTTGGCACTATCTTAAGCATCTTTCTGTTTGTATGCTGGATCATGGGTCTGATTTATGCTTGCCAGGAGCAGGAGAAGGAAGTTCCTCTGATCGGCCAGATCAAGATTTTAAAATAATAAAAATGACAATAAGTCATAAAAAGAATCCCCGGTGTTCATTACATCGGGGATTCTTTTTATGGGTGCGCCTGGCAGCGCACGTTTCTGTGATTATTAAAAAATTGTAACTATTCTGCAGCAGAAGCAGCCGCTGTTTCCTCTGCAGTGGTCAGATTTACATCTTCGGGCTGTTCACCGTGCAGGAAAGTGATGATGATCTGGATCCGCTTGTAAGCTCTGGCATAATTTTCCTTTGCATAGTCTGCGGTCAGCTGATTGTAACCACCGTTATCATAGGCATCGTGGTAACTCTCTACCGCAGTGGTCATATATTCGCTTGCTTCATCGGCAAGAGATTCCAGATAATCAAATTCAGTAGGAAAATCCAACGCTGCAAAATCCTGAAAAGCGCTGTCCAGCTGATCCAGATAACCGAGAAGTTCATCGGTGGCATTTTCGGATGTCGCGTCTACGTTGTTGATCTCGGTATCTATATCGGAGATCTCGGTACAAAAAGAATCTATTTCCTCCTTAAACTGTGTCAGCGCAGGATCCTTTCCGCAGGCGGTAAGCGTAAGTGCGGTCAGCAGTCCGGCCGTAAGGGCAAGTATTTTTTTCTTCAAAATTATATCCTCCAAATCATTTGATCCATCTAAAAATTTATCATATTCTGCAGTTTTACGCAACCTTATAATGTTAAAACGTCCCCTTTACGAATAAAAGGACATTGTGGTATGATTAAAAGAATCAAGATACAGGAAAAGAGAACTATGACAAGAGAAGAATTTATTACGTTAAGTAAAGACCATATTTTATATCTGGACGGCGCTACAGGATCCAATCTGGTGAAGGCAGGAATGCCTTCCGGCGTCTGCCCGGAGCAGTGGATCCTGGAGCATCAGGATGTCATGCTGCAATTACAGAAGGATTACGTGCAGGCGGGAACCAATATCCTGTATGCCCCTACCTTTACCGCCAATCGCGTCAAACTGGCAGAATATCATCTGGAAAAAAATATGACTTCCATGATTCGTGATCTGGTGGCTATTTCGAAGAAAGCGGCAGAGAGTACTCCGGGACATCCGGTTTATGTGGCCGGTGATCTCACAATGACTGGTGAACAGTTAAAGCCCATGGGAAAAATGGATCTGGAAACACTGATCGATATTTATAAAGAGCAGATTCTTTGTCTGGTGGATGCCGGGGCGGATCTTCTGGTGGTGGAGACCATGATGAGCCTGGCGGAGACCAGAGCGGCACTGATCGCGGCGAAAGAAGTCTGTGATTTGCCGGTAATCGCTACACTGACCTTTGAAGCGGATGGAAGAACTTTGTTCGGTACGGATGCGAAAACGGCGGCCATTGTGTTGGAAAGCCTGGGGGCCAGTGCTATCGGTGCCAACTGTTCCACAGGTCCGGCTCAGATGGAGAGCATTATTTCGGAGATGGTATCCCATACCAGAATTCCTGTAATTGCAAAACCCAATGCCGGACTTCCTTTTCTGGATGAAAACGGAACTACCTGCTACAACATGGAAGCAGAAGAGTTTGCAGAAGAGATGGAAGTACTGGTCAATGCCGGAGCTACGATTCTTGGCGGCTGTTGTGGTACCACTCCGGAATTCATAAGACAGATCCATGAACGATTTGGTACAGATGCGAAGGTTGCAGCATCCCGAAGACCGGATGGAATTCGGTATCTGACCTCCGAACGTATTACCCACAGCTTTGGTCTGGATGACGGCTTTTTTGTTGTGGGAGAACGTATCAATCCTACCGGCAAGAAAGCACTTCAGGCACAGCTTCGTGAGGGCAGCTTTGAAAAGGTGATACAGTTTGCCGAAGAACAGGAAGCCTGCGGTGCCAAGGTACTGGATATCAATATGGGCATGAGCGGTATCGACGAGAAAGCCAGCATGCTTCGGGCTCTGGAGGAAGTCAGCGGTGTCACGAACCTGCCTCTTTCCCTGGATTCCAGCTACGTGGAAGTCTTAGAAGCTGCACTGCGTAATTATCCCGGACGTGCTCTGGTCAATTCTGTATCTCTGGAGACGGAAAAATTTGAAAAACTACTTCCCATTGTAGCCAAATACGGTGCTATGTTTATCCTGCTTCCTTTGTCGGATGCGGGACTGCCCAAGGATATAGAAGAGAAGAAAGAGATTATTCACAAGATTTATGACCGGGCACTTTCTCTGGGAATGTGCAAAGAAGATATCGTGGTGGACGGTCTGGTGGCAACGGTAGGTGCCAATCCGAAAGCTGCACTGGAAACGTTGGAGACCATCCGCTATTGCAAAGAGAACGGTTTTGCCACGATCTGCGGTCTGTCCAACATTTCCTTCGCCATGCCGGAGAGAAGTTTTGTTAATACCGCATTCCTGACGCTGGCAATTCAGGCGGGACTGACCATGGCTATTGCCAATCCTTCCCAGGAACTTCTGATGAGCTGTGCTTTGGCTGCGGATCTGCTGTTGAACAAACAAGAAGCCGCTCTTCGCTATATCGAGTACGCCGGTGGCGTCAGGGAGCGCAGAGAAGAGAAAGAAGCGGAACTGGCAAAAAAACTGGCACTGCTGGAAAATCAGGGAACAACCGCCAAGACAGGCACTGCCGGCAATGCCGCCAAAGAAGCGACTGCTGATAACGGTCCGCAGATCAATGAAATGCAGGACAAGCTGAAGACGGCGGTACTGAAAGGCAACCGTAACGGCATTGTAAAGATCACGAAGGAAGCATTGGAAAGCGGAGAGAAACCTGCGGAGCTATTGAATCAGGTACTGCTTCCTGCCATTAATCAGGTAGGTGAATTCTTTGATCAGGGCAAGTATTTTCTGCCGCAGCTGATTGCCAGTGCGGAAGCCATGAAGAATTCCATCGAGGTGCTGGAACCGTTGCTGCAGACCGGAGGCACCGGAGAAGAAATGCCGGTGGTGGTCATTGCCACGGTGGAAGGAGATATCCATGATATCGGCAAGAATCTGGTGGCACTGATGTTAAAAAACCACGGATTCCATGTGATCGATCTGGGCAAGGATGTGCCGCAGGCGAAAATTCTGGAGTCGGCGAAAGAACATCATGCGGAATTTATTGCCCTGTCAGCACTGATGACCACCACCATGCAGAGAATGCGGGAGATCGTGGCAGCCGCAAAAGAAGAAGGCATCACCGCCAAGATTATCATCGGCGGCGCTGTCATTACGCAGGAATATGCGGATGAGATCGGTGCCGACGGCTATTCCAAGGATGCGGCGGATGCCGTGAAACTGGCCAAAAGCCTGATGTAAAAGAGTCTGAAACAACAGAAATAATGGAGTATAGATAAAGGAGCAAAGCAAAATGATTGGAGCAGATGCGATTATTAAATGTCTGGAAGCAGAGGGGGTAAGTACTGTTTTCGGATATCCCGGTGTTGCCATATGTCCTTTTTTCAACAGCATTCTGGATTCTGACATCAAAACGGTGTTGATCCGTACAGAACAGAACGCGGCCCATGCGGCCAGCGGTGTTGCCCGTATGACCGGAAGACCCGGTGTATGTGCGGTGACCTCCGGCCCCGGTGCCACCAATGTGATCACCGGTATTGCCACGGCATTTGCTGACAGTATCCCCATGATCTGCATTACCGGTCAGGTCAACAGTGAACTGCTGGGCAGTGATGTGTTCCAGGAGGCGGATATTACCGGCGCCGTGGAATCTTTTGTAAAATACAGCTATCTGGTGAAAAATGTAAATGATATTCCAAGAGTGTTCAAGGAAGCATTTTATATTGCCAATACCGGTAGAAAAGGGCCGGTATTGATCGATATTCCCATTGATATCCAGAATGCAACAATCAAAAATTTCCATTATCCGGAAGAAGTGAATCTACGTACCTACAAGCCTACCGTCAAAGGACATGCCGTGCAGATCAAGAAGGTTATCAAAGAGCTGGAGCGGGCGAAACGTCCCATTATCTGTGCCGGAGGAGGAGTCCTGCTCAGTGAGGCCGAGGAGGAGCTGCGCAGCTTTGCGGAAGAACACGGTATTCCCGTGGTGTCCACCATGATGGGTATCGGTGTTATGCCTACCGAACATCCGCTTTATTATGGAATGGTGGGCAATAACGGTAAGACTTATGCCAACCGTGCCATGAACGAATCGGATCTGCTGATCATGGTGGGAGCCAGAGTGGCAGATCGCGCGGTCAGTCAGCCGGATCTCATCACAAGAAACAAAGTGCTGGTGCACATTGACGTGGATCCTGCGGAGATCGGCAAAAATGCGGGTCCTTCCATTCCACTGGTAGGTGATGCAAAACACATCTTCCAGGATTTTCAGAAAGAAGAATTTGACTGTAACTACGAGGAATGGCTCACTACATTGAATGAATATCGTTCTACCATGGAGAAGAAGAGAACCCCCAATCCCGATTATGTGGATCCTGCAGCATTTATCACAAGACTTTCCGAGAAGATGCAGGAGGACGGTGTCTATGTGGCGGACGTGGGACAGAATCAGATCTGGTCCTGTGGCTATCACATTGTGAAAAAAGGCAAATTCCTGACCTCCGGCGGTATGGGAACCATGGGTTATTCTATTCCGGCAGCCATAGGAGCCAAGACAGCGGCCATGGATAAGCAGGTTATTGCGGTATGCGGTGACGGTTCCTTTCAGATGTCCATGATGGAGCTGGCTACGATCAGACAGCACAATATCCCGGTAAAGATCATCGTGCTAAAGAACAATTATCTGGGTATGGTAAGGGAATACCAGCACTATACCTACAAAGATCATTATTCTGTCGTGGATCTGTCCGGAAGCCCGGATCTGGAGAAATTATCTGCGGCCTATGATATTCCGTATCTGCGATTGAACAACATGGAACACGTGGATGAGATTCTGGACGCTTTTCTGGCGGAAGACAATACCATGCTGTTAGAATGTCTGATCGATCCGATGGATCTGGTAAAATAACGGAAGGGAGCTGTACTTAAAATGAAGAGAATATATTCCGTATTGGTAGAGAACCGTTCCGGTGTTCTGTGCAAGGTAGCCGGTCTGTTCTCCAGAAGATGTTTTAATATTGACAGCCTTGCCGTGGGAGAGACCGATGACCATGCAGTTTCCTGTATGACCATTGTAAGCTCCGGTGATGAGCGTACCCTAGAGCAGATTGAAAAGCAGCTGAATAAGAAACTGGATGTCATCAAAGTGAAGACTTTGTCCCAGGAACAGTGCTATACCCGGGAATTAATGTTATTAAAAGTTAAATATAACAAGAATAATCGTAGGGATATTATAGAAATCTGTGACATTATGAAAACAGAGATCGTAGATATGTCAAAACACTTTATGATGCTGCAGATTTGCGATGCTCCGGAGAAAATCGACACTCTGATCAAGATGCTTCAGACCATCAGTATTGTGGAAGTAGCTCGAACAGGAACCTTGGCATTATCAAAATGCACGGAAAATGATGATTAAAATACATCAATCATAATGTTAAATTCACTAATTGACATTCTGTAGTCATCTTGCTATATTAAGAATACAGTTGCTGCTCCGTCAGGGAGGACGGCTGTAGAAATACGAAAGGTATGGTAGATATTCATGCAGAAAAAAGTATTTCAGCTGTTGGTTGACAACACTTCAGGTGTGTTGAGCCGTATTGCCGGATTGTTTTCCCGTCGCGGTTACAACATCGAAAGTATTACGGCAGGTGCGACCGCCGATCCCCGTTTTACCAGAATCACCATTGTGACATCGGGAGATGACGATATTCTGGAACAGATCGAGAAGCAGGTGGGAAAGCTTGTGGATGTCCGGGATATTAAGGAACTGGACCCGGATGACAGCGTGTACCGCGAACTGGTACTGGTCAAGGTGAAAGTAGATCCCGAAAAGCGTCTGGAGATTCGCCAGGGGGTAGAATTCCTTGCCAACAATTTCCGTGCGAAGATCATTGATGTAGGTGCGGAGAATCTGATCGTTGAATTTACCGGTAATCACAGCAAGGTCAATGCGCTGATCCAGCGTTTTACGGAAGAGTACGAAGTGTTGGAGCTTGCCAGAACCGGTATCACAGGTCTGGGAAGAGGTATCGAGAACGTTACCTATATTGAAGATTGAGGACTGACAGGCGTAAGACCTCACACTTTATGTTAGCTCTAGGGAAGATCCCTATCAGTTATAAATTTTATGTCTCATAACGGAGGAGAAGAAAATGGCTAAGATTTTTTATCAGGAAGATTGTAATCTCTCTTTATTAGAGGGTAAGACTATCGCAATTATCGGCTACGGCAGCCAGGGTCATGCACATGCACTGAACCTGAAGGATTCCGGATGTCATGTTATCATCGGTCTGTACGAGGGCTCCAAGTCCTGGGCAAAGGCTGAGGCACAGGGGTTCGAAGTATTCACCGCTGCAGAAGCTGCAAAGCGTGCTGACATCATCATGATCCTGATCAATGATGAGAAGCAGGCTGATCTGTACAAGAACGACATCGAGCCCAACCTGGAAGAGGGCAATATGCTGATGTTCGCTCATGGTTTCAACATTCATTTCGGATGTATCGTACCTCCCAAGAACGTTGATGTTACCATGATCGCTCCCAAGGGACCCGGACATACCGTAAGAAGTGAGTATCAGGCTGGTAAGGGTGTTCCCTGTCTGATCGCTGTAGAGCAGGATGCAACCGGTAAGGCTCAGGATCTGGCACTGGCTTATGCACTGGGTATCGGCGGCGCAAGAGCAGGCGTTCTGGAGACCACTTTCAGAACCGAGACCGAGACCGATCTGTTCGGTGAGCAGGCAGTTCTGTGTGGCGGCGTATGTGCTCTGATGCAGGCTGGTTTCGAGACTCTGGTTGAGGCTGGTTACGATCCCAGAAATGCATACTTCGAGTGTATCCATGAGATGAAGCTGATCGTAGATCTGATCTACCAGAGTGGTTTCGCAGGCATGAGATATTCTATCTCCAACACCGCTGAGTATGGTGACTACATCACCGGCCCCAAGCTGATCACCGAGGAAACCAAGAAGACCATGAAGAAGATCCTGTCCGATATTCAGGATGGTACTTTTGCTAAGGAATTCCTGTTAGATATGTCTCCCGCAGGCAAGCAGGTTCACTTCAAGGCTATGAGAAAGCTTGCTGCTGAGCATCCTTCCGAGAAGGTCGGCGAAGAGATCCGTAAGCTTTACAGCTGGAACAACGAGAGTGATAAGCTGATCAACAACTAATCAACTGTAAAAAATCCAATGCTATGACAAAAGGGCTGTGTAAGAATGTAAAAGTTCTGACACAGCCTTGTTTTGACAAAAAATCAGTTGTTTTCAAAGGAAAACCGCAAAAACAAACTGGAAAATACATATTAATTGCGATAAAATGAATAAGTAAGCCCGAAAAATAGAAACGTGGCATTGAAACATGAAACAGATCTGTGGACAGGAAAAGACATAAATGCGCAGATCACGGAAAGGCATGAAAAGCGGTATGAAAGATTTTGAAGCAAAAACCTCTCCCAGGCAGAAAATGGATACCGAAAGCTGGTTTATCGAATGTTACCGGAACAATCAGGGGCATCCTCTGCGGACGTTAGTGCATCTGTACAAGGGAAATTATCATAAATTTGTTCTGGCAGTCATCTGCTTTTTTGCAAAGCATGCCTGCGTCTGGGTACTGCCGATCATTACGGCCAATATCATCAATGATGTGACATCCCACAACCCGGATACTTTTCGGAACATTATTTTTTACAGTATTCTGGAAGCAGGGCTGATCCTGCTGAACATTCCGATGAACTATCTGTATACTTCCTACAAGAGTCTGGCCACCCGCTATGCGGAGACGGGACTGAGGAAAGCATTGATCCGAAAGCTTCAGCAGTTATCCATTTCCTATCATGTGGAGACTCAGTCCGGGCGATTGCAGTCCAAGATCATGCGTGACGTGGAAGCGGTAGAGGGGCTTTCCACACAGTTATTTTTAAGCATTCTGAACATTGCGCTGAATATTGGTGTGGCGCTGGTGGTCACCATCAGCAAGAGCCGGATCGTATTTATCTTTTTCCTTTTGACCACACCGGTAGCAGCCATCACCATGGTCACTTTCCGGAATATCATGAAAAAACGGAACACTGAATTCCGTAAGGAAATGGAAGAGACTTCCGCCAGAGTCATGGAAATGGTGGAACTTGTGCCTGTGACCAGAGCACATGCCCTGGAGGACGAAGAAGTGGCAAAAATGAGCGGCCAGCTTTTTGCTGTGGCGGAAAAAGGCTACAAACTGGATCTGATCCAGGCATTGTTTGGCTCGGTGGGCTGGGCAGTATTCCAGATCTTCCAGGTGATCTGTCTGGCATTTACCGGATATCTGGCCATTGGCGGCAAAATTCAGGCAGGCGATATCACATTGTACCAGAGTTATTTTGCCACGGTAGTCAATCAGGTGTCCTCCATCGTCACCCTGCTGCCTACCATTGCCAAGGGTATTGAATCCGTCAATTCCATCGGTGAAGTATTGTTATCTGAAGATATCGAAGATAATGAGGGCAAGGAAAAACTGGAACAGGTGACCGGTACTTTTGATTTTGAGGACGTATGTTTCCATTATAAAAATAACGAACATAATGTATTGAACCATCTGAATCTTCATGTGAAATCGGGAGAGACTATTGCACTGGTGGGAGAATCCGGCGCCGGAAAGTCTACGATCCTGAATCTGGTCATCGGTTTTAATCAGGCGGAAAGCGGAAAAGTCCTGATCGATGGCAAGGATATCAGTAAGATCGATCTACGCACCTACCGAAAGCACCTGGCGGTAGTTCCCCAGACCTCGATCCTGTTCTCCGGAACGATCCGTGACAATATCACTTACGGTTGCGAAAATGTGTCGGAGGAAGAACTGCAGAAAGTGATCAAAGCTGCCAATCTGTCGGATCTGATCGCATCACTGCCTAAGGGTCTGGATACCATGGTGGGAGAGCACGGCGGCAAACTGTCTGGCGGTCAGAGACAGCGTATCTCCATTGCCAGAGCACTGATCCGGGATCCGAAGGTGATCGTACTGGATGAAGCCACCTCGGCTCTGGACAGTATTTCAGAAAAGCTGATCCAGCAGGCGCTGAACAATCTGACAGAAGGGCGTACCACCTTTATCGTGGCTCACAGACTGTCCACCATCCGGGATGCCGACAGGATCGCGGTCATTGCAGACGGTCGCTGCGCAGAGTACGGCACTTATGAAGAACTTATGGCTCTGCAGGGAGAATTTTATCAGTTGAAACAGATTCAGAGCTGATGGAAATCAGAAAACAGAAAAGCTGCTTGAAACATATGTTCGGCTATGGTATGATAAACATATCGTAGCCGATTTTTACAGGTTACTATTTGCAGGACAGGAAAGACGAGGACTTAGTATACATGTTTGCATATGTGAATGGCTTTTTGGAAGATACCACAGTAGATAACGCTGTGATCGATGTCAACGGATTTGGCATCAATGTAAGGATTTCTGCGGATACAGCCTCCAGGCTGCCGGGAATAGGAGAAGAAGTTCGGCTTTACACTTATACCTATGTGAAGGAAGATGCCTTTTTACTATATGGTTTTCTCTCCCGAAGTGATCTGGAAATGTTCAAGTTGTGCATTACAGTCAGCGGAATCGGTCCAAAGGGAGCACTGGCAATATTATCGGTCATGGATGCAGATGATCTGCGGTTTGCCATTATGTCCGGGGATGCCAAGGCAATCTCCAGGGCCCCGGGAGTGGGAGCCCGGACGGCGCAGCGCCTGATTCTGGAATTAAAAGATAAGATCTCCATTGATGATACACTGATCTCCAGAGAGATCGCCGCAGGCGGAGCCCAGGGAATCCTGACTGCCGGCAGCCTGCACATTGACAGTGAGAAGAAAAAGGAAGCCGTGGAAGCACTGGTGGCACTGGGATACGGACAGGCAGAGAGCCTCAAGGCTGTCAATGCCCTTGAGGATGTGGAGACCATGGATTCCGGCGCGATTCTGAAAGCTGCGCTGAAAAAATTGTTTTAAGGAACCGGATAAATTATGCCTAGAAGAATGATAGAGACAAATATCACAGAAGAAGATATCAAACTGGAAGGCTCTCTGCGGCCCCAGACACTGGATGACTATATCGGCCAGTCCAAGATCAAAGAGAACCTGAAGGTGTATATTACCGCAGCAAAGCAGCGCGGAGATGCACTGGACCATGTGTTGTTCTATGGACCTCCCGGACTGGGCAAGACCACGCTGGCAGGAATCATAGCCAACGAAATGGGTGTGCATATGAAGGTGACCAGTGGCCCTGCGATTGAAAAGCCCGGTGAAATGGCGGCGATCCTGAACAATCTGGAGGAGGGAGATCTGTTATTCGTGGATGAAATCCATCGGCTGAACCGTCAGGTGGAAGAGGTACTGTACCCGGCCATGGAGGATTACTGCATCGATATTATGATCGGAAAGGGTTCCAGTGCCAGATCTGTGCGTCTGGAGCTGCCGAAATTCACTCTGGTGGGAGCGACCACCCGTGCCGGACTTCTGACTGCACCTCTGCGGGATCGTTTCGGCATGATCCATCATCTGGAATTTTATACCATAGAGGAATTACAGCAGATCATCATGCATTCCGCCCGGATCCTGGACGTGGAGATCGAACCGGCCGGAGCAAAGGAAATGGCCAGAAGAAGCCGCGGTACACCGAGACTGGCGAACCGGATCTTAAAACGTGTCCGTGACTTTGCACAGGTTAAATACGACGGGATCATTACCGAGGAGGTAGCCAGAACGGCATTGGATCTGATGGATGTCGATAAGATGGGACTGGACCATATCGACCGCAATATTCTGGTCACGATCATTGAGAAATTCGACGGAGGTCCCGTGGGTCTGGATACCCTGGCAGCTGCCATCGGTGAAGATGCCGGTACGATAGAGGATGTCTACGAACCCTATCTGATCAAGAACGGATTTCTGAACAGAACACCCAAAGGCCGTGTAGTCACAGATCTTACCTATCATCATCTGGGACTGAATTGATACGTGCAGCTTACGAAATTTTACTTGCCACCCTATACATTCTGATATATAATAAATCTTGTATTATATTTTTGCGTAAATGGCATATATTGTGTTTTTCAAAAGAGTGTTAAGAGGGGTGTGGAGATGTCACCTAAGACAGATACAGAAGTGATCATAGGCGGAAAAGTATTTACTTTAAGCGGCTATGAAAGTGAAGATTATATGCAGAAAATTGCTTCCTACATCAATGGAAAGATTACCGAATACGGGAAGCTGGACGGCTTTCGCAGACAACCTCTGGATAAGCAGAACATTCTGCTCCAGTTGAATATTGCAGATGATTATTTTAAAGCCAAGAAGCAGATCTCCATTCTGGAGGAAGAACTGCAGGGCAAGGAAAAAGAGCTTTATGATCTGAAGCATGAACTGATTTCAGCACAGATCAAACTGGAAAATGCAGAAAAGCAGGGGAAGGAACTGCAAAAGCAGTTAAATGAAGACGCCAAGAAGATTGTACGTCTGGAGACAGAATTAAAAGACAAATAAATTGATAGCTGTCCGTTTTCGGGCAGCTATTTGCTTATATGAATCGAATGCAATAGAGGAAATCTGAAATCTATGAAAGCAGCAAAAAAAGTAGAATTACTGGCACCTGCCGGAAATGCGGAAGCCTTTTACGGGGCTATCCATGCCGGTGCGGATGCTATATATCTGGGTGGCAGCCGTTTCGGGGCCAGAGCTTATGCGGAAAATTTTTCGGAAGAAGAACTGGTTGCCTGTATCCGGTATGCTCATCTTTTTCAGCGAAAAGTATATCTGACGGTAAACACACTGGTAAAAGAATCGGAATTTTCCGGACTGTATGAATATGTATTGCCCTATTACCGGGCCGGACTGGATGGAGTGATTATCCAGGACATGGGAGTGTTTGCATATCTCAGAGAACATTTTCCAGGGATGGAACTCCATGGAAGCACTCAGATGACCATTACAGGGGAGTATGGGGCAGCTTTTCTGAAGGAACAGGGGGCCTGTCGTGTAGTTCCCGCCAGAGAGCTGAGCCTTGCGGAAATCCGCAGGATCAAGGAAGTCACAGGGCTTGAGATCGAATGCTTTATCCATGGAGCCATGTGTTATTGCTATTCCGGACAGTGCCTGTTCAGCAGTATTCTGGGGGGCAGAAGTGGCAACAGAGGACGTTGTGCCCAGCCTTGTCGCCTGCCCTATACCACTGGAAAACATCCGAAGGAATGTTATCCTTTAAGCCTGAAAGATATGTGTACCATTGAATATATTCCGGAGCTTCTGGAGGCAGGGATCGACTCCTTTAAGATCGAAGGCCGTATGAAGAAGCCGGAATATGCCGCTGGAGTTACGGCAATTTATCGCAAATATATTGACCAGTATTATGCGGATTCCAAAGCTCCTCAGAAGATTTCTGCGGCAGATATGCATACGCTTTCCTGCCTCTATATTCGCAGTGAGAGACAGGATGGTTATTATCACAAGCACAACGGCGGGGAGATGGTGACTCTGGACAGCCCGGCTTACAGCGGTAGTGATGAGACTTTGCTTCAGAATATCCGGAAGAAGCATCTGGAACACAGGCTGACCCTTCCGGTATCCATGCAGGCTGAATTTCTGACCGGGGAGACCGCAAAATTGTATTTGTGGACCGGAGAGAGTGCCGTCACCGTAGAAGGGAATGTGGTAGAAGAAGCTTCCCGACAGCCCATCACACAGGAAAATATAGCAAAACAGCTGGGGAAACTTGGCGACAGTCACTTCCATCTGGAGGACTCCATCGGAATCCGGGTAAGTGACAATGCTTTCTACCCGTTAAAAGCTATCAACGAGTTACGCCGAAAGGGACTTTCCCTGCTGGAAGAACAAGTGATCCTTGCAAACGGCTTCCTTTATGAGAGAACTTCCGAAAAAGCTCCGACACTGGCTGACGATGGTGATTTTCGGAAAAACGATAGTATAAAGTCTCAAAAATCCGATGAAAAATGGGCTATCACGATACGGACCCCGGAACAATGGCAGGGCTTTTGCAGTTCATCCTTCTGGAAAGATCCGGTCAGAACCGCCGGACAACTCAGACTCTATCTGGATGCGGATTTCCTGTTACAGGATCCGTCCGCTGCGGAGAAGATTTTGAGAAGCCTTACTGAAAAAGAGATCCAATCTGTGATCGCTCTGCCGAAGATCCTGCGCCTGCGGGATGGGCAGTATCTTGAAAAATTACGGAAATTGCTGCTGGAAAATCTGGCATATATAAATGGCTTTCAGGCAGCAAATATGGAACATATCGCGTTATTAAAACAATGGAATTTTACCGGAAAAGAAATCTATGGGGATCATAGTCTGTATCTCTGGAACCGGACCAGCCGGGATTTCTGGAAGGCATTTTTAGACGGCTATTGTCTGCCATTGGAGCTGAATGCCGCAGAGCAAAGGGACATTCTGGATCCTGCGTTTCCTGCGGAAAAAGTAATATACGGCAGGATCCCTATGATGGTCACCGCCAACTGCGTGCAGAAGACCACTGACCGGTGTCAGCCGCAGGAGAATCCGAAGGCATTGGATCTGATCGACCGCTATCATAAAAGATTTCCGGTTCAGCGGAATTGTACCCACTGTTTTAATGTGATCTATAACAGTGTTCCGCTTTCCTTGCACAAGGAATTATGTAAATGGAGCGGCCTGGTGACCGGACGGCTGGATTTTACCACGGAAAATGAGACCGAGACTTTGGAAGTCCTGGAGTATTTTGCCGGTACCCGTAAGGAATTGCCCTATGGGGAATATACCACCGGTCATGAAAAACGTGGAGTAGAATAGACAGAAAGGTTTTGGATCCATGCAGGAATATGTGATTGAATTATCCAAATATTTTATCGCCTTTTTTATGGTGTTATATACGGCAAGCTGTTTTTATACCTTTCGGTATCCGGTGGGAGAGAAGCATCGTGGAGTATTTATTTTACAGGATCTTTTGATGTTTCTGGTGCAGGTCCTCTGTTTTCTGAACCTGTCCCTTGTCAGCGGAGATTTTCAGTACTTGTTTTTCTTTGCATTTATACTGATCTTTCTGTTTGCTACGATCACGATGGTATCGCTGATCTACGAGAATATTAACAGGCTTTTGCTGAATAATATGTGTATGCTTCTGGGAATCGGTCTTTGCATCGTATCGAGATTATCTTTTGACAAGGCCATCCGGCAATATGTGATCGTACTGGTATCTCTGATCTTTTCCCTGTTGGTTCCGTATCTGCTGGGAAAGATCCACTTTTTTAAGAAGATCACCTGGCTGTATGCCACGTTGGGAATTGCGCTGCTCAGTACGGTGCTGATCCTGGGAGAGGTGACCCATGGTTCCAAGATTTCATTTTCCCTGGGAGGAATCACGTTCCAGCCTTCGGAATTCGTCAAGATCCTGTTCCTGTTCTTTCTGGCGGGAGCGTTGTGGGAAAAGGTCTCCTTCCAGAGAGTCGTTCTGACGGCGATCATTGCGGGAGCCCATGTGGTGATCCTGGTAGTATCCAAGGACCTGGGAAGTGCTTTGATCTTTTTCGTGGGCTTTGTTTTTGTGGTTTTTGCTGCCACAAGAAATTATCTGTATCTTCTGGCAGGACTTGTCGGCGGAGGTGCGGCTTCTTATCTGGCTTATCAGCTGTTTGATCATGTACGGGTCAGAGTACTGGCCTGGCAGGATCCCTGGAAATATATTGACAATAAAGGCTATCAGATCACCCAGTCATTATTTGCCATCGGCAGTGGAAGCTGGTTCGGCATGGGACTGTTAAAAGGTAATCCCACAGCGATTCCTTATGTGGAAGCGGACTTTATCTTTTCTTCCATCTGCGAGGAACTGGGCGTGATCTTCGGAATATGTCTGATCCTGATCTGTGTCAGCAGTTTTCTGGAAATGATGCGGGTGGCAGTATGCATTCATGACAGATTCTATCAGCTGATCGTATACGGCATCGGTATTATGTATATTTTCCAGATATTCCTGACCATTGGCGGCGGTACCAAGTTCATTCCGCTGACCGGAGTGACACTTCCTTTCATCAGCTATGGAGGAAGTTCCGTCATGACGACCATGATCATGTTTTTCATTATACAGGGAATCTTTATTCGCCTGCAGAAGGAAGGAGAGCGCAGAGGTGGCAGAAAATAAGGCGCAGAATACGCAGAAAAATACACAGAAAAAAGATGCCGACCGCAAAAAGGACGCCCGGAACAGAAAACGTATGGGCAACCAGCGGGAAATCTGGCTTTCTGCCGGAAGCATCGGTGTCCTGTTCTTGTGCCTGTTGGTCTATCTGGGTCATTTTGTGGCAACCAGCGAACAGGATATGATCAACAACAGTTATAATTCCCGTCAGCAGATTCTGCTGTCCCGCAATTACCGCGGATCCATTTATTCCAGGGATGGGGATGTTCTGGCAGAGACGATACTGGATGCGGATGAAGAGGAGACTCGAAACTATCCGTATAAGAATCTGTTTTCTCATATCGTAGGTTATTCCACCCAGGGACGCATGGGAGTGGAGGCTCTGGCCAATTACTATCTGATCAACACCAATACCTCCCTGAGCAATAAAGTGAAAAACGATACTGCCGGGAAAAAGAATCCCGGAGATAATGTATATACCACACTGGATGTCCATATCCAGCAGGTGGCCAACGACCAGCTGGATATTTACCGTGGTGCCATCATTGTAACGGAAGTGTCTACCGGCAAGATTCTGGCAATGGTGTCGCATCCCGATTTTGATCCGAATACCATTCCGGAGATCTGGGATGATCTGATCGACAATGATTCCAGTACAGTACTGTTGAACCGCGCCACCCAGGGACTTTATCCGCCCGGATCCACCTTCAAGATCGTAACGGCATTGGAATATATCCGGGAGAATCCCACCACGTATCAGAATTATTCTTATAACTGTAATGGTTCTTTCCGGGTGGGAAACAGCAAAATCAGTTGTTATCACGGTTCCAGTCACGGACAGGTCAGCTTTCAGAAGTCCTTTGCAAAATCCTGTAACTCGTCCTTTGCCAATATTGGAATGAGCCTGGACAGAGAGGCTTTTCAGGAGACACTGAATGACCTTTTGTTCAATAAAGATCTGCCACTTACGCTGAATTATGCCAAAAGCTCGGCTATCGTCTCCGAAAGTACACCTTCCGCGGAAATGATGCAGACCTCCATCGGTCAGGGTAAGACCCAGATCACACCGATGCATCTGAATATGATCACCTGTGCCATTGCCAACGATGGTGTTCTGATGAAACCCTATGTCATTGATCATGTGGAAAATGATGAAGGTACTGTGGTAAAAAGCTTTAAGGCATCGGAATACGGCCGTCTGATGACAGAGGACGAATCTGCGATTCTGAAACAGTTGATGACCGATGTTGTGGAAGAGGGAACTGCTTCCAAGTTAAGAGGTTTAAACTATACGGCTGCCGGTAAGACAGGTTCTGCGGAATACAATAATATCAAGGGTGACAGCCATGCCTGGTTTACCGGTTTTGCTCCCGCAGAAGACCCGGAAGTCTGTGTCACCATTATCGTAGAAGGTGCAGGAAGTGGCGGTGATTACGCAGTTCCCATTGCAAGACGTCTGTTTGATGCTTACTTCAACCAGAAAGAGTGATCGGAGGAGTCAAAAGAATCATGATAGAGGCTACCAGTTGCGGTGGCGTTGTGATCTTCCGTGGGAAGATCCTGCTGCTGTATAAGAACATTAAGAATAAATATGAAGGCTGGGTATTGCCGAAGGGTACCGTCGAAGCCGGGGAGACCCATGAGGAGACCGCACTCAGGGAAGTGCTGGAGGAAAGCGGTTCCAAGGCATACATTGTAGATTATATCGGCAGAAGCGAGTATTCTTTTACCGTACCGGAAGATGTGGTGGAGAAGGAAGTCCACTGGTATCTGATGGGAACGGACAGCTATTACAGCAAGCCCCAGAGAGAAGAGTATTTTGTGGATTCCGGCTTTTACAAATATCATGAAGCATACCATCTTCTGAAATTTGCCAATGAAAAGCAGATTCTGGAAAAAGCCTATGCGGATTATCAGGAAAGAAAAAGGAATAATCAATGGAAAAATTGATTATTCCTGCTTTTCTGAAATATTTTTAAACATTCTTGACGATTTCCAGATCCGGTCTCTGCAAGAGATCTACAAATTCGTTTTTATCATTTTTTAAAATGGGACGGGAGTATTTGTTGGGATGAATGATCAGTACTTCCCAGATGCTTCCGTCATTCAGTTCCACGCTGGTTCCGATCTGGGCATCTGCAATACGTTTCATGATCGGCATCAATAATTCCACGTCATATTTATCCAGACTCTTTTCGAAATTCCCAAGAATCTGTAACGGTGTCAACGCATTACGGTAGGTTCTGGGAGACGCCATGGCAATATAGGCATCAATAATGGCAATATACCTTGCGAAGACATCAATTCTCTGTCCGGACATATGGTAAGGATAGCCGCTGCCATCGAGTCGTTCGTGATGCATGATCACAGCATTTTTCACATGCTCATTCAGATCCTGATTACGTACGGTGGTATAACCGACTACAGGATGAGTCTTGATAACTTTGAATTCTTCATCCGTCAGTTTGCCGGGCTTCCATAACAGTTCATAGGGCAGCTGCAGCTTGCCGATATCATAATAGAAACCGCAGAGAATCAGGGTATTTTTCTCTTCTTCGCTCATTCCCAGCCAGTCAGCGAAGGTCCCCGCCAGAAGAGCGGCATTCAGTCCCTGGGTATAGGTGAGTTCATCCTCACTGGGCATCAGATTGTACAGATAGTCTAACAGTACCGGGCCGGAAGTAATATAATAATACAATTCGTTGTAAATTGTCAGCAGAATAATATCCGCCGGTTTTCTTCCCATGATCAGCAGTTGTTTCATGGCTAATTTATATTGTCCCAAAAACAACGGATAAGCACGTTCGAATGCTTTGAAATTAGAATCAAAACGAATCTTGGCATAATGTGTAGTGGCGAAATCAACATCTTCCATTATGGTGACACATACCAGATTGTACCGTTTCAATTTCTCAATGATCTGCGGAGTGATGGTGGTTCCTGCAGGGTAGATCACACGATCCTGATCCAGAATGTCCTCCCCCAGGACCATATCCGGCTGTAACTCCATTTTAGTAATAACCTTCAAGGCTGTATCCTCCTCATTTGTACTAATTCAAGTATAAAATATCATACTAAAAAGTCAAGTAACAAAATTGTAATATAAAGGAAACTATGCTATACTAGGAGAAAAAGATTTAAGGAACTTGTGTATGGCAGGAAAGCTGAAGTTTGCGCAAAATCTCTATCTTGGAGAGGGCATCGCACCGGAAAAACTGGATAAACTAAAAAAGAGACTGAATAAAAAGCCTCTTCTGGCCAATGTATATCTGATCACTCCGGCCAGAAATCCCGCGGATCAGCTGGATATTTTTGATGCCAGACAGTTGGTACAGCCTCATTATAAGGACGAAGAATTTCTCGTTCTCGGTATGGCTTCCGGCTACGAGGATGCGCTGCAGCTGATCGAACGGATCACCGGAGAGTGCCTGAAAGCCAGAGGGGACTGTAATCTGCGGGAGTATTTACTATGTTGACGATTCTTTTTAAAATATTGAGTATTCTTGGGATCGTGCTTCTGATCCTGTTGGGAATCGCACTGGTGGTAATTCTCCTGGTTCTGTTCTTTCCGATTTCTTACAAAGCTGCCGGAAAGCGTACGGCAGAGGAATTCTGGATCACCGCGAGAGTAAAATGGCTGTTCGGTCTATTGCGGATGAACTGCGATTATCCTGATCCCGGGAAAATTTGCGTAAAGTTTTTATTCTTTACGCTATATGATTCTTCCGTAGAGAAGCCGGAGAAAACAGACCGGACATCGACGGAAACGACAGGGAACGAGAAAACACCCGCTTCTGCGGAGCAGACAACAGAAGAACATACCCCGGAATCTGTCGGGACGCCTAAGCTGATCGAAGCAGAAGATCCCACGGCATTCTCGGCAACGGCCGCAGATGTTGAGTCTGCTGCGGAAAGGGAGGATTCCGGAATCCCGGAACCGGGAACACCAGAGCCAGCGGGAGAAGCTCCCGGGAAGACTACGGATCGTCTGTACGCATTTTTTACAAGAATCCGGTACACAGTCCGAAAGATTTGTGATAAAATCAAAAATATTCTGGAAAACATTGCATTTTACAAGAACCTGTGGAATGACCCGGATACCCAGGGACTTTTGAAACATGCCGGGAAACGTTTCGGACATATCTGGAAGCGGCTGCGCCCGAGAAAGCTTACGGTCAATGCCACGGTCGGCACCGGTTCTCCGGATACTACGGGATATCTGTATGGTATCTACGGAATGGTGCTTCCGAAGCTGGGAAAGGGGATCTGCATTACCCCGGATTTTGAACAGGCGATTCTGGAAGGGGATTTCAAGGCTTCCGGACATTTTACCGCGGCCTGTGTATTATTCCATTCCGTCCGACTACTTTTAGATCGGCGATTACGGGAATTGTTGCATAAAATCAGACAATATCAGAAGACACAGAAAAAATAACAGTGTAAAACAGGAGGTTTGTTATGGCAGACAAAGAGAATCAGTTTCAGGGCGTTGTAGAATCCCTGTTGAAGGGTATGGATACCGTGTTATCCACTAAAACCGTAGTCGGTGAGGCTACAAAGATCGGCGATACGATCATCCTGCCGCTTGTGGATGTCACCTTTGGTGTCGGTGCCGGAGCCGGCAATAATTCTGAGAAAAAATCCGCATCCGGAGCCGGAGGCTTAGGCGGTAAGATGACCCCCAGTGCGGTTCTGGTCATCAAAAACGGTTCCACCAAGTTGGTAAATATCAAGAATCAGGATACAGTCACCAAGATTCTGGATATGATTCCCGATATCGTAGATAAATTTACCCAGCCGAAGGAAAAAGAAGAAATGTCCGATGCGGAAGTGGTAGATATCGCATTTCCTGAAGAGGAAGAGAAAACTACAGAAGACAAGTAATATTTAAAATACTCTGCATATAATAAAGTGAGAACAGTCTGGATCCGTTTGATAGATGAAGAAGATCATTGGTCTGATACTCTTTTTTGTGGCTGTCGGCATGCTGCTCATGCTTGTGATCCATAACCGTTTTATCGGCTTGATCATGGTAGCACTTTTATTATTTGCAGGGTATTATCTTTTCTGTGGTTGCGAGTAAGAGGGTGCAGTATGATTGATTGGGAAGAGGTCATTAAGGCAGAGAGTACCGAAGAACTGAAAGAAATAAAACTGTGGCTTTTCCAGGAAAATATGCGTCTGAAACAGGAACGCTCAGAGCTGGAGCAGGAGCGTACGGAACTGGAACAGGCCCGGAACAAATTTCTGGATGAGCGGGTGAAACTGCGGGACGAGCTGGATGAATTAAACCGCCGTACAATCATGGAACGGAAACGGCTGAAGGAAGAGAATCTGTTTTTTGAGAAGAAAATGGCCATTTTACAGGAGGGGTTCCGACAGCTGGAAGAAGACCGGAAGAAGTTCGAACAGGAACGGCAGATACTCATAGAGGAAGCCAGAGAACAGCAGGCCACAGGGCAGGATCCCGGAGACGGCAGTTTTACAGCGGTACAGCTTTTATTCCGGGGAGTCAATAATCCGCTGGCTTTACGGAAGAGATACCGGGATCTGATCAAGATCTTTCATCCGGACAACCTGTTCGGTGACGGTGAACTGGCCGGACAGATCAACAAGGAATATCTGAAACGGAAACAGGAAGAGCGGTTCTGGTAACTGCATGGAAAATTACAAGCAAAAATTAAGCCAGAAATGATGAATTTCATTTCTGGCTTTTTAAAATCCAATATTATCGCAGAAGATTAAGCTCTTTCAACTTTACCAGATTTTAAGCAGCTGGTGCAGACATGCATTCTTCTAGCTCCGCCGTTAACCTTGCACTTAACGCTCTTAACATTAGAGTTCCAAATTGCGTTGCTTCTTCTATGAGAATGGCTTACGTTGTTACCAAAATGAACGCCCTTACCGCAAATATCACATTTAGCCATCTTGACACCTCCTCGATCTAACGCGCATCTTACGCTTACTTTTAAACAAATTTTTTCAATAAAATACATGTGAAATGCTCACAACATTGATATATTAACAGAAAACCAAAATAAAAGCAAGCAAAAAATATTTATTTTTTTTATTTTCTTGTTTCTTTTTCAAAGGAAAGCTGTTAAAATACATTTATATATGTCTGAACTGTAGATTTTCAGGCAGACATATCGGAAGAAACAAGTGATCCGAATATGAAGGAGGTTCTATATGAAAGGTTCTTCTATGAATACCCATATGGGAAATATTGTCATTGATAATGAAGTCATTGCACAGTATGCCGGCAGCGTGGCGGTAGAGTGCTTTGGTATCGTAGGTATGGCCGGAGTCAGCATGAAGGATGGTCTGGTAAAGCTGCTTAAGATGGACAGCATCACCAGAGGCATCAATGTGTCCCTGGACAACAATAAACTGGTTCTGGACTTCCACGTGATCGTAGCTTACGGCGTCAGCATTCTGGCTGTCACCGACAATCTGATCAGCAACGTAAAATACAAAGTGGAAGAGTTTACCGGTATTGAGATCAAAAAGATCAACATCTTTGTTGAAGGTGTAAGAGTGATTGATTAAGGAGGAAGTAATTGTGGCTTTACAACAAATCGACGCTAAGATGCTTTCCAAGATGTTCTTAGCCGGCGCCAAGAATTTAGAGAATAAAAAGGAATGGATCAACGAACTGAACGTATTCCCCGTTCCTGACGGAGATACCGGAACCAATATGACCATGACGATCATGTCTGCTGCAAGAGAAGTGTCCGCACTGGGCGAGGATGCAGATATGGCTGCCCTGTGCAAGGCTATTTCCAGCGGTTCCCTGCGTGGTGCCAGAGGTAACTCCGGTGTTATCCTGTCCCAGCTGTTCCGTGGCTTTACCAAGAGCATCAAGGAAGAGCAGGTTCTGGATATTCCTGTTCTGACCCGTGCATTTGATAAAGCGGTGGAGACCGCATACAAGGCTGTTATGAAGCCGAAGGAAGGTACGATCCTTACGGTAGCAAGAGGTGCTTCCGATAAGGCAAAGGAGCTGTGTGAAGATGGTGCAGAGGATCTGGAGCAGTTTTTAGGATCTGTGATCGAACATGCCCGTTACGTACTGAGCCAGACGCCTGAGATGCTGCCCGTATTAAAGCAGGCAGGCGTAGTGGATTCCGGCGGACAGGGTCTGGTAGAAGTTTTAAGTGGTGCGTATGACGCATTCTTAGGTAAGGAGATCGATCTGACCGTAGCTCCCGCAGCTACTGCGAAGGCAGAGGATACCAAGAGTTCTCTGGAAGTACAGGCAGAGGCAGAGATCAAGTTCGGTTATTGCACCGAATTCATCATTCTGTTAAATAAGCCTTTCAACGTAAAAGCAGAGATGGATTTCAAGGCATTTTTAGAGTCCATTGGTGATTCTATCGTATGTGTTGCGGATGACGATGTGGTCAAGGTACATGTACATACCAATGATCCCGGTCTGGCTATCCAGAAGGCATTGAAGTATGGTGCATTATCCAACATGAAGATCGACAATATGCGCTTAGAGCATCAGGAGAAGCTGTTCAAGCTCTCCGAAAAAGAAGCAGCGCAGAAGAAAGCGGAAGAAGAGAAGGCTGCACAGCCTCCCAAGGAAGTAGGATTTCTGGCAGTCTCTGTAGGTGACGGCCTGAGTGAACTGTTCAAGAGCCTCGGTGTGGATTATATCATCGAGGGCGGACAGACCATGAACCCCAGTACCGCAGATATTCTGGATGCAGTAGACAAGGTGAATGCGAAGACAATCTTCGTGCTTCCGAACAACAAGAACATCATTCTGGCAGCCAATCAGGCAGCGGAACTGATGACTGACAAGGAGCTTTTAGTCATTCCCACCAAGACCATTCCTCAGGGTATCACTGCTGTGATCAACTTTGTTCCTGAGCTGTCTGTGGAAGAGAATGAAGAGACCATGCTTCGTGAGATCAAGAATGTCAAGACCGGCCAGGTTACCTATGCGGTACGTGATACCGTGATCGATGACAAGGAGATCAAAAAGGACGACTTCATGGGCATCGGTGATCAGGGTATTGTAGCTGTTGGCACCGATATGGTAAAGGTGACCCGTGATATGATCGCCGAGCTGGTAGATGAGGATTCCGAACTGATCAGCGTATACTATGGCTGTGATGTAGCAGAAGATGCTGCTGAAGCACTGCGTGCAGATCTGGAAGAGGCTTATCCTGCATGCGATATTGAACTGCAGTATGGCGGACAACCTATTTATTACTATACTGTTTCTGTAGAGTAAATGGAAAGTTAGCCTAGCTACGAGCCATGCAAAAATAGAACGGAATACCTCGGTGGGAGCTTGCTCACACAAGAGGTTATTTCGTTCTATTTTTATACGGCGACAGCCGTCTATGAAATAAGATTGACAGCGTTCTTTGC